>Ga0187779_10001525_pt1 | contig 14426 bp, 13 predicted proteins | sample 1015_Q2_SP10_10__FD_132435 | JGI IMG/M metagenome (GOLD analysis project Ga0187779, IMG submission 132435) | Tropical peat soil microbial communities from peatlands in Department of Meta, Colombia - 1015_Q2_SP10_10_MG | ecosystem: Environmental > Terrestrial > Soil > Wetlands > Peat | place... | reverse complement strand
GTCTTCATGGAACCGAATACCGCCAACGGCGCCGATTATGATTTCTTCAATACGCGTGAACTGGGTTACAATCTGGAACTCACCCTGAAGCCAAACAATGCGGGGACCGTAGTCCGTCTGCTCCGCTATTTCAATGAGGCTCGGATGGGAAACTACGATGATGCCCTGGAGCTCGGCCGTGCCACCTCCTCAACACCCAATCTCCTGCTCGTTGAGAAGCCCGGCGGTACAAAGTACGGTTTTGGACTCAATTTCGAGCAACCGCTTGCGGACGAAGGTGAAACAGGCATGTTCGGGCGCCTTGGCTGGAATGACGGTTACTACGAGACCTGGTCCTACACGGAGTCCGACCGTCATGCAAGCCTTGGAGCTCAGCTGAGCGGAGTGCACTGGGGGAGGAATCAAGACCGTATCGGCATCGCATACGGAATAAATGGTCTGGCACCTAGGCATAAAGACTATCTGGCAGCAGGCGGCATCGGCATGCTTCTGGGGGACGGCAAGCTCAATTACAAACCCGAGCAGGTTTTTGAAATATATTATCTCGTTCAGATCGGCCGATACGCACAATTGTCACCCGATTTTCAATACTTACAGAATCCTGGATACAACCAAGATCGGGGCCCTGTGGAAGTGTATTCTTTGCGTTTGCACCTGAGCTATTAGCCATCAGTGGTTGAGCTTGAGGGATCTCAATTGCAAGATGAACAGTCCCATGGTTAATGCATGGGATATAGATGGATGTATCAATCCGAAGGTCAGAGTTTCAAATCCTCTCCTACGACCAAACTTATCACGGTGTTACGGTTTTTAAGGCCGTTGAAAAACTCCCAGCGTAATTTACTATATTCATGGCCACAGCTTGCGGAGAGTCTTCAGCCCCTTGAGATAATCTTCGTATTCCAAGTTTGATTCCACTCCGTATTCGGCAAGGATGTCAATCATCTTAGAAAGCGATACCCCCGCCAATCGCGACGCTTTTTCAAGGGATGCTTCGGATTTTTTGTACTTTTCAACGGCAAGCATGATCCTTCCGAGATCGACAAGTTCGCGCACAGCCGTAGACATGTCTTCCTGTTCTTCCTTAGCCAAAGAAGAAAGAAACTTATAATCTTTATCATCGATTCGTATGCTCAAAGTTTTTGTGGCCATCCCTTACCCTCCCTCGATGAGCCGTGCGGCATCATCCATGATCTGTTTGCTGTATCTGCCGATCAATTGCAGCTTCTCTAGTTTAATGACACCTTCATCTTTTGACAAAACACCTTTTTCGACGGATCGTATCAAAAAAGAAACTGCCGTGACAAATTCCAACTTTAATAGCTTGCATGCCCGAATTGCATTTCTATCATCGGTTGCTACGATATTCGTCTTTTTTTCACTAGCCAACGTTAATGCCTCTGCCTCTCCTGCATCAATACTAAAATCATCCATGAGTCTTTTTACGAGAGCTGCATTCTTGACTTTTACAACGCTGATCTTTTTGTCTTCGATGTATCGGTTGATTGATTCAGCGCCCTCTTTGCCTGACCCTGTTACTTCTACTCTTACTTTTTCAGGAATAATAACAGTTCCTTCAAAATTCGACAAAAACAGGTCAAGAACATCAATTCGCTGAAGGAGAATCAGTGCAGATGAATCAAATATGATCATACTTTATTATATGACATTGTATGACAAATGTCAAGAGCTTAATATTCGGGGGATGTAATGGTAATAGACCGCGATGTGCTCAAACCTGAATTACAAAATGGCATTCTGGCTGAACACCCGAAGGTCATGTGACGATGTGTGAGCAATAAAGCGCGTCCTTAAAATTATTTCTGATTGTAATCCTGATTTTTTTACCATTATAAAAGTGCACTTCATCCTGAAGCTATTGTTGACTGATACAACGGTACGCATGTTTCATGCCGAATTTTAGCCATTAATTATTTTGTTAATAATTTTAGTCGCAGCCCTCACATAATAAAATTCTATGTTATATTTGATTTAGGAACGTACCTGCAGCAGATCTGTATCTATCTTCCAATATAGCCAAAAAAATTCAACTTAAAATAAGGAGGGACAACGCATGAGGATTTATTCCATGAAGTATGGTTCAATGATTGTCTTACTGATAATGGCTATTATATCAGGACTACTTCTATTACAAGGGGCGCCTGCACTGGCCGCAACGTCAGCGAAGATAAGCGAGCAGGAGGCGCGAGAGATCGGCATTGATGCGTATATCTATTTCTATCCGCTCATCTCCATGGACATTACGCGCAAACAGTTTACGAATATCGAGCCTGGAAAGGAATTCGGCAAGGGGCCGATGAACATGTTCGTCAGCGTGCCTGAATATCCGCCCGCTAATTTCAAGGGCGTCGTGAGGTCTAATTTTGATACGCTGTATTCAATAGCGTGGCTCGACCTCACCAAGGAACCAATGGTCGTTTCGGCACCGGACACTGGAGGCCGGTTCTATCTCCTGCCGATGCTCGACATGTGGACAGATGTGTTCGCTTCACCGGGCTGGCGCACAACGGGAACGCAGGCAGGTAATTTCCTCATAACCCCGCCGGGCTGGACCGGCAAAGTTCCGGACGGTTTCGCCCGAATTGATGCTCCCACCGCGCATGTATGGGTGATCGGCCGAACTAAGACCGATGGGCCTCCTGATTATGATGCCGTGCACAAGATTCAGGCGGGCTACAAGGTCACGCCGCTTTCGCGCTGGGGCAAATCGGCTGAACCAGTAACCGTGAAGATAGATCCTTCTATCGACATGAAGACACCGCCGAAGATCCAGGTGGACACCATGACTGCAGACAAATTCTTTACGTATGCTGCCGAACTGCTGAAGGTGAATCCTCCACACATCACGGACCAACCGATCATTGCCGTCATGAAGCGGATTGGCATCGAGCCAGGAAAGAGCTTTGCTTTCGACAAGCTCGATCCTGTCGTTCAAAACGCCCTCTCCACTGTGCCGGCTGAAGCACAGAAGCTCATGAAGTGGAAAATGGCCACGCTTGCGCGGGTCGTGAATGGCTGGTCGATGAACACCGACACAATGGGTGTTTATGGAAATTATTATCTTAAACGGGCCATCGTTGCCCAGTTCGGCCTCGGCGCCAACCTTCCGGAGGATGCAATCTACCCGGTAAATCTGGCTGACGAGACCGGAAAGCCGCTCGACGGCACGAACAAGTATACGATCCATTTCGACAAGGCATCTCTGCCCCCCGTCAATGCTTTCTGGTCAATCACGCTTTACGATTCGGATGGCTTCCAGGTAGCGAATGTGCTAAACCGATTTGCGGTCAGTAGCTGGATGCCGTTCAAGTACAATTCAGACGGTTCCCTGGACCTCTATTTCCAGAACGAAAGTCCGGGCAAGGACATAGAAGCTAACTGGTTGCCTGCTCCGAAGGGCGCGTTCAATCTGACCATGCGCCTCTATTCTCCAAAGTCCGAGGCGCTCACCGGCAAGTGGAATCCGCCGCCAGTCGTGAAAACTCAGGAGTCTTCACAAATGCAAGTACAGTGACGTCATTGATAGGCAGGAAGGGAAGAGCTTAGGTGCTCTTTCCTTCTTGCTCTGTTCCAGGAACGTAGCTTCTGTTCGCTATTGAATCCATCCTGCAACATTGGAGCACTCATCTTTGGAAAAATCAATAGTCCATCTCGAATTAGTTACTTTATCGCCCTCATGTATCTGCCCCGCATGCCAGACCTCTATCTAGCGTGACAATTTGAGTTTCTGATATACTATCAAAAGGGAGGTGTCAGGTTTGCTATCAATCATGCTCCAACCTCACTTGTAATCAAAAAAGTGCATACAGGACTGTGTCATCGCCCAATGGTCCCGCCTGAAGGCCGGGTATTCGGACGACCTGGGAACCGGCAGGCGCTGAGCCTGTCCGTCCACAACAGCAACTGGACCAGCGCTTCTCGCCCCCTTGAGGTTATTACCCATCGCTCGACCGCGCCTCGAAGGACCGTAACGAGACGGGCGTATAGCTTTCGCCGCGCACTCCTTCCTTAAATAGTGGAGATACCATTACTATAAACAATCAATACTTCATATGGATATTTTATAGCCTACTGATTCTGAAAACGTCCTTTCACAAAGACAACCATGGTGATTGACATCGCGCTGAATCAGGCATATATTCATTGCAAATAAATTCCTTGTTGCTTACCTTATTTCTTATCAACAAAAAACGATATATTAAAGGAGACAGCTCAATGAAAACAAAATTATTTGCAACTTTAATAGTGTTATTTTTCACCGCAGTGACCTCCTATGCTGATGACGTCCCCAGAATAGTTCTTGATGGACTCAATGCTTACAAATCGGCCGGCTTCACAGAGGCCTTCAACGTGTGGCTAAAAGGATCACCGATGGAGAGTGACAAGACAACAACTATGAATCTAAAAGGTGGCTTTACACAGATTGAATCGATATTCGGGAAAATGATTGGTTATGACGTTTTGAAAACTACGAATATATCACCGGTAACAAATCGAACATATATAGAAATAAATTATGAAAAAGGCCCGCTCTTTTTGTATTTCGACAACTACAAATCTCCATCTGGCTGGATAATTCCCACGATGAAATTTCATACCGAGGCAGATAAAATATTGCCCTCAGATATGATAAATGGAAAATAGTAGCAATAATTAACACTACTGAGAAGACTATATAACATATGCAATATGCACTCATTTTGAGGTGCTCAGTAGGGGGTCTACTCAATATATGGTTAGAGAGCATAACAATAGAATCATGACATTCCTGTGTCTGTCTCTCTTGCTTGTCGTGCTGATTGTTACGGCGCTGGTTCTGTGGGGCGGCTCTGCGGTTCGTCCAGTCAATCCTCCGCTCGCGAAATCCCTTGCGAACACGGAGCAGCTGCAGTTCGAGCGGCTAGAACACAATCGCGGCGACCAGCGGGATCTTGTCGTCCTTGCGTTCTCTGGTGGTGGCACACGAGCGGCAGCCTTCTCTTATGGTGTGCTTGAGGCGCTACGGCGTATCGAAGCGTTGACCAGCACTGGGCATAGGATTCGATTGCTTGACGAGGTCGACGTGATTACGGGCATATCCGGAGGCAGTTTCACCGCTCTCGCATACGGACTATATGGCGATAAACTGTTTGATGAAGATAAATACGAAAAGGCCTTCCTCAAGCGCGACGTGCAGGGCGAATTGCTCAAACGAGCCATGAATCCTCTTTACTGGCGCGCCCTGGCATCCACAGGCTGGAATCGATCCGAACTTGCCGCGCAGCTATACGACGAAATCCTTTTCCATGGCGCGACGTTCGCCGATTTGAAACGAGAGGGTAAACCAGCGATTGCCGTGAGCGCGACAGAACTATCGACCGGATCGCGAGTGAACTTCACACAGCAGAACTTCGATGTGATGTGTACGGATTTGGATTCGTTCAGGCTTTCGCGCGCTGCAGCCGCATCCTCTGCTGTGCCGGTCGTGCTGTCAACATTGACGATCAACAATTATGGCGGCACCTGCGGTTACCAGTACCCTGACTGGCTTCGGATGTTTTGGGCATCCGCCAAACCACCGCGTCCGGCCGGCCGCATCCTCAAGCGCCTGCAGGAATTGAGTGAACTCGATGATGCCGTTAAAAATCCGTATTTCCATCTGGTGGATGGAGGTGTATCAGACAACCTGGGACTACGAAGCGTATTGGATTACATTGAAACGTTCGAGGCGTTGCGGGCTGCTGGAAAAGCGACGCCGCTCGATCACGTAAGCAGGATCCTCATCTTCGTCGTCAATTCGGTGTCGTCGCCCTCAAGCGTCTCGAATACCTCCGAGAACTCACCCGGCACCGCCGCTATCCTGCTGAAGGCGGCCGGTATACCCATCGACCGCTATGCCAACGAATCTGTCGAATTACTGAGGGATATCGATGCACGATGGGCGTCGATGCGTGAGATACGCGACTCGGTAGCATTCACGAAGAGCAAGGACCCGAAGCTGGGTTATATGGTGAATGCGCCCAACGCCGATATCTATGTGATCGACGTTTCCTTCCGAGCGTTAAAGGACAAGACGGAGCGCGATTACCTGAATCAGTTGCCCACATCCTTTGTTTTGCCCGAAGCAGCGATCGATCGCCTACGCGCGGCCGCGGCGTCGATCATTCTCGACTCGCCGGACCTTCGGGAGGCGCTGAACAAATCGGGGGCCCGCATAGTCGATCCGCATAAGACGGCTCCTTTTCCGACGCCGGCTGCGCGAGAGTAATCGATGCCGACGGATACAATGATAATAGACCGCGAAGTGCTAAAAGCCTGAATTATAAAATGGCATTCGGGCTGAAAACTCGAAGGTCATGTGAAGACTATATGCACGGTTAAAAAGGGGGTTCTCAAGCCGAGCAAAGAACTTCATTGCGCACAGCATGGCGGAACCAGGGCCCGAGCCTACATCGAGGATCCTTGACCAACAAGGAATTTATTTTTTATATTCTAACTTCAACTTTGTTGCTTTTCCGCTTTCAACTATAACCTTATAGGCTTTTATTTTATTAAACATTTCATGCCATGCTACTATGGTATAAGTACCGGGAGGAACGTCCTTCAAGAAAAATTCACCGTCGTCATTGGTAACTGTGGCGTAGGGATGGTCGGTAACATAGATATATCCGTGCATCCAATGATGGGTGTCACACTCGACTTCAATGAGTCCCGCTTTTGTCAAGGGCTTTATGATTTCCTTGCCTTCTCCCGCGATGTCGACGTTGTACATTGTCATGCCACCCCGGTATGTGTGGATATTATGAGGAATGGGATCATCGTTCCGCTCGATGAAGTTGTTGCCCTTAAACCCAATGGCTACATGCGGGACAAAGGCACATTTAAGATTTGTCAGGGTGACGGACTCATTGGGGATCGGCTTACCCGCCCTGATGTCTTCAATGTACACGACTACGTTTTTGATCTTTCTATCCTTAATTAAATATCTTCCTGCGAGAAGCTTGTTGCCGCAGAATGTGTTTTTTGGTATCACTTCGACCACCTGATCATTCGGCACATTTCCCCCCGAAAACTCAACCGTACCTTCGATGCTGCCAGCATTCTTAATTTCCATAATTTCATAGGCTAAGGCAGTTGATGAGAAAGAAAACAGCACCGCAAATGCGCCGGTAATAAAACATTTCTTTTTCATGATGCTCCTCCTTTCTCATATTGTTTCTTTCATGCACTCCTACATGAGAGGAATAATATCATTACGCTCTGATTTTGTAGCAGCGAATTTCTTCGTTTCCAATTCATCTTTTTATCAATTATAAGATAAAAGCCTACGTTTACACGTTGTAGGCTACTCTAGTGGTGACTCAAGATCTTGAGGCGTCGAGGCGGTTAGACCATCAAGATTGTTTAAAAGGGTCCGTCATTAGTAAAGCTCACCTCCTGTGGTCTAAGTATATCTCATGAATTTTCTGATATCAATCGAAGAATCATTGAGAAGAATAATGACAAAATTGCGTGCCAGCATATTCATCAGAGTATTGAAAATACAATTACGTTTTATTTCATTTTCAAGAAGCTTGACAATAAACCGCATCTCGTGGATAATCACTTCTAGACACAGAAAAGCATATCCATCCTTTATAACACGCAAGCATTCAGGTTCTGCATTTAGAACTGCTGCCAGGAATTGGGCATTTTTTCATAAAATGCTTTACCGAAGTGCATCGCGTCTCCTCCATCATCGAGTAGGCGTTCAAAAGATCACACTGAAATAAAATCGGCTCAAGCTGTTTTATAGGGCTTTTTTAACCTCTTATTTATCCTTTTCCCGATCAGTTTTTTACCAAGCGGATGAGGGTATCGATACCCAAAGAAACAGCTCATCGCTTGCACTGCTCAGGACGTTTATGATTCTCAACGGTCAATTTTCCGACATTCCATGATGATCGATAAGCACACGCTTGCGATGGTCAGCATAGTCGGCAGTTCACTTGACGTGATCGGCGCGCTGTACCTCGCCTACGATCTCTTGGGTGGGGAACACGGGCCACTGCGGACTCTTACCAGAGGAGTCACCTACGGCGTCCTCTTCGGAGGCGGGTACGGCTTCGTTCTCGGTCCGGTATTTGGACTCGTGAGCGGCGTGGCGCACGGTATCACATTCGCCTTGGAGTTTTCCCGCGCTTCGATGCATAGACCGAAGCCGGGATTCTGGTATGACACGGCGATGAGCGCCATTCGCGGAGGCGGCTTCGCTCTGGGAGCTGCCTATTTATATGGAGCCACATTTGGTGCCACGTTCGGCGCACTGAGCACGGTGGGACAAGTAATTGGTTACGAAGCCAGCATGCGACCGACCATCGACTATCAACCTGCCACCCGTCCGCGTCTGACCAAACGCCAATTTCTCGGGGCATTGAACCGAACAGCTGGCTACGCCGTTGCCGGTTATATCAGTGCCTTAACTATCCATCAGCGCGCGAACGCGCTGAGCATCGGGTTGAAAACCGGACTGATCATTGGGGCGGTCACGGCAATCTTCGGTGCATGCACGCCTTTCATTGAATGGTTTGCAGATCATGTACCCGAGAAGCGCATGGCTGTCTTTGGAGTTGGCCTGATCCTGCTTGGTTTCGCGCTTCAATCCTTCCAGTACTGGCTGATGTTGCTCGACGTGAGTATTCGTTATTAGGCTTCTCGATGGCGGATAGGGAGAGACTCCAGTGATTGATTTCTTCCTAAAGATGTGACGAAATCGAAAATATCACAGATTGTAGTATTCATCTAGGATTAACAAGTCAGTTAGTTGAATTTAATTACGGGGGGATAGCGAGGAAACTGAGTGTATCGTAGAATATGGAGAGCCATCTTAGATCTGCTGACAGTCAATCCCTTGAAGCTGTTCTTCCGCGGGTTGTTCATCGTTGTCATTGCCCTGCCGGCATTGATGATGATGCTTATCAATATCAGTCACTATACTGGAGACTCGACACAGACGGTACTGAAAGAAAAGGAAACCCAAAGCCTTCTTGCCGCTACCATTGTTACTGAAAAGTTGAACGGATATTTTGACCTGACCAGGTCGTTCGCAACAAGGCCACTCTTGATTCGCAATGTCGAGAAAGCAGACTGGGAAGCAGCCCTGCACGTTCTTGATGGTTTATTGGATCATTATCCGAACATTGTCCGGATCGTACTCTACGACACTCATGCCGTAATTAAGGCTGATATGCCCCCTGCCGGAGTTGTAAGCCAAAGCCGCGCGGACAAGGAATGGTACAGGGAATATTCCAAGGTTCAGGGGCCGTATTTATCGGGAGTCTATCAGCGGACGGCGAAGCCGCGATATTTTGTCGTCAGTATCAACATGCCGGTCTACCCATTGCGAAGCGAGAAAGACGCCCTCGAGAAGGATATAAGGCCTATCGCTATTCTTCAAACGCAGTTAAATTTGGATTTCTTCCATAACTTTACCCACACTGATGTCGGCATCCCAGGCCTGATTTATATTTTTGACCAACACGGACACATAGTTTACCATCCTAATTATCCGAATAGCGATAAGATCATCGATTTTTCCTCGGTCGAAATAGTGCAGAAGACATTGAGCGGCAAGAGTGGCGCAGAACTCAACTTCAATCCGGTTGATCGGGAAACGAGAGTCGCCGGTTACCGGACAATTCCGAAATACGGGTGGGGCGTTGTGGTAACCCAGGCGGTGAAAGATGCATTTGCCGCACGCGATGAGATGGTTCGGTCTCTTTATATTGTGTATATCTCGATTACCGGCTTAGCTGTTCTGCTAGGTCTCGCGATTTTGTACATCTTTATAAGCCAGAAGGAATCAGAGGAAAAACTTAAGGACTTGGCGTTGCTGGATGAATTGACCGGCCTGCACAACCGACGCGGGTTTCTGCTGCTGTCTCAACAGCAGATGAAAGAGGCTGACAGGATGAGACAAAGTTTATTCCTTGCCTATGTAGATATCAACAAGCTGAAATTAATTAACGACCGCTTTGGTCATGAGGAAGGAGACCGGGCGATTATCGACACCGCGACTATTATCAGACAAGTCTTTCGCGATGTTGACATCAAAGCGAGGATAGGCGGGGATGAATTCGTGGCACTCGGCATGATCACAGATAGTTTCAATATCGAAACCATCCAAAACAGATTTCAGAGTTATTCCGCGGAGAACATCGGCGAGAGCAATCGTCCTTATACCTTGTCACTCAGTACTGGAATCACGCTCTATGATCCAAGCGAGCCATGCCGGATCGAGGATCTGATGGTACGAGGAGATCAAGCGATGTATGAAATCAAGTCTCGACTCTAAGGAGCGTCTACAGTTCGAGAATCTATACTTCGTACACAGTTTGCTTCAATCAGAACGAGCTAAGACTCTTCCCCCTGGAAACTTTCTGTTGTGTTGACAAATTGGGGCTCAAAGGAAGACTGTTCACTAACTAGTTATAGTTGCCATGCGCATTCTGTCGGAAATACCACTTGTAAATGTCACAATGGATTGGGGCACAGTCAAGTTGAATTAGACAAAATTTCTTTCACAATCGTGTTTTCCTGAAGATAACTATCATGATTTAACCGGAGGTTATTTATTATGAGCTTATTTTCAATAGATGAAGCAAAATGTAAACGTGACGGGATTTGCGCCGCCGAATGTCCAAGAAGGCTCATCGAAATGAAGGTTGGGTCATCGATACCGACACCTGTTGAGGATGCAGAAGATCGGTGTATAAAGTGTGGTCATTGCGTAGCCGTATGTCCGAACGGAGCTCTTACTCATTCTGCCTTAAAAACCACCGATTTCTCACCGGTAAGAAAAGAAATGGCACTGACAACCGAACAGGCAGAGCATTTTCTAAGATCACGCCGATCTATCCGTACGTACCAAGAGAGAACGATTGAACCCGATAAGATTGAAAAACTCATCCAGATTGCACGATACGCACCGACAGGGACCAACAGCCAGCAGGTGAAATGGCTGGTCGTGAACTCGCGTGAGAAAGTAAAAAATATGGCAGCTATGACCGTCGATCTGATGCGTCATATGATCAAGAATAAGAATCCCCTTTCGGATAGGTATCGCCTTGCCAATATCGTAGCAGCGTGGGATTCGGGCACCGACCTCGTTTCCCGCAACGCGCCCGCGCTCGTCATCGCCTATGCGCCGAAAGAATACGGTTTGGCGCAGGTCGATTGCACATCTGCGCTTTGCTATCTGGATCTGACAGCGCCGACCTTGGGCTTAGGAAGCTGCTGGGCTGGCTTCCTCATGATTGGGGCACTCCATTGGCCGCCATTTCAGCAAGCGCTTGCACTTCCCGAAGGCCACGCAAGTTATGGGATCATGATGATTGGATACCCAAAATATCATTACTATCTATTGCCTCCTCGGAACAAGGCAAACATCGGATGGCAAAAGTAAGACATCTTTTACTATAGGAAAGGAACATTTGGGACATCAGTTCTCAACAATCAAATTTTACTGTTTTCATCTTGAATGTTGGAGTTCTCATCTTTCGTAACAATCTTTGTTTTATTCCAAAATTAGTTTCCTCTTTCCCTCTTGTTTCAGTTGAAAATGCAATAAAGTGTAAAGTTGCAAATTCTGGAAATTGACAAGGTCTTGTACCAGTGATTGACTTTTTAATCAGTTTCCAAAAAAACACCTTATATTAATAAAGTTATGTAAGGCACGTTGAAGAAATCCTTTTTTATTTTTTACCTTGGCGGACAATGATGAAAGGAGGATGTTATGGGAAAGCAAAGGGAAGAAAGTAGGTTGTATACCCGCCGGAGCATTCTGAGAGGATCTGCTATGCTCCTTGTTGGAGGGATCGCAGGTCGTATCAGCAGCGCCTATGGTGCACCAACGCCTGCTACAGTTGCAGCACCACCTCTGCCGTGGAAGTGGGTCAAGCTTGATCCCTTGGAGGCTGGCAGGCGCGCATATCGTGCTTATCTAAAAGAGGGCGGCTGAGGCAACGGAGCCTGGCTGGGGGTCCTCAGCCTCTTAAGAGAACAAGTCGGTTATCCCTGGACTACGTTGCCGGACTACATGTTCGCTCATGCTGCGGCAGGGTATGGAGGACAGGGCACTCTTTGCGGTGCTCTCGGAGTTTGCAGTGCCCTTATCAATATGGTCGAATATGACAAGGATAAGACATATGCGGTAATGGTGGACAATCTATTGGACTGGTATGCAAGGTCCTCATTCCCGACGGACCGGTTCGATGATATCTCTACGATGCCGAAACAGATCCAGACCCAAGCGTTGTCGCCGCTCTGCCACACGTCAGTTTCGAAGTGGACCATAGCTGCCGGTGTACAGGTCACTTCCAAGGAAAAGAAGGAGCGTTGCGCTAAGGTAACGGGCGAAGTTGTTTATACGACGGTCCACTATTTCAATCTCTATACAGAAGGCAAGTGGCAACCCACAAAATGGACACCAAAAAAGGAGTTTGCCCATTGCATTGATTGCCATGGACCTGATGACATGTGGCATACCAAGGACGGCATGAACCACCAGCAGGGGCATATGGACTGTATGCTATGCCACCAGGACCATACGAAGACGTCTGCAAAATAAAGTTATAAAGAAAAAGAAGAGGACTATAAATAAGAGAAGAGTGGGCTACCCCCTTTGGAGAACGGAGTAGTCCACTTGTACTCCAGGTCATGATCTTTCGTCATCTCCACGACAGATCTTCGACAGATCGCATTGACAGCTTAATCCACAAACGAAATGGTGAATGTCGCGTGCGAAATGTGCTGTTGAATTCATCCTCTTTTAAGGAGGTTGTCAAGTTTTTTTAAGAATCATCTGTTAAAGTTTTGTGGTTGTGGTGATGCTTCACCCTGTGTTCCCTTTACCTAACCTCTTTTGTTTTTCGAGCCTTATGCTCAACTTACTTTATTCAGGTCAAAGGGGTGGTGGAAGCAGACCAAGCTGAATCGTGCAAGCCACTATGTGCCTACGATGATGTACGGTCCTCCTTCCACCACAACCACGCTGTCATTTTTATTTATGCCGCCAGAGAAAAACTCACCGTATCTTGAAATTCCCGCTTGTCTCTCAAAAGGGCAAAGATCACTTTGATCATCTTTATAGCAACGGCACACAAGGCCTCTTTTTTCTTGAGCAACTGGCCGAATCGGTTCTTTGTCTCCAGCCTTCGTTGGTAATACGCATGAAAGAACTTGCTGTGAACAACCGCTCTCAAACTCATGAGGTACAGGAATTTTCTTAACAGCCAGCGGCCCTTCTTCGAGATAACCTTCCTGCCTATCTTTTTTCCGGAATCCGACTCCTGAGGGTCATACCCCGCATACTTGATTATCTGTTTGGCATGGTGAAAGTACACGGGATTCCCTAGCTCACCCAAAAAGACGGCTGCCGAGAGATGTCCCATACCCGGGATGGAGAGCAGGTATCGGGAAGAGGGGAGCTGGTTCAATAAAGCCTTTAGTTCCTTTTGAATCTCCTTTAGCATCCTCTCGGTCCGTCTTACCTCTTTAAGGCATACCATCAAGCGGTAGCGGTCAGCGGCACCAATCATCTTCAACCCGATGCTCGTTTGGGCCGCCAAATACAGGGCCGAGGCCTTCTGAACAGCCTCTGCCTTCCTCCGTGAAGCTTTTGCAATGATGTTTGCCAAGGCCGATTGCTTAAATTTCAGTACATCCTCCGGGAAGGGGCAGGTATCCAGAATCGCCCATAACCCTTTCGAGTTCATCGCCCAGAAGATCTTCTTCAGTTCGGGGAAGTAATCGTCGAGCACCGCGTGAAGCATGCTCTTTGCCCCAGTGTTGTGTTTTTGGATCTTCTCCCGCACCTTCGATAATGTCCGCAGCTGCCTGGCGACGCCATCCTCAATGATGGTATCGATGTATTTCCCTTCCCGCGTAAGATTCGTTAACGTCAAGGCATCTTTGATGTCGCTTTTCGCCGATGAGCTCTCGTTGAGCTCACGTTCATGCTTTAAAGAGGTCGTCCGTATGAACCGGACAGCATATCCCTGGTCCTTGGCAAAATAGGCGATCTTTCTCCAATAATGGCCGGTTGGCTCCAGCCCGATAAGAACGTCCTTGAACCCATGCTTCGCTTTTAGCTCTTCCGTCGTTCGCACGAACTTATCGAACCCTTCCCGGGAGTTATACACCTTTGGAAGCCTGCCAAGGATGTTGCCGTCCTTGTTCATGAACCCAATCGCATTAAAATCTGCGCCTATGTCTATCCCCATAACCAGCGTTGTCCTCTTTATCCTTTGACGCCTCTCGTACTGCTTGTTATAATCATTATTAAGCATGGCAATTTCTCCTTTCCGTTAATTTTTAATTCCGCTAAAATTAACTTTAACAGAAAAGAAGTTGCCATGTTTTCTTGTCTACTTCCTTATAGTAAGCTG
>Ga0187779_10001524_pt1 | contig 14427 bp, 14 predicted proteins | sample 1015_Q2_SP10_10__FD_132435 | JGI IMG/M metagenome (GOLD analysis project Ga0187779, IMG submission 132435) | Tropical peat soil microbial communities from peatlands in Department of Meta, Colombia - 1015_Q2_SP10_10_MG | ecosystem: Environmental > Terrestrial > Soil > Wetlands > Peat | place... | reverse complement strand
CTCACCGCCGAGCTGCGCCGCATCACCGCCGGCACGCTCCGCCCCGTCGGCCTCCGCCTCTGGGCGCGCACGGCACGCGCGGAGCCGGAAAAAAAGTAGCCCGGCAATCCCGAAGGGACGCCGGGCCACAGGGACTTCAGACAGCGCGTGGTCTCCCGCGTGGGCCGGTGGGGGGGAACCGACCCAGAACGGCGAACCTCGCGCCCGGGGCGTTCTATAGCGAGTCACGTGCCACGCGTCCACATTCGACAGGTGCGTCATTTCGCCCGCTTACAGAGTCGGATGAAGACGTACACACGCAGGAGTTTCATCGCGCTTCATTCGAGCGCTGCAGATTCTGCAACGCCTGGCCGCTCACCGGGCTTGCTGTCCGGTTCGGCGGACGGTCCCTTCAGCGAGGCGTTCCGCGCGCCACGCGCCGCTCGCCCAGGCGGAGGGTCACCTTCTCGCGATCGAAGTACTCCGAGAGCGGGATGACGAACTTCCGGCTCTGTCCCACCAGCTGCTTGAAGGCCTGGGTGGTGATCTCCCCGTGCTCGGCGAGGTGGGCGAGCAGCCGCGTCCTCAGCTCGGACAGCGCGCTCCGGTGGAAGTAGAGGTCGTCCGTCACCTTGACCACCGTTCCCTCGCGCACCGGGCCCTCGAGGAGCGCCGCCACCCGGGCCGGGGGAAGCCCCACGCTCTGTCCGAGCTCGCCCAGCGTCGGAGGCCCGAGCCCGGCGGTGGCCAGGGCGCCGACCGACTTGGCGCGCGCCGCCTCCTCGCCCAGGGTCAGGCTCCGGCCGCGTCCCTTGAGCCGGATGCCGTCCGGCGGGACGAGCTCTGCCTGCCCCCGGTCGACCAGCTCGTGGACGATGCGCGCCCCGAGCCGCGGCTCGAGCGTCGCCGAGAGACGCTGCCGGAGCTCCTCCCGGCCGAGCCCGTCCTTGAGCGGCTCGCGCTCGTGGAAGTCCTGGAGGAGGGAGAGGGCGCGGGCCAGGAGCCCCTGGAAGACCTCCGCCGAGACGTGGAGCCGGCGCTCGCGGTCGACGAGGAGGGCCTCGCCGCGGCTGGAGAGCACCTCCAGCGTCCGGGTCAGCGCCTTGGTCGGCAGGCTCGCCCGGGCGAAGAGCTCCCGGACGTCGAGCCCGCGGTAGCCGGCCTGGCGGAGCAGCCAGCGCACGCGCGCCTCGGGTTCGCCGCTGCGCATCGGCTCGAGCTGCGCGGCCGCCCCGCGCCGGCGCCGCGGCGAGGCGAGCGTCAAGACGCGGCCACCGGCCACCGTCGCTCCTCGACCGGGCAGCGGGCGCGGCCCGCGGAGGATGAAGCGCTGGCCGGGAAGCGCGGCCACCGGCGCGGCGGTGCGGATCTGCGCCAGGGCCGTCTCCCCCGGGGCGAGCGCGTCCACGTCGAGCAGACGCACGCGCGCCTCGACCTGGGCCGTACCGAGATGGAGGAGCAGCGTCCGCCGCCGCGGGAGCGGCGCCTCCGCGGCCGGCAGGAGCGTGAGCTCGACATCCAGCGACCGCGTCTCGGGCAGCTCTCCGGCCCGGGTGAGCACCATGCCGCGGCTCACGTCGGCCGACGCCACCGACGGCAGATTCACGGCGGTGCGCTGGCCGGCCGCGGCGCGCGGCACCTGGGCGCCGTGGACCTGCACGGTCCTCACCCGGAACGGCCCGGGGAGGCCGGGGAGCAGGGACACCGACTCCTCCGGGGCGACGCTTCCGGAGAGGAGCGTGCCGGTGACCACCGTGCCGAAGCCCTTGAGGGTGAAGGCCCGGTCCAGCGGAAGAAAGAGAGGGCCATCGGCGGGCCGGGCGGCGAGCGTGGACGCCACCCGGCCGAGCGCCTCCCGGAGCCGGGGGAGCCCCTCGCCGGTGCGGGCGGACACCTCCACCACCTCGGCCTCCTCGAGGGTCGTCCCGGCGAGGAGCGTGCTCAGGTCGGCCTCGAGCAGCTCGCGCCAGTCGCTTCCCAGCCCCGGGAGGAGGTCGGCCTTGGTCAGCGCCACCACCCCGGCGCGCACGCCGAGCAGCTGGCAGATGTCCAGGTGCTCGCGCGTCTGCGGCATCACCCCCTCGTCGGCGGCCACCACCAGCAGGACCAGGTCCACGCCGCCGGCGCCGGCGGCCATCGCCTTGACGAAGCGCTCGTGGCCGGGGACGTCGACCACTCCCACCACCGTCCCGCCGGGAAGCGCGAGGTGGGCAAAGCCCAGCTCGAGGGTGATGCCGCGGCGCTTCTCCTCGGGAAGCCGGTCGGTATCGATGCCGGTGAGCGCCTTCACCAGCGACGTCTTGCCGTGGTCGACGTGGCCCGCCGTCCCGAGGATCATCCCCGCCTCCGCGGGCGGGCCGGGACCGGAGCCCGGGCGGCGTCGAAGCGCTCGTCCTCGGTGACGGCGGCGTAGTCCCAGGGAAAGACGAAGAGGGCGTCGCTCTCCAGGGCCGACCAGGTGGGGGCGTAACCTCCCGGGCGGGCGACCAGGGTGGCGGTGAAGAGCCCGCGCGCGCCGGTCCGCGCGGCCAGCTTCCGGGCGAGCTTCAGCGTCTCGCCGCTGGCGGCCACGTCGTCGACGAGCAGGACGCGCCGGCCCTTCAGCTCCCGCGGCATGCTGCCGACGAGCCGCGGGCTCCGGCGCGGCTGGGCGGCGCTGCGGCTGCGGCGGCTGATGCGCACCGGGAAGAAGTCGGCGCCCAGCGCCGAGGCCATCGCTCCCCCCACGAAGACGCCGCCGTGGGCGACCCCGACCACCGCCTCCGGGGCGAAGCGCCGGCGAATGCGCCGGGCGAGGGCCTGGACCAGACCGTCGAACCGCGCCCAGGACAGCTCCTCGACCCCGACCTCTCCGGGGCGGGAGCGGTCCGTGCCCAGGCCCGCACGCGGCACCTCGGACTGGGGAGCGACCGGGTCGGCGAAGGCGAGGTCGTCGCGACGCGGTCGCCGGGAGGGTCGGGACGGCATGGGCGAGAAGCCTAGACTAGCCAGCGGCGCCCTCGCGCACCCGGGCGAGCCAGGCGGCGAGCGCATCGGCCTCGGCCAGCTTCCCCTGGCCGCGCAGGATGGACTCCTCCTCGTCGAGGAGCCGCAGCGCCGCGGTGCGCAGCCGCGGCTGGCCGAGCGCCTCGAGCGCCGACCGGGGGTCGAGCGAGAGCAGCATCGCGCGCGGGATGCCGAGGAGCTCGCCGGTGGCCCGGTGAATCTGTTCCAGCGCCTGCTCCTCCTCGCCTCGCGCCCGCAGCCCGAGCGCGCGGGCGAGGACCTGGGCCAGCTGCTGGATGAGACGCTCCAGCCAGTCGGTGCGGATGGGGCTCATGCCCCGGGCCTCGCCAGGCGGCTAGAAGGGGATGTCGTCCTCGGTGCCGGCGGTGGAGGCGGCGGCGCCGTGGCCGAGCTCCTCGGCCGCCGGTGAGGCCGCGTACTCGTCGCCGTTGCGCGCCCGACCCCGGCCGTTGCCCATTCCCGCCTCACCCCGGGGACCACCGAGGAACACCACGTTCGAGGCCACGACCTCGGTGGTGTAGTTCTTCTTGCCTTCCTTGTCCGTCCACTCACGGGTCTGGAGCCGGCCCTCGACGAAGCACTGCCGGCCCTTGGCCAGGTACTCGCCGCAGAGCTCTCCGAGCTTGCCCCACACCACGATGCGGTGCCACTCGGTGCGCTCCTGTTTCTGGCCCGACTTGTCGGTCCAGTTCTCGCTCGTGGCGATCCGGAAGTTCGCCACCGCTTGGCCGCTGGGAGTGAAGCGAACCTCGGGATCCGCACCCAGGTTACCGACCAGGATGACCTTGTTGACGCCTCCAGCCATGTTGCTTGACCTTCCTTTCGAGCACCGGACCGTTGCGGACCGGTGACGCGCAAGGTTCGTAGCAGAGGCGGCTGACAGGCGCGCGGGGATCAGCGCGCGCCCTCCCCCGGAGCCCCGGATCAGCCGCCTGGCCGCTCGGGCGAGACCTCGGCAGGCGGCGGCGGCCGCGGGCCCAGGGAGGGGGGCGCGGCCGGGGCGCGGTCCTGGGCGATGCGCTGGCTCAGCGCCGTCTCCAGCTCGCGGGCGAAGGCCGCGCGGGACGGCTCGGCGCCGGCCATCAACCGGCGCACCGCCGGCCAGAAGGGATGCTCCGCGTCTCGCTCGCGCTCGATGCCGCGGGCGAGCAGGGGAAGCGCCGCCTCGCGGTCGGCCGGCGCCGCGGCCTGGAGCGCCTGCACCAGCTCCTCCGGCGCGGTGCGCGAGACCTCGGACAGGGCCACCGCCAGGTCGCTCCGCGCCGGCTCGTCGGAGGCGGCGGCCCGGGGGAGCTCGAGGAGGCGGCCCAGGGCCTCGGCGTTGCCCTCGGCGGCCAGCGTCACCAGCGACGAGACGCACGGGGTGTCGATGCCCGAGCTCCGGGCCAGCTGGCGCAGCCGGAGGTAGACGTCGTCCGAGGCGCTGAAGCTGTCGAGCAGCGCCCGGGCGCCGAGGTAGTCGGAGGGATTGGACTGGTAGATGGCATCGGCCACCACCGCCCGCACGGCCGGGTCCTTCTCGTTGCGCCAGGCGGTGCGCAGGAAGGCGACGTTGCGGCGATCCGCGGCGCGTCCGAGCTGGAGATAGGTGGCCAGGCGGGCGCGGGCCTCCTCCGCCGGCGACGGCTCGGAGACGGGCGGACGGAGCGAGGCCAGGGCCGCGCCCGGACCGCCCGGCGCGCCGGCCCCGGCCAGCGCCGCTCCCAGGGCATCGATGGCCTGGACGACCGGAGCGGTGCGCCCGGGGAAGTCGTTCACCAGGATGCTGAAGGCGAAGGCCTCCCCGCCCGCGCTCTGGACCACGCCGCTCAGGGCGGAGACGTTCTCCAGGGTCCCGGTCTTGGCCCGGAGCCGGCCGGCGGCCTCGGTTCCCTCGAAGCGCCACTTGAGCGTGCCGTCCTTGCCTCCGATGGGAACGCTGGAGAGGTACTCCGGGGCGAGGGCGAACCGCTCGGCCATGGTCTTCACCAGGCGGGTGAGCTGGGCGGCGCTGAACCGGTTGGTGTCGTTGATGCCGGACCCGTTCTTGAAGACGTAGGAGCCGCGCCGGATGCCCACCTCCCGCTCGAGGAACTCCTCGGTGGCCTGGACGCCCTTGGCGGTGGTCCCCGGTACGCCCCTGGCCTCGGCGCCCATCGTCTTGAGCAACTGCTCGGCGACGAAGTTGCTCGAGCTCTTGTTCATTCGCTTGAGGACCATGTCCAGCGTCTCGCTCTGAGCGACGTAGAACGGCCGGAGGTGGTCCGGGACGGCGCCCAGCCTGACCTTGCCCCGCACGTGGATCCCCCGCTGCTCGAGGAGCATCCGCAGCGTCTGGCCGAAGTAGAACGGCGGCTGGTCGACGCGCTTCCAGACGGCGAACTCCCCCGACGCCGGGACGGTGCCCCGGACCACGATGCGCTGCCGCTCGCCGTCGGGCAGCGAGGAGACGGACGAGCGCCGGGCCCGGCTCGAGGTCCCCACCGCCGCGTCGAGCACGGTGAAGAAGTCGCTCGGCGGGTCGACCTCGACCACCGGCCGGAGGCCGGCGCCCACCGACCGGACGTGGATGCCGACGGCGTTCAGGTTGAGGCTGAGCGCGCCGGTGGGCGCGGTGTAGGGCCGGTCGGTGGTCTCCTGCTCGAAGCCCGGCGCCAGCCGCTCGGTGTCGAAGAAGGTGTCGTCGAGGACGATGTCCGAGACGTCGTGCAGCCCGAGGTGCTTGAGCTCGCTCACCACCTGGTAGAGCCGCTCGGTGGTCATCGAGGGGTCGCCCTTGCCGCGGACGAGGAGGCGGGGTCGTTCGGACCCGGCGCCCTCGAGGAAGAACTCGGTCTCGAAGCGATAGTCCGGCCCGAGCCGGGCCAGGGCCGCCGCCGCGGTGACCAGCTTCACGTTCGAGGCCGGGTTGAGCAGGTCGTCGGCATTCCGGGCGAAGAGGACCGAGCCGTCGGCCAGGCTGACCACCTGGATGCCGAGGCGGGCGCTGCCCAGCGGGGCGCGGGCGGAGATCTCCGCCACCACCTCGCGGAGCATCTCGTGGTCGCGCTCGCGGGTTCCGGCCGGTGCGGCGGCCGCGCCCGTGGCCAGGGCGAGAGCGAGGACGAGCACGGCGCGGTGAGGCGGCAAGACGCCGACGATGATCGCGCGCCGCGAGCGCCGGCCGCAAGCCGTGCTCCAGGGGGGTCAGGCCGCCGCCGCTTCCGGGGCGGGCGCCCGGGCGGACCCGAGCCGCAGGAGCGTCACGCCCACCGTCCCCGACACCGCCGACCCGACCAGGATGCCGAGCCGTGCCTCGTCGAGGAGGAGCGGCGCGCCGGCGAAGGCGAGGTTGGCGATGAACAGGGCGACGGTGAAGCCGATGCCCGCCACCGCCGAGACGCCCAGCACCTGGGACCAGGGGGCGTCCGAGGGGACCCTGGCCAGGCCGGAGGCCACCGCCGCTCGGGTGAAGGCGAAGATGCCCACCGTCTTGCCGAGGAAGAGGCCGGCCGCCGTCCCCAGGAAGACCGGGGTGAGGAGGACGTCGAGCGAGAGCGAACCCAGGTGGACGCCCGAGTTGGCCAGGGCGAAGAGGGGCATCACCCCGTAGGCGACGAAGGGGTGGACCGCGTACTCGAACCGGTCGAGCGGCGTCGAGACGTCCGCCAGGGCTCGGCCCACCGAGGCGATCTGGTCGGCGGTCGGGCGCACCCCGCGGGCCATGGCATCGTCGAGCGCGGTCTTGAGGTCGGCGAAGACCTCGTCCGGGGTGCGCCGGCTGTGCGCCGGGACGAGGAGCCCGAGGACCACCCCGGCCAGCGTGGCGTGGAGCCCGGCGGAGTGGAAGGCGAACCACAGGGCGGCGCCGGCGGCCAGGTACGGGCCGGCCGACTGGACCCGGAGGCGGTTGAGGACGAGCCCGAAGGCCGCGGCCAGAACGACAAGGACCAGGCCCAGCGCCTGGATGCCCGAGCCGTAGAAGAGGGCGATGACGAGGATCCCGGCGATGTCGTCGAAGATGGCCAGGGCGGTGAGAAAGACCCTGAGACCGTGCGGCACGCGCGGGCCGAGCAAGGCCAGGCAGCCGATGGAGAAGGCGATGTCGGTGGCCATGGGGATGGCCCAGCCCCGGGCCCCGTCACCGCCGCGCTGGATGGCCAGGTAGAGCAGGGCCGGGACGGCCGTCCCGCCCACGGCGGCGATGGCCGGGAGCAGCGCCTGGGAAGGGGTCCGGAGCTCCCCGCGGACGAGCTCGCGCTTGATCTCCAGGCCGACGACGAAGAAGAAGATGGCCATCGCCACGTCGTTGATGACGAAGTGCAGCGTGCCCTCCACGGCGAGGCCGGAGGGTCCGACGCGCAGCGGAAGCTCCCACAGGTCGTGCCAGAGCTCGTGCCAGGGCGAATTGGCCAGGGCCAGGGCCACCAGCGCGGCGAGCAGGAGCAGGATGCCCCCCTTGGCCTCGGTGCGCAGGAAGGCCTGGAAGGGGGCGACGAGCGCCCGGAAGAGCCTGGGCTGCGGGCGGGCGTCCGGCATCGGCGAGACCCTGTCGGAGCGCGAGGTCTAGCCGCGCCGGCGACCCGTGGTCCAGCGACTTCAGCGCGACGAGATGGGCTCGGCCTCGTCCCGGCGATTCTTCGCCCGGGCAGCGGCGTCGCCGCCCGGGACGGCCGGGCGGTTCTCGCCGTAGCTCACCGTGTCGATGCGGCCCGGAGTGATGCCGAGGGTGATGAGGTAGGTGCGGGCGACGTCGGCCCGGCGCTGGCCGAGCGCCATGTTGTACTCCTCGGTGCCAATCTCGTCGGTGTTCCCGGCGATGCGGATGCGGGCGCCGGGGTGGGCACGGAGCGCCTGCGCCAGGGCCTGGAGCTTCGCCCGGTCATCCGGGGTGAGGTCGGTCCTGTCGAAGTCGAAGTAGGCGATGGGGCCGCTGAGGAGCTGCTTCAGCGCGGCCGTGTCGGCGACCTCCCCCGGGCTGGCCTCGGCCGGGGCCGGCTGGGCCTGGGCGACGATGGGAGGCGGAGGCGCCGGCGCCTGGACCTGCTTCTCCTCGTGGGCGCAGGCGGCGGCGAGGAGCGCGAGCGGGGCGGCGAGGAGAGGAAGCGAGGGAGCGTGTCTGGACATGGGCAAGGCCTCCTGGGGTGCTCTTTGTTGAACTTCCCCGGCAACGCCAGGAGAGGGCCCGTTCTTCCGGCGCGCCGGCGTGCCAGCGAGCACCCGGCGGGAGGCTCTCTTCTTGCGTGACACCGCGCGTCGGCGTGGGCTTGTCTCCCGGGGGAGACATGCGCGCGCTGCTCCAGCGGGTGACCGAGGCACGGGTGACGGTGGATGGCGAGGTGGTGGGTGCGGTTGGCCCCGGACTGCTCGTGCTCCTCGGCGTCGGCCAGGGAGACACCGATGCCGATGCCGCCTGGCTGGCGGACCGGGTGGCGGGCCTCCGCATCTTCGAGGACGACGCCGGGAAGATGAACCGCTCGCTCCTCGACACCCACCGCGCGGCGCTGGTGGTGAGCCAGTTCACCCTGCACGCCGACACGCGCAAGGGGCGGCGGCCGAGCTTCATCGGCGCCGCGCCGCCCGATGAGGCGAGGAGGCTCTACGAGCGCTTCTCGGCGGAGCTGGAGCGGCTCGGCGTCCACGTCCAGCGCGGCGTCTTCGCCGCCCAGATGCAGGTGGCGCTGGTCAACGACGGGCCGGTGACGCTGCTCCTCGACTCCGCCGAGCGGGCGCGGTGAGCACAGGGACGGGCCCCTACTCGAGCGGCGCCATGGTCCCGCCCTCGCGGGTGAGCAGCGTCGTCAGCCCGAAGCCCTTCTGGGACGCCTCGCGGATCTGCCGCGCCAGCTGGCCCACCTCGCGCACCCAGGCCTGGGCGTCGGCGCCGAGCCCGCTGAAGGCCACGGTCAGCGCCGGCGGGTCGTGGATGCGCCCCAGCCAGTGGCCGACCAGCTCGTGCGCCTCGGGAATCTCCACCTTGCCCAGCCGGCGCTGCTCGCGCGCCGCCAGCGCCTGCACCTGCTCGGGGAGGCGCCGCCCCCAGGCGCTCACCGCGTGCGAGCTGCGAAAGCTCCAGTCGGCCACGGCCGCGTTGTCCACCGGGCGGTAGGTCGACTGGCCCACCGTCACCAGCACCTGGTCCGGCGGGAAGGCCGGGAAGGGGTCCCAGATGCCGGCCACCAGCGCCACCAGCCCGCTCCGGATGACCCGCCCCAGCCAGTCGTTCTGGAAGGTCTCGGCGGCCGCCCGGTCCCAGTAGGGGTAGGCGGGCTCCTGGAGCATGAGCGCCGCGTGCAGCGCATGCCCGTAGTTGCCGGCGTAGCCGGGATGCTCGGCCACCAGGGTCCAGCCCTCGTCCACCAGCTGCCACTCGGCGAAGAGCACCCGGTGGAGCGCCTCGAGCCAGTCGTCGTCGTCGAGCCCGAAGAAGCTCCCTCCCACCGTCCGCTCGAGCACGCGCTCCACCAGCCAGCGGGTCCGCAGGTCGGCGACGCCCTGGAGCAGCCGCGCCAGCCCGGCCCCGGCGTCGACCACCCCGAGGCTGAAGGCGGGAAAGGCGACCTCTTCCAGGAAGCGGTCGTTGACCGGCCGGATGATGACGTTCACGTGGGGACCCGGCGCGGGTCCGGCGGCCTCACGCCCGGGCGTCTTCCTCGGCGATGAGCCGGTAGATGTCCTCCGCGCCGTGGGCGGCGAGGATGGAGTCGCGCAGCGGCGCCCCCCGGAAGAGCCGGGAGATGCGGGCCAGCGCCTTGAGGTGAATCCCGGCCGAGTTCTCGGGAGCGACCAGGGCGAAGAAGAGCTGGGTGGGCCGCTTGTCGATGGAGGCGAAGTCGACTCCGGCGTGGGAGACGCCGAAGGCGGCGTAGAGGCGGTCCAGCCCGGGCATCTTCCCGTGCGGGATGGCCACCCCCTCCCCGATGCCGGTGGAGGCCAGCTTCTCGCGCTCCCCGAGGACCTCCAGGACCCGGTCCGCGCGCAGCGTCCCGCCGTAGGCCTGGGCCAGTCGCTCGGCCAGCTCGCGCAGCACGTCGTGCTTCGAGCTGCCCCGGAGCTCGGCCACCACGGCGTTCGGGCTGAGGAACTCGGTGACCTTCATTCCGTGCGGACCCCGGGGAAGGCAGATACTCGGACTCCGCTCCGGGGTGCAAGACGCGAGGAGCGGCCGCCGGATTCAGCCCGCCGACTCGTGGCTGTCGTGCTGGTGGTGGACCCACTCCCGCCCGTGGTGGTGCTTGTGCCGGTCCTTCTCGCGCCGGAGCTGCTCCTCGAGCCGGTCGCAGGCCAGGTCGAGCGAGATGGTCATGTCCGGAGAGGCGCGGCTGGCCCGCAGCAGCAGAGGACCGGCCTGGATGGTGACGTCGGCGCAGTGCAGGTGGCGCTCGAGCGAGAAGACCACGTGGGCCATCCCGGCCACGTCGAGGTGCTTGGTCACGCGCTCCACCCGGTCCTTCGCGTGGTCCTTGAGGGTCTCCGATGCCTCCAGGTTGCGAAAGGTGATGGTCAGCTGCATGGGCCGAACCTCGTCGTGTGCTGGGGGGTGTCACATCGCCTTCCCATGACACCCCGGGCGAGGGTCGGCGTGCAACGGGGGTCCGCCCGGCCCCCCAGCAGCCCGGCTGATGGGTGGGAGGACCGCCCGGCTAGTGCTGGAGGAAGCTCTCCAGCGGCCGGGCCTCGCTGGTGGACAGCCGGCGGGTCCAGTCCACCACCGCCGTCTGCCACACCATGCCCGTCTCCCCGGCGAGCGGGTCCTGCTTCTCGAAGTCGAAGCCGTCCCCCCCGAAGTAGAGGTACTCCACCGAGGCCACCGAGTAGATCCCGCTCGGAACGATGGGCCGGTTCTGGGAGTCCTTCCACCCGTCCCCGGCGCGGGACACCCCGGCAGGGACAGCCGCCGGGTTGTTCAGCGCCCGCACCAGGGCGTCGCCCTTGAGCTTGAAGGTGAGGAGCGAGTTGTCGAAGGGCAGGACCGAGTAGACCGAGCCGCGGGTGATGGGCCCGGCCGGCAGACCGGCGCGGAAGCCTCCCTTGTTCACGATGGAGACGTCGGTCTTGAGGATGTCGCGGATGGAGCGGGCGACCCAGGTGTGGAGGGCGGCCGACCCGGCGTCGAGGCCGGAGCGGGTGAAGCCGATGCGCTCGCCGAGCGCGGCGTCGTGCTTCACCAGCCAGGGCTTGAGCTGTTCGAGGAGCACGGCGTCGGGCGGCGGCGCCGAGGGGCCGCTCAGGACCTGCACCGTCTTGGCCTCCACCCCGGTGAGGCGCTGGCCGGTCGGCTTGGACGTGTCGAAGGTGAGCCGGGCACGGACGTAGGCCTCGAGGCGGCGACCGGGATTGATGAGCGGGGTGGTCCCCACCGTCGTCTCCATCGGCTTGGGGCAGTGGCTGCCGACGACCAGGGCCAGGCCCCATTCCGGATGCTTCTTCACCACCGGCTCGAGCGCGCTCGGGCAGTCGTCGACGAGCACCACCACCGCGTCGGCGCCGGACTTGCGCAGCTCCTTCACCGACGAGCCGAGGCTCGACTCGTAGGGCAAGACCTGGAGCCCGTAGAAGCGGTCGGCCATGGTGACCTTGGCCGCCTGCACGTAGGACAGCGCCACCACCCCCACCCGGGCATCCCCCCGGGTGAAGATGCGCCAGGGGGGCATCTCCAGGGCCTTGGCCACCGGCTTCACCACCTTGACGTTGGCGGCGAGGAAGGGGAACCCGCCCGCGTCCCGCAGGACCAGGAACTGGTCCTTGCCGAAGTCGAGCTCGTGGTTTCCGAAGCCGGAGGCGGCGTAGCCCATGCGGGCCATGGCCTGGGCCACCGGCTCGCCCTGGAAGAAGGTGGAGAGGGAGGAGCCGTTCCAGTGGTCCCCGGTGGAGAGGGCGATGGTCAGGCCGCCCGGACAGGAGGCGGCGCCGTCCTTCCCCGCCGGACCGGGACAGTGCTTGTCCTCGGCCACCCACCGCCCGAGCATCTGCGCGGCGCCGCCCTTCTGGACGTCGCCCTCGGTGGTGGGAAGCACCTGACCGTTCTCGTCGGAGGTGGCGAGGACGGTGACGACCTGCGTTTGGGCGAGCGCGGGCGAGGGACTGGCCAGCGCCGCCGCGAGGACGGGGAGAAGGCGGTGGGGTCGCACGGGCGGCCCCTTAGCACACCGCTCGGCGCCGGGGGGGCGGCACGTGGAGGCGACCCGGCCGGGCCTGCCCTTCCGTTCAGGGACGGAGATAGGTCAGCGTGTGGTGCGAGACGAGCTTCGCTCCGGGATCGAAGCACGAGGCCTCGCCGTAGACGACGCGCCGGCCGGCCTGGATGACCCGCGCCTCGCAGCGGAGGTCGCCCTGGGCCCCGCGGAGGAACTCCGTCTTCATCTCGAGAGTCACGCACATCGGCTCCTCGCCGATGACGGTCATGGCGGCGAACCAGAAGGCGGTGTCGGAGAGCGACATCACGCACCCGCCCTGGAGGAGCTCGCCGGGGCGGAGCATCTCCGGCCGCGCCGGGAGCCGGAGGACGGCCCGGCCGGGGCCCACCGACTCCACCTCGAAGCCCCACCACTTCCCGAACGGGTTGGCGGCCAGGATGCGGCGCGCGTCCTCGGCGCTGATGCGGGGCGGCGGGAAGTCCCTGGCCATGGCCCGTGCCTCGTAGCACGGCCCCGGCGGTCAGTAGTACCGCTTGCGCTTGCCGGAGGGCAGGACGCCGAGCACCTCGCGGTACTTGGCCACCGTGCGCCGGGCGATGTCGATGCCCTGCGCGCGCAGGAGCTCGACGATGCGCTGGTCGGAGTGCGGGTTCTTGGCGTCCTCCTGGGACACGATCTGCTTGATGTGGCTCTTCACCGCCTCGGAGGCGATGTCCTCCCCGGCCACCCGGGCGATGGAGGAGTTGAAGAAGTACTTCAGCTCGTAGATGCCCTGCGGGGTGTGCACGTACTTGGCCGTCGTCACCCGGCTCACCGTCGACTCGTGCATCCCGATGTCCTCGGCCACGTCCCTGAGGATGAGAGGGCGGAGGTGGGCGATTCCCTTGTCCAGGAACTCGCGCTGGAACTTCACGATGCTCTCGGTGACCTTGTAGATGGTCCGCTGGCGCTGGTGGATGCTGCGGATCAGCCACTGGGCGCTCCGCAGCTTTTCCTGGATGAACTCCTTGGCCTTCCCCGGCTCCATGCCCCCCCGCCGCAGCGCGTTCCGGTAGGCCCCGCTGATGCGCAGCTTGGAGAGCCCGTCGTCGTTGAGCACCACCGTGTAGCCGTCCGCCATCTTGTAGACGAAGACGTCCGGGGTGATGTACTGCGCGTCGTCGGCGGAGTAGTTCCGCCCCGGCTTCGGGTCGAGCTTGCTCAGCAGCCGCTCGGCCTCCACCACCTCCTCGAGCGAGAGCTTGAGGTCCCGGGCGATGGCCGGGAGGTTCTTGCTCTCCAGCGCCTTGAGGTGGCGCTTGATCATCGTCCCGAGCAGGGGCGCGCGCGGGTTCTTGAGCGACGCCACCTGGATGAGCAGGCACTCCTGGAGGTCGCGCGCCCCGCATCCCTTGGGCTCGAGGTGCTGGATCTTCCTCAGGGTCCTCTCGGCCAGGCAGACGTCGACGTCCGCCTCGCTGGCCAGCCGGATGAGCGGGTCGCCCTCCACGCCGGGGAGCTTGAGGTAGCCGTCGTCGTCCAGGTTGCCGAGGATGAGCAGGGCCACCCGGCGCTCGGCATCGTTGAGCTTGAGCAGGCTGAGCTGGGCGGTGAGGTGGGCGGGGAGGTCCTCCTTCTCCACCAGGTTGGCCTCGAACGACGGGAGGTCGTCGGTGGCCACGTTGCCCTTGTTGCTGGCCGTGCTCGGCTCGTTGAACTGGTAGCTGTTGAGGTAGGCGTCCCAGTCGATCTCGTTGGGCCCGTCCTCGCCCTTGACCTCCTCGAGCCGCTCCGGCGTCTTGGCCAGCTGCTCGGTGGAGACCTCGGCGGTGGCCGCTTCGAGCGAGGCCTCGCCCGGGGCCTTCTCCGCCAGGTCGCCCTCGACCGTCTCGTCGGGCTGCTCGAGGAGCGGGTTCTGCTCCATCTCCTGGCTCACCTGCTCCAGGAGCTCCATGTGAGACAGCTGCAGAAGCTTGATCGCCTGCTGCAGCTGGGGCGTCATCACCAGCGTCTGCATCAGCTTCAGGTTCTGCTTGAGTTCCATCGCCATGAGCAGCCTGTCGCTTGCAGGGGGGGCGCCGGTGGCCCCTAATCAAAGACCATGCCAAGCTAGCAGCCATCCTCCGGGGCGTCCAGGCTTCAGGGGCATTTTCAGGGGGCTCCGGGTGGTCAAATCTGAGCAATATCAGAGAATTACGCTGATGCTCCGACCTGGGTCTAGGCCGCCCCTCGCGAGCCAGAGGACAGGCGCGCCCGGCATCCCGGCTCCGAGATGGACGTGGACGGTGCTCAGGCCAGCTCGTCCAGCCTGAACCGCTCGCCCAGGTACACGGTGCGGGCGGAGGTCGACTCGGCGATCTCCCTCGGG
>Ga0187779_10001522_pt1 | contig 14428 bp, 17 predicted proteins | sample 1015_Q2_SP10_10__FD_132435 | JGI IMG/M metagenome (GOLD analysis project Ga0187779, IMG submission 132435) | Tropical peat soil microbial communities from peatlands in Department of Meta, Colombia - 1015_Q2_SP10_10_MG | ecosystem: Environmental > Terrestrial > Soil > Wetlands > Peat | place... | reverse complement strand
CGAACGGCGTTCGAATCCTCCGCCTAATTGGCGCAGCATGGGGTTGCCTTAAGGTAAGGTTGTGCTTAATGACGTGGCGGATGGGAGGGGATTCGAACCCCTGGTACCTTGCGGTACACACGCTTTCCAGGCGTGCACAATCGACCGCTCTGTCACCCATCCCGCAAATTAAGGATCGTAAGATCGACGATCAGAGTTGCAAGCGGCGGAACAACTCGTCCAGCGGTAGTTGAATGCCGATGAAGAATTCACCGAAATCGGCGTAATCGGCACTCACTGGATCAAAACGCATTTTGTAAACGATCGCCTTGATTTGAAAAGTGTCCCGCGCAAAAAGCGTGACGCCCCATTCCGCGTCGTCGAGTCCGGTGGAGCCGGTGATTAGTTGTTTCACTTTCCCGGCAAACTCGCGCCCGACCGTTGCGTGTCCTTTCATCAACTTGCGCCGCTCATCGTAGGGAAGCGCGTACCAGTTGTGCCGCTCACCGCGGCGCTTGCTCATATTGTAAAAGCAAACGACCGGCCAATCCGGGAGCGCCGGATAGACGCGCTCCTGCCGGTAATGTTTGATGCGATCCCGAAATGCCGTCAGCGCCTGATCGAGCTTCGCCGCGTCGCGTTTCGTTTCTTGATCGAGACTATGGGCGTATTCCTCTTCGGTGGTGATGTATTCGCTTTCTTCGGTCAGCGACAAATAACTATAGACCGGTGCCAGGATATCCGCGCCTAACGAAAGCGAAAGTTGCTTCTCGATCCTGTTTGCGATCTGCAAATCGGGCGTGATCAACATGAAGCCAAGGTCGGCCTTCGGAGTAACCATACTCAACGAGAGCAACTGGGTCGATTCGAGCGCCCGAATTTCCTGAATTATTTTCGTTAAGTTTGTTTTGGCAGCATTTTGATCGTCTCGCCTCAACAACTGCCACTGGCCGTGCTCGATTCGGTAAAAAAGATGCAGACAATGCCAACCTTCTTCGGGAATGAGCACTGTGTTCTTATCGGTCATAGCGCTAGTCTAAATCGCAGGACGAAGATGTCGACCTCACGATTGCGCTGCAGGCTCGGCTTTCGGCAAATGAGGCACGCAGTATTCTTCGCCGTTGCGCGCGACGCGGAATTCGAGGTTTGGATCGCTCAATTCGGTCGCGCCGCAGGCTGCGCACCTGTGTAATGCGTCATCCTCGGCACGGTTCTGCGATTCAAAACGCCGCCGCCGGGTCGACACTTCCTGACGGTGGCGGGCTTCGTGGATAATTTCCGGTCCAAAGAAAATCAAATAACCAGCCAGCGCAGCGATGACCGAAAATCGGTAGGCATTCGATTTCATGACGAAGCCGAATAATAAGAACGCTGCCGAGACCCAGGCGATCCATTTAATTTTCGCCGGTAAAATAAAGAAGAGGTAAATCACTTCGTCCGGATAATAGCGGGCAAAGGCGTAGAACAGAGAGGCCATCAGCATGGTGTTCGAAAATTGACTGCCGAAGAAAAACGCAGCCACCGTTGTTCCGATCATGCCGATCAAAAAATAAAGCGTCAGTCGGAACGCACCGATTGCCCGTTCCAGGCCGTCTCCGACCCACCAAAGAAACCAGAGAGCGAACAAGATCCAGAGCGGACTCGACGTTGGCGGAATAAAAATGTAAGTGACGAGTCGCCAGACTTCGCCGTGCAACACGCGCTCCGGATCCAGATCGAGCATTGAAACAAATCCGGGCATCAGCCAGGCGAGAGCGAACACGAGGGCGGTGAAGCCGACTAAAATTCGCGGCAGACCCGGGATGCCGAGAAAACCAAGGCGCCGTTCCAATTTGTCGAGCCAGGCCATGTGGCGCCACCGTAGAGAAAGCGTCGCCGATATTCAACTGCTCGCACGACGGACACGAAGAACATGAATCTCCACCAAAAACTGAACTGCGGGTCGTCGTCGCCTGTGTCGACTTGGTACGCGGTTCCTGTTCCGCCCCAGCTTTACCTCCGTTTGATTGGACACTAGGATTCTCGAGATGAACGACGCTGCACAGAAAAAGACGCCGCTCTATGAAGAGCACGTTCGGCTTGGCGCGAAGATGATTTCGTTCGGTGATTGGATCATGCCGGTCCAATACACTGGCATCATCGACGAGCATCAAGCGGTGCGAAAGAATATTGGCGTGTTCGACATTTCGCACATGGGCCAATTCGTCGTCACCGGAAGCGGTGCATCTCATTGGCTCAATACGATGCTGACAAACAACATCGACAAACTCCAGATCGGCCAGGGTCAATACACTTTCTTACTCAACGACGGCGGCGGCATCATTGACGACCTGATCGTTTATCGGATCGAAAATGAAAAATTCCTGCTGGTCGTCAATGCCGCGCGCGTGGACGAGGACTTCGCCTGGCTCAAGCAACATCGCCCGAATGATGTCGATCTTAGAAATCGGAGCGAGGATTACGGCGGGGTGGCGATTCAAGGACCGCGCGTGGTCGATCTTTTTCACGATTTGCTAGGCAGCAGCGAAAACCTGCCGGCGAGAAACCACATTGCTGATTTAACCTTTGATAGAATTCCGGTTTCGATCGCCCGGACCGGTTACACGGGTGAAGACGGGGTTGAGGTTTTCTTTCGCGCAGAAGACGCGACGACATTTTGGAACCTCATTTTGGAGCGCGGCAAAGAATTTGGGATCAAGCCGTGCGGACTCGGTGCGCGCGACACGTTGCGTCTTGAAATGTGCTATCCGCTCAATGGTTCCGATTTGTCGCCCGAACGGAATCCGATTGAGGCCGGTCTTGGCTTTTTTGTCGATCTCGCCAAGCCGCACTTTGTCGGCCGCGAAGCCTTGTTGGCAGCGAAAGAAAATGGCACGCCCCAAAAGCTGGCGGCGTTCCGAATGGAAGGCAAAGGTGCGAGCCGCACTGGCGTTCCGCCGCCCCGTCCGCATTATTTGGCCTTCGCGAATGGCAGTCGAATCGGAGAAGTCACCAGCGGAACGCTTTCGCCAAGCTTGAATTACGGAATCGGAATGGCTTACATCAACGTCGCCAATGCGAACATCGGCGCGACGATCGACATTGAAATTCGGGGACAAAAATTTCCGGCAACAATCGCAAAGAAACCGTTATATAAAAAATAAACTCGGCCGCCACAGGCGACATCAGCCCGGCTCGGACCGGCAGCTACAACAAACTCATGAACGTTCCTGAAGATTTGCTTTACACCGAGTCGCACGAATGGATTAAGCACGAAGGCGAGAACATTCGTGTCGGCATCACCGATCACGCGCAGGCGGAGTTGACCGACGTGGTTTACGTCGAGTTGCCGAAGAAAGACCGGAAGGCGAACGCGCAGGAGCCGATTGCGGTGGTCGAGTCGGTTAAGGCGGCGAGTGATATTTACGCGCCGGTGAAAGGAACGGTGGTCGACGCGAACCAGGAATTGTCAACTAATCCCGCGCTGATCAACAGCGATCCATTCGGCAAAGGCTGGCTCTTTGTGATGAAAATCGATAATGCCGAGGATCTAAAAGATTTGAAGGACGCCGCGGCGTATCGAAAACAGATCGGTTAATCCTTGCCGAAGAGAAGCGCATCGACACCGCGCAGAACTTCTTCGATTTTAACCGGCGCGGCGAAAAAGCTGTAACCGCTCAGGATTCCGCCCGAGACCATATCGTTTTCGGGGCGAAGATTGGCCAGCGAAAGAACCGGGGTGTCGCGAAGGGCGTTGTCCTTTTGAATTTGGCGCTCGATATTTTGGCCTTCGGAGTTGGAGGCAGCTACATCGAGCAAAATGAGGTCGGGCTGAAACCAATGGGCCGCGTGCAACGCCAGTCGTTCGTCGTGTTCTTCGCGAATCAGATATTTTCCGGCTCTTTCCAAGGCGCGTTTTACCAAACGGCTGACGCCCGGTTCGCGATCGATCAAAAGAATCTTCTTCGGGAACTTGATCATAACAGTTGATATTCTCCGAAACTACGAGCATCGCGTGTGCCAGAGCTGCGAATCGTAAGATCAACCTCAACTAGAGCAAACTGGAAACGGTGTTGATAAGGAGCGCCAGAATCATGGTATTGAATCCGAATGCCAGAACGCTATGCCCGAGCGTCAGGCGCCGCATCTTCCGTGATGTAATTTGGACATCCGAAACCTGGCAGGTCATCCCCACAACGAAAGCGAAGTAAGCGAAATCAAAATAATCGGGTGGTCTATCTCCCGGGAAAAGAAGGCCGCCCGCGTGCCGATCTTCTCCCGGCTGACCGCTATCGCCGTAAAAAGCGTGTGCGTAGCGGAGACCATAAACTGTGTGCACAAGGTTCCAGGAAAGAACGACACTCGTTAACGCGAGGAGCAGATGAATCGTGAAATGCGAGCTCATGTCTTCTTTGTGTACCCGAATCAAAAAACCGACCGCGAAAAGAGCGGCACACGCCGCCATGACGACGAAGATGAAAATGGCCTTGCGCCCGAGATCCTGCGCGCGAGCCCGCTCCCTCAACCTGTGCTGAGGCGTAATGAGGATTGTAATCCAAACGAAAACGAGAAAGACGAATGCGAATATGTTCCAGCTCGCAATGATGCTGCTGGAGGGGCGAGCATGGCCATGCAAAGCGACAAAAGCGGCGGCCGCGACTACAAAAGCAATCGCAAAACGATGACGAGCGTCCGATCGGCAGGCGAGCTTGAGCGCGCGCGATAGCATTCAACGGCAGTTAATTGAGATTGGTCGCCCTGCGCAAGCCGCATTCACCATGAAAGTTTGATTTATCCGCTCGGCAAGTCGACGCTTTTCCGCGCAGCGGGTGTATGCTTAATTTCCGGTTCCCGATGAGCAACAAGCCAAAGGAGCAGAACTTTGAAGGTGCGATGAATCGGCTCGAGTCAATCGTGGAGCAAATGGAGTCGGGTAAACTTCCGCTGGAAGAGTTGATTCAGCGTTACGAAGAAGGAATCAAGCTGGTCAAGGTTTGCCAGGAGCGACTGGCCAGCGCCGAGCACAAGATTGAAATCATCGTCCGAGACAATTCAGGCAAACCGATGGTAAAAGATTTCGAAATAAATACAGACGCAAAGATCGACAATCAATCGATCCCGGAGGAAACAAGGGAACAAACCGATGAAGTCAGACTTTTCTGAAACGACCGATGCTCCAGCCCGCGTGCTGGAGCGGATTCATTCGCCGGCCGATATCAAGGCTTTGCGCGAAGAAGAACTGCCGCAGCTGGCTCAGGAAGTTCGCGACGAATTAATTAAAGTGCTTTCGCAGACCGGTGGACATCTCGGACCAAATCTCGGCGTGGTCGAATTGACGATCGCACTCCATCGCGTGTTCGATACTCCGCGCGACCGCTTTGTAATGGACGTAAGCCATCAGGGTTACGTCCATAAAATGTTTACCGGACGACTCGACCGGATCGCAACCATGCGACAGTTCGGAGGTCTCAACGGATTTCTGCTGCGGACCGAAAGCGAGCACGATTGCTACGGCGCAGGTCATGCGGGGACCGCGTTGTCGGCAGGCCTCGGGATGGCGGTTGGTCGCGATTTGCGGGGCGGCAACGAAAATATTGTCGTCGTGGCAGGCGATGCGGCACTGACCTGCGGCATCAGTTACGAAGCGCTGAACAACGTCAAAGCGCACACCAAGCGATTTATCGTCGTCTTGAACGACAACGAATGGTCGATTGCCAAAAATGTCGGCGCGATTGCGAATTATTTGAACGCAATCGTAACCAATCCAACCTACGCCCACTTGCACGAAAAGGCGCATGGATTCATTCAAGCGATTGCCGGAAAGACGGGCGTCAAGCTGGCACACAAAGTTGAAGAGAGTGTAAAGGGATTGCTTGTCCCAAGCGTGATTTTTGAGGAGCTCGGCTTGCGCTACTATGGGCCGATCGATGGTCACGACATTCCGCTCCTTATCCGGACGTTCGAGTTTTTGAAAACTCAGGAAGAACCGGTCCTGCTCCACATCTTGACGAAAAAAGGCAAGGGCTATGAGCCGGCGATTAAACAACCGGACAAATTTCACGGCCTGGGAAAATATAAGATCGAGAGCGGAGAAACTCCGCCTGCCCCGACGCCGACATATTCGGAAATTATCGGCAAGACCCTGGCGAAATTTGCAGAGTCGAATCAAAAGCTGGTTGCAATCACGGCCGCGATGCCGAGCGGAACCGGCCTGTCACATTTTGCAAAAGCTCATCCGACCCGGTATTTCGACGTTGGAATCGCGGAAGAACACGCGGCCTTGTTCGAGTGTGGGCTGGCGACGCAAGGATTGACGCCGTTCCTAGCGATTTATTCCACCTTTTTTCAACGCGCCTACGACATGGCCATCCATGATATGGCCATCCAAAAACTCAATGTGCGGCTTTGCATGGATCGCGCCGGATTGAGCGGTGACGACGGCCCAACGCACCACGGCTTGTTCGACATCGGTTACCTCCGCCACATCCCAAACTGGGTGCACATGCAACCCAAAGACGAAGATGAGTTTGTGGACATGCTTTGGACCATGGCGCATTACAACGGCGGGCCGATTGCGGTCCGTTATCCGCGCGGCGCCGGAACCGGCGTAAAACCAAAACAAGAACCGAAGCTCCTCGAGATTGGTAAGGCGGAAGTGGTCAAGCACGGCCGCGATGTCGCGATTTTCGGCCTCGGTAACAGGTTTGAGTTGGCCGAGGAAGCGGCCAAGAAGCTCGAAGGAGCAGGTGTCTCAGTCGCGTTGATCAATCCCCGTTGGATTAAACCAATGGACACGGGCACGCTCGAGTTTTTCGCGCGAAGCGTGGAAGTGGTCGCGACGATCGAGGACCACGTGTTGCACAATGGCTTTGGGTGCGCGGTTATGGAATACCTGCACACGCGGCAAATCAATACGCCAGTTGTGCGAGTCGGTTGGCCGGACGAATTCATCGAGCACGGTGCCGTTCCAATCCTGCGCAAGAAGCACGGGATTACCGCGGATGCGCTGGTCGAAAAGGTTCTGCCGTTGCTGCAAAAAAAAGCTGCTCCGCGGCCGAGCGTGGCTTAGGACTTCGCTCTAGCAGTTGATTGATCTCAAAGTATGGCCGCGATCGAAGCGCGCGATCTGACCAAAATTTACCGAACCTACCGCAAAGAAGGCGGTCTCTGGGGTTCTATCAAAGGACTCGCCCGCCGCCGATATGACCAGACCCGCGCGGCCGATGCGGTTTCCTTTCAAATTGAGGAAGGCGAGTTCGTTGGGTTTCTCGGACCGAACGGCGCCGGCAAAACAACCGTTTTGAAAATGCTCTCCGGTTTGCTCAATCCAACTTCGGGCGACGCTCGCGTGCTGGGGTTCGTTCCGTGGGAGCGGCGCAACGAAATGAAGCGTCAATTTAGTTTGCTCATGGGTCAGAAGAATGCGCTCTGGTGGGACTTGCCGGCGCAGGAATCTCTCGAACTTAACCGCGCGATTTACGGAATAGAGAGCGCGCGTTTCAAGAAGGTCGTCGATGGCCTGGCCGATCTTCTGGAAGTTCAGGACAAGATGAATGTGATGGTTCGCGAGCTCTCGTTAGGCGAACGGATGAAAATGGAGCTGATCTCGGCCCTGATTCACGAGCCGCGTGTGCTTTTCCTGGACGAACCAACCATCGGCCTTGATGTGGTGAGTCAAAAACGCGTGCGCGAATTTCTTCGCGTTTACAACGAGAAACATCGGATCGTCACGTTGCTTACGAGTCATTACATGCAGGACATCGAGGAACTTTGTCATCGCGTCCTGGTGATCGACCGCGGAAAGATTTTCTTCGACGGACCGCTGGCCGAGATTATTGATCGATTTTCCGGATACAAGATCGTCAGCCTGACTTTCGAAAAGCAATCGGCGCGAGATTTATCCAGCTACGGCGAGATCATTGAACAAACGCCTGCGTCGGTGCAGTTGAAAGTCCCTCGGGCGAAGGTAACCGAGACTTGCCGGCAATTGTTGGAGGCATGCGGCGTCAGCGACATCAACGTTCAGGAGGTGCCGGTCGAAGACGTAATTCGCCAGCTTTTTGGGGAAAGAAGCGCACAGATGGTAGCGCGAAAGAGCGGCTGACGACGGAGTCGATTCAGTCTTTAATCAGCGCGCGCTTCAATTCGTGAACGTAGGCTGGATTCGTTTCGAAGGCGGTCACGGGCATTTCTGCCGGATCGATCTGTTCGCAATAAGGGATGCTCTCGACAAAGCCTGCCGCGAGCAAACCGTTCAGAGTGTCGGTGATGTCCTGCGACTCCATCCGGGTAAAATCCTGAATCTCCGCGCCAAGCATTGATTCGGTAAAACCAATTGCGCGGACAACGCTGGCTTCCCGGCCAGTCAGTTTGATGGTGCGCATCCATTTCAAAAAAGCAGCTTCTATACCGGTGACTTAGAGAGAAAACTTGGCAAAATGCTCTCTTCCATTGCGTCGGCAAAACTCGGATAGCGCGGAGTCCATCCGAGAACGCGAAGCTTGGTGTTGCTGACCTGCTTGTTGCTTCGACCGCGTTTGCGCGTTGATGTCGATTTACCTTCCGGCGGGACAGCGCAGTCTAATCTTTTCGCCAGCCAGCGGTAACAATCGCTCTGCAGAAGCGGCTGATCGCCAGCCACGTTGAAAATTTGTCCGGCTTCCGCTGGTCCGCGCTCGGCCAGGATGAAAAGCGCCGCAGCTGCATCGTCGCGATGTACTTGATTCATAAAGCGATCGTTCTTTGAATCGATGATTGCTTCGCCAGCCAGGAATCGTTGAAGCAAATGAGAACGACCAGGTCCATAAATTCCGGCTAGCCGCGCAACGATGCCGCCGCTCTCAAGCAAAAGCGTTTCGGCCTGGCGTAAAATCCGTCCGCGCTCGTGTTCGGGTTCGGCCGGGCTTTCTTCAGTCACCCATTCGCCACTCATCTGCGCGTAAACGCTTGTGCTTCCGACGAGTAAAACCGTCGATCTAGAGAATCGGCGAAGAAGATTCCTGACGCCATCCAAATAAACCTGTCGGTAAACATCGACCGGGCCCCCGCGCGTACTGGCGCAGTGAATCACGACGTCGAAGCTTTCCTCACGAGCGGACACCTCATCCAGTTTCGTGAGATCGACCGCGTGAATCCGGTAATTTTCTTGCGAAAGCTTTTTGGCGGATGCAGCCGACTTTGTCCATGCGTCGACCAACCAACCGGCATTTTGGAACAGAGCCGCAGTCGATTGGCCAAGGTAACCGCAGCCGGCAATAAGAACGCTTCGCATTATTGCCACCCAGCCTTCATTCGACGGCCCGGGCAATCTCAATTTCGCCAAATAGGTCACGTTGAATCGCACGGACCTGTTTCAGACGAATTAACTCCAGCAGGGCTAGAAACGTCACGACGATCTCGACCCGAGACGCGCTGTCGCCAAACAACTCCGAAAAACGAATAGAGCCGCCGTTCGCCATGCGCTGCAGAATCCGTTCGATCTTTTCCGAAACGGTGAAGCGTTCGCCGAAGATTTCCCGAAGATCCTCGCGGGCGTCCAGACGTTTGACCACATTTTGGAATGCATTGATCAGCTGAAAAATGCTGACTTCTCCGAGTCGCAATGGTCTCGTTTCTTCGGGCCCGCCGCCGTCCCGGGTAAATATTCGTTCCTGCTCCCACTCGCGAACTTGCAATTGCGCCGCTGCTTCCTTGAATTTTTTGTACTCGATCAACTGTCTGATCAAATCCCACCGGGGATCGTCCTCCTCGGCGTCCTCTTCCGGCGGTTGTTGATCGAGCGGAAGGAGGCTGCGGCTTTTGAGATAAATGAGATTTGCGGCCATCACGATAAACTCGCCCGCGATGTCGATTTTCAATTCCTTGAACGCCTGAAGGTACTCGAGATACTGGCCTGTGATCCGCTCAATCGAAATTTCTTGAATGTCGATCTCGTCGCGCTTGATCAAATAAAGCAAGAGATCGAGCGGACCTTCGAAGATTTCGAGCCTGACCTTGTAGTCGGTTTCCACGCTGGAAGCAGTTTAGACAGACAACGCGGCAAGTAAATGCAGGCGGTTGCTGGCGAGGGTCGATTCTGGAATCGAGAACGCCTAACTGTCGGCGTAATCTCGACGATGAACCCACACGCTATTCACCACTCCAAGAGCGAACATGACCATCAGCGCAAATGATCCGCTGTAGCTGATGAGTGGCAACGGGACGCCAGTGATGGGCAGAATCGAGATCGTCATGCCGATGTTCTGGAAAATATGAGTGAAAATAAGCGCGGAGATTCCAACGACCAGGAGCAAACCAAATTGGTCACCGGCAAAAAACGCGACGAAGAGGCACGTAAGTAACAACAAAGCGAACGTGCCGATAAGAAACACTCCACCAACAAAACCCCACTGCTCGCCGATGGCGGAAAAGATATAGTCGTTGTGAACGGCCGTAGCCGGCAAAAAGCCGAGCTCGATCTGCGTATTGGGCGCTTTGAAGCCCTTGCCCGCCCACCCGCCGGAACCAATTGCGATGAGCGATTGGTTGATCGCCCAGGCCGACCCCTGCTTGTCGATGTCCGGGTTAATAAAGGCAGTGATTCGCTCTTGCTGGTACGGTTTCAGGCCGAGATTAATCGCAATCGGAACACACGCGATGCCGATAAGCAGAATGCAAATCAAATAGCGCAACGGCAGTCCGCTGACGAATAGCAAAGCCAGCAAAACCGGCACCCAAATGATGCATTCGCCGAGATCAGGCTGCATCAAAATCAACAGACATGGGGCGCCAACAATTGCTCCGCACACTAATAGCCGCAGCATCGGATGCATCTGTTTGAACTGACTGAGGAATAGCGCCAGGACCATTATTCCGGCGACAACCGCCAATTGTGCGGGCTGGAAATTGATCGGGCCCAGATGAAGCCAGCTGCGCGCGCCGTAAACTTTCGAGCCGATGAATTTCGTCAGAATCAAGAAGAAGATACCGGCGATGTACAACGGCAACGCGCCCCAACGAATCCAGTGGTAATCAATCAGGCTTGCGACCATGAAAGCGAAAAATCCGACCACCACCCAATTGGCCTGCTTTCGCCAGAAATCGGCCGCGACCGGGTCTTCGCGCATGTAAGTGGCGCTGTAGATCGCAATCACGCCGAACACCGCCAGCGCCAGCATGACCAGCAGCAATAGCCAATTTAGTCCGAGCAGTTTTCGAAGAAACGGCGTCATTTCGCAGTTGGATTATACGCCGCGAATGGGTTTCGCAAAGCAAGCGCGAAGTTCTTTGGGCGCAGTCAAACCTCCTTTAGAAGCTAAATTACAGAGCGAGACTTAGTTCCATTGGGCCAAGCCCTCAAACGGAGGCGGTCGACATAACTCTTTTATAGATAGGCATTTATAATTAAAAATGAGGCGATTCAACAGCTTCTCTTGTTAGTTGGTCGAAGCAATCTTAAAATTATTCCCGACTTTGGATCGTTTGAGGGCAGGCTTATGGCGAGGAAAACGAAGAGGAAAATCGCGCATCCGAAACGCAAGATTGCGCGTTGCGAATTGCCAGTGCAATCGCAGCTCAATTTTCAGCACGAAGGCAAATATTTCGACCTGTACGAAATCTTTGACCGCTTGAACCAACGCCATTTTGGCCGGCGTCTTCGCGGCTACAAAGTGATCTGGGGTCGCCGCCGAAAGCAACGGCCGAAAGACTATTTTGTTTTTGGAACGATTCAGGAAGAAGATCGCGTAATCCGGATCAATCCATGGCTCGATCAGCCGTTTGTTCCGCGCTGGTTTTTGCAGTACGTGCTCTACCACGAAATGCTGCATTCGGTTGTGCCAGACGAGACTCGTCGCGGTCGGCGGCGAGTTCACACCGAAGAGTTCAAGCGCCGCGAACGTCAGTTCCCGCGCTACCACCGGGCACGCCGATGGGAGGAACAAAACCTCGCGCGTTTCCTGCGCTAGGCGTCACCGTTTTTGCGCCGCGACCGAACTTTCGCCGCTCTCAGACGGCGAGGGTGTCGTTGCGACGTTCTTCTTGATGAGATACCAGAGGGTCGTCGCGAGCAGCAGGGAGATCAACTTCGCTTGCCAGTTCTTCAGCAGCAGTCTCTTCATACGGTCCGTGCAATAAAATCTCGCTCAGGCGCTGGCGAAATGTTTCCGGTGTGAAATTGCGCTCAATTCGCCGTCGATGGCAAATGGAAATCGCACCGGTCTCTTCCGAGACGACCACCGCGACCGCGTCCGACTCTTCGGTAATTCCGAGTCCAGCGCGATGACGCAGTCCGAGACTGCGATCGAGCGTTTCGCGTTGGCTGACCGGAAAAATGCACGCTGCCGCGGCGATGCGACCATTTCGCAAAATCACTCCTCCGTCGTGCAACGCAGCTTTTGGGTGAAAAATTGTCAGAATCAATTCGACCGAAAAATCCGCATCGAGGCTCACTCCAGTTTCTTCGTAAACGCGAATCGACGTATCGCGCTCGATTGCGATCAACGCGCCAAACTGTTTGTTCGCCAATTGGGTGACCGCTTCCACAATGTCGTGCACGGTTTCACGCTTCTGGCTCGTCAGGGAAAAAATTGGATGCCCACCGAGTTCAGCCAGCCCGCGTCGCAGCTCCGGTTGAAAAATCACCACCAGCGCGATCGCCAAAAACACTGAAAAACTTCGCACGATCCATCCGATCACAACCAGGTTCAGCAGCGTTGAAATCAAGGTCAGAGTGAGAAAGACGATCGCCAGTCCAGTCAGCACTTTTGCCCCGCGCGTGCCGCGGAAATAAAGGTAGCCGTAATAAATTCCGACCGTGAGCAGGATAATTTCAAAAATGCTACGCCAGCTCTTCAGCCAGAGGTGAAGCAGTTGTTGGAAAATATCAGCGCTCAAGAACAGCCTCCGTCGTTCTCAACGCATCCGCATTTTCTTTCACGTCGTGCACACGAAAAATGTTCGCTCCTCGCGACCGCAATAATGCCGTCAGCGCGATGGTAGAAGCCAGACGTTGTTGCGCGCCGCCACCGGTGAGCTGGCCGAGAAATCCCTTTCGGGAAACGCCGACTACGATCGGCCGATGCTCCAATTGCAATCGGTCCAGATTCGCGAGCAGCTCAAGATTATGGTCGAGCGTTTTTCCGAAACCGATTCCGGGATCAAACGCGATAGCCATGGGTTCAACGCCGCACTCTATGGCCCGCTCATATTGTTGTCGAAAAAAAAGCGCCACTTCTTCGGTAACGTTGCCGTAACTGGGCGCGATCTGCATCGTTTTTGGTTCACCTTGCATATGCCCAATGATCACCGCGGCCTTTTTTTTTGCGACGAACGACAGCATTCGTTCATCACCTCGCCCGCCTGTCACGTCATTGACAATCGCGGCGCCGGTTTCCAGTGCAGCCCACGCGACATCAGATTTTGAGGTGTCAACCGAAATGAAGGCGTTGATCTTGTCGCGCAGCTGTTCGATCACTGGAATTACCCGGCGCAATTCTTCATCCGTTGAAACCGGGTGGGAACCAGGACGGGTCGATTCCCCGCCAACATCGACAACTTGCGCGCCTTCGGCGACCATCTGGACGCCTCGGGCAACTGCTTTCTCAATCGAAAAAAACTCGCCGCCATCTGAAAATGAATCGGGCGTTACGTTGAGGATGCCCATAATCATTCCCCGCTGTGAAAGATCGATTCCCTTATCGCCGATCTTCCACTGCATCGCGTGCATCATAAAATGAGACTAACACACGGGCTTTGTTATTCGACTTTCGTTCATCAGATCATCTTCCGCGTGAGTAGCGTCCCATCAATTCGGCCTTCGCCATTACATGTCCGCGGATTGCTGAATCCAGTTCGGCGCGTTTTGCGCTGGATTTCAAGTCAAGCATCCGATCCAGCGTGAAAATCCGAAAATAATAACGATGAGTTCCTGATGGCGGACAAGGTCCTCCGTATCCGGATTTGCCAAAGTCATTCCTTCCCTGGATTGCGCCTGCCGGCGCGCCGCCCTGACCAATCTCATTCGTTTTCGGATCGATATTCCAAACAATCCAATGGGTAAACGATCCACCGGGCGCGTCCGGGTCATCCATAATCAGCGCAAGGCTTTTGGCTGCGGGTGGTGCGCCATCAAGATGCAACTGCGGGCTCGCGTCCGTCCCGTCACACGTAAATTTCGAAGGAATCTCTCCACCGTCTTGAAAAACCGAGCTTGTGATCTTCAATTGAGTACCTTCGGCGGCGATGAGCGCCGCACCAACGCCAAGCACCGCGAGCAGAGATCCTGCGATAATATTTGCTTTCATGATTTCCAGTCAGATTTCCTTAGACCTCATGGGCACTAACATATTGGTTCACTGAAATGATTCAAAAGGGTAGCGAGGCAAAATCGAAGATTTTGGCATTGCTTGCCAAACGCGATTACCGCCCGCTCGATAAAAAACAGATCGCGCGCACGCTCGGTTTGAAGGGCGGCCAGTCGGGCGCACTCCGG
>Ga0187779_10001520_pt1 | contig 14436 bp, 13 predicted proteins | sample 1015_Q2_SP10_10__FD_132435 | JGI IMG/M metagenome (GOLD analysis project Ga0187779, IMG submission 132435) | Tropical peat soil microbial communities from peatlands in Department of Meta, Colombia - 1015_Q2_SP10_10_MG | ecosystem: Environmental > Terrestrial > Soil > Wetlands > Peat | place... | reverse complement strand
GCTGCTCGAGCCGTCGGACGACCGCGGCGCCGTTCAGCCGCAGCAGGTTCGTGCCGACGAAGGAGTCGATCGCCCCCTGCGCCTGCGCGCTCAGCGCGGGCGAGGCGCCTCTCACGTCGATCGTGCGGATGGCGAACATCGAAGTCTCGCGTGCGAGCACGTAGAGCGAGACCGCGGCGAGCACGCTCGCCCCGGCGACGATCAGCGCGCGCCCGCTCGGGAGCAGCTGCAGGACTGCCGGCGGGCGACGCCGCGGCAACGAGAGGACGCTGGGGCTCACGCGGCGGACTTCGCCGCGGCTCCGACCGCTCCTACCCTCCCACGGGCGGCAGCTCGAGCTTACCTAGCAGCTGGACTTCGTGCTCGAGCTCGACGCCGTATTCCGTCAGGGCGCGGCGCCGGGCCTCCGCCATCAATGCGATCGCATCCTCGCTGCGCGCGCCGCCGGCGTTCTCGATGAAGTTGGCATGCCGCGGCGAGATCTGCGCGCCGCCGATGCGGAATCCCCTCAACCCACACGCCTCGAGCATGCGCCCCGCGCTCAGCTCGTGGTCGGGGTTCTTGAACACGCTGCCGAACGTGCGCTTGTTCGTCGGCTGTGCGGCCTTCCGCAGCCGCTGGAGCTCGGCGACGGTGGACTTGATCTCGCTCTCCGGACGGCGGTGGAGACGGAACTCGACCTGTGCGACGACGTCGCCGTGCCTGAGGCCCGAGTGCCGGTAGCGAAGGCCGAGCTCGTCGGCTGTCCGCCACGCTGCGCCCGTGCGGTCGACGACGAGCGCGCGGACGAGGATCCCGGACCAGTCGCCGCCGTATGCACCGGCGTTCATCCGGACGCCTCCGCCGGCGGTCCCCGGGATCGCGCACGCGAATTCGAACCCGCCGAGTCCGGCGGCGCGCGCACGGTGGAGGCTGACCGCGTTCGGGGCGCCGCCGCCGGCGACGAGCAGCTCGTCGTCGACCTGCGTCGCGGCGAGCTCCCCGGACAGCTTCAGGACCAGCGCGTCGACCCTCTCGTCTGCGACCAACAGGTTCGAGCCGAGCCCGATCGTCGCAACGGGCAGCTCCCGTTCCGCGGCCCAGTCGAGCGCCTGTCGCAGCTCGTCGACGGTCTCGGGGCGCGCGAACGCACGCGCCGCCCCGCCGGTGCCGATCGTCGTCAACCGCGCGAGCGCGACGGCGTGCTCGATCTTCACGTGGGCTCTCGAAGCAGGAGAAGCGGCACGACGCGGTCGACGTCTCCGGCTCCGAGCACGACGAGCCGGTCGCCCGAGCGCGCGCGCGCGGCGAGGAACCGAGCTCCGTCCTCTGCGTCGGGCGTCCAGGCGAGCGGCATTCCCGGTCTGAGCTCCGCCAGCGCGTCGACGACGAGCTTGCCGGTGACCGTGTCCACCGGTTGCTCGCGCGCCGCGTAGACCTCGGCGACGGCGACCGCGTCCGCGCGCGCGAGCGCGCGGGCGAGCTCCCGGGCCAGGTGTCGCGTCCGGGAGACGAGGTGCGGCTGGAAGAGCACGAGCACGCGCCCGCCGTCGCGCACAGCGTCGAGCGTCGCCTCGATCTCCGCCGGGTGGTGGGCGTAGTCGTCGACCACCTCCACCCCGTTCACCGTCCCCCGTGTCTCGAGCCGGCGCGCCGCGCCGCGGAATTTTGAGAGGGCGCGCTCCACGTCCGCCCGCGCGAACCCGGCGTGCTCGAGCGCCGCACGCGCCGCGGCCGCGTTGCGACGGTTGTGGTCGCCGACGACGGCGAGCTCTGCGTCGTACGGCTCGAGGTCGTCGCCGCGGACGACGTGCGGGACGTCCGCGAGCCAGCGCGCGAACAGCTCCTCCACCTCGGCGCGCGACGCGAAGGTCGAGTGGTGGTCGAGGTCGACGTTCGTGACCACTGCGATAGTCGGCCGAAGGCGCTCGATCGTCCGATCCGACTCGTCGCCTTCGACGACCAGCCAGCCCTCGCCTGCGCCCGCGTTCGCTCCGAGCTGCGGAACGTCGCCGCCGATCAGCCACTCGGGATCGTCCCCGAGTTCCCGGAGCGCGTACGCAACCATCGCGCTCGTCGTCGTCTTGCCGTGCGCGCCCGCGACGACGATCGACTTGCGGAGGGAGACGAGTTCGGCCAGCAGCTCGGCGCGCGAACTGCCCTGCACACCGTCTGCGAACGCGGTCGAGACGTAGACCTCGAAGCCGTCCGGCGGCTGCGGAGGCTCGGCCGAGATCTCGACGCGAACGTCGTCGGGCAGATGCTCGAGGTACGGCGTCCGAACGCGGTCCCAGCCGCCTACCTCCGCTCCCCAGGCATCGGCCAGGAGCGCGTACCCGCTCATGCCGGCACCACCGACCCCGACGAGCCAGAGACGCCTGCCGTCAAGAGGAGGCAATCGCGATCAACTCCTCGGCGACCTCCTCCGCGGCGTGCGGCTTCGCGAGCTTCGTCATCGCCTGCGACATGTCGCCGAGGCGGCGGGGATCGTCGAGCAGGGAGCGGATCACCTCTGGGACCCGACCGGCCTCGCTCTCGGGCACGAGCACGGCGCCGCCGCCGTGCTCGAAGTAGCGCGCGTTCTTCGTCTGGTGGTCGGCAGTTGCGAACACGCCCGGCACGAGCACGGCGGGCTTGCCCGCCGCCGCAAGCTCCCAGACCGAACCTCCTGCCCGCGCGAGGACCAGGTCGCTCGCGCCGAGCGCGGCGCCGAACTCGTCGGTGTACGGCAGCAACCGATAGTCGGGACGAGTCACCTTCATCGCCAGCTCGTCGTAGTCACGTGTCCCGCACAGGTGGAGCACGGCCGGCCCAGCGGCCCCGAACGCCTCGAGCGCCAGCTCGTTCAGGAGCCTCGCGCCGAGCGAGCCACCGAACACAAGCAGGACCGGCCCGACATCCGGCAGGCCGAACATGCGCCGGCCCTCCGCCTGCGGAAGCGCCTGCGAGGACGCCGGGATCGGGCGGCCGGTCACGCGGTACTTCCCCGAACGGCCGTGGTCGAGCGGGAACGAGAGGAAGACACGCTTCACGAACGGCGCCGCCAGCCGGTTGGCCAGGCCGAGGTGCGCGTCGGCTTCGAGCACGGCCGCCGGTATCCGCCGACGTGCGGCGGCGACGACCATCGGGCCGCCGACGTAGCCGCCGCCGCCGAGCACGACGTTCGGCCGTCGACGCGACAGGATCTTCCCGCACGCTGCCGGGGCACGGGCGGAGACGAGCATCGCCTTTACGGCCGCCGCCGACGGCTTCCGCGGCAGGCCCGAGACCGTGAAGGTGTCGAGCTCGTAGCCCGCCTCAGGGACGAGCCGAGCCTCGGCGCGATCCGGCGACCCGGCGAACGTCACTCGAACGCCGCGCCGAACGAGCGCTTCCGCGACCGCGAGCGACGGGAGCACGTGACCGGCCGTCCCGCCCGCCGCGATCAGGCACCGCAGCTCGTGCTTCTGCGCCATGGCCACCCGCGATGTTAAGGAGGATCCCGACAGAGAGGAGCGCCACTACGAGCGACGAGCCACCGTAGGAGATGAACGGCAGCGGGATCCCGGTCAGGGGCGCCAGCCCGAGCACGGCGGCGAGGTTGACAACGGCCTGCCCCGCCACGAGCGCGACGAGGCCGGCGGCCAGCCGCTTCCCGAACGGGTCCTTGCAGGCAAGTGCGACGCGGAGGCCAGCGTACGCGAACGTCGCGAAGGCGACGATCACCGCCGTGACGCCGAAGAGCCCGAGCTCCTCCCCGATCACCGCCATGATCATGTCGGTGTGCGCCTCCGGCAAATAGTTGATCTTCGTCACTCCCTGCCCGATGCCGACGCCGAACAGCCCGCCCGAGCCCATTGCGATCAACGCCTGCACCGTCTGGAAGCCCGCGCCCTGCGCGTCCTTCCAGGGGTCGATGAAGCTGAAGATGCGCGCGCGGCGGTACGGCTCGATCCAGATCGCGAGCAGACCGAGCGACGCGAGGATCCCGCCGCCGACGGCGAGCGTCGCGGCCGGCGTCCCGGAGATGAGCAGGATCGCGGCGAGCACGATCACGATCGTGATCGCGGTACCGAGGTCGGGCTCTGCCAGCACGAGCAGGCAGAAGAGGAACAGCAGCAAGCCGATCGGGCGCGCGAGGTCCTTCAGCGTCCGCGGCGCGGGCCGTCGCGCGAGATACGACGCCGCCCAGATCGCCAACGCCAGCTTTGCGAGCTCCGACGGCTGAAAGGTCGCGGGCCCGAACGAGATCCAGCGGCGCGCTCCATTCACGCGCGTGCCGATCACGAGCACAGCGAGGCAGAGCAGGAGTGCCGAGAGGACGAGTGACGGAGCGACGTAGCGCAGCCGCCGGTAGTCGAACCTGGCGGCGAGCATCATCCCGACGAAGCCGATCACGGCGTACGCGGTCTGCTTCTTCAGGTACGACATCGGGTCGGTACTCGCAAGCGCGGCCGGCGCGGACGTCGCGCTGTACACCATCACGAGCCCGAAGGCCACGAGCCCGAGCGTGACGAGCACGAGCAGGCGCGACTCGAGCGACGCCTTCTTCATCGCCGTGCCTCGACTAGCCGGCGAAAGGCATCGCCGCGCTCCTCGAAGTTCCTGAACTGGTCGAAGCTCGCGCACGCCGGCGAGAGCAGGACGACGTCGCCCAGCGACGCATCGTTCGCAGCGCGTTCGACCGCCGTGGCCAGGTCGCCCGAACGGCGATAGGTGTGGTCGGCACGCTCGAGTGCGGCCGCGAGCTCGTCGGTCGCATCTCCGATCAGGTCGATGCTGCGGATCGTGTCGGGGAGGTCGGCGACGAGCTCCTCGAACGACTCGCCCTTGAGCGAGCCGCCGAGGATGAGGTGGAGAGGCTCGCCGCGGTACGCAGCGATCCCGCGTCGCGCGGCCGCCGTGTTGGTCGCCTTGGAGTCGTTCACGTAGCGCACCCCGTCGATCTCGGCGACGAGCTCGAGCCTGTGCTCGACGCCGGGAAACGTGCGCAGTGCCTCGGCGATCGCTGCGTCGTCGATCCCGACCGCGCGTGCAGTCGCCGTTGCTGCCGCAGCGTTCTCTCGGTTGTGCGCGCCCCGGATCAGCGGCTCGGCAGGCAGCTCGTCGTCCGCGGAGAACTCGATCCCCTCGAGGCCAGAGCCGCGCGGGACCACCCTCGTCCGAGCCCGCTCGAAGATCCGCAGCTTCGCGTCCTGGTACGCCTCGAACGTCCCGTGGCGGTCGAGGTGATCGGGCTCGAGGTTCAGCAGCACCGCGACATCGCACGAGAGCTCGTGCACGTCCTCGAGCTGGAAGCTCGAGAGCTCGCAGACGATCCACGTCTCCGGCGACAGCGTGCCGTCGAGACCCGTGAGCGGCCGACCGACGTTGCCGGCGACCTCGACGGGACGTCCGGCCGCGCGGAAGACCGCGCCGAGCAGCTCCGACGTCGTCGTCTTGCCGTTCGTGCCGGTGACGCCGACGATCGGATTGCCCTCGAGCAGCCGGTAGCCGAGCTCGACCTCACTCCAGATCGGGATGCCGCGGCTGCGCGCGGCCGCAGGCAGCACGGACTCGCCCGGCACGCCGGGGCTCTTGACGATGAGCTCGACACCGTCCAGCAACCGATCCTCCTCAGTCCCGGCGTGTACTTCGACGCCTGCCGCGGCAAGCCTCCCCGTGTCCACCGACGGGTCCCGGTCGACCGCCACCACCTCGACCCCGTGTCGAGCCAACGCGAGCGCGGCGGCCTGGCCGGAGCGTGCGAGGCCGACGACGAGCACGCGACGCGGCAGTCGCGGAGGACGGTCTGCACTGGTCCGGTCGGTACCCGTTGCAGCCCCGCCCGCTTCGGCGGCGGTCACGCCGACCTCGGCGCGGACGGCGTCCAACGTGCCCCCAAGGGGGCGGCGTGCCCCCTGATTCGACGATAGCGAGGTCGGCGTGACACGTCTGTGTCGTCTTCGCCGCGAATGCGTCGCGTCCTCACGGCTTGCGGGCCGCGACGAACACCGCGCGGCGACGGAACTCGATCGTCGTGCCGGCGAGGCTCTTCAGATGCCCGACGAGTGCATCGACCTCAGCGGCTCTGAACGCCTCGCCCCACCGGGCTCGCAGCGACGGCTCACCGGGGGCGCCGACCGCTTCGAGTCGAACGTCGACGCTCTCCTCGGTCACGACCCACTCTTCGCCGACGTCTTCGACCAACACATCTAGCTCCTCGAAACCGGCTCCCTCGAGCTCCTCGACGAGCTGGACGTCGTCGAACCGAAGCAATGGCGTCGCGGCGGCGTAACGCTCCCACTCCTCGCCGACGCGCCATGCGAGGTCGCCGCCGAGCGGCGACCAGTCGACGGCTGTGGCGATGAATGTTCCCTCGCGGTTGACGGGCTCGAACAGCGAGATGCGCCCGCCTGGGCGAAGCACGCGGTGAAGCTCCCGTGCCGCCTCCGCGGTGTCGTCCACGTACATGAGCACCGATCGCGTCACGGCTACGTCCGCGCACGCATCCGGCAGCGGCAACACGACGGCGTCACCGAGCATGTACATGATCCCGCTCCTCCCCGACTCCTGTGCGAGGGACAGCAGCTCCTCGAGGCAGTCCACCGACATGTCGAGCGCGATGATCCAACCTACGTCGAGTCGGTCGGCGGCGCCGAAGGCGAGCAGGCCTGTCCCTGCACCGACGTCGACGACGGTGTCGGACGGCTCGATTCGAGCGCGGTCGAGCACCCGGTCGCGGATCTCCTCCAACCGGGCGAGAGCCGTCTCGACGTCCCGCTCGGGCCAGCCGGTGAACCGCGTCCGGACGAGCCACTCCGCCCAGTGATCACGTGGCCCGCTCAGCGCCGGAAGTACGTGAAGTCGTAGTAGAAGAGCGCGAAGCCGATCGCGCAGAGGATCGCCGCGACGATCCAGAAGCGCACCATGATCTTCGTCTCGGACCACGCCTTCATCTCGAAGTGGTGGTGGATGGGCGCCATCAGGAACACGCGCCGCCCGTAGTACCTGAACGCGATCACCTGGATGATCACGGACAGCGCCTCGATCACGAAGATGCCGCCGATCAGCAGCAGGAGCACGATCGTCTTCGTGAAGATCGCCAGCGCGGCGAGAGCTCCGCCGATGCCCATCGAGCCGGTGTCGCCCATGATCAACTCTGCGGGAAAGGCGTTGTACCAGAGGAATCCGATCGTGGCGCCGATCAATGCCGCGCCGACGATCGCGAGGTCGAGTCGCGAGTCGAAGCGGCCACCGGGGTTCCCCGAGCGGATGTAGGTGACGACCGCGATCGCCGTGAACGTGACGAGCGAGATCGTTCCCGTACCGGCCGCGAGCCCGTCGATCCCGTCCGCGAGGTTGACGCCGTTCGTCGTGCCTGCGATCACGAGGAAGAGCAGGACGTACCAGCCGTACGAGAGCTCGACGTTCCAGTGGACGATCGGGATGAACACGCTCGTCGGCAGGTGCTGGTGACGCGCCGCAAACGCGACGCCGACGGTGATCAGCGCGAGCAGCGCGAGCTTCCACCTACCGCGCAACCCGAGCGAGCGCCGATGCGTGAGCTTGATGAAGTCGTCGATGAACCCCACGGCGCCGCAACCGAGCGTGACGAACAGGACGGTCAGGGCCGGGACCTTGTACTTGGACACCGCGAGGAACGCGATCGTCGCGACCACGAGGATGAGCAGGCCGCCCATCGTCGGCGTACCCTGCTTCGGCCCGTGTGCGGGTCCCTCCTCGCGGATGTGCTGACCGAATTCGTTCTTGCGGAGGAACGAGATGAACCGTGGGCCGACGAGGATCGAGATCACCATCGCGATCACGCCTGCGACGAGGACGCGGATCACGCGGCGGGGACCTTGGCCAACGCTTCCGCTACTGCCTCGAGACCGACCACCCTCGACGCCTTCACCAGCACCGCGTCGCCTTCACGGACCACCTCGTCCAGCGCGCGAAGCGCCTCGTGGACGTTCGGCACGGAGCGGCCGGGGACGCCGCCGTCGAGATAGCCCGCCGCGAGCGCGCCGACGGCGAGCAGCTCGTCGACGCCCAGCTGTGCTGCGGCGACCCCGATCTCCCGGTGATAGCGGGCGCCCGTGCGGCCGAGTTCGGCCATGTCGCCGAGGATCGCCACCTTGCGGCGATCGCCGGCGACCTCGGCGAGGTACTCGAGCGCCGCGCGCATCGAGATCGGATTCGCGTTGTACGCGTCGTTGACCAGCAGGCCGCCACCGGCCAGCTCGAGCTCGTCGCCCCGCCACGGGGCGAAGTCCACCGCGACGGACGGCGGAGCAGGCAGCCCGAGCGCCCGCGCCGCGGCGAGCGCCGCAACCGCATTCGCCATCTGGTGACGCGCCGTGAAGTTGAAGGCGACGCCGTCGACTACCGCCCGACCGTCGACCACCGTGGACTCGGGATCGGGTGGGACCCGGACGACCTCGAGGTCGTGCCGTGCCACGGGAAAGCCCTCCGGGACGATTGCGACGCCTCCCGACGGGAGCGAATCGACGAGCTCACCCTTGGCCCGGACCACGCCTTCGATCGTCTCGACGAGCTCGAGATGGACGGGCCCGACATTTGTGATCACGCCGATCTCCGGCCGCGCGATCGCGCAGAGGTGCGCGATCTGCCCGAGCCCGCGCATGCCGAGCTCGACGATGCACACCTCCGTGTCCTGCTCGAGTCGGCAGAGCGTCAGCGGAACGCCGATCTCGTTGTTGAAGCTCGCCTCGGCCGCCACGGTTCGACGGGACGGCTTGCAGAGCGCGTCGAGGATGTCCTTGGTCGACGTCTTGCCCGTCGAGCCGGTGATTCCGACGACTCGTGCACCGCTCCGCTCGCGGACCGCAAGGCCGATCAGCGCCAGCGCGGCGAACGCGTCGTCCGGGACGAGCGTCGCCGCCGCACCACGCGCGAGTGCGTCGTCCGTGAAGGTCGCGCCGCGCCCGACGGCGACGAACAGGTCGCCGGGCGAGATCCGCCGCGAGTCGACCTGGACGCCTGTCACCCGATCGCCGCGCGCCTCGAGACGGCCCAGCCCTGACAGGGCGGAGGTCTCGAGCGGGATCACGCGGGCGTCCTCTGGCGGCGAATCGCCTCGCGCGCCACCTCGCGGTCGTCGAACGGAAGCGTCCGGTCCGCGAACTCCTGTTTGCGCTCGTGGCCCTTGCCGGCGATCACGACGACGTCGCCAGGCTCGGCCGTCGCGATCGCGCGCTCGATCGCGGCCCGCCGGTCCAGCTCGATCTCGAGCGCGTTGTCGCCGACCACGTCGCGTGCGATCGCCTCCGGATCCTCGCTGCGCGGGTTGTCCGCCGTGACGATCACGACGTCGGCGAGCTTGGCCGCCACGGTGCCCATCAGCGGGCGTTTCTCGCGATCGCGATCCCCGCCTGCGCCGAAGACGCAGATCACACGTCCATGCGTGAGCGCATGCGCCTCGCGCAGGACCGTCTCGAGCGCTCCGGGCTTGTGGGCGTAGTCGACCAGCACCGTGAACGGCTGCCCCTCGTCCACCGGCTCGAACCGTCCCGGAACGCCGACGACGGCCTCGAGCCCGCGGCGGACAGCAGTGTCGTCCACGCCGAGCGCGCGCGCAGCTGCCGCCGCGGCCAGCGCGTTCTCGCGGTTGAACCGGCCCGGCAGCCTCAACTCGGCGTCGAGCACGTCGTCCGGGCCGAACGTGATCGGATCGGGCAGCGCTCGCGCGAGGTGGCGACCGTACTCGTCGCCGACGTTGACGACGGCCCGGTCGGCCTGTGCGAACAGTCGCCTCTTCGCCTCGAAGTACTCCTCCATCGTTCCATGGAAGTCGAGATGGTCCTGGCTCAGGTTCGTGAACACGAGCACGGCGAAGCGTGTTCCCTCGAGCCGTCCTTTCGACGAGGCGATCGATGTCGCCTCCATCGCGCACACGTCGTTGCCCGCAAGGAGCATCTCGCGGAAGAGTCGCTGGAGATCGATCGCCTCGGGCGTGTTCAGCGTCGGCTCGAGCACGGTGTCGCCGACGCGCCGTTCGATGCTGCTGAGCAATCCCGGTGAGCGTCCGGCCGCCTCGAACACTGACCGGAGCATGAAGACCGTGGTCGTCTTCCCGCTCGTCCCGGTCACGGCGACCACGTCGAGCTCGCGCGTCGGGTCGCCGAAGAACGCTACCGCGGCCTTCGGCATGGCCGCGCGGACGCTCGGCACGACAAGCTGCGGCACGTCGAGGTCGAGCATCCGCTCGACGACGAGCGCGATAGCTCCTTGCTCGACGGCGCTCGGCGCAAGGTCGTGACCGTCGACCTCCGCGCCGGGCACGCAGAAGAAGAGCGAACCCTGCGACACGTGGCGCGTGTCGTAGCCGAGGTCGTGGAGTTCGGCCGGAGCGCGCCCAACGACCTCGGTCGGGCCGATCGCGGCGATGAGCCGCTCCAACTGCATCTCGCCAGGGGAGTCTAGTCAGGGCCTCGGCGTCGGCTTGTCCGGCGGAATCTCGAGATAGCGCAGGTCGAAGCTCGCGATCTGCGCGAAGGCCGGGGCCGCGACCACGCCGCCGAAGATCGCGCCGCGCGGATCGTCCACGAGCACCATGACGACGAGCCGCGGCCGCGACGCAGGGACGATGCCGATGAACGATGCGTTGTACTCGCCGGTCGCATAGCCGCCGTGGCCGTCCGGGATCTGCGCCGTGCCGGTCTTGCCGGCAACCTGGTAGCCGGGAATCGCCGCGTACGTTCCCGTTCCTTCCGCGACGACGTCCTTGAGCATCGTGATCAGCTCCGAGGCGACTCTCGTCGAGACGATGCGCCGGTGCTGCACTGCGGTCGTCGAGTCTCTCCCGATCCGCGCGACCAGGTGGGGCTGCGACCAGACGCCGCGGTTCGCGACGGCGGCGTACGCAGATGCCATCTGCACCGGCGTGACCGCGATTCCCTGCCCGATCGGGACGTTGCCGATCGTCGAGCCCGACCACTTGTCGGCCGGCAGCACGATCCCCGGGCTCTCGCCGGGGAAGTCGATCCCCGTCACACGCCCGAACCCGAACTGCGAGATCCACTGCACGAGCCGCCTCTGTCCCAGCAGCTCGGCCAACGTGATCGCCCCGACGTTGGACGAGTGCGCGAGGATCTGGGCGACCGAATAGCGAACGGTGCCACGCGGCTCGGCGTCGTGGATCACCCGGTCGGCCACCTGGATCGAGTACGGGAGCGTGAAGGCCGTGGAGGGCGAGACGATCCGGTCGGAGAGCGCACCTGCAACCGTGACGAGCTTGAACGTCGAGCCGGGCTCGTAGGTGTCGGTGACAGCGCGGTCGCGCTGCGTCGCCGCAGACACGTCCGAGAACCGGTTCGCGTCGTACCCGGGCTCGATCGCCATCGCGAGGACTGCGCCGGTGCGCGGGTCGAGCACGATCGCCGTCCCGTCCTGGGCGTGCCACTTCTGGATCGTCGCGCGCAGAACCTCTTCGGCGTTCGCCTGGATCGAGTGGTCGAGCGTGAGCGTCACGTTCTGGCCCTGGACGGCGGGGCGGTCGTGCAGGACGTCGATCGTCCGACCTGATGGATCGCGGACGATCGTCTCGTGACCGGGCGCGCCGGCGAGCTCCTTGTTCAACTCGAGCTCGAGTCCGGCGAGGCCGTTGCCGTCGATGCCTACTCCTCCGAGCACTTGCGCGCCGACAGTGTGCTGCGGATACCAGCGTTGTTGCTCGGGGTAGAACCCGAGCCCGGGGATCCTCTGCCGCTCGAGCGCAGCCGCCTTCAGGGGGTCCGCCTGCCGCTCGAGGTAGACGAAGCCGCGCGAGCGGTCCGAGAGCGAGGCGAGCAGCGTCTCGGGCTTCAGCCCGAGCGCCTTGCCGACCGCGTCCGCGACCTGTTGCGGATCGCTGATCTGCATCGGGTCGGCGTAGACGGTCGTCGCCTGCTCCCCGAGCGCGAGCGGCGTCCCCGTCCGGTCGAAGATCGTGCCTCGGATCGCGGGGATGGTCACGTCCACTCGCTGCTGCGTTGCGCCGAGCCGAGACAGCGAGGCCGCACGCACGCCCTGCAGCCAGAAGGCGCGGACGAGCAGGCCCGCGAACGCAACGACGAGCAGCGTCAGAAGGAGCCTGATCCGTCGATTGACGACGCGGGTCATGCCGCGTCGTCAGCGACCGAGCTGGACGAAGCTCGTCTGGTCGCTGGTCGCAGGCACGAACCCGAACTTCTTCATCGCGAGGTTCTGGATTCGCCCGGCCGCGGCGGCGCTCGACAGCTGCGAGGCGAGTGCCGCGTTGTCGGCGCGGAGGTTGTCTCGGTTGCGCGCGAGATCGTCCAGCTGCATGTTGAGGCGCAGCACGGCGACGTTGAGCGCGACGATGCCGGCGAGCAGCGCAGCGAGCACGCCGATCCAGACCGCGCCGCCGGTGATGCGTTGATGCTCGCGGCGACGACGGCGCTTCCGTGGCTCGGGACGCGGGCGCGCACGCCGACGCGTCACCGGTAGCTGCTCGGCGGGGGCAGCGGCGCCCCAGGCGGCCATCAGGTCTTCACCGCGACACGGAGGCGCGCGGACGCCGCGCGTGGGTTGACTGTGAGCTCGGCCGGGGTCGGACGGACCGGTTTACGGGAGAGCGTGCGCAGCTCGGGCTTGCGGCCACAGACGCAGACGGGGAAGTCGGGCGGGCAGTCGCAGCCGCGCTCGAGATCGCGCATGAAGCGCTTCACGGCTCGGTCTTCGAGCGAGTGGAACGAGATCACGGCAAGGCGCCCCCCCGGACGCAGGATCGAGAAAGCGGCCGGCAACGCGATCTCGAGCGAGCCGAGCTCGTCGTTGACCGCGATTCGCAACGCCTGGAAGACACGCTTCGCCGGATGTCCGTCGCCGAACCGTGCCGGCGCGGGGATCGCTGCGCGGATCGTCTCGACGAGGTCGCCGGTGCGCTCGAAGCGCTGCTCCTTCCGCCGGCGCACGATCGTTCGTGCGATCTGCCGCGCATAGCGCTCCTCGCCGTAGCGTTTGAAGATCGTTGCGAGATCGCGCTCGTCCGCCTCGTTGACGATTCCCGCTGCCGTCACCTCCGCCGACGTGTCCATGCGCATGTCGAGCGGTGCGTCGGCGGCGTAGGAGAAACCGCGCTCGGGCCGGTCGATCTGCATCGACGAGACGCCGAGGTCGAAGAGGATCGCGTCCGCTTGAACGCCGTTGTCGGCGAGCTGACGCAGTACCACGGCGAAGTCGCCGCGCAGGAAACGCGTGGCGACACCGGCACGCCGCGCGAATCGGTCGAAGTACTCGCGCGTCGTCTGGTCGCGGTCGATCGCGATCAGCTTCCCGCTGCCGCGGAGATCCGCCGCGAGCAACGCCGCATGGCCGCCCGCACCGAAGGTCGCGTCGATCACCGTCTCGCCGGGCTCGATCGCGATCAGCTCCCTCACCGCGTCGGCGAGGACGGGGACGTGATCAGTCGCGCTTGGCTGCAAGACGTTCGGCAACATCCTCCGCACTCCCTTCGATCGTGGCCAGCTCGCGGCGCCAGGCCTCGCGATCCCAGATCTCGAGCCGGTCGTTCACCCCCGCGACAACGACCTCGCGGCCGAGCTGCGCGTGCTCCATCAGCGCGGCCGGCAACATCACGCGGCCCTGCTTGTCGAGCTCGGCCTCGGTGGCTCCGGAGAAGACGAAGCGGTGGAGTTGCCGCCCTTCCTTGCTGAGCGGATCCAGCGGGGCGAGTCGAGACTCGACGAGTCGATCCCAATCCTCACGACGGTAGGCCTGGAGGCAGCGCTCGAATCCGCGCGTGATGACGACACCGCCCGCAAACGCCTGCCGGAACTTGGCCGGAAGAGTGAGACGGTTCTTGTCATCGATCGTGTGCTCGTGGAGTCCGAGAAGCATCCTTGGGGCCTGGCGAGGTTACCACTTTCCCCCACTTTAGACCACCACCACCCACCTGTCCACCCGCCCTCCCCCTTTTGAGCCACGGAGGGAAGCGGGTTTCGCGCCTCGACCTAGAGGTCCTCCGCAGTGAGCTGGGCCGTGTACGGGCCACGTCCCGTCAGGACGGCGGCGCCGCACCGCGCCGCAAGCGCGAGCGCCTGCTCCGGCGGGTCGCCACGGCCGAGCGCGAAGGTCAGGCCCGCCACGAAGGCGTCGCCGCAGCCGTATGCGTCCACGACCGGGCCGGGCACCACCGCCGGACGAAACGGCCCGCCCGGCTGAGCCCAGCCGCCGAGCGCCCCGGAGGTCGTGACCACGAGGGTCGGCGTCGGCTCGAGCTCGCCCGGCCGGTAGAGCTCGGCGTCGTCCTCGCCGCTCCCCACCAGCGCATCGAGCTGGACGCCCGCACCCTGGAGCGTCGCGAGCTCGCGCGTCGTCGCCACGAGCACCTTCGCGGCCCGCGCCGCGCGCAGTGCCGCCGCGTCGCCGCTGCCGAAGAAGCACGCGTCGACGCCGGCGAGCTCGTGCCACGGCAGCCTGCTGTCGCCGCCGCTCGGACGCTGCTTCTCGGCGAGCAGTGTGATCGTCCGC
>Ga0187779_10001519_pt1 | contig 14437 bp, 13 predicted proteins | sample 1015_Q2_SP10_10__FD_132435 | JGI IMG/M metagenome (GOLD analysis project Ga0187779, IMG submission 132435) | Tropical peat soil microbial communities from peatlands in Department of Meta, Colombia - 1015_Q2_SP10_10_MG | ecosystem: Environmental > Terrestrial > Soil > Wetlands > Peat | place... | reverse complement strand
CGTGTGAAGCTCACCGACCTCGCTTCGTGCGGTGGCTGCGCCGCCAAGTACTCCGCCGCCCGGCTCGAGCAGCTGCTCGCGGGGTTCGTGCCGGTCGAGGCGGAGAACCTGCTCGTCGGGCTCGCGCCGGCCGACGACGCAGCCGTCTACCGGCTCGACGACGAGCGCGCGCTGATCTTCACGCTCGACTTCTTCCCACCGATCGTCGACGACGCGGGCGACTACGGAGCGATCGCGGCGACGAACGCGCTCAACGACGTGTTCGCGATGGGGGGCACGCCGCTGCTGGCGCTCTCGATCGCTGCGTTTCCCGAAGAGCTGCCGATGGAGATGCTCGCCCAGCTCTTCGCAGCCGCGAACGAGCAGGTGCGCGCAGCGGGTGGCCTGCTCGCCGGCGGGCACACGATCCGCGATGCCGAACCGAAGTACGGGCTCGCCGTCGTCGGCATGGTGCATCCGGAGCGGATCTGGCCGAAGAACGGTGCACGTGTCGGTGACGCGCTGTTCCTGACGAAGCCGCTCGGTACGGGACTGATCATGTCGGGCTACAAGAGAGGGCTCGCGGGCCCGATGCAGCTCGAGCGCGCGATCCGATGGATGCGCACGCTCAACAAGGACGCGGCCGAGGTCCTGCGCGGCGTCGTTCCGAACGCAGTCACCGACGTGACGGGTTTCGGCCTCTTCGGCCACTCGCACGAGATGGCGGAGCGCAGCGGTGTGCGCCTGGTCCTCGAGTCCGAGCGGTTCCCGGCGATCGACGGTGCGCTCGACATCGCGCGCCACGGGATCAGGACGAGTGGCGATCCACGCAACCGCGACTTCGCGGGGTCGCACGTCACGACGAACGAGCTGTCCGAGTCGCTCGACGCGCTCGGCTACGACCCCCAGACCGCGGGCGGCCTGCTCGTCTCGGTCCCGGCCGAGCGAGGGCCGGCGCTCGAGGCCGAGTTCGGTGCGCGTCGCCTCTTCGTCCGCAGGGTCGGTCGTGTCGAGGAGGGAGCCGGAGTCGTCGTCGAGTGAGCCTCGGCATGATCCACGGGCGGTTCCAGCCCTTTCACAACGGCCATCTCGAGTATCTCCGCGGCGCTGCCGCCGAGTCCGACGAGGTCTTCATCGGGATCACGAACCCCGATCCCAATCGCGTCAAAGAGGAGCCGACCGATCCGCTGAGGCATCTGCCCGAATCGAATCCGTTCACGTACGTCGAGCGGATGCTGATGGTCGAGGCGGTCGCGGCGGACGAGGGCATCGCCGCACACGTCGTTCCGTTCCCCGTCAACGAGCCCGAGCTGTGGCGCGTGTACGTGCCCGAACGTGCGACGCAGTACATCCGCCTTTTCTCGGAATGGGGGGGCACGAAGCTCGAGCGTTTGCGCGAAGCCGGCTACGACGTCGTGATCCTGGACGAAGGGACGGACAAGGAGATCTCCGGCAGCGAGGTGCGTGAGCTCATGCGCGCGAACGGTGACTGGGAGTCGCTCGTGCCGCCCGGTGTCGCGCGTGTGATCCGCTCGCTTGAACGCGCCGCGGTCTAGTGCCGCTCCACCCGATCGTCGTCGTTCTGCTCGACGGGCTCGCCGATCGTGTGCACGACGCGCTCGGAGGGCGAACCGGCGTCGAGGCAGCGCGGACCCCGAACCTCGATCGTCTCTGCACGCACGGCTCGTGCGGCGTCCTGTACGCGATCGGCCCCGGGCGCGCGCCGTCGAGCGAGGTCGCGCACTGGTCGATGCTCGGGTACAGGCCCGACGAGTTCCCCGGCCGCGCGGTGTTCGAGGCGCTGGGCCGAGGACAGCAGGTCGACGCGGCCCACGTCTTCGCATACGCGGCGCTTCGACCGGCCGAGCGTCGCGACGACGGCTGGTGGCTGACCGGCCGTCCGCACCCGGTCGACGACGCGGCGGACGCGAAGCGCCTCGTCGCGGCGTGCGACGGGATCGAGGTCGACGGCCTGACCTTCTCGCTCGAGCACGTCTGGCGCGGCGAGGCCGTGCTCAGGCTCTCGGGCGGCGCCGACGAGCGCGTGACCGACACCGACGCGTTCTTTCGGGATCGCCATCCGGTGCTTCGTCCACAGGCGCTCGTCCCCGAGGCCGACCGTACCGCGCGCGCGGCCGAGGAGTGGACCCGCGAGGTGATGCACCGGTTGGAAGGCGAGCGGTTCAACGTGATCACGCTCAAGTGGTGGGGGCGGCCGCGGACCGTTCCGACGTTCGAGCAGCGTCACGGCCTGCGCGGGACCTTCGTCGCGGAATCCGCGTTCCTTCGCGGGCTTGCGCACTCGGTCGGGCTCGAGACGATCGAGCAGCGAGAGACCGACGATCCGGCCGGCGACCTGCGCGCTCGCGTGGCGCTCATGACCGAGCGTCTCGATGCGGGCGACTCGTTCGTGTTCGTGCACCAGAAGAGCGCCGACGCGGCCGGACACACGAAGGATCCACATCAGAAGCAGGCGATGCTCGAGACGATGGACGCCGCGCTCGCCGACCTGCCGACCGACCGCGCGATCGTCTGTGTCACCGGAGACCACGCAACGCCCGCGTCCCCGGAGGTGATCCACTCGGGCGACCCGGTCCCGTTCGTCGTCGCCGGGCCCGGCGTGCGCGCAGACCGCGTGCGCGAGTTCGGGGAGTCGACGTGCGCGGACGGCGTGCTCGGTCACCTCCGAGGGCCCGACATGATGCCGGTCCTGCTCAATGCCGCCGACCGGCCGTTGTTTCTCGGCTCGCGGCCGACGCCGTTCGACGGCGCGGACGGGTATCCGTCCATCCTCGACCCCCTGCTCTGACGCATCTCTACACTCGACGGCGTGAACGCACAGCCGACTGCGCTGGCGCGCCTTCGGGGCTTCGAGCTCGCGCCGGCCCAGTTCGTGCGGCTCGCCTTCGCGGAGCTGTTCGCTCTCTGGCTGATCATCGGCACGGGCGCCGCCGTGCGCCTGACAGAGTCGGGGCTCGGCTGTCGACACTGGCCCGGCTGTGAGCCCGGTCACCCGCTGCCGGCGAAGAACTACCACGCGTTCGTCGAGTTCGGGAACCGCCTCGTCGGCGGTGTCGTGATCGTCGTGACCCTCGTGGCGTGGCTCGCGTCGCTGCGGACACCCGCCCTTCCCGTCTGGGCGCGACGGCTCGCGCTCGCGATCTTCGTCGGGACGCTCCTGCAAGCGCCGCTCGGGTACCTCGCCGTACGCAGCGACCTGAAGTGGCCGGTGGTGATGGCGCACCTGCTCCTGTCGATGGTGCTGGTCGCCGGCGCAGTCGTGCTCGCGCTCGAGGGTCGCGGCGCGGTGGAAGGACACATCCGGCCGCTCGTGCCGCGCGAGCTGCAGCTGCTCGGCTACGCGTTCGTGGTCGCGTGCGGCGCGCTGCTCGTCAGCGGAACCTTCGCCACCGCCGCCGGCCCGCACTCGGGCGGGAAGGACATCCATCGGTTCGCGTCGCTGCAGCCAACCGTCTACGCGCACGCCGCGGTCGTCGCCGTCTTCCTCGGCACGTTCGTTTTCAGCCTCGGCTACCTGACGGCGAGACGCGAACGCTCGCCGCGGCTGTGGTCGCTCGCCCTGGCCGTCTTCGGAGTCCTGCTCGTCCAGATCGCGGTCGGCGAGATCCAGTGGCGGACACATCTGCCTTGGGGCGTCGTCCTCGTCCACGTCCTGCTCGCGGCGACCGTCTGGGCGGGAACTGTCGCACTCGCGACGCTGTTCGTCCGTCCACTCCGATCGCTGGCACCGAACGTAGGATTGACGGATGGCTGACGAGCTCAGAATCGTGACGCAGCCCGATCTCCGGTCGCCCGTGCTGATCACGGCGTTCCGCGGCTGGAACGACGGCGGCCAGGGAGCATCGCTCGCGGGCGGCTACCTCGCGAAGACGTGGGCGGCCGCTCGTTTCGGCGAGATCGAGCCCGAGGGATTCTTCGACTTCCAGGCGACCCGTCCGCACGTGTCGCTCGTCGAGGGACAGACGCGCCGGATCGACTGGCCCGACAACGCCTTCTATCACGCGCCCGTGCCGGGACTCGACAAGGACGCAGTGCTCATGCTCGGGATCGAGCCGAACCTCCGCTGGCGCGCGTTCACGAATCTCGTCACCGGGCTCGCGAACGACCTCGGCGTCGAGCTCGTGGTCACGCTCGGGTCGCTGCTCGCCGACGTGCCGCACACTCGTCCGTCTCCGGTGACGGGCAGCGCAACGGACACCGACTTGATCGACCGCCTCGGACTCCAGCGGTCCCGGTACGAAGGACCGACCGGGATCGTCGGGGTCCTGCACGATGCCTGCAGCACCGCCGGCCTTCCCTCGGTCAGCCTCTGGGCGGCCGTTCCGCACTACGTGTCGCTCGCGCCGAGCCCGCGGGCGGCGCTCGCGCTGTGCCGGCGTCTCGCCGACGTGCTCGAGACCGAGATCGACACCGCGGAGCTGGACGAAGCCGCCGACCGATACAGCGAACAAGTCAGCGAGGCGGTCGCGGCCGACGAGGAGACGGCCGCGTACGTCGCGGAGCTCGAGCAGCGGGCCGACGTCTTCGAGGAGGAGGAAGACCTGCCGAGCGGCGACACGCTCGCGGCCGAGCTGACGCGTTTCCTCCGCGAGCGCGAGCGCGGCGACGGCGGCCAGGACGGGCCGTCCGAGCAGCCCTAGTCGTTACCCGAACGTGAACGCGTACGCCTGGACGCCGGGCGTGAACGCGAGATCGAGGATCCCGTCCTCGATCTCCGGAGTCGAGACGAGCGTGTACAGCCGGTCCCTCGTGACGTGGATGGCGCCCTTCGACTGTCCGTCGACCTTCACGGTCACGAAGCCCTTGCCGCCGAGCACGAGGTAGACGTTCGCGGCGTGGAAGTGGAACCGGAGCTTCGCGCCGTCGCCGGCGACGATCCTCTGGCCCTGAACCGACCAGCGGCCCGCGTAGGCGAAGTCGTCCTGCGGTAGCGGCTGTTTCGGGAAGTGATACGTGGCAGCGGCGCTCGAGTCGATCGGCGAGCCCGCGTAGCGCTCGATGCGCTCGGTCCCGAGGTAGGACTCCGGTGTGATCAGGCCGGTCGGCGTCCGGTTCGCAATCGAAACGGGAGTCGGCAGCGACGACTCGCCGCCGGCCGCGAGCAGCAGCCTGATGTCCCGCTCGGTGCCGCCGTAGTCCCCCTCGCCGAACTGGATGTGACGAACCTGGCCGGTCTGGTCGATCAGATACTCCGCCGGCCAGTACTGGTTCAGATACGCGTTCCACGTGTCGTAGTCGTTGTCCATCGCGACCGGGTAGTCGACGTGCAGCCGCCGGACCGCTGCGTTGACGTTTCCGTAGTCGTGCTCGAACGCGAACTCCGGCGTGTGGACTCCGACGATCTCGAAGCCCTTCGGGCCGTATTCCTTCTCCCACTCCTCGAGGTGCGGCAGCGTGCGCAGGCAGTTGATGCAGGAGTACGTCCAGAAGTCGACGAGCACGACCTTTCCGTGCAGATCGGAGATCGACAACGGCTTGTCGCCGGGCGTGTTCAACCAGTGCGCGATCCCCTGGAAGTTGGGAGCTGTGCCGTAGTCGCCGAGCGGCACCTTCGCGAGCGCCGACGACGTGGCGAGTTGAGGCGCCTTCGCGGCGTCGGTCGAGCCGAGTTCGACGCGCGAGCGTCCCTGAAGCCGAGCGAGCCGCGACGTCGCCGCATTGCTGCCCTCGATCCGGCCCTGGAGCGACCCGACGTAGCCGGGGATGTTCGTCTGCAGGCTCTGTGCCCAGTTCTGGTAGAGCACGACCGCCATCACGGCGATGACGACGCCTGCACCGATCCGGATGCCTCGTGCGTGCTGGCGGAACGCCAGGGTCACTCGTCTACTTCCGTGCGCGACGAGGAGGAGTGGCACGGCGACGCCGAGGGCGTATACGAGGGCGAGTACGACCGTGTCCGCACCGACCCGGTGACTGCCGACGTTCGCGACCACCGCGGCGAGCACCGGTCCGGAGCACGGGACGAAGACGAGACCGAGGCTCGCGCCGAGCAGGAAGCCCCCGCCGAGGTCCCCGGCCGGACGCCGTGTCAAGAACAGGAACGGACGCTCGAGCCACTCGCCGACCTTCGGCACGATCAGGACGAATGCCAACACGAGCAGCATCACCGCGCCGATCTTCAGCTGGTCCTTCGCGCTCACGCCGATCAGGCCCCACAGCCAGGAGCCCGCGAGCACGAACGCCGTGAACGTCACGACGAGCCCGGCGACGATCGCGTACGGACGGCGCCGCGTCTCGGCCGCCCCGCCGCCGGCGAGGATGATCGGCAGCACGGGCAGGACGCACGGGCTGAAGGCCGTGATCAGGCCGGCCGCGAACGCGATCGGGATCAGGATCGCCATTCGATCTTTCTATGAGAGAGCGTAGCCCGCGGTTTGTTACAGATCTGTTGCGGCTGCAGGCTCCTGCGCCGCGGCCGCAGGCTCTTGCGCCGCATGCGACGTGCGCGGTTCCGCCCCGTTCGGCTCGGCTCCGTTGGGCGTCGCGGCCGCTCTCGGCCTTCGCCTGCGCCGCCGCTTCCGCTCGGGCTCGGCTCCGTCGGGCGAGGCAGCCTCCGACTCGGATGTCACGTCCGGCGGCGTGGCGCCGTCAGGTTGCGTCGCGCCGTCCGGTCCCGCCTCCGATGCCTGGCGCTGCTCGGCGGCGACCTGATCCTCGCCCGTCGTCTTGCGCTTGCGCCGCTTGCGCCGCCTCGACCGCCCGGACGTGAGCTTCGGCAGCGGCAGGTTCTCCGCGAGGGCCTGCGCGACGTCGTTGATCGACCCGAGCCGCTCGCGGGCCGCCTCGATCAGCTGCGTCGCGCGCGGCGTATACCCCTCCGCGGAGGCGAGCAGTGCCGCACCGACCTGGACGGGGAGCTCGAGTGCCGCGTTGACGAGCTTGGCCGCGTTCTCCTCGTGCCGGTGCCCGCGCGAGTTCGCCAGCGCCCCGAGCAGGCGCTTCGCCTCCGGGAACTCGCCGCTCGCCCGACGGTCCTGCACCTTCCGTGACGCGCGCGCGAGGCGCCACGTCCACCGAGCGAGGATCTGCTCAGGTGCGTCGACCTTTCCTTCGGCGACCGCGCGCAGCAGGACGCGGATCCCGCTCATGCGGTCCTTCTCCCACGTCGGTGCCTGAGTGACGAGTGTGACGAGATCATCGAAGTCGGCGCGCTCGACCGTCATCGAGACGCGATCGGAGAGCGCGATCATGCGCAGACGCCGGTTTGGATTCTCCGCGGCGCAGGTCGTCAGGAACTGCTCGAGGCACGCCTTCGACGCACCGCGTGCCGTCAACTTCTCGACGAAGCCCGCTCGCTCGTCGAAACGGATCTGTCGGCCGGCGATCGTCGCCCAGTACCGCTGTTCGTCCTCGTCGAGGTACTTCGGGTCGACGCGTTGCCACTCGCGTCCGATCACGCTGAGCCGTCGGCGTGGATCGGGTGTGACCGGAACGAGCCACGGCGCCGGTGTGAGCTTCCGCCGCGCGCGGCGCTGGATCCTTCGCCGCGGAGCCGGCGTGACGCGCGCGCCCTCGCGGTAGAAGTCGGCGTCGAGCAGCGAGTGGAGCGAGACGACGCGCTCGTTGTGCGTCGCTGCCTTCGGGACGAAGTCGACGACGATCCCGGCTTCCTTGCGCGGGTGGATGCGCATGATGCGGCCGATACGCTGCTGGTAGACGCGTCTCGACGCGGTCGGAGCGAGATGCATACAGACCGTCGCGCGCGGAGAGTTCCATCCCTCCGCGAGCAGCATCGCGTTGATCAGGACGTTGATCTCGGCTCGCTCGTACGCCGCGAGCGTCTCTGCGAGGCGAAGCGGCGGGGTGCGCCCCGACACAGCTTCCGCCTTCAGCCCGGCGGCCCGGAACTCCTTGGCGAGGTTGTAGGCATGGTCGACGCCGGCCGCGTAGACGATCCCCGGTGTGTTCTCGAAGCGGTCGCGATAGAGGGATGCAGCGGCCTGGTTCAGCGCTTGGTGGTCGAGGGTCTTCGCGAGCAGCTCCTGATCGAAGTCGCCGCCGACGATCGGAACCTGGTTGATCGCAGCGACGGGCGGCACGCGCAAGCAGCGAAGCGGCGCGATCAACCCTCGCCTCGCCGCGTCCTGCAGCGGGAGGTCGTCGACCGACGCGGGGAAGACGTCGGAGACCTGCTTTGCGATCAGCTGCTCGGTCGCCGTCATCCCGATGTAGATGGGCTCGGGGAACGAACGGATCGCGCGCGACGTCTTCTCGCCGAGAGCGGTGTGCGCCTCGTCGCAGATGACGAGCTGATACGCGTCGCGCGAGATGGATGCCTGGTGGCGCGCGAACCATGCGTACGTCTGGATCGTCAAGGGATTACTGGAGGGCGGCGGAGCGTCACGCTCGATCGGCGGCGTGAGCCGCTCGCCGTACCCCTCCGTCTTCAGGTCCCGGTCGAACTGCGAGACGAGCAGGCGGCGGTGCGTCAGGATCAAGACGCCGAGCGTTCGAGCCGCTTCGACGAAGCCCGCGGCTGCGATCGTCTTTCCGGATGCCGTCGGATGCCGGAACCGATAGCGCCGGATCGCTCCCGGATCGGGGCCCGACCATTCGGACTGCTCGTCGATCTCCTCGTCGGCTTCGAGCACGTCTTCGCTCGACTCCTCGGCCGAGTCCTCGTCGTCCTCGTCCGCGAGCTGGTCCTCGACGACGGCAGTCCCGTTGCCGTTCGGATGGTGCTCGTTCGCCGAGATCAGCTCCGTCAGCATCCCCGCAAGGGCGTCGACCTGGTGACGGCGGAGCTCGGTCCCGGAGGCGAGGTGCGGCGGCTGCTCGGCGAGCACGCGCTCGAGCCCGAGCATGAGACCGAAGCGCACCTTCCACTCGCGGCTCGGCGCAGGTCTCCCGGACTCGATCTCGGTTAGCGCCTCGTCCAGCGCACGGCGGCGCGACGTGTCCGGTGCGAGCACCTCCGCTGCGTCCTCGTCCGCGCGCAGGAACGGCTCGCCCGCCCAGGCTTCCGCCCGGAGGGCGGCGGCCGTCAAGCCGTCCGTGGCCTCCGACGTCGTGGTCGGGATCTCAGTCGCTTCCTGCATGCACGCAACGCGTCCGGGCGTTGCAACCAACATCAAAAGGCGGACCCGCGCACCCCCGCGCCAGGCCGCTGGGCGGAGTATACCGCTCTGGCGGCCGGACTAGCCGCCGAGTCCGCCGAACACTGCGAACGGGTTCTGCGGCTGGACCTCGTACACGAGCTCGCCGCCGGGCTCGACCTCGCCGTGTACACGCGCCGCGAGCTCGACCGCCGCCTCGCGTGTCTCGGTTCCCGCGATCACGTATGTGAACGTGTGCGAGACGCCGTAGCCCTCCGAGCGAAGCTGCTCGGCGAGCTCGCTCGCTTCGTGTCGCGAGTCGCACTCGACTCGGACCTCCCACGGTGCGTAGCCACGCTCCCGGAGGTCCTCCTCGATATCCGGCGTCTTCGGATCGTCGTCCCACCGCTCCTCCTCGTCGAGCCAGTGCTCGCTGACGAGTCGAGAGGGCGTGAGCCCTGCGTCGTTCAGCTCCTCCTCGACGACACGGCTCGCCTGTTCGAGCTGCATCGCCGAAGCGGCGTAGACGAAGACCGTGTCGTTGTCCTGCGACACGGCGAGTCGGTGCGACCGCAGCTCTTCGGCGAGCTCCTGCGAGTCGCGGTGGGCGACTCCGAGGTGTTCGAGGAACCCGCGCGCGCCCTCCTCGTCAGGCAGCTCGATGCGGATGCGCCAGTCGTCTTGTGCCACGGGCTCCGAAGCCTATGCTGCTGCGAGACTGCGCTTCTCGAGATCCGCACGCAGATCCTCGAGCTGCCAGCAGTCGGCGGCGCGCACCTCGCGGTGGAACTGGATGACGACGAGGCCGCCCGGCGAGACGAGCTTCCCCTCGCGGCACGCATTGAGCAACCGCTGGTACGGGCCGAGGCCGTCGCCCGGCGCGTAGACCGCATCCGGCGGCTCTGCGTTGTACCGCGGGTCGTGGAGGGAATCCGGCAGATACGGCAGGTTCGCGACGACCACGTCGACGGGGATCGGCACCGGCGCGAGCAAGTCTCCTTGCACCGCGTGCACGCGGTCGGTGACGCCGTGGCGGCTCGCGTTCTCACGCGTGAGCTCGACCGCGGCCGCGCTCGTGTCCGTCGCCCAGACCTCGAGCAACGGATTCGCTGCGGCGAGTGTCACGGCGATTACGCCGCTGCCCGCGCCGACGTCGGCGACGGTCTTCGCCTCGTCGCCGATCAGCTCGAGCGCGGTGTCGACGAGGCGTTCCGTCGTCGCCCTCGGCGAGAAGACCCGGCCGGGCGCGAGGGCGAAGGAGCGATGGTGGAAGGTGGTCTCCATATCCTGCTTCGATAGCGGGCGGGCCTAAGCTTGACGTATGCCCGATTGGCGCGAGTTGGCCGAGCGAGAAGAGTCACGTTACCTGGACGGCGAGGCACGGCTGCCGGACAGCAGCGATCCCGACGCACGCCAGCGCCAGTTGACGCGGATGGGAAACGCCGCAGGCGGCGCTGCCCTCGCGTTGCGGATGAACGGCGATCGCGCCGGTTCGGCCGAGTGGTTCATCCGTGCGAGCGTGTGCTATCGCGAGAGCTTCGAGGACGCACCGCCCGGGAGCTGGGGCAGGCCGATCGGCGCGATCAAGTCCTGCATCCTCGCCGACGACTGGGTGCGGGCGGAGGACGCGGCGAACTGGGCGCTCGACGTGCATGCCGGCGACTCGGACTCTCCCATCGGACACTACGCCGCGTGCCTCGCGTGCCTCGTGCTCGGACGCTGGGAAGACGCGCGTGTGCTTGCCGACGACTTGCGCACACACGACGGCTTCCCGAGGGACGTCGGCGACGCGCTCGCCTTCGTCGCCGCCGACGATCCCATCGGGTACTGGCAGGCAGTGGAGCTGGTGCTCGACTCGTTCGAGCAACGCGACGAGTACCTGGAAGACGTTCCGGTCGCCGACACGGTTCTCGTCCTCCAGGCACTCGCCTTGCGTCGGGGGATCGAGGTCGAGCTCGAATCCGCCCTGTTGCCTTCGCGTTAGCTCGACGGTCTCTGGGTCAGTGTCACCTGGACCGTGTGAGTGCTGCCGTTGCGCTTGTAGGTGATCGTGATCTGTTCGCCCGGCTTCTTCGAGTCGATCACGTTCCGCAGATCGGTGCTCGAGTGGACGGTCTGGTTTGCGGCTCCGACGATCACGTCGCCCGCCTTCAGGCCGGCCTTGGCCGCCGGGGTTCCGGACTGGACGCTGCCGACCACCGCACCGCCCGAACCGGTCTCGATCTCGACGCCGAGGAACGCATGCTCGACCTTGCCGCTGGCGATCAGCTGGCTCGCGATCGAGCGGACGGTGTTGGAGGGCACGGCGAAACCGATGCCGACGTTGCCGTCGGTGGTTCCACCCGTGTCGATCTGCGAGGTGATGCCGACGACGTCGCCGTCCGTGTCGAGCAGCGGGCCACCGGAGTTGCCGTGGTTGATTGCTGCGTCGGTCTGGATCGCCCCGTTGATCGGGAATCCGTTCGGCGACTGGATCGTCCGGTCGAGCGCGCTGACGACGCCGGTGGTGACCGTGTTGACGAGACCGAAGGGACTACCGATCGCGATCACGCCGTCGCCGACCTGCACCGCGCTCGAGTCGCCGAGCGTCAACGGGTGGAGCACCGACTCCGGCGCGTTGACCTTGATCACTGCGACGTCCGTCGACGGATCGGCGCCGACCACCGTCGCGGAGTACGTGTGGCCGTTCGCGAACCGAACCGAGACCGAGTTCGCTCCGGCGACGACGTGGTCGTTGGTGATGATGTGTCCGGCGGTGTCGTAGACGAAGCCGGAGCCCTGCCCGACCGTCTCCTCCTGCTGTCCTCCGAACGGGAACGTCGAGGACGACGTCGACGTCGACTTCTCGGTGATCTCGACGACGCCGGCGACCGTGTCGCGATAGATCTGGTTCACGGACGTCGTCTTGGCGCTCGTCGGTCTGCTTGTGGCGGCCACCTCCTGGCGCACGACGGTCGTGGTCGTGTGACCCCCGAAGCTGGCGTAGGTACCGACGCCGACGGCCGCGCCCGCGAGGGCGGTGACGAGGATGGCGGCGACGAATGTGAAGCGGCGTTGCACGAAGTTCCTTTCTCGATGAGCTGGACGTTGTGGATGCGTTGGTTCTCGTGTTGTGCTCGTCTAGCTCACCAATCGGCTCTAAGAGGCCGTTGAGACGACCCTAAGAAGTCGCTAAGAGCGGCATTCGCCGTCCATACGGCGAGTCCGTCACGTCTGGATCTGCGCAGCCGCTGCGCGGTCGAGGAGGGCGACCGTCGTGCCGCTCGCCGCCCGGACCAAGCTCGAGGGCGTCGAGGGGTCCGGCGTCTCGGCGAACGCGCGGCGAACCGCCGTCGCCTTGTCCTCGCCGGTCACGAGGAAGAGGATCTCGCCCGTCGCGCAGAGCGTCGGCAGGCTGAGCGTCACGCGGTCGATGAACGGCTCGAGGCCGGCCTCGGCCGGGAGCACGCGCTCGCGTCGCTGCAACGTCGGCGCGTTGGGGAAGAGCGAGGCGACGTGGCCGTCCGGCCCGATCCCGAGTAGCGCGAAGTCCAGCGCGACGTCCCCGAGCTCCTGCTCGTAGTCGGCCGCTGCGCGCTCCTTTCCGAGCTCGCCCTTGATCCGGTGCACGTGCGCGGGATCGTGCTCGACATGGTCGAGCAGCGCCGCCCTGGTCAACGCGTAGTTCGAGTTCTCGTCGTCGGGCCCGACGCAGCGCTCGTCGCTCCACCACAGGTCGACGCGGCGCCAGTCGTGGACGATCTCCGCGACGCGTCGATAGGCGAGCTCCGGCGTCCTTCCGCCGGTCAGAACGACGTTTCCGCCGGCGCCGGCCGCCTCCGCCAACCGTTGCGCCGCCTGCACCGCGGCCTGCCTCTCGTCTGCGACGACGACGAGCTCGACGCCGCCGGCGGTCACGGTTCGCCCGCGGCCAGCTCCCGTGAGCGTTCCATCGCCGCCTGGATGGCGTTGAGGAACGCGGCGCGCACGCCGGCCTGCTCCAGCTCTCGGATCGCCTGGATGGTGGTGCCGCCCGGCGACGTCACGGACTCGCGGAGTTCGACCGGATGGATCCCCTCGTCGCGGAGGAGTCGCGCGGTTCCGAGCATCGTCTGGACGACGAGCTGCGTCGACGTTTCTCGGCCGAGGCCCAGGAGGATCCCGGCCTCGATCATCGCCTCCGCGAGCAACGCGAAGTACGCCGGTCCCGAGCCCGACACGGCCGTGACGGCGTCCATGTAGCGCTCGGGCACACGGGCCACCGCCCCGAGGTGCGAGAGCACCTCCTCGGCGAGCGCGAGGTGCTCGTCGCTCGCGTGCGCGCCCGCGCAGACCCCGGCCATTCCCTCCCGGACGAGCGCAGGTGCGTTCGGCATGGCGCGTACCACCGGGACTCCCGGGTCGAGGCGAGCCTCGATCTGCGCGGTCGGGATCGCAGCGGCGACGGAGAGCACCATCTGCTCGGGCGTCAGCAGCCCGCCGATCTCGCCGAGCAGCGCGCCGAAGTCCTGCGGCTTCACTGCGATCACGACGAGCATCGCGTCGGTGACTGCTGCGCCGTTGGCGAGGGTCCCCTCGACGCCGTAGCGCTCTGCCAGTTCGCGCACGCGCTCCTCGCGACGCCCGGTCACGACGAGCTCGCCCGGCTGGCGCCAGCCCGAGCCGATCAGCCCGGCGAGCAGCGACTCGCCGAGCTTCCCGCCGCCGAGGATCGCGACCTTCCGCGTGGTCATGCCCGGAGTCTAGGAGTCGAGCGCCGCTCGGTACGGCGCCAGGGTCGACTCGTCGCGAAAGACGAACCGCACGAGCTCGACGGTCGCGTGCTCCTGTAGTGCCGACTGCGTCGCCCCGATCGCAACCGGCGCAGCCCGCTCGACCGGATAGCCGTAGGCGCCGGTCGAGATCGCCGGGAAGGCGAGCGTCCGGCAGCCGAGCTGCGCCGCCGCGCCGACCGCGCGCCGGTGGCAGGACGCGAGCAGGTCGTCCTCCGACTCGCCGCCGCCGCGCCAGATCGGTCCGACCGCGTGGAGGACGTGGCGTGCCTGCAGGTTGCCTGCACCGGTCGTGCGCACCTCTCCCGGAGGGCAGCCCCCGAGCAGTCGGCACTCGGCGAGGATCGTCGGCCCGCCGACGCGGTGGATCGCCCCGTCGACGCCTCCTCCGCCCAGCAGGGTCGAGTTGGCCGCATTCACGATCGCGTCCACCTCCTGCAGCGTGATGTCGCCGAGGACGAGCTCGATCACGGAGTCGCGGGCGCGGTGAGGAAGAACGCGGGCGGCCGATTCGCCGTCGACGGAGCCGGCAGCGGCACGAGCCCGCGGTGATGTCCCTGCGCGAGGTAGACACCCGCGAGGCCGGCCCATTCGCCGTAGGGCTCGAGCAGGCGCGCGGTCTCGTGTGGCTCGACGCGCCGGCCTTCGAGG
>Ga0187779_10001517_pt1 | contig 14448 bp, 8 predicted proteins | sample 1015_Q2_SP10_10__FD_132435 | JGI IMG/M metagenome (GOLD analysis project Ga0187779, IMG submission 132435) | Tropical peat soil microbial communities from peatlands in Department of Meta, Colombia - 1015_Q2_SP10_10_MG | ecosystem: Environmental > Terrestrial > Soil > Wetlands > Peat | place... | reverse complement strand
GCCTGGCGGGCGATCGCTCTTCGCATTTCTTCGGGCAGGTCGACCTGTTTCGTCTCCACAAGCGAGACCTTAATCCCCCAGGGGTCCGTGTGCTTGTCCAGGATATCCTGGAGCTGCATATTGATCTTGTCCCTGTGGGCAAGTAGCTCATCCAGCTCCACTTGGCCGACAACGCTCCTAAGGGTCGTCTGGGCCAGTTGGGATGTGGCATAGAGATAGTTCTCCACCTCGACCACTGCCTTATTTGGATCAATCACACGGAAATAGACAACAGCATTCACTTTGATGGAGACGTTGTCTCGGGTGATCACGTCCTGGGACGGAACGTCCATAGTGACCAATCTCAAGCTGATCCTCAACAACTTGTCAACTCCGGGAATAATGAAAATAATTCCCGGTCCCTTGGCGCCGATCAGCCTTCCCAACCGGAAGATAACCCCTCGTTCATATTCTCTGAGAATCTTGATCGCGGAGGCAAGCAGAATGAGTAAAAAGATAACAAGAAATATAATCCCTGGTGATATTGAAGCGCCCATATTATTCCCTCCTTATTCTGTTTTTTTCACCTGTAGTCTCAAATTCTTTACCCCTATGACTTGAACCTTCTCTCCCTTTTCGATGTTCTTGTCACTAATGGCATTCCAGAACTCTCCATGGATGGATACTTTTCCTTCTGGAGCGATCGGGGTGGAAGCGACCCCCACTTCTCCTGTAAGGCCCTCCATTCCCGTGGTTGGTTTTTTCAGGCGGGCATTGATGGCCCGGGTGACCGCAAAAATGAAGAATCCAGCACTTACGACGACGGCAGGGATGATCACACTCAGAGAAACTCTCATATACGCCTCGGGGCTTTGAAATAGCATCATAGAACCTAAAAAAAGTGAGATGACGCCACCAATCGCTAACAGTCCGTGACTCATTACCTTGACTTCTGCGATAAAAAGGATGATGGCAAAAAGGATCAGGGCCAAACCGGCGTAATTGACCGGAAGCATCTGCAATGCGTAGAAGGCAAGAATCAGGAAGATTCCACCCACTACTCCCGGCAAAATGGCACCGGGACTTGAGAGTTCAAAGAAGATGCCATAAATACCCAGCATAAGAAGGATGTAAGCGATCGTAGGATTAGAGATAATGTCCAGAAGCCGGTCGCGCCAACTCATCTGGATGGGCTGAGGATGAATGCCCTTGGTGTGAAGGGTTCGGGTAACTCCGTCGAACTTTACAACTCTTCCATCAATCTTGTCGAGAAGGGTTGGAATATCTGGAGCAACGAGGTTAACGACATTAAGCCTGACAGCTTCTTCTTCGGTGATGGAAACACTCTTCACCACAGCTCTTTCAGCCCATTCTACATTTCTCCCTCTAGTCTTCGCAATATTCTTGATGAAGGCAACCGTATCGTTCACGATCTTTTCCGTCATCGTTTTGTTTTCTTTTCCTTCCCCTCCCATGGTGACAGGATGGGCTGCTCCGATGTGAGTGCCGGGAGCCATTGCTGCGATGTTTGCAGCCATGGTGACAAATACTCCGGCAGAGGCTGCCCGTGCTCCACTTGGAGCAACATAAACGATAATCGGGATCGTGGAGGCGAGTTCTTTCTTGACGATCGTTCTCGTTGACTCCAATAACCCTCCGGGAGTGTCCAATTTGATGATTAAACATTGAGCGTTTTGCTGAGTGGCTTCGTCTATTGAATCTACAATGAATTTGGCGGTGGCAGGGTTGATGATTGCATCCACTTCGATCGTAAAGACGGGCGCTTTTTCCTGGCCTGGAGTGGCGGGTACAGATAGAGACAAAACGAAAATGGAAAGAGCTAATAAGGCCTTGTTTCTTTTCAAGATTTTTCCTCCTAAGTTGTCTAATATCCCACAAAACAAATGGATTGTCAAATCAACCCAAAAAGTTTAAATCTTAATCCTCATCAGGTCTTCTCCCAAGATGATCTCACCTTGATATATTTTCTTACATTGGCCGACAATATCAAATTGGTCACAAACCGGATAGAGATGAGTCAGAAGGAGCCTTTTGCAATGTGACTCCAACGCGATTCTTCCGGCTAACGAAGGAGTGACATGACCTTCCACTTTTTTCTCATCAGGGAAGGAGCACTCCAGAACAAGCAGATCTACTTCGGAGCCGAGATCAATTATGTTTTTACAATAATCTGTGTCGCCTGAGACAGCCATCGATTTTCCGTCTCTAAACTCGATACGGTACGCGACGCTTTCAGAAATGTGAGCCATGGGTTTTGACGAGATTTTCAAATCCCGATAGAGAAGGGCTTCTTGAGAAATCTGTTTGACGGTCAACCGATAAGATTGGGGTTCAATCCAGGAGCCATAGAGGTTCTCCAATTTTTTAAAATAAGATTCGAAGCCAAACCCACCAACACACAATAATTCTTTTTTGCGCGGAAGGTCTCCATACTTACACGCAAAGAGAAGGGGAACAAGATCGGAAACGTGATCCGGATGGATGTGAGTATAAAGAAGAAGGTCAGGATCTTGGTAATTGATTTCCACTTCCAACATTTTCCTGAGTGTTCCAGGCCCACTATCAATCAATACCTTAGTGCTATCCGAAAGAACCACCAATCCTGGAGAACTTCTCCTTAGAGAGGGAATCCCTGTCCCCGAACCTATGATGATCAGTTCAGCCAATTTATTCCACACCATCCCCCCGTCATCCTCCCCTCTCCCCGCTGGGGAGACGGATGGAATGAGGGAAGTTCGATAAAATCTATTAACAGTCCTTAATACGTTTGTATTAGAATACCACGATTTGAGGAAATTGTAACTTCCTTTGTTTTTGTCCATTATATCCTTGGGGATTGACACTTCATCACCTTTCCAATAGCTTATAGGAAGTGGACCTTATAGAACAAAAGCCTATTGAAATTGATGGATCTTATGGGGAAGGAGGAGGGCAAATTCTCAGGACTGCTCTTGCCCTTTCAGCGATTCGAAGGAAACCTTTCATCATTTACCGCATCCGATCAAATCGAAAGAACCCTGGTCTTCAAGCCCAACATCTGGAAGCTGTGGAGGCATTAGCCCGAATTACGAGGGCTCAAACAGAAGGGGTTAAGTTTGGATCGCAAAGAATTACTTTCGCCCCTCAAGAGATTCTTCCAGGAGATTATCAATTCGAAGTGAAGACAGCAGGATCTGTCACCCTTCTTCTTCAGGCGATCTTCTTACCTCTTTGCTTGTCCGGTGGAATTTCAAGGGTGACCCTGATCGGTGGTACCCATGTTCCTTGGAGTCCACCGTTTCATTATCTCTCTGAGGTTTTCTTGCCCACCCTTGAATGGATGGGGGTTTCCGGCGAAGCCGTCATTGAAAGATGGGGATTCTATCCGAGGGGAGGAGGCAAGATTCAATTGAAAATCGACCCTGTTCATGAATTGAAACCGATCTCTTTGACTGAGCGGGGTTTGCTAAAAAAGGTTCGTGGCATTTCTGCTATCTCTAATCTCCCCAAACATGTGGCAGAGAGGCAGAGGGAGCACGTCTTAAAAAGGATTCAAAGCGAGCTGAAGATTGAAGCAGAGATTACCACCTTGTATGACACTCCTTCAAATGGACCGGGTTCGTTCCTGTTCTTGTTAGCTGAATACGAAAAGGCGCGCGCCGCTTTTTCGTCTTTGGGTGCAAGGGGAAAGCCTGCAGAGAAGGTGGCTGATGAAGCGGTGGACTCTATGAAAGATTTCATTGAATCGGATGGTTGTATTGATGCCCACCTAGCCGACCAACTTGTTCCTTTCCTGGCTGTGGCAAAAGGAAACTCTTTTTTTACCACTACACAAATGACCGAGCATCTTCTCACAAATCTGTGGGTCACCGGTCATTTCTTGGAGGCGAAGCTTCGAAACTGGGGAGAAATAGGAAGGCCGGGTAGAGTTGAATTTCTCAATGAATAGGAAGACTTGACTTCATTCGCTCCACATATTAGAATTATCGAAAAAGGAGGAATAAATCAGCAGAGTATACGGCAATATCTTCGGATTGAAGCCAAACCAAATAAGAAGAATCGAGCATATCTATCGAAGGAAAATCCCGCCTCAAAAGATCATTACGCCAGAAATTGCCCGCCTCCTCAGCGAACTTTCAAATGAGATTCGACGGCAGATCGGCATCCTGGTAGGCCGACGGGGATCCGTCGAATTCGTCATCGTCGGAGACCAAAAGGGGATTACCATTCCTGACCTCTCCCGCTATCGATCCGGTATACTGAGGCTGAGGGGTCTCCGTCTCATCCATACCCACCTGCAAGGAGAGCCCTTAACAGGAGAGGATTTGACGGACCTTGCTTTCCTAAGATTGGATATGATCATGGCCCTCAATGCTGAGATGAATGGTTCCTCACCGGGGCTGATTCATTCCGCACACCTTCTCCCTGATAATCCCGGTAAGAAGGTCTGGGAAATTGATCCCCCGACTTCAGTAAGCCAACTCGACGTGGATTTCTTGAAGTGGATCCAATCTGTCGAGGATGAGTTTCAAAGGGGACAAAAATCAATTCCCCTAAAGGGGGCTACAGAGAAAGCCCTTCTCATCAGTGTGAGCAGGGAAAACCGTGAAAACCTGGCAAATTCCATGGAGGAATTGAAAGAACTGGCGGAGTCAAGCGGCGTATTTGTTGTGGATTCGATTATCCAACGCCCCCAAAATATTTCTCCCACGACCCTTATGGGGGAGGGGAAGTTGAAAGAGCTGCTGGTCAAATGCATGCAATTAGGGGTTGATCTGATCATCTTTGATCAAAATTTGACCCCTGGTCAGATGGCGAGCATCTCAGATTTGACCGAGCTGAGAGTTCTCGATCGCACCCAACTCATTCTAGATATTTTTGCGCAGCGAGCGCATACCCTGGATGGAAAGATTCAGGTTGAACTCGCTCAACTAAAGTATTTGCTTCCTCGATTGGCCAGGAAGACGTTGGCCCTTTCCCGACTGACGGGTGGCATCGGGGGAAGGGGCCCTGGAGAAACGAAGTTAGAGATCGATCGTCGTCGCGTCGGGGATCGAATCCATCTCTTGGAGAAGGAAATAGAAAGATTGAGCAAGAGAAGGGAGCAGAGAAGATCCCGAAGATCGAAAACAGGAATCCCTATTCTTTCCATCGTTGGGTACACCAATGCGGGAAAGTCTACCTTTTTCAACCTCCTCACGAGGAGCCAATTTCAAGTTGAAGACAAACTCTTTTCCACGCTCGACACGGCTACAAGGAGATTAAGATTTCCCAAAATCCATAAAGTCGTGATCACCGATACGGTTGGATTCATCAAAGACCTGCCAAGGGACCTGATGGGTGCCTTCCGTCCGACGTTTGATGAGTTAAGAGAATCTGATTTATTGATCCATCTTATTGATATCAGCCATCCTCGTTTTCCGGAGCATATTGACTCGGTGGAAAAAATTCTCACGGAGCTAAAGCTGGATCATATTCCGAGATTAAGGGTATTTAATAAAGAAGATAAGTTGAGTCGTCGGGAAGGGGAAACTATTTGCCAGAAGCATGACGGTATCTGCATCTCGGCCCTTCGGCCCGAAAGTCTTGATAAATTTTTCCTCGCAGTCGACAGAAAATTATGGGAAGTCGGCACGACTCAAAACCGAGAAAATTATTCCGTGGATGAAATGGGCCATGTCAGGTTGACAAATGGAGATTCGTTTGATATATCAAATCAAAATTGGATGACGGAGGAGAGGGGAGACGATGGGAAACCATCCTATAGAGATTGAAGAACGCTTGACTTTTGACGATGTGTTGCTCGTTCCAACTTTTTCAGAAGTTCTGCCCAAGGAGGTGGATGTCAGTACCCAATTGACCCGGACGATCCGGCTGAATATCCCACTGGTGAGCGCGGCCATGGATACGGTCACCGAATCGAGGACAGCCATCTCCATGGCTCAAGAGGGAGGGATTGGAATTATCCATCGGAATATGTCTGTCTCCAATCAAGCCACGGAAGTGGATAAAGTGAAAAAATCTGAAAGCGGGATGATCCTCCATCCCATTACCATGGACCCCGAGCAAAAAATCTACGAAGCCTTGGAGATCATGAAGAAATACCGAATCTCTGGAGTCCCCATTACAAGAAATGGGAAACTGGTCGGAATCCTTACCAACAGGGATTTACGCTTTGAGAAGCGGCTAGACGAAAAAATCTCTTCGGTGATGACGAAAGATCATCTCATTACGGTTCCGGTCGGGACGACTCTGGAAGCCTCCAAGGAAATCCTTCATAAAAACAGGATCGAAAAATTATTGGTTGTGGATGAGCAAAACAATTTGAAGGGACTTATCACCATCAAAGACATCGAGAAGATGAGAAAATATCCTTATTCCTGTAAAGATTCTCTCGGCCGCCTTCGAGTTGGGGCTGCCATCGGCACGGGAAAGGACAGGGAGGAGAGGACCCAGGCCTTGATCAGCGCAGGCGTGGATGTTCTGGTCGTTGATACCGCCCATGGCCATTCCAGAGATGTGCTGGAGGCCCTCCGGGATACCAAAGAGAATTTTCCGGATTGTCAACTCATCGGTGGCAATGTGGCCACCCGGGAAGGGGCCTTGGATCTCATCAAAGCAGGCGTCGATGCGGTGAAGGTGGGAGTGGGACCGGGTTCGATTTGCACCACGCGGGTCATTGCGGGGGTGGGCATTCCACAACTTTCCGCCATCCTAACGACGTCTGAGGTTTCGGCAAGATACGAAGTGCCTGTCATTGCCGACGGAGGGATAAAATTTTCCGGGGATATCACGAAGGCCATCGCCGCCGGTGCCCAGGCGGTCATGATTGGAAATCTATTTGCCGGGACCGATGAAAGCCCCGGAGAGATCGTGCTCTACCAAGGCAGGAGTTATAAAGTTTATCGGGGTATGGGATCCATAGAGGCCATGAAGGAAGGGAGCAAGGATCGGTATTTCCAGCAGGATGTCGAAAGTGAAACCAAGTTGGTTCCAGAAGGGATTGAAGGAAGGGTCCCCTATCGTGGTGCCCTCTCCTACGGTATCCAGCAGCTGATCGGAGGGATGAAAGCAGGGATGGGATATCTGGGGGCAAAAACGATCCCGGAGTTGCAGCAGAAAGCAAAATTTATCCGAATCACTTCGTCGGGATTAAAGGAGAGCCATGTCCACGACGTGATCATCACCAAAGAAGCCCCCAATTACCGGTTGGAATAGACCCCGTAGAAAGGACAGGCTTTCTAATCGACCTGATCAAGAGATGATGAGATTGATTATCTTATCCCTATCACAAACGGCGGTATTTTCTTGCGGGATAACCCGGCTGTCGTAACAATCGTTCTCCTATGAAAAAAGCCATCCTTATTTTAATCATTTTGATTCTGTCGCTGCTTTACTATACGGGAGTGCTCACCAAGAAGGAAGTTCTCCCTTTTTCTAAAGATTTCTTTTCTGTTGAAAGTTCCGCTTCATCCGACCGTCCGTGGGGGCTCGAAAGAGGTACCCCCATTAATCCGAAAGAGGTGGATCAACTTTACCAGCTGAAATTGGACAAAGGAATCCGAAACGTCCCCACCCTCTCGTTCCTCTTGATGAGAGAATCTGAGCGTGCAAGAAGGAAAGGGAGTGCCGATCAAGCCATCCGAGCCGCGGCCGATTCCATAAAATTTTCGCCCGACCTGCCGCAGCCCTATTTTGAGTTGGCGCGAGCTCTCTGCTATCAGAATCCGTTCCAGTTACATAAAATCCTTTCAGAATTGCTGCAGGGGGGAATCAGGCAACTTCAATATTACTCCAGTTCCCTCAGGTTTTTCTATAACGTGTTCTATATTCTTTCAAACGGCATCCTCATGACGTTTATTGTTCTCGGCATCATCGTTATGGTCAAATATTTCCCTCTTTATTTCTACGATATCCGGAAAAATGTAAGTCAAGAGATTCTAAGGCTTCTCATGAACAGCTTAAAGATTATTATCTTCTTCATCCCCTTCTTCCTTCGTCTGGACATGCTTTGGGCCATTCTCTTTTGGTGCGTTTTGTTATGGGGCTATTTGACGAAGAAGGAAAAACAACTCGTTTTGGTCTTTCTCATCGTCTTAGTTTATCTTCCTTTTCTCCTTCGTTCTTCCTCCTCTTTTTTGGACGGGAGTTCTTCGGATACCATTTTGGAGATGAATCAGATAAATCATGAAGAGTGGGGAAAGGCGACAGAAGAAAAATTGCGGACGTGGTTGGTGACCCATCCCAATGACCCCGAAGTTCTTTTCACACTCGCATTGGCTGAAAAGAGGCAGGGCCATTACCCAGAGGCGGAGGAGTTTTATCTAAAAGCGAGTCAACAAGACCCCAAATTTAGCGAAGCCTTTTCTAATCTGGGGAATGTTTATCTGGCTCAAAAACGCACCCCCTTGGCCATTACTGCTTATCAGCAGGCTTCTGACTTAAATTCCGATCGGGGAGCTTACTATTACAACCTTTCGCGAGCTTATTCTCAAGAGACCTTTCTTTCCGGAAAAATTGATAAAGCCTTCGAGAGAGCCAGGCAACTGGATCCCGACTTGGTGGACTACTATATGAACATCGATGTGCCCAACAGGCCTACCAATTTTAATCGACTGGTGATCGATGAGACCTTAAGCCCGCAGAGGCTTTGGAAGAGATTTATGGACCAGTTCATCGGAAAAGAAGGGCTGTCGTTCCGTCTGTTTAAGGCTTGGTTCGAACAAATTCCATCGAGAATTCCTTTTCTGGCGCCCATCTTATTTTTGGCGTTTTTAATAGGGATGGCTCGGTTTTCTCGGACGAAGCGGTTTTTGACGCGATGCCCTATGTGTGGTAGCGCGACCCACCGGTTTTATTTGGGAAATTCCGATGAGGAATTTGTCTGTTTCAACTGTTATCGTATTTTCATCCAGAAGGAAAAACTCCACCCCAAGATTGTGGAGAAGAAATCCTCCGAGGTACGTCAATTTCAAGAACAGAATCATTTGATTTCCAAATTTATTAATTTCTTTCTCATCGGATTCGGTTACCTGTGGAGGGAACACATTCTCAAAGGGTTCCTTCTGCTGTTCCTCTTTTTTATTTTCATTCTTAGATTCACCTATTGGAATGGTGCGATCTCTTCTTCCTTTCCCCAGGCGTTCTCCACTTTCTGGAAATGGCTCTTCTGGGGATGCCTTTTCGTCCTTTTCTACTTTTTTTCCGTCCGACGGCTCTATCGGTTTGAATCGGAGGTTGAGGCGAAAAGGGAGCGATTGGGAGACCGTCCTAATCCGCTGCCGTCTACCAAGGAATCATTGAGTCACAATGAGAATCGCGTCGCGTGATAGAACAAGAAATTAAGCGGAGAATACCTTGGCCCTGCAGGGAACTTTAAAAGACTTCAGCATTACCGAAATCATCCAGCTCATCGGCCAGCAACTCAAAACGGGTGTTTTGAAAATTCGCCGGGGGAAAGATCTCGTTGAAATACATTTTGTGGATGGAATGATCGTCCATATCTATTCCAATTATCGTGGGAAGAAAGACCTCATCGGTGAGATATTGGTGAAGGCCGAACGGATTACCGAAGAACAATTAGACCGGGTTCTGAAAATTCAAAAAGATACGCTCAAATACCTGGGGGAGATCCTGGTGGAACTCCAGCTCTTGACCAAGGACGATGTCCTCAAGGTGATTTCAACGCAGATCTACGAAACGATTTACGATCTTTTTTGGTGGGAGGATGGTCAATTCAATTTTGATCTAAGATTGGTGGAAAGCTATAAGAAAATCCCGTTTGCCCTGAGCACAGAACAGGTGTTATTGAATATCCTGCGAATGGTGGATGAGTGGTCCGAGATCGAAAAAAAGATTTTCTCGCCCCACTTGGTATTTAAGAAAGTCGTCAGGCTTGAAGAGCGATCTGTCAGTGGACTCCCCTCTCAGAGTTACTTGAAAGAGAAACTGACGTCTGAACAGGAATTGATTTACAATTTGGTGGACGGGGTCAAAACGGTACAGGACATCATTGATCGAAGCCTCCTGGGAAAATTCAACTCCAGTGAAAACTTAGTGGATCTTTTCGAGATGGGGCTGGTCGAAATGGCCGGGGTCCGAACGCCCGGCCTCGTGAAAAAGGTGCGGCTGTTCAATTTCAGAGAAGCCTTCACGTTCCTTTACTATGGTGCGTTTTTAGCGTTTATCTTTCTCGTGCTCGTTTATGTTAAGCCAAATTTCTTACAGCATCTGTGGGATTCCAAGATTGAACGAGCGGATATTGAGATCCCCATGCATCTGGCCCATAGGACGCAACTCGACCGGATCAAGAATGCTTTAGAGATATACTTCCTGGAAACGGGACAATACCCTACGCACCTGGAAGAACTGATCCCAGCAAGACTTTTACAGAAGAGCGATCTTTTCTACCGTAAAGGGGTCTCGTATCAGTACGAATTAAAGGACGGAAAATATTTTTTGAAGCATTGAGCGCATACGAATTCCATTGATTCCCCCTTTCCAAGTTTCTTGCCCTGGATTAGAAAAAATGGAGCGGCAGACTTTTTTCGACAAGATCCTCATCCTCGATTTCGGCTCCCAATATACTCAACTGATCGCCAGAAGGGTAAGGGAATGCCAAATCTACAGCGAGATTCATCCGTATGATATTCCTATAGACAAAATCAAATCCTTGTCTCCCAAGGGGATCATCTTATCCGGAGGGCCGGCGAGTGTCTATGTGAAGGATGCCCCCGTCTGTGATCCCGCCGTTCTCAAGATGGGCATTCCTATTTTAGGGATTTGCTATGGCATGCAATTGATCGCCCATTTATCGGGGGGGGAGGTCAGTCATTCAGAAAAGAGGGAGTATGGGAAAGCCAAATTGACTTTGAACAGGGACGGAGGAATCTTTAGAGGCCTGGGGAAAAGAGGCAGCCCATTGGTGGTGTGGATGAGCCACGGGGATCGCGTTAAGATGTTGCCCCCCGAGTTCCGCGCCATCGCCCATTCAAAGAATACCCCCTTCGCAGCGATTGAAGAAGCTCAAAAAAGGATCTACGGGCTCCAGTTTCATCCAGAGGTGGTGCATACCCAGAATGGACTTGATCTCATCAGAAATTTTCTTTTTCATATTTGTGAATGTTCCAATCTTTGGACGATGGAATCTTTTTTGGAACAGACCCGCCGGCACCTGAAGAAGGAGATCGGGAAGGAAAAGGTGATCTGCGCTTTGAGCGGCGGGGTTGATTCTACGGTGGTGGCCCTCCTTCTACACAAGGCGATCGGCGACCGCCTGCAATGTATTTTTGTGAATAATGGTCTGTTGAGGAAAAACGAAGCTTCCCAAGTAGTGAATTTGTTTCGTTACCATTTTAAGATACCGTTGGTATACGTCGATGCGGAAAATTCCTTCCTCGAGCAACTGGACGGGGTGCTCGACCCAGAAGACAAGAGGAAGAGGATCGGAAAGGAGTTTATTTCTGTTTTCGAAAAGGAGGCCGGAAAGATTGGCGGGGTGCAATACTTAGCCCAGGGGACTCTTTATCCCGATGTGATTGAAAGCGTCTCCTCAAAAGGACCGTCGGCGACCATCAAGAGTCACCATAACGTAGGAGGGTTACCCGAGAAGATGAAACTGAAGCTGGTGGAGCCCCTGCGAGAACTATTTAAGGATGAAGTGAGACGGCTGGGGAAGGTCTTGGGATTGCCCGATGAAATTATAAAACGGCAGCCCTTTCCAGGGCCGGGGCTTGGAATCCGGATTATCGGGGAAGTGACTAAGGAGAGGTTGGAGATCTTAAGAGCGGCGGATGAGATTGTCATGGGAGAAATGGAGAAGAACCAGTACTTGGATAGGGTCTGGCAGTCTTTTGCGGTGTTACTTCCGGTGAAGACCGTGGGCGTGATGGGGGACGAAAGGACTTATGAAAATGTCATCGCCCTGCGGGTGGTGGAAAGTCAGGACGGTATGACGGCAGATTGGGTGAGGCTGCCCTACAGAATTTTGGAACACATCTCAAACCGAATTATCAACGAGGTGAAAGGAGTCAACCGGGTCGTCTACGATATTAGCTCCAAACCTCCGAGCACGATCGAGTGGGAATAAAGAGAAAGGAAATTTAAATTTCAAAATTCAAGTGTCGAATGGGTGTCAAAGTGCAAAATCAAAACTTTATAACATTTGAGCGTTTGATTTAATTTTGCATTCGAACTTTGACATTCGAAATTTTCATTATGGAATCTAAATTTGTCCATCTTCATGTCCATAGTCAATATAGTCTGCTAGACGGCGCCATTCGGTTTGAAGAGGCCTTCGAATTGGCCAAGAAGTACGGAATGGATGCAATGGCACTGACCGATCACGGGAACATGTTTGGCGCTGTCGAATTTTATCAAACGGCCATCCGGCATGGCATTAAGCCCGTTGTGGGATGTGAGATTTATGTATCCCCGGGAAGCCGGTTTGAGAAAAAAACAATGCAAGGAGGGGAGGGAAACTACCATCTCACCCTTTTGGTCAAAAATGAGGCTGGTTATTTCAACCTAGTAAAATTGGTGACCCTCGCCCATTTTGAAGGATTTTATTACAAGCCGAGGGTGGATAAAGAACTCCTCAGTAAATACAACGAGGGTTTGATTGCCCTGAGCGGCTGCATGAAAGGGGAGATCGCCAGCCATGCCAGCCGGGGAGAAATGAAGAAAGCGCTTCAGTCGGCGGAAGAATATCGAAGGATTTTCGACAGCCGCCGATTCTTTATTGAGATCCAGAACAACGGCGTGGAAAACCAGTTGCAAGTGAATGAGCGGCTATTGGAGATTGGACATCAACTCTCCCTTCCTTCCGTGGCGACGAACGACTGTCACTATCTTCATCGAAAGGACGCCAGGGCACAGGAGGCCCTCCTCTGTATCCAAACGGGGAAGACGCTCCAGGATAGCGACCGAATGAGATTTTCATCCGACGAATTTTATTTTAAATCACCTCAGGAGATGGCCAATCTTTTCCGAGACACGCCGGAAGCGATTACCCATGCGGCGGAGATCGCCGAACAGTGTAACCTTGAGATCCATTTTGATGAGAAGCATATTCCAAGAATCGCGGTCCCGGTCGGGGAAAGCGCTGAAAGTTATCTGGAGAGACTGGCAAAAGAAGGGTTGGAACAACGGCTGTCGCGGTTTCGCGGAGAGAAGAATTTTAACGACCGATCTGTTCGTTACAAGGCCCGTCTTGAGGAAGAGCTCAAGATCATCAAATCGATGGGGTTTCCGGGTTACTTTTTGATCGTCTATGATTTTATCCACTATGCCAAGAGCCATCAGATTCCCGTCGGCCCCGGAAGAGGGTCGGTTGCCGGAAGTCTGGTGGCCTATGCCTTGAACATTACGGACCTGGATCCAATCGAATATGATCTGATCTTTGAGCGGTTCTTGAACCCGGGTAGAAAGAGCAGCATGCCCGACGTGGACGTCGATTTTTGCATGGAACGAAGGGACGAGGTCATTCAATACGTATCGGGAAAATACGGGAAAGAGAACGTGGCTCAGATCATCACCTTCGGTAAGATGCAGGCGAAGGCGGTCGTCCGGGATGTCGGTCGCGTCCTTGGGATTCCCTATGCTGAAGTCGATCGACTCGCAAAACTCATCCCGAACAAACTCGACATTACGCTTGATCAAGCCTTACAGCAGGAGGCAGGTCTAAGAGAGGCAGTTGGAAGAGATACCCGAATCGCTTCCTTGTTTGAGATTGCCAGATCTTTGGAGGGATTGGCAAGGCACGCCTCGACCCATGCGGCAGGCGTGGTGATTGCGAACAAGCCTTTGATGGAATATCTTCCGCTCCAGCGCGGCCAGGACAATGAGGTAATGACCCAGTATGCCATGAAGCAGGTTGAATCCATCGGTTTGGTGAAATTCGATTTTCTCGGCCTCAAGACCCTCACCGTCTTAGACCAAACGATTGAGCTGATTGAGAAAAACCGGGGGATTCGGCTTGATCTTTCTGAGATCCCGTTGGATGATTCAGAAGTCTACGCTGTTCTGGGAGCGGGTTCAAACCTCGGCGTCTTCCAGTTGGAGAGTTCGGGGATGCGCGACCTCTTAATCAAGCTCAAGCCGCAGAGTTTCAAAGACATCATTGCTCTGGTAGCCCTTTATCGGCCCGGCCCTTTGGATAGCGGTATGGTAGGCGAGTTCATTAAGCGAAAACACGGCCAAGAATCGATCCGGTACGACCTTCCAGCTTTGGAAGGGATCCTGAGGGATACTTACGGAGTGATTGTTTATCAGGAGCAGGTCATGCGTATCGCCAGCGCCCTGGCCAACTTCAGTCTCGAAGATGCGGATAATCTACGAAGAGGGATGGCTAAGAAAGACGCCATGGAGATGGAAAGACAGAAGGAGAAGTTTCTGGGCGGGGCGAAAAAAAACAGGATTCCTGTCAAGAAGGCGGAGAAGATTTTTGAGCAGATGGAGACGTTCGGTCGT
>Ga0187779_10001516_pt1 | contig 14460 bp, 16 predicted proteins | sample 1015_Q2_SP10_10__FD_132435 | JGI IMG/M metagenome (GOLD analysis project Ga0187779, IMG submission 132435) | Tropical peat soil microbial communities from peatlands in Department of Meta, Colombia - 1015_Q2_SP10_10_MG | ecosystem: Environmental > Terrestrial > Soil > Wetlands > Peat | place... | reverse complement strand
CCGGTTGTCGATCACGACCGGCTGCCCCCAGGCGTCGGAGAGCTTGCTCCCGATCGCGCGCGCCACGACGTCGAGCGAACCGCCGGGCGGGAAGGGCACGACGAGACGGATCGGCTTGGAAGGATAGGCGGCCTCCGCCGCGGCGCAAGGGACGGCCACGAGGCTTGCGAGCACGATCCAGCCGAGGACGGCGATCGATGGCAAGACGCGATGCCTGCGCAAACCGAGACTCCCACAGGGCGAAGCGGTCCATTCTACGCATGGTTTTCACGCCCGGGTGCGGTGCCCATGCTTTTGCAATAGAATCGTCACCCGCAAGGGAAATACTTCAAGCTGTCCATTCGAGAATATGGAGGAGCAGATCATGCACAGCCGCATTCCTGGCGTGGCGCGCACGATACTCGCGGTCGCGCTGCTCGGGCTCGCCGCGCAGGCGCAGGCCGTCACCGAAATCCAATGGTGGCATTCGATGACCGGCAAGCTCAACGACAAGGTCGACGAGATCGCCGCCAAGTTCAACGCGTCGCAGAAGGACTACCACATCACGGCGGTCTACAAGGGTCAGTACGACGAGTCGATGACGGCGGCGATCGCCGCGTATCGCGCGGGCAACCCGCCGCAGATCGTGCAGGTGTTCGAAGTCGGCACGGCGACGATGATGGCTGCCAAAGGCGCCATCAAGCCGGTCTATCAGATCATGGCAGAGCAGCACGAGAAGTTCGACCCCAAGAGCTTCCTGGGCGCGGTCTATGGCTATTACTCCGACACGACCGGAAACCTGCTCTCGATGCCGTTCAACAGCTCGACGCAGGTGCTCTACATCAACGACGACGCCTTCAAGAAGGCAGGCCTCGATCCGAACAATCCGCCGAAGACGTGGCCTGACCTGGAGAAGGCCGCGGAAAAGCTCAAGGCCTCGGGCGCGCCGTGCGCCTTCACCACGGGCTGGCAGTCGTGGGTACAGCTCGAGAGCTTCAGCGCATGGCACAACGTGCCGTTCGCGAGCGACGGCAATGGCTTCGGCGGCGTGGACACGCGGCTCAAGTTCAACGGCCCGGTGCAGGTGAGGCACATCCAGAATCTCAGCGACTGGGCGAAGAAGGGACTGTTCACGTACAAAGGCCGCAAGGACGAGCCCAGCGCTTCGTTCTACAGCGGTGAATGCGCGATGATGACGCAGTCGTCCGGCACGTACGCCAACATCAAGGCGAACGCGAAGTTCGCCTGGCGCGTGGCTCAGCTGCCCTACTATGCCGACGTGGCGGGCGCGCCGCAGAACACGATCATCGGCGGCGCGACGCTGTGGGTGCTGAACCAGAAGAATCCCGAAACGTACAAGGGCATCGCGAAATTCTTCACCTTCCTGTCCTCACCCGAGGTGCAGGAGGACTGGCACGCCTCGACCGGCTACGTGCCGATCACGCTGGCCGCCTTCGAGCTCGCGAAGCAAAAGGGACTTTATACCGAGCGCCCTGGGTTCGATGTCGCGATCAAGGAGCTCACCAACAAGCCGCCGACGGACAACTCCAAGGGCATCCGCCTCGGCAACTTCGTGCAGATCCGCAACATCATCGACGAGGAGTTCGAATCGGTGTGGAGCGGACAGAAGACCGCCAAGCAGGCGCTCGACGACGCTGTCAAGCGCGGCGACGAGCAGCTCGAGCGGTTCCAGAAGGCGAACAGCATGTAGCGCCGGCGGCCGTCACTCCCGCGTCAGCGGGAATCCAGTGCCGTGAGAACCACTGGGTCCCCACGTTCGCGGGACGACAAGCCTGCAGCGAGGTGGGATGGAGAAGCGCGTCGTTTTCCAGTCGCGGTGGCTGCCGTATGCGCTCGTCGCCCCTCAGCTTATCGTCACGCTGGTATTCTTCTTCTGGCCCGCCGCCCAGGCATTGTACTGGTCGCTGCTGATTCAGGACGCGTTCGCGGCTCGCGCGCAGTTCGTCTGGTTCGATAACTTCAAGGCGCTCTTCAACGACCCGCATTACCTCGCCTCGTTCCAGGTGACGGCGATCTTCTCGGTGCTCGTCACCGTGATCGGACTCGCCGTCGCGCTGTTGCTCGCCGTCTTCGCAGACCGCGTGGTCCGCGGCGCGAAGATCTACAAGACGCTGCTCATCTGGCCGTACGCCGTGGCTGCGGCGGTCGCCGCGATCCTATGGGTGTTCCTGCTCAACCCGACGCTGGGCGTCCTCACGCACCTGATGCGCGCGCTCGGCTACGAGTGGAACTACCTTCTCAACCCCCGCCAGGCGCTGGCGCTGATCGTGATCGCCGCGACGTGGAAGCAGGTGAGCTACAACTTCCTGTTCTTCCTTGCGGGACTCCAGTCGATCCCGAAACCGCTGATCGAGGCCGCGGCCATCGACGGCGCGGGTCCGTGGCGCCGCTTCTGGACGATCGTTTTCCCGCTGCTCTCGCCGACGACGTTTTTCCTGCTCGTGGTGAACATGGTCTACGCGTTCTTCGACACCTTCGCGATCGTCGACGCGGCGACGAGCGGCGGCCCGGTGCAGGCGACCGCGATTCTGGTGTTCAAGGTATACCAGGACGGCGTGCAGGCGTTGGATCTCTCTGGCTCCGCGGCCCAATCCGTGGTGCTGATGGCAATCGTGATCGCGCTCACGGTCGTCCAGTTCCGCTTCGTCGAGCGCAAGGTCCAGTACTAGCCGGCTGAACCACCATGGTCGAGCATCGCCCGTTCGGAACCGTGCTGAGCCACCTGGTGCTGATCGTGGGCGTCGCGATCATCGTGCTGCCGCTGTACATCGGCTTCGTCGCCTCGACGCTGTCGTTCGACCAGGTGACCACGGTGCCGATGCCCATGACGCCGGGCACGCACCTGCTGGAGAACTGGGGCGCGGTGCTACTTCACGGGAGCACCCTGGGCGCACGGGCGCCGGTCGCGCAGATGATGTGGAACAGCCTGGTCATGGCGCTCGCGATCGCGATCGGCAAGATCGTGATCTCGATGCTCTCCGCCTTTGCGATCGTCTACTTTCGCTTTCCGCTGAGGCGCACGTTCTTCTGGATGATCTTCATCACGTTGATGCTGCCGGTCGAGGTCCGGATCCTTCCGACGTATCAGGTGGTGGCCCAGCTCGGCATGGTCGATACCTACGCGGGGCTCACGCTGCCGCTCATTGCGTCGGCGACCGCGACCTTCCTGTTTCGCCAGTTCTTCCTCACGGTGCCGGACGAACTCACCGAAGCGGCGCGGATCGATGGCGCCGGACCGATGCGCTTCTTCTTCGACATCCTTCTCCCGCTGTCGCGCACCAGCATCGCGGCGCTCTTCGTGATCATGTTCATCTACGGCTGGAACCAGTACCTGTGGCCGTTACTCGTGACCACGCGCGAGGACATGTACACGGTCGTGATCGGGATCAAGCGCATGGTCGCCGGAGGCGACACGGCGATCGAGTGGCAGCGCGTGATGGCCACGGCGATGCTGGCGTTGCTGCCACCTGCGGTGGTGGTGCTGTTCATGCAGCGCTGGTTCGTGAAGGGCCTCGTGGAGACGGAGAAGTGACGCATCGTCTTCGTCATCCCGGCGAAGGTCGGGATCCAAGCTGGATTGAAGAGGCGGAGTGGAGCCAATTGGCCCCGCGCTCATTTGCCAGCTGAGGCCGGAGCGACGATAGCCAATGGTTGACGCGCCGCAAGACTCCATCACCGAGCATCGCATCCAGATCCTGATGCGCGTGCTGGCGACGAGCGGGACGCTCGCGGGCCTCTGCCTCACAGGGCTCGGGGTCGTGCACGCGCTCGCGAAATCCGAGCGGCTCAGCCGGGCCGCCGATGTCGTCCTCGCCCTCGACTCGCTGGTGTTCATCGCCGCGACGATCACCTGCTTCCTGGCACTGCGCTTCCGTCACGCCGCATGGATCAGGCCGTTCGCCAGCATGGTCGAGCTGCTCTTCCTCGCCGGCTTGATCGGCATGCTGCCCTTCGGCGTCATGATTCTCTACGTGGTGCTCTGACCATGGCGAAAGTCCATCTGCGCGACGTGCGCAAGAGCTACGGCGACGTGGAAGTGATCCACGGCGTATCGATCGAGATCGCCGACGGCGAGTTCATCGTCATCGTCGGCCCGTCGGGCTGCGGCAAGTCGACGCTGCTGCGCATGGTCGCCGGCCTGGAAGCGATCACCTCCGGCGAGATCGCCATCGGCGAGCGCGTGGTGAACAAGCTCGAGCCGAAGGATCGCGACATCGCGATGGTGTTCCAGAACTATGCGCTCTATCCGCACATGAGCGTGTTCGACAACATGGCGTACGGACTGAGAATCCGGGGGCTGGCGAAGAGCGACATCGAGGAGCGGGTGAAGCGCGCCGCCGAGATCCTCGAGCTGGGTCCACTCCTCGAGCGCAAGCCGCGGCAGCTCTCCGGGGGACAGCGCCAGCGCGTAGCGATGGGGCGCGCGATCGTGCGCGAACCGGCGGCGTTCCTGTTCGACGAGCCGCTGTCCAACCTCGACGCGAAGCTCCGCGTCCAGATGCGCTTCGAGATCCAGAAGCTGCACAGGCGGCTCGCGACCACGAGCCTGTACGTGACCCACGACCAGGTCGAAGCCATGACGCTCGCGCACCGCATGGTGGTCATGAACGCAGGACGCGCCGAGCAGGTCGGCACGCCGATGGAGGTTTACGAGAACCCCGCGACGGTGTTCGTCGCCGGATTCATCGGCTCGCCGGCGATGAACTTCATGTCCGGCGTGAGCGAGGGCGACGGGCGCGTGGCGCTCGACGGCAGCGGAACGGTACCGGTCGGCATGTCGCTGGAGGCGGGACGCAAGCTCACGATCGGCGTGCGCCCCGAGCATCTCACGCCGAGCGCGCCGAGCGCGGCGAGCATCGTCGGGCGCGTCGAGATGATCGAGGCGCTCGGCGCCGACACGCTCGTGCACGTCGCGGTGGCGGGCCGCCCCGTCGTCGCGCGGTTGCCGCACGGCGCACCCGCGGTCGTGGGCGAGCCGATGCCGCTCGCCACGCGCGCCGACCGCATCTACGTCTTCGACAGCGAGAGCGGCGCGCGCCTGAGGTGATGCCTAAGCGCAGCTTCAGTAAGGTCGCATGTGGTCTCGTGAGGGACATCGACGTTGCTCGGGTTGGTGAAATGGAAAAGCTCGGCGTATGTGCTGCCAAGCGGAGGTTCTATGAGCTGATCCGGCGAGCGGAGGCTGGGCGAACGACGTTCATCACTAGACGCGGTCACATCGTGGCGAAAATCGAGCCCGCGAAGAAGGGGGCGTGGGACCGTTCGGCGATTCTCGACCAAGCAGAGACGCTCCGCAAAAGGCTCGCGATTAGAGATCGATTCAAGATCGCCCAAGCGCTCCATGGACGCTAGAAAAGCACCCTGGCCGTATCCGCGCTGCTGCGCCCACCGCGGCGCCGGCAAGCTCGCGCCGGAAAACACGCTCGCCGCGATGGAGGTGGGCTTCGCGCACGATTACCGGATGGCCGAGTTCGACGTGAAACTCTCGGCCGACGGCGTCGCGTTTCTGCTGCACGACGACACGCTCGATCGCACGACCGACGGCCACGGCCCTGCCGGCGCGCTGGCCTGGTCCCAGCTCGCGCGCCTCGACGCCGGGAGCTGGCACTCGCCGGCGTTCGCCCGCGAGCCGCTGCCGACGTTCGAGACGATCGCGCGATGGGCAATCGAAAAAGGCGTCGCCTGCAACGTCGAGATCAAACCGATGCCGGGGCTCGAGGCGATCACCGGCAAATCGGTCGCCCTCGCCGCGCGCGAACTCTGGCGCGGCGCCGCTCTGCCGCCGATCTTGTCCTCGTTCTCCGAAGTCGCGCTCGCCGCGGCGCGCGACGCGACGCCGGAGCTCGAGCGCGCCTTGCTGCTGGAGAAGGTGCCGGGCGACTGGAAAGCGCGCCTCAAGTGCCTCGGCTGCTGCGCGATCGATCCCGACTATCGAGAGCTGAATGCGCGGCTCGTCGGAGAGGCGCGCGGCTCGGGATACCGCGTGCTGACCTACACGCCCAACGACCCGAAGACGATCGAGCGCCTCGTGGAGTGGGGCGTCGACACGGTGATCACTGACGCGATCGACGTGGTGCGGCCGCGGTGATGCTGTCGTCCCCGCGAAGCGGGGACCCAGTGTCGGGCGACAGTAAAGTCGCTCGGTTCCCGCCTGCGCGGGAACGACGTCCCTGCTACGCCCAACCCTTCGCGCGCTCGACCGCCTTGCTCCAGTCGGCCATGAGCGCGCGAGCCTGATCGCGCGACATCGCGGGATCGAAGCGGCGCTCGACCTGCCGGTTCGCGGCCACGTCGCCCGAATCGCGCCAATAGCCGACCGCGAGCCCGGCGAGATACGCGGCGCCGAGCGCCGTCGTCTCCGCCACCTTCGGCCGGACCACCGGCACGCCGAGAATATCGGCCTGGAACTGCATCAGCAGATTATTCGCCGTGGCGCCGCCGTCGACGCGAAGCTCGGTGAGACGGATGCCCGCGTCGGATTCCATCGCCTGCACGAGCTCCGCGCTCTGGTACGCGATCGACTCCAGCGCGGCGCGCGCGAGGTGCGCGCCGGTCGCGCCGCGCGTGAGGCCAAAGACCGAACCGCGCGCGTAGGCGTCCCAGTGCGGCGCGCCGAGGCCCGCGAACGCGGGGACGAGATACACGCCGCCATTGTCCGGAACGCTCGCGGCGAGCGCCTCGACTTCCGGCGCGCTACGAATGAGCTTGAGGCCGTCGCGCAGCCACTGCACGACTGCGCCGGCGATAAAAACGCTTCCTTCGAGCGCGTACTCGAGCTCGCCGCGCGCAGTGTCGTCCCGTCCGTCTTTGCCACGCGCAGAGGACGGCGACGAAGCGTTGCCCGCTTTTCGGTCGAACTGCCATGCGACCGTGGAGACGAGATTGTTCCTCGAGGCGACGGCGTCGCCGCCGGTGTTGAGCAGAAGAAAGCAGCCGGTGCCGTAGGTGTTCTTCGCGAGCCCCGGCTCGAGGCACGCCTGGCCGAAGAGCGCCGCCTGCTGATCGCCGGCGATGCCCGCGATCGGAACGCGCGCACCCTGCACGATCGCGTCGGCGCATCGGCCCGACGAGGCGACGACTTCGGGCAGAACGGAGCGCGGGATGTCGAGCAGAGCGATGAGCTCCTCGTCCCACTCGCCGCGATGGATGTCGAACAGCATGGTGCGGCTCGCGTTCGACACGTCGGTCGCGTGCGCCGCGCCGCGCGAGAGGTTCCAGACGAGCCACGAGTCCACGGTGCCGAATGCGAGCTCGCCGTGCGCGGCGCGCGCCCGAGCTCCCGGCACGTGGTCGAGCAGCCATTTGAGCTTCGTGCCGGAGAAATAGGCGTCGACGACGAGACCGGTCTTGCGCGCGATCAGCGGGGCGTGCCCCGCCTCGCGCAGCGCGTCGCAGTCCGGCGCCGTGCGCCGATCCTGCCAGACGATGGCGTTGGCGACAGGCTTGCCCGTCGCGCGCTCCCATAGCACCGTCGTTTCCCGCTGATTGGTGATGCCCAGCGCGGCGATATCTGACGGCGGGATCGCCGCCTTGGCGAGCGCTTCGGCCATCACGCCGGATTGCGTCGCCCAGATCTCCATCGGGTCGTGCTCGACCCAGCCGGGACGAGGATAGATCTGCCTGAATTCGCGCTGCGCGACCGCCCGGATCGAGCCCGAGCGATCGAACACGATCGCGCGAGAGCTCGTCGTTCCCTGGTCGAGGGCGAGGATGAAGGACATGGTAGAATGAGCGTTCTTACGGCCCGGCTATTCTACCTTCGCGACGTGGATGGGACGGCGCCGCATCCAGTGTCCCCGACTCCATGCCGCTCTCTTCGCCGGTCGCCCGCAAACGCCTCCATACCCGCCGCGTCGTCTACGAAGGCTTCCGCCGAGACGACGGGCTGTTCGACATCGAAGGCCATCTCACCGACGTCAAGGATCACGACTACGCGCTCCTCACGGGGCTGCGCAAGGCCGGCGTGGCCGTGCACGACATGTCGGTGCGGGTGACGGTCGGAAGCGACTACATCATCCGCGCGATCGAGGTGAAGACGGATTTCATGCCGTACGACGGCGCCTGCGACCGGATCGAACCGGCGTACGAGAAGCTCGTCGGCGCAAGCCTGCTGCACGGGTTCCGCAAGACGCTTTCCGATACGATGGGCGGCGTTCGCGGCTGCAGCCACATGACGGAGCTGTTGATGCACGCGCCGACCGCGGCGATTCAGATGTTCGCCGGCTTGCGGCGGGAGATCGAGCCCGGAGAGGGCAAGCCCTTCCAGCTCGATCGCTGTCACGCGCTCGAGACGACGACCGACACGGTGCGCCGCTACTATCCGCAGTGGTACCGGGGCGCGGCGTGAAGATGGACGAACTCCTCAAATCGTCATGAAAATCCACGAATACCAGGGCAAGGAGATTCTTCGCCGCTTCGGCATTCCGACGCCACGCGGCATTCCCGCGTTCTCCGTCGACGAAGCGGTGAAGGCCGCGCAGACGCTCGGCGGCAGCGTTTGGGTCGTGAAGGCGCAGATTCACGCCGGCGGCCGTGGCAAGGGCGGCGGCGTGAAAGTCGCGAAGTCGATCGACGACGTGCGCGCGCTCGCGGGAAAGATCCTCGGCATGCAGCTCGTCACGCATCAGACGGGGGCATCGGGACAGAAGGTGCGGCGGCTCCTGATCGAGGAGGGCGCCGACATCCGGAAGGAGCTCTACGTCGGCATGGTCGTCGATCGCGGCACGCAACGCGTCGTCCTGATGGCGAGCTCCGAAGGCGGGATGGACATCGAGGAAGTCGCGGCCAAGACGCCGGAGAAGATCCAGAAGGTGTTCATCGATCCGATGAAAGGCTTGACGGATGCGGAGGCCGACGACGTCGCGCGCAAGATCGGCATCCCCGAAGCCGGCGTCGCGCAGGCGCGGCGCGCGTTCCAGGGCCTGTATCGCGCGTTCGACGAGAGCGACGCTTCGCTCGCCGAGATCAATCCGCTCATCCTCACCGGCGACGGCCGCGTGCTGGCACTCGACGCCAAGCTCAACTTCGACGACAACGGGCTGTTCCGCCATCCCGACACCGTCGAGATGCGCGACCTGGATGAAGAGGACCCGGCGGAGATCGAAGCGTCGAAATACGATCTCTCGTACATCTCGCTCGACGGCAACATCGGCTGCCTCGTGAACGGCGCCGGCCTGGCGATGGCGACCATGGACACCATCAAGCTCTACGGCGGATCGCCCGCCAACTTTCTCGACGTGGGCGGTGGCGCGACGGCCGAGAAAGTCACCGAGGCCTTCAAGATCATGCTGCGCAATCCCGGTCTCAAGGCGATCCTGGTGAACATCTTCGGCGGCATCATGAAATGCGACACGATCGCGGCGGGCGTCGTCGCCGCGGCGCGCGACGTGAAGCTCGCGGTGCCGCTCGTCGTGCGCATGAAGGGAACCAACGAGGATATCGGCAAGAAGATCCTCGCCGAATCGGGACTCCCGATCATCAGCGCCGACAACATGGGCGAGGCGGGAGAGAAAGTTGTCGCGGCGGCGAGGCGGGGCTAGGTCGTCGCCCCGGCGAAGGCCGGGGCCCAAGGCCAGTGGAAGATCGCGGCTACGTCTACATTGTTTGCAACAAGGCTTACGGTACGTTGTACGTGGGCGTAACGACCAACCTGGCCAAGAGAGTTTCGGAGCATAGAGAGCATCTTGTCGCGGGATTCACGAACAAGTACGGGCTCGAACGACTCGTCTGGTATGAATGCCATGAGTCGATCGAAGAGGCGATCACTCGCGAGAAGCAGATCAAGGAGTGGCGCCGCGACTGGAAAGTGAATCTTGTCCAATCGATGAATCCGGACTGGCGCGATCTATACGACCAGCTGACTGCATAGCAACTTGGGCCCCGGCCTTCGCCGGGGCGACGACTAATCGAGCGCCGCCACCATGAGCATCCTCGTCAACAAGAACACCAAGGTCATCACCCAGGGCATCACCGGCAAGACCGGGCAGTTCCACACGCGTATGTGCCGCGACTATGCCAACGGCAGGAACTGCTTCGTCGCCGGCGTCAATCCGAAGAAAGCCGGCGAGGACTTCGAAGGCATTCCGATCTACGGCAGCGTGCGCGAGGCGAAAGAGGCGACCGGCGCGACGGTGTCGGTGATCTACGTCCCGCCGCCGTTCGCCGCGGCCGCGATCGACGAAGCGGTCGACGCCGGGCTCGACCTGGCGATCTGCATCACGGAAGGCATCCCCGTGCGCGACATGATCCGCACGCGCTACCGCATGCAAGGCAGGCGCACGCTGCTGCTCGGACCGAACTGTCCCGGCGTCATCACGCCCGACGAGATCAAGATCGGCATCATGCCGGGCCACATCCACAGGAAGGGCCGGATCGGCGTCGTGTCGCGCTCGGGCACGCTCACCTACGAAGCGGTCGCGCAGCTGACCGAGCTCGGCCTGGGACAGTCGTCCGCGGTCGGCATCGGCGGCGATCCGGTGAACGGGCTCAAGCACGTCGACATCCTCAGGCTCTTCAACGACGATCCGGAGACCGATGCGGTGGTGATGATCGGCGAGATCGGCGGCAGCGACGAAGAGAACGCGGCCGCGTGGGTCAAGCAAAACATGAAAAAGCCGGTGGTGGGATTCATCGCCGGCGTCACCGCGCCGCCGGGCAAGCGCATGGGTCACGCCGGCGCGATCGTGTCCGGCGGCAAGGGCACCGCGCAGGAGAAGCTGGAGGTGATGGAGGCGTCCGGCATCAAGGTGACGCGCAATCCCGCGGAAATGGGCAAGCTGCTGAAGAGTGTGCTCTAAGGGGCGGGGTTCGAACGATTCGTCGTCCCCGCCCCCGATTCGAGCACTCGGGGGCAGGCTCCGCCGGGGACCCAGCGGCGTTTGAAAGACACTGGATTCCCGCTTCCGCGGGAATGACCGGATTGACCGCCGATATGCGCTCAAACAACTGATCGATGACCGGCCTCGGCACGCTTCAGTTCTGGCTGGCGGTCGTCGAGATCATCGCCGTCAACATCCTGCTCTCCGGCGACAACGCGGTGGTGATCGCTCTCGCCTGCCGCAACCTGTCGCCGAGACAGCGGCGCATGGGCGTCTTCTGGGGCGTGCTGGGCGCGATCGTGCTCAGGATCGTGCTCACGCTCTTCGCGATGGGGCTGCTGGTGTATCCGTGGCTGCGGCTCGTCGGCGGCGCGCTCCTGGTGTGGATCGGCATCAAGCTGATCGCCGAAGACGCCGGCGCCGAGAAGAGGATCAAGGCGAGCGATCGTCTCCTCACCGCCGTGGGCACGATCATCGTCGCCGATCTCGTGATGAGCATCGACAACGTCGTCGCGGTCGCGGCCGCGGCGAAGGGAAGCGCCGCGCTCCTGATCTTCGGCCTCGTCATCAGCATTCCCCTCGTCGTCGTCGGCAGTCAGATCATCATGAAGTTGGTCGAGCGCTTTCCCGTGCTGGTGCTGGCGGGAGGCGGCCTCCTCGGTTACATCGCGGGCGACATGGCGGTCGAAGATCCGGTCGTCAAGCCCTGGATCGACGCCAATGCCGCGACGCTCGGCCAGCTCGCAGCGCCCGTGCTCTTCGGCGTGGTGGTGATCGCGGGAGAGTGGCTCGTTCGGCGCCGCGGCCGCACGCGGTCGGGCTGAGCGTCCCGAAACCTTCGCAGCCGGCACGAGGGCAAGGTACACTGGCGACGGACCGGGGCCGTATGAGCATTCCATCACCGCAATCGCCGCGCAGCGAAGATCGCGCATGACGCAGCGCGCGCCGCTCGACGTCGCCAGCCTGTCGCATCCCGGGATGGTGCGCACGCACAATGAGGACTCGGTCTTCGTCGACGGCGATGCGGGCCTCGCGGTGCTCGCCGACGGCATGGGCGGCTACAGCGCGGGCGAGGTCGCGAGCGGCATCGCGGTCAACGTGATCAGCACCGGCTTGCTGCCGGAGCTCAAGTCGGGACGCGAGCTTTCCAAGGTCGACATCGGCAGCGGCCTCACCCATGCGGCGCTGCTCCTTCAGCAGCAGATCGCGCTCGCGAACAAGGGCATCTACGAAGCGGCGCAGGCGCGGCCCGAATGCGCAGGCATGGGCACGACGCTCGTATCGGCGGTCTTCTTCCAGAACCGGATCAGCATCGGCCACATCGGCGATTCGCGCCTTTATCGCCTGCGCGCCGACAAGTTCGAGCAGCTCACGCACGACCACTCGCTGCTCCAGGAACAGATCGACAGCGGCATGCTCACGCAGGAGCAGGCCAAGTACTCGCTCAACAAGAACCTGGTCACGCGCGCGCTCGGCATCGAGGCGGTCGTGCCGGCCGACATCGCCGAATATCGCGTCGAGGCCGACGACATCTATCTGCTGTGCTCCGACGGCCTGACCGACATGGTCGAAGCCGACACGGTCCGCGACATCGTCGTCAGCAAGCGCGCCGATCTCGCCGAAGCCGCCGCGGAGCTGATCGACATCGCCAATCAGAACGGCGGGCGCGACAACATCTCCGTGGTGCTGATCCGCGTGCCGGCGCAGTTCCTGCCGAGCGCGAGCTGGCTGCAGCGCTGGATGGCGAAGAAGCCGGAGTAGGCGAAGCACGCCGCCCGAGCTGCCGATGACTCAAGCGGCGCCGGGGCCATCCAGCCCTTTTGAATTCATCCTGAGTAAGATATATATTCGATACATATGACGGCTGGGATGCCCGGAAACCGCCATGCCGCTCGAATTGACCCAGATCTACCTCGAACCGGATCAGAAGAAGCGCCTTCAGGCGAGAGCCAAGGCGAACGGTACGAAGGTCGCCGAAGAGGTTCGCGCGGCCGTCGACGTCTACCTCGCCGGTCTCTCGCCGGAGGAGCTGCGACTGCTCGACGAGGGAAGCCGCAAGGCAGGACGGCATCTCGCCGAGATGGCGCGCGAGCTGGATCGCGTGAACGCCAAGCTGGATGATGCGTTCGCGCAACTCGACCGCCAACATCGCAGGCGCCGGAAGGCTGCATGAGTGTCATCACCGATATTCTCGATCGCCTGTCCGGCGTCGAAGTGGTCAAGGAGAAACTTCGGGAAACGGGAAACCGTGTCGAGCGGCTCGCCCAGCGCCTGGTGGACCTCGACCATCAGGTTCAAGAGGTCGACCGGCGCGTCGTGCGTATCGAGACCTTTGTGGAAGTAGCCTCCGGGCGGGCGCGTCAGGCGGCTCCGAGAAAACTGCCAAAGAGCCCGAAGGAGTAGGCCCGCACCGGCTTGTCGGCGAGCCGCACCGGCTGACCAAATGGCCAAGCTCGTCGTCTTCCTTCCCGACGGAGCGGCGCTCGACGTCCCGCTCAGGCGCGAGCGCACGATGATCGGCCGGCGCGCCGGCAACGATGTCGTCTTGCCGAATCTCGCGGTGAGCGGCGAGCACGCCGTCGTGGTCACCATTCTCGCCGACTCCTTTCTCGAGGACCTCAACAGCACCAACGGCACGCGGGTGAACGGCGATCCGATCGCCAAGCATTTCCTGCGCGATCGGGACGAGATCGAGATCGGCCGGCACAAGCTCATCTACTGCGTCGACGAGGATGCGAAGCCCGCATCGAAGATGCTCGAAGGCATGGCGCGCGTGCAGGAGCGCGATTTCGGCGGGCGCGTCGAGACCGCGAAGCCGTTCGTGCGGTGGCAGGGCGCGGAGAACGACCAGGCATCCGCCGAGCGATCCTCCATCCCATCGACCGACGTTCCGGGCGGAGCGACGGGGAAGGGCTCGAGACCTTCGGGTCGAGAGCGGAGCAGCGCCGCGCGGCCCGGCGCCCTAGGCCGGTCTCAGGTCGACGCGTTGATCGAGCCGCCGGAGGCGCCAGCCGAGGAGACCCAGCCTCCAGTCCAAATTCCGGCGGCGCCGCTGTCCGGTCCCGGCGTGAGGGTGCTGACCGGTGCGAGGGCGGGCATGGAAGCCCCGCTCTCGAAGACGGAAACTACGATCGGCCGGCCCGGCGTCCAGGTGGCCGCGATCGTCCGGGTGGACGGCCGTTTCCGGCTAAAGCCCGTGGAGGGCATCTCGCCGCCCGCGCTCAACGGGCAGCCCGTCGGCGCCGATGGCGCGTTCCTTGCGCCGGGGGATGTCGCCGAGGTGGCGGGCACGCAGATCGAGTTCGTCGATCCGACGGCGGAGGCGGCTCCGATCGCGGGCGATCAGGCACAGGCGCCGGGTTCGGCGGCGCCGAGCAAGGGCGATCAGGCATAGGCGCCGGATCCGGCGACGCCGGTTAATTTCGCCGGCAATCGTTCGATTTTCGCTGCGGCGACTCTCGTTTCCATCGAAAAGTAGTCGATTCACGTCACGATGTGACGCGCAGCGGCAGGTCTCACTCGCCGATCGGGATTGGAAACGGTGCTGGACCCTGCGCTCATCCTGCGAACGAATCCAAGCCGCAGTGCAAAAAAGCCTTCGAACGGATCGAATTCGCCTCCTGTCTCCAATCAGCGACGAGGT
>Ga0187779_10001515_pt1 | contig 14462 bp, 15 predicted proteins | sample 1015_Q2_SP10_10__FD_132435 | JGI IMG/M metagenome (GOLD analysis project Ga0187779, IMG submission 132435) | Tropical peat soil microbial communities from peatlands in Department of Meta, Colombia - 1015_Q2_SP10_10_MG | ecosystem: Environmental > Terrestrial > Soil > Wetlands > Peat | place... | reverse complement strand
GAATTTCGCTTTGAAAATCAACGAGCTGATTCGTTGACATTCGAAGTGGTGTTGGCTATATTTTGCTTCAATTCTGGGCCGATCTGCCCGCCGATGCGTGTGACTTTTCTCCCCCCGACTCGTCCTGAGAAGTGTGTCGCTGAGTAAACATTCCATCCGACCTTCGCATCTCTCCTGCGCTCCAAGGACCAGGAGAGATGAATCCGCGTGAAATCTTCACACGCTTCCCATATCCGCCCGCGACGATCGCTCGGCCAAAATTTCCTCCGGGATGATAATATCGCGAGGAAGATCGTCACTCTGTTCGAACCGCGGAAAGATGATTGCGTGCTCGAAATCGGACCGGGCGAAGGAGCTCTGACGTCACAGCTTGTAGGTCGATGCAGCTCGCTCACGGTGGTTGAGCTTGACCGACGGGCGGCTACACTTCTGGAAAAGACATATGCGGCACGGGATGTTGACGTTCGGCACGCGGATTTTCTTTCGCTTGACTTAGGCGCATTCGCTCGTTCGCATCGACGGAAAGTTCGCATCTTAGGCAACATACCGTATAATATTACGAGTCCCATTCTCTTCCATGTACTCGACAATCGAGAGGTTGTTGAGGATCTGCTCATCATGGTCCAAAAAGAGGTCGCCCGGCGGATGGCGGCACAGCCCCAGGACGATGAGTACGGCATTCTATCGGTTTTTTGTGGTTACTGCGCGGATGTGGAGCTGTTGTTCGATGTCTCGCCAAACGCATTCTATCCGAAACCGCAGGTAACCTCAACCGTGGTGCGGTTGGAGATGCGCGAACCTGCGTTCTCGCTCGCGCTCGACGAGCGATTCTTCCGCCTTATGGTGCGATCTGTTTTTGGCAAGCGCAGGAAGACCCTGAGAAATTCGTTGCGGTACTTCTGTGAACCGCGGGACCTCGCGCTTCCCGAGTCGCCTCTCTTGGACAAACGCCCAGAAGAGCTCTCGATTCAACAGCTGGTGGAATTGAGCAATACCCTCGCCGTTTCTAACCGTAATGACGATTTAAGTGCAAATACTCGATGAAATGTCTACGGGCCGCGACAAGCCTTAATTCCGCCGATATCCTCATTATTGCATTTCTGCTTTTTCTATCACTGGTGGAAATAGTGTTCGCAACGCGCATTCCCTACTGGTGGCAGATGGCGGCAATTAATGGCGCGGCAATTGTGTTGATCGGACTTCTTGGCAAAGCGCGGAGAGCTACAGGGTCGGCAGTTCTCGGTGCGGTGCACGACTGGCATATTGCTCCGACTGTGTTCTTTACGTTCAAGGAACTGTACTTCATTATCAAGCCTTTGCATGGAGGGCGTGATTATGACGATGTTCTCATCGCAGCTGACCGGTGGCTCTTTGGCGGCGATCCCACACGCTGGCTGTCGGGCATTAGCTGCCCCGTGGTCACGGAAATTCTCCAGATTGCATATACGTTATTCTACGTTTTGTTTCTAGTCGTCGGATGGGAGCTCTATCGCTCGGACGATAAGAGCATGTTTCACTACTTCATGTTCACATGTGTCTACGGGTTTTACCTCTCGTATGCGGGGTATTTCCTCCTCCCGGCTATCGGTCCCCGGTTTACTCTTCACAGTTTCGCGGCACTTGACAGGGACCTTCCTGGCCTCTATCTGACTCCTTACTTGCGTTGGTTTGTCAATTTCGGCGGCTCCGTCCCCATGGGTGTTCCAGATTCCATCGCTGTTGCAGGGACACAAAGGGACGTCTTTCCGAGTGGGCATACTATGATGACCATTGTCGTAATGTATTTTTGCCTCCGCCATCGATTCCGCGTCCGGTGGTTCGTCGTCATAACGGGCGCGCTCCTCATCCTTGCCACCGTCTACGAGCGATACCACTACGTGGTGGACCTCTTAGGCGGAACGCTCTTCGCCGTGGTGTGCATTACCACTGCGCCAGCACTGTACCGGTACATCCGCAATCGATTTTCCACGGCGGACGCCCCGTAGCGTGAAAACCCCTCGCTTGATAATGTCCTGAAACTCCTTTACGTTTAAACATCTGATCAACTGTTCAACAATCAAATGATCTTGCCGTGAAACCTCACACCCCGTCAGTGACCGTCCGGCCTGTTTTCCTCAATCGTCGAACGGCGGAAGATGCTCGCAAAGCTATCCATAGCGGAGATGTGCTTCGAGGACTTGGCCAGACATTCAAAATGCTGGGCGATGAATCGCGCCTCAAGATCTGTCTTGTTCTGGGCCGGCAGGAGTTGTGCGTTGGTGATATCGCCGGATTGGTGGGACTATCTGAATCAGCCGTTTCGCATCAACTGCGATTGTTGAAAGCCATGCGGCTGGTGACCTACCGCAAAGAGGGGAGAATGACGTATTATATGCTCGATGATGAGCACATCGAGGAGTTGATCCAACTGGGGGTACAGCATGTCTCGGAATAAAGACATGACCTTTCTGGTTTCTGGCGTTTGCTGCTCCATGGAGGAGACTGTCCTGCGGAAGGCGCTTGATCGATCGTTGGGGGGATCACGCTACGCGTTCAGCCCGGTGACGTGTGAACTGAGAGTGTCTGCAGAGGTGGCTCCAAATGTCGTGTTGAACGAATTGCACCGTGCTGGATTTGCGGGGCGGCAGAGAGGAGAACTGCCTGCGCATCAGCCATTTCTCTCTCGACATGCCGAGGGGATTTCGGTATTGAGCGCGGCTGCGGCCGGAATATTCGGCTTCCTCCTTGGAGGTATTCCGGGATACGTGTTCTTGGTAGTGGCGATAGCGATCGGCGGGTGGAGGATACCCCTGCGAGGATTCGCGGCGATTCGTAGCGGGGCATTAGATATGAACGTCCTTATGTCAGTGGCCGTAGTCGGCGCAATCGCAATCGGGCGGTGGGAGGAAGCAGCAGCAGTCGTTGTTCTCTTTGCTGTGTCCCTCATGCTGGAATCTTACAGTAATGCAAGATCCCGGAGAGCTCTTGGTAGCGTGCTGTCGCTCTCCCCAGCTTCGGCCACAGTCGTTCGGAACGGGAGTGAATCAACGGTAGCGACGGCGGATGTCGTTCTTGGCGATATCATTGTAATCCGTCCAGGTGATCGCGTCCCGCTGGACGGTGTTGTCATGCGCGGTGAGTCCACCGTTGATGAGGCGCCTGTGACAGGTGAATCGTCTCCCGTGACCAAACGAAAAGACGCCACCATCTACGCTGGCTCTCTCAATGGCCTTGGTGTGCTGTATGTGCGAACGACCCGCACTGCGGGAGATTCGAGTATCGCACGGATTTCTTCACTAGTCGAGGATGCCCTCGAGCGGCGTGCGCCTGTGCAATGGACAGTTGATCGATTTGCGCGCATTTATACTCCCGGAGTGCTCGCGCTGGCAGTCAGTGTTGCGATTCTCCCACCGCTTGCCCTGGGGGCTCCATTCGAGCCTTGGCTCTATCGGTCGCTGGTACTACTGGTCACTGCTTGTCCGTGCGCCTTGGTCATCTCGACTCCGGTCGCCATCGTCAGTGCGATGACTCGGGCTGCCCGGATCGGCATGCTGATAAAAGGAGGAACGCACATCGAGACTCTTTCCCGGGTTTCGACTGTGGCATTTGACAAGACCGGAACAATGACTACGGGGCAGATGGCACTTACCGATATCCTCCCCCTGGGCCCCCTCGGGCGAGAGGAGCTCTTGCCCATCGTTGCAGCTCTGGAGCGGAATTCTGAGCACCACCTTGCCGGGGCGGTCATTCGTTCGGCGGATCATGCCGCGATAAACTATGCGACCCTGCCTGTCGAGGAGTTTCAGGCTGTTCCTGGCAAGGGCGTCAGAGGACGCGTGGCTGGACGAACATATGCATTGGGCAACCGACTCTTGATCGGGGATGAAGGGGTCCTGTCTCCGGAAGTTGAGAAAGTTTTGCGCCGCTGTGAGTTAGAGGGAAAGACCGCAGTCGTTCTCGCGGCAGAAAAGGCGGCATTGTGCATCCTGGCGTTTCGAGATGGGGTCCGCCATCATGGTCGGAGCGCAGTCGAGAAGCTTCGGAAAAATGGCGTCCGCCGCATCGTCATGCTTTCCGGAGACCACGAAATCGCCTCGGGGGCTATCGCGGGGGAGCTCGGCATCGATGAGCTTCACGCAGGAATCCTCCCGACACAGAAAGTGGAGATCATCGACCGCCTTAAGCGGGATAGCGGGTATGTCGGGATGGTGGGCGACGGCATCAATGACGCCCCGGCTCTGGCAGCGGCCTCAGTGGGCATAGCGATGGGTGTTGCTGGGTCCGATGCGGCCCTAGAAACGGCAGATGTTGTCCTCATGTCGGACAATATCGCTCACCTTCCGTATCTGTTCAGGCTCAGCAAGAAGACGATGACAATCATTCATCAGAACATTGCATTTGCGATTGCTGTCAAAACGGCGGTTCTTCTTCTTGCGCTCGCCGGAAGTGCGACTCTCTGGATGGCGATTCTCGCAGATGACGGGGCAGCTATCTTGGTGGTTCTGAACGCGCTGCGAATTCTCACCAGTAACGATGAATCGTGATAGGCCCGAGCACGCATATTGGAATGTTGATTTCTGCGCTGAGCACGCCGGCGGATGCGGACCGGTTTCGCCAGGCTCACGCAGTTCTTCAAACGCACCTGCTCATGACGCGGGACCTGCCCATCGGCCGCGATTTTCTCTTCCCCGCGGATTCAACCTCCGTTCGGGCGGCGATTCGCGAACTCACGGAGATCGAGCATACGCATGGGAGGGATCTGCACGTCGATTATACACAGATCAATGACTATTTTTTGCTTCGGATAATTGGCGATCCTGCTCAGCGGGACGAGATTGAAAACTACTTCAAATAGGGGGGGTCTTGTACATGAAATTGACATTCAGGGGCAAATTTTGTATGTTTACGATCCGCCATTAAGCGATAGTATTCATTCCAAAGGATATTTTGCTGATGATTGCCGTTGTGGAAGTTGCAGGTCGACAGTACCGGGTGGCGCAAAATGATACCATCGTCGTCCCGACACTTCATGAGAAGCCCGGGACGAAGTTACAATTTCAGCGCATCTTGCTGCTGAGCGATGACAAAGGGACGGCTGTAGGGAATCCCGTGGTGCAAGGGGCAAGAGTGGAGGCAACAGTCGTCGGGAGCCTCCGCGGTGATAAAGTCGCCGTGTTCAAGAAAAAGAAACGGAAAGGATATCGGCTGAAACGCGGTCACCGCCAAGACTACACAGAAATCACGATCACGAACATCGCGAAGTAGGACGATCAGGCATGGCACACAAAAAAGGAGTCGGCAGCTCGCGGAACGGACGAGATAGCAACGCACAACGTCTTGGAGTCAAACGTTTTGGCGGTGAGTCCGTGGCGGCAGGAAGCATTCTCGTCCGCCAGCGCGGCACGCAGTTTAGGCCCGGAGTCAATGTCGGGATCGGCGGTGACGACACACTCTTTGCGAAGGCTGACGGAGTTGTCCAATTTCAGAGATACAGCAAATCCAAGAAGATAGTTAATGTAGTTCCAAAGGCCTAGCCCCCCACCCCACCGATTTATCGACCCCAATCTCGCGGGGTCACGCAGTGATAGAGCGTCTGACCTTTTCGCCGTTCCAATAACGTTCCCACAAGTATGACCACTCGGGAGGATGTAGCATGAAAATCACCGTTATAGGTGCCGGCAACGTTGGTGCGACTACCGCGCAGCGCCTGGCTGATAAGCAACTCGCTAACGAAATTGTTCTTGTCGATGTCCTCGAAGGGATCCCCCAAGGGAAGGCCCTTGATCTTTATGAGGCATCTCCCGTTGAGAAATCCGACGTGAGAGTCGTCGGTTCGAACGGCTATGAGGAAACGGCGAACTCGGACATTGTCATTATCACCGCGGGCATTGCACGAAAGCCGGGGATGAGCCGTGACGATCTCATGAACACCAACAGCAATATTGTGAGAAGTTGTACGGAATTGGTGGCGGCCAAGTCGCCCCGGTCCATCATCATTGTAGTCTCGAATCCTCTAGATGTAATGGCGTACGTGGCCATGAAGGTTAGCGGCTTTGAGCGGCGGCGCGTCTTGGGAATGGCGGGTGTTCTGGATGCCGCGCGCTTCCGGTCCTTCATTGCAATGGAACTGAACGTCTCGGTGGAAGATGTGAACGCATTTGTCCTCGGAGGCCATGGCGATTCGATGGTGCCGCTGCCCCGATTCTCAACTGTCGCGGGCATACCCATCACGGAGTTGATGAGCAGCGCGACGGTTGATCGGTTGGTCAAACGGACTCGGGACGGAGGCGCGGAAATCGTCAATTATCTCAAGACTGGAAGTGCCTACTATGCGCCTTCCTCCTCAACGGTTGCGATGGTGGAGGCAATCGTCAGGGACAAAAAAAGAATTCTTCCCTGTGCCGTATGGCTGCAAGGAGAGTATGGCCTCCGCGACACGTTTGCAGGTGTGCCGGTGAAAGTGGGAGCGCGAGGGATGGAAGAGATCATTCAAATCAAGTTGAATGTAGACGAGCAGGCGGCACTCACAAAGTCTGCTGACGATGTCAAAGCGTCGATTGCCAAGCTGAAGCTCTAGACGATGCATCCGTGCGCCGGGAGATACATCCGGCCGGACATCCGCGCGGAGTTCGGCCTGGTGCTCCTTCTTTTGTCGGTGGTGGCCGGTGTGGCCGGGTGCCGCAGTGAGAGTATTGGGCCGGGGTCCGCGACGTCACCCATTTTCACCGGATTCAAGTTCTCGCTGGGTGATACGCTCGCGTTCGACTTCTGGGATCTTGACCAATACGGGTCGGTGGTCCCGTCTTCGAAAACGCGTTACCTGTGGAGCGTCATGACAGATGCGGATTCCATCGGCGGCTTCGGTGGGGTCACATCCGTCAGCGTTTTATCTGCTCCGGGATATCCGCCGGCTGTTGGCGACACGCTCTATTTTCGTTTTCTCCCCTCGGGCGATATCTACCAGTACGGGTTCATCGCCCAAGCAGTACGGGCTGCCGGACTTCCTCCCCGCGCCCCAACCTGGGATCGCATTGCCGCATTTTCCCTTCCGACCAATTCCATCTGGTCCGTCGGGTCTGCAGACACGAGCGGACTGGATACCCTGCAAGGAACCGTGGTCGGAGACCAGGGGTATTTCGAAGCCGGTGTGAACGGTGTGCCGACCGTCTCTAAAGGCTATGGTGTCTCTCTCGTCTCAGAGAGTATTCAATTCGAACTCGTTGCCTCGAACCTGCCGCCTGCATTTCTTTTTATTCAGGAGCAGTCAACGCCTTTTGGGAGCGGTTATGTCGAGACTCTTGCCTCTATTGTTACCTCTCGTAGGGGACCCTAGCCGCAACGCTATTTTTTCGTGTCAAGCCAGAGTCGGACTTCCATACCCGACCTTCCGCCCTCGAATTCCACCTTATCCATAAGCGTTCGCATCAGGAAAATTCCCCGGCCACTCTCGCGGAGCAGGTTCTCCTTGGCCAGCGGGTTCCCCACATTTTCCGGTTTGAACCCTTTTCCTTCGTCATGAATAAGCAGGAGAATCCACCCAGGAAGAAGTTCGCAGATTACTTGAACCTTCTTCTCGGCGTTGGATTTGTTCCCATGAACAATGGCATTGTTTACCGCCTCGGTCAAGGAAACCATTAGCTTGTGAAACTGGATTTCGTCCAGGTGGACGGTCTTCCCGATCTTCTTTAGAAACGCCTCAATCCTTCCGATATTCCGCGGGTTGCTGGCCAGCGTCAAACGAAAGACACTTTGCGTGGTTCCCACCCAGAGCCCCCTCAAAGATTGACGTATAGATTCAAGTCCATGCTTGCCAGCGATAGGACGGAGCCGTCTGTCTCGCGGCGTCGCTCATACCACCCTTGAAATTGAATGCGTGTGTGTGCACCCGGATCCCAAAGAATTGTGCAGGTGGGACCGACGCTGCTCAAAAACGAATCGAGGGCACGGTCGCCATTACTATATGTGTAGTGCCATTGACCGAAGTATCGTATTCCGACCGCGAAAAGCGTGCTGCGAGCGGGTGAGACCCGGACTTGAACGGAATAGGTCTGCTCCGTGGCGGCACTCTCCTCGCGTTCACGGAACGCACTCCATTGGAGCTCTCCTTGCTGGTACACGCGCAGGTATGTGAACAGGTCACATCCAATCCTCGAAGTGAAATCGATTGACGTGGAGTCAACCCAGCCGACCTGTCGATACGCGAAACTCTTGACCGCGGGAAGTTCCTGTTCAAAATCATAGACCGTATAGTTTGCGAGCACTTCGAACCCATTCAGCGTGGTAAAGCCACTCATTGGACGAAAAATGGTCCGGGGAGAGAAGCGAAGAATGCGATTAATGTTGTTGTTTGCGCTCCGCTCCTTCAGAAGGTACACGAGATGGTTCAGCGTGCCATCCAGCGAGAGCTCAAGAGCGAGCGTACGCGAGATTTGGTGCGTGGTCGAGAGCCCCAAAGCAATGAGAAGCTCATCGCGGTCTTCAACATTCAAATCGCTCGGCGTATCATATCGGAGAATGCCGACAGAGCCCGACATGCTGAGCCGGTCCGACAAGGTCATCGGGAGATCAAGATATCCACTGAGAATGGTGCGACGAGACGTGTTGTCCTTGATGCCCTCCTGAGCGTTGCTTTCCAGATATCGGGCCTCTTCATCGGCGGTCGGAGAGGCAGGAAGCTTTGCTGTGTGCGATTCCGTCCGTTCGCTGTAGTTCAGTCGCATCCATGCGCCCGCGCGGCTCCCGATGGCGTGGTAAGCGGTTTGGAGGTACGTGTCGAAGCGGAACTCGTCGATATGTGTATCAAATTGGAGATCGCTGGGCACGGTCGCATTCCAATTCTTTAGATTATTGTCGAGTCCGCGCCCCATCACAGAAACGAAAACAGTCGTGGAGAGAGCAGGGTCAAGTTCATAATCCAGTTTATTGGCAACCGAAAACACCTGCTCGATTCTGCTCTCGATGTTGCTGTCTGCCGGTTGATAGAACTCGTGTCGATTTCGGTTAAGACCAAGGTCGAGACTATCCCGGGTGAACGACGTAAATTGTTTCTCCACTGTAATATGAGCAAAGTCGCCCTCAAGACGGCGAGGATTCAAATAATCTTGGCGATATTGCGCGACGCCTGAAATAAGATAGCCATCGGTGTCGAACCCCGGAGCGCGGGCACCGACGCCGTAGGTCGCACCGCGGTCGCCGATCCCCGCTTGAGTGTCCCAACGATATCCCGCCAGCGGAGTCACAGATATCCCCAAGAACGGCGAATACTCCATTCCTCCCAGAAGGCTATAGCTTGACGCATTGTTCAATCCCGTCCCTTTGTTGTCCGAGTACACAAACGACGACCAGCGAACCTGAGGGACGAAAATCTCACTCACCGGTGCGCCCACAAGAAGAGAAAGACTTTGCTGGCTACTCTGCAGCTTAGGTGGAGATCCCGCTGGAACCGCCTGAAATTCGATGATGTTTGCTGCGTATTGTTGCAGGAAGCCAACACGTACCCCCCTTACAACCGTGTCAATCGCTGCCCTCCCTACCCAATTGTACGTGTTGAGGTTGCGATCAAACAGAATGCTCGCAGTATTAATGCGTGGAGTGGTATCGACTGGGATCGGAACAAAATCTCCCCCATGATACACCTCTTGCGCAAAGGAGAGCATTCGAGCGCACAGCAAGAAAATCAGAATTCCCGCCGGCCAATGCTGGCAGTGCACGCGGCGGTATCTCGATTCAGAATTGGCGAAGGACGAAAAGTGGGCCGATGCCCTTGGACCTTTCACAGTATCGGGCCATTTGGTGTCGAAAAATCACTGGACGACAACCTTGGCTTCTCCGTCTAGCATGGCGCTCCCGCGATAGGATCCCAATAGTCGCGCTTTCTCCGGACTGAGCGCTAACTCACCGCTCGATCGGGGTACGGATTTTCTCAGCATGAGATATGTGAGCTGGAGCCCATAGTCAGAACAACGTGTTCGGGGGAAAACAGCATATGCTCGTGGAGCTGTTCGAGCAAATACCATTTTCTTGAGGGACCCTCCATGGTAAATCCCACAAGTTGCTATTGGTGAAGCAACCCAAGGGGGCATTACTCCTGCGCTTCGACGGCATACCAGGGGCCTCGCGCAGGTCGTATGAGGATGGCCCACCACGTCCTTGCGTGGGCAATGGCGATGTGCTGCACAGTCCGCACTTTGAGCGTTCTGCACGGGCCCCCAGAGCGTTAAGGTGTGCGGGTTTCGTTCCATCTCGTGCCGCAGCGCAGAACAGGAAGTGCATTGGGGATGCTAAGGGGAAAAAGGAAGTTGTACCGTAGTCAAGTGTAGCGATTTGAGAGAAGAAAATCAACGAATCAGCGGAGAAGCCGGACAAAGCGTATGATTGCCGCGGGTCCCCGAGGTCCTGCCCAGAGCAGATATTTCATGCTATCTGTTGACAAGCAGTACTCTTCATACGTTGTGAAGTCTTGACGATAGGGAAATACCTCCGCGAGGATTGTATCCTGTCGCGGGATGGAGAGGAAGACGATACCTCTCGGTCGGTCCGGTACCGGGAGAGAGGCGAGTTCGGGTACGAAAATGGCGCGAACCGGTCCGAGCATGTCTGCGCGGAAGATCGACACTTCACGCGAGTCAAGATCCAGCCCGAAAGGGAATCTGTCCAGAGAATAGATGCTGTCGGATACGCACAAGTCTGCACGTGTTGCCAACCGGTCATCGATACCAAGAAAAAGGGCTGTCTCCGAACAAGACGATACCCGATCGAGCACACGGTCGAAGCGCGCGGCGAGTGATGAAGTGTCTTCCGCCGTGAAACAGCCAAAGAGGGCGATCCACAGGGATGAGCCGATGCACAGGACAATCATGGATGGGCTCTCACGGGGGGATTGGCTGAGGAATGGAAGGCGACACGATTTGAGCAATTAATATTGGAGCTTTCAATTCCCGGTCACTCATCGGTCCAACGGGCGTGATCGATCGAAGAAGGCCGCCAGGAGCTTGCGCCCAAAATGAGTCCCAGACCTTGAATGTGCCAGGGGCGTCGACAAGGAACTCGATATGATTGTTCACGCAATAGGTCCCAAGAGACCGATGACGTATATAGGGAAACACCGCGTTATTCACAAGCCCGTCAAGATCGACTATTTGTCCCATATCATAGAAGTAGCCATACACTCCAGCATTCCACGATCCAACCTTTGCTCCAGGTGGCAGGAGATGCCTCATTCGGTCGATAGCCAAAAACTTCTCGATCTCTCCATCATGGTGGAACGCGTCTTCTGATACAGACCAGATGCCGAGCAACAAAGCGAGGATGACGGGAAGCAGCGAGAAGAATCGGATAAGGCGTCGGCTGTGGCGGGAAAACCCCATGTCGACGAGTGCGGCTAGGGCCACCCATAAAGGAGGAAGCGCAGTCGCATAGTACCATCCCCGAAGATAAATGGATTTCACCGAGTGCACCAGCACGAATGCTGTTGAGGCAAGGAGCGGTCCCGCGAGCAGCCGCATGCGCGTACGGATCAGCTCTGCGGGCGCCCCCGCTTTCCGGTATACCGTGTAAGCCGCCGCGCAAAATGCACCGGCGCACGCGAGCGATTGTGCGACGTAGCCCACGGAGTACTTCGTTTCCAAGCCAAGTGTTTCCGGGAAGAATCGAAAAACGTCAGCGAGGTTCTTTACCCCCCTTGCTCCATACTCCATGATTCCCCAATTTGCCGCACCCGTTAGCTCTCGCGTCGCGAACGCATATGCTTCGCCGCTTACCTGAAGGACTGTCCCGAAGGTCGACATATTCCAGTAAAGCCACGGAGTAACGATGGCGATTGCAGCGATCATGATTGCAAGGGCAAAGCGGATTCCGCCCCTTTGCGTGATGAGGACGGAGATCAGGAGGACCGCCGCAATGATTCCAGAGTCGGTTCGCGCAAGAAACGAGAATCCGCACAGCATGCCGAACGCTGCGGGCGATGCAATCCGTAACGGCAGCTTGAGCTGTATTGCCATGTACGAAGTAAGCAAAGCACACAACACGGCCGTGTTCAGTGAAGTGTCCATGCCGTTCAGCGCGCCCGTGTAGCTGAATAAGCCTGGGGAGAGTGCATACAGGGTAACAACCACCAGCACTGACCCTGCGCTCATATTCAAAAATCTAAGCAGCCGGGCAAGCAGGACGAGCGCGAAGATGTCACACAATGCGCAAAGAGTGAGCACAAGGTGGACGGACTGTGTAGGAATGCACTGAATCCAGAACAGGGGGGTGATGAGGGCGAGCCACAGGGGATGAAAGCCGTTTGTCAGCGTGGTCCCGTCAAAGGAGCAGACTCCGCGTCGGGCGAGCGTGCGTGCAATGGTGAGGTAGTAAAATGAATCGTCGCAGAGTACATGGCGCAGGAGCCATTCCATCGGGCTCCAGGCAATGCACAAGCGTAAGATGGCGCCGAGGAGGACAAGAGCGATAAAAGCCCAACGCATTTTCGCGGTGAACATCAATCTCCCCCTTCAAACGGAACAGCCTCTTCACGTATCCTTCAAAATCGGTGGTGTCTGCATCGCATTGGGAGGCATGCGCCGGGGGCAGTAGATGGGGTCCGCTGGATCCCCCATCGGTCTCTTTTCCCCCCATCAGATCTGCTTTTGGGAGGGCGCATTTTCAAACGATCATCTGGAACGTTACCCCGTCGTGTGGCGGGAGCAGCATGCAGGAAAGATCACCCCTTGATGCGGACAGCGCAGGGAGCACCGCGTTCACCTGCTCATTGGATGGCCTGGCGCTGCGAGGAACGAATGTCTGGCGACCGTTAGTCCCGGTGCTGAACCGTCTCTGAGTGTTCCAGGGAGGCTTTGACGAAATCACGGAACAGGGGATGCGCGTTTGTTGCACGAGACCTCAATTCCGGATGAAACTGCCCAGCGACAAACCAGGGATGGTCCGGGAGCTCAATGATCTCCACCAGTCCGTTGTCGGGGCAGATGCCGCTGAAAATCATACCCCTTTCGCCGAGCTGGGGTCGGAAGGCATCGTTCACTTCATATCTGTGGCGATGCCGCTCGTGAACAAGGTCCGTTTTGTACGCCTTGTGTGCTTTTGTCCCTTTCTCGATCCTGCAGGGGAAGGAGCCGAGGCGCATCGTGCCGCCATACTCCTTCACATTCTTTTGTTCAAGCATAAGATCGATCACATTCTGATCCGTCTGCTTGAATTCCGTGCTGTTTGCCGTTTCCAGGCCGCACATATTCCTGGCAAATTCAATAACAGCACACTGAAGCCCCAGACAGATTCCAAAGAATGGGATGCGGTGTGTGCGAACATAATGGATGGCCTGAATTTTCCCTTCAATTCCACGCTCGCCAAATCCCGGGGCCACGAGCAGCCCGACGATCCCTTGCAGATGTCTCTCGGGACCATCGCGTTCGATGTCTTCCGCCCGGATCCAGCGTAATTCGACGCCGACGTTGTTCGCCGCACCGGCATGGACGAAAGCCTCTGCGATGCTTTTGTAGGCATCTTTATGCTCGGTGTATTTCCCGCACACCCCTATGGTGATTGTGCCGGCGGGTTTCTTTACCCGGTCGACGAATTTTTTCCAATCTCTCAAGTTTGGCCGTGGGCAGGTGAGATCAAGCTTTTCAAGGACGATCTCATCGACTTCCTGTTCCGCGTAAACAAGCGGGACCTCATAAATGGTCGACACGTCGCGTCCATCAATCACACATTCTGGTTCCACATTCGTAAAAAGTGCAATTTTCTCGCGCACATCGTGCGAGAGCGGACGATCCGACCTGCAGATGAGCATATCGGGCTGGATCCCCAACTCCAGAAGTGCCTTCACGCTGTGCTGGGTTGGCTTTGTTTTTGTCTCGCCGGCGGAGGTAATGTACGGAACCAACGTAACGTGGATCGCGATCGCGTTTTTGTCGCCGCAGCGAAACATGAACTGCCGCATCGCTTCCAGAAAAGGAAGACTCTCGATGTCGCCAACGGTTCCCCCCACTTCCGTGATCACGACATCATATTCTCCCGTCTGACCCAGAGCCTCAAATCGCCGTTTGATCTCATCGGTGATGTGCGGGATCACTTGCACCGTGGCACCAAGATAGTCGCCGCGGCGTTCCTTGCTGATGACTTCGTGATAAATCTGGCCTGTGGTGGAGTTGTTGCGTCGGCTCGTCGTAATATCCAAGAACCTCTCGTAATGACCGAGGTCAAGATCCGTTTCCGCGCCGTCTGCCGTTACATAGACTTCCCCGTGTTGAAAGGGATTCATGGTCCCCGGGTCGACGTTCAAATAGGGATCGAATTTCTGAATCGTAACCCGGAGACCACGGGATTTTAAGAGCAGTCCTATAGAGGCGGATGCAATACCTTTGCCGAGGGATGAAACGACTCCCCCAGTCACAAAAATGTACTTGACGAGATGTCGACGTGCCACAAGTGCTCCTTACTTATGAGATCATTTGGAGTCGGTGAAGCTCAGCGGGGGTGACGAT
>Ga0187779_10001514_pt1 | contig 14471 bp, 15 predicted proteins | sample 1015_Q2_SP10_10__FD_132435 | JGI IMG/M metagenome (GOLD analysis project Ga0187779, IMG submission 132435) | Tropical peat soil microbial communities from peatlands in Department of Meta, Colombia - 1015_Q2_SP10_10_MG | ecosystem: Environmental > Terrestrial > Soil > Wetlands > Peat | place... | reverse complement strand
GGAGGTTCGGAAGAAGAGTTCGTGAAGATGATGAACAGGAAAGCGGTCGAAATCGGGGCGAATAATACGAGGTTCATCAACGCGAACGGCCTTCCCGGCGTGGGGCAGTATATAACGGCCTATGACTTATCAAAGATCATGAGGGAGGCGATTCGCTTTCCCGTGCTGCGAGAGATACTCAATACGCGGGTCGCCGAGGTGTCGACCCAATCGGGAAAGACGATCTTCATGAAGAATACGAACCGGCTCTTGTGGTCCGATGAAGATATCGTCGGAGGGAAGACGGGTTATACTCGGCAAGCGAGACATTGTTTCGTCTGCGTCGGAGAACGGGGCAACGATACTCTTATCATTGCGCTGCTCGGAACGCCGAGCAGGGCTTTGCTCTGGAAGGAGTCGGAGGAATTGATGGCCTTCGGTTTGAAGGTCATGAACCACGAGGAGGAACCGGTCGTGTATCTTACGGATCACGATTCCGGTGCCGGGAAAATGACGAAGGCCTCCTATACAAAGAAGACGAGGAAAAAGAGAGAAGAGTAGCACCGTATCAAGTTGCCCTCATATCCTTCCCTAACCTGCGGGGGACAACGATGAGAAGCCGCCTCAATTTGCCTTCCTAGCCAAAATGAGAAAATTCGAGATTTCCTTACCTGTTTCGTGTATAATTTTCGTAGCGCATCCGGACATGGAGGCAGTGAGCCTCCGGATCTCATAACATAAGGAGGAGAATTATGGCGGTGAAGAAGAAGACGGCGGTGAAGAAAAAGACAGCGGTGAAGAAAAAGACGGTAGCTAAGAAACCAGTCAAGAAAAAAGCCGTTGCCGCAAAGAAAGTCGTAAAGAAGAAGAGGACTCCTAATCCGGCGTTCATGAAAGCCATGAAGCCCAGCGACGCACTCGCTAAGGTAGTCGGTAATAAGCCGCTTCCGAGGACTGAGGTGACCAAGAAGCTCTGGGCATACATCAAGAAGAACAAGCTCCAGGATGCGAAGAATAAGAGGAATATCAATGCCGATGTGAATCTTCTCGCGGTATTCGGCGGGAAGAGACAGGTCTCGATGTTCGAGATGACGAAGTTGGTCAACAAACACCTCGGCTAATACTTGCTTCCATCGTGATAAAGGCAGGAGGGATGGGTCCTCTCCTGCCTTTTGTTTTAGTGGCCAGGATTTGATCTGACAGACGGTGCACCTTTAAGTCAGAACAGTCAGTTTTTCTCGAAAGCGAGTCCCCTTCGACAACTCATCAAATGTCCACTTCACGGCTACTCGAGAGTTACTGTGAATTGCAACTAGTGAGGATTCACAGAAAAAATGCGCAATAAATAGCCGAGGACACGAATGTGATAAAGCCAGTGCAATGACTTATCGCTGGAAAGACTTAAGAATAATCACCGAAAGCGTTATCCATGGTAAAGCAAGATATATCGCAAGTTTGGACAATAACGTCACGTCAATGAACTTGCGGAAATATTTATATACCTGTGAGATAAAAATGTAGGCCATCATAGCTTGGTATATTGCACAAATTGAGAGACGAATAACTTTAACAGTAACAGAATAATCCGGAAAAGCATTACCCCCAATTATCAAGAGAGTGCCACCGGTAAGCGCAAAACAAACTAAGAAATATATAACAAGGAAGAGAATAAGGAATCTATTTGTCATCTTAAAAAGCAAGCGGCTAAAGACTGCAATTTTCCCCTGTACTCCTTACTTCTAAAGAGTAACATTGGGAATTCATCTTCCCATGTATCGCTGATAGGCCTGAAGAAAACGATCTTTCAGATATGGGTCCGCGTCTTCCGGTCCCCTGACATTCAACTGGAGCTTAATTCTTCCATCGGCCAGCGTCTGTATAGCGATCGTAACGTCTGTGGGCCCCTTCCTACCCAGAATCAGGCCGGTGGTCCTGTCAGCCGTGGAGATAGTGATTCCCGCATCTCCTGCAGCCTTCATCGCGCTTTCCCACACGCGATCATATTGAGACGCCGGGTAGTAGTATGGCTCATACACGACGCAGGCAGAGAGCATCGTTGCAAGAACAGTCACGCCAAGAAGAAAAACCAGATAGGTTCTCGAACATAGTTCTTTCACATCAGTCTCCTTTCCGGGGTGCAAGACAAAATACTTCCTCGCTTTCTGCAAGCATTATAATTCCAGGAGCATGGGTATTGAATACCAAAGGTGCTCTGCCGTGCTCGATCCGATTCCTTTTGTGTGAATTTCATGAAGGAGCATTTCACTCCCCGTTCAATCTGCCTCGAGCCCGAACTTTTTCAGTTTCCTCCAGAGGGAGACCCTGTCTATGCCGAGGATCTGGGCAGCGAGGGTCTTATTGCCTCCGACCTCGCGCAACACCCAGTTGATATATGACATCTCCTGTTCCTCGAGCGAGGGAATCTTACCCTCCTTCTTCCTGAAGGTCCTTATGCTCAGTTCCCTCAGGTCTTCCGGCAGGTGGGTGACTTCGATCGTATTCCCGGATGAAAGTGCGACGCCCCGCTCAATAATGTTTTCGAGCTCCCTGACATTTCCCGGGAAGTCATAGTTCATGATGAGCCCGATCAGATCCTGGGATATTTCGGTGACGCCTTTCTTCATGAGAGCCGCATATTTCTTGAGGAAATAATAGCTCAAGAGCGGGATGTCGTCCCTCCTTTCTGAAAGGGGAGGAATGCGCATCGAGACGACATTGAGCCGAAAGTAAAGGTCCTGTCGGAAATGACCGTTCTTGAGCGAGTCCTGGATATCCCGGTTCGTTGCGGCGATAAATCGCACGTCCACCTGAAGCGGCTCTGTGGAGCCGAGTCGCAGGACCTCCTTTTCCTGGATTACCCTGAGCAGCTTTACCTGCATCGAGGGCGGCATTTCGGTGATTTCATCCAGGAAGAGCGTGCCTCCCGAAGTCGCCTCGATCAATCCCTTCTTCATCGCCATGGCCCCGGTAAAGGCACCCTTCTCATGGCCGAATAGTTCATTGCCGAGGAGCTCCTCGTTGAAGGCGCCGCAGTTGATCGCAAAAAAAGGTCCCGCCGAACGCATGCTGTTGACGTGGATGAACCGGGCAAAGAGTTCCTTCCCCGTGCCGCTCTCTCCGCTGATGATAACATTGCAGTCGGTTGGAGCGATCTGGCGCGCCGTATCGAGCAGGTTCTCCATCAACTGGTTCTGAGTGATGATTGTTACCTTCCCCTGGTAGCTCTCTATCTGATCTCTCAGCTGCCTATTCTCTTTCTTCAGACCCACCTTTTCTGCCGCTTCCCTCACAACCTTTCTCACCTCGTCGAGTTTGAAGGGCTTGGCGATGTAGTAAAAGGCACCGTGCTTCATGGCCTCAACGGCAGACTCAAGGGTGGCGAATCCCGTTATCATGATTACCTCGGTATCGGGATACAAGTCCTGACATTTCTTGAGGATCTGCATCCCGTCAACCTTCTCCATCCTGAGGTCCGTTAACACTACGTCAAAAGGCCGGTCTTCGAGCAGTCGCAGGGCATTTTGTCCGCTCTGAGTCGCCGTAACCTCGTAACCTTCCTTCTTCATGACGTGCTCAAGGTTCTTGAGGGCGATCTTTTCATCGTCAGCGATCAGTATCCTCGTATCGTTCGGCATCAATATTACTCCTTTGTCGGCAGACTGATAAGAAATGACGTCCCCTTCCCGACTTCACTATCGACGGCGATGCAGCCGTCATTCTCCTCTATAATCTCGTGGACGATGAAGAGCCCCAGCCCGGATCCCTTACCGACATCCTTGGTAGTGAAGAAGGGGTCAAAAATCCTGGAGAGGATGTCCGTGGGTATGCCCGAGCCGGTATCCCGTATTTCTATGTCTATCGTATCGTCTTCGAAGGTGCACTTTCCGCGGTATTTGAGATAGTTGAATAGCTCGGCCGTCTTTTCCGTCTTATCAACCGCCCTGTGTTTTTGAGCCTTGATCATGATAGCTCCTTCCGAACCCAAGGCTTCCAGTGCGTTCTTTATGAGATTCAGGAATGCCTGCTGCATCCGCTGTTTGTCGGCAACGATAGTTATCTCGTCGGGAACGGCAAGGGTTATTTCGACTTTGGTTGGGATCTGACCTCTCAGAAACCGGATCGTCTCTTCGAAGAGTTTATTGAGATTCAGCGGTTCTTTTTTGAACTCCTTATCCCGCGAGAATTCCAGAAGGGAACGGACGATATTCCGCGCCCTGTCTGTCTGTTCATCGATCTGTGCGAGGAGCTCTTCTCTGTATTTTTTATCGTTCTCGTCAATCTCCTCCATGAGTATCTGACAGGACGACGAGATGTTCGAGAGGGGGTTATTGAGCTCATGGGCAACCCCGGAGAGGAGGGTTCCGAGAGAGGCGAGTTTCTCAGACTGGATGAGATGCCGCTGCCGTAACTCCAGTTCTTTGAGCACCCTATTAAACGCGCCGACGAGAGAGAGGATCTCTCTTTCCTTCGAGTCAAGAGAGACTCTCTCAAATTTACCCTCCGAGATAACCTTCATGCTCTCCTCGAGTAACTTTAGGGGTTTCACCACCATCCGGGAGAGAACCCCTCCCACCACTGCCGTCAGAAAGACCAGGGCGATGATTGAGAGAATGAGGGCAGTCCGGTACATGGAGAGCATCGCCTGTAAGCTTTGCCGCTCTGTCTTCGAGATCTCTTCCGCCCTCGTGATGATGCCCTTTCCGATCTCCCGTATTCTGGTTTCCAAATGCCTGATCTCGACCACGGGAGGAAGGGGCGTATTCTGCACGCTCTCCTGTCTGAGCGATTCGTCTGCATACTGCTCGATGAGCTCTCGGTATCTCTTCAGATCATTTTGCAGGGCAAGAATCCGTGATGAGGAGGCTATGGTCTCAAAGCCCCCGATATTCCTTTCGAGCAGTTCCTGAGCTTTTGCAAGGTATTTCATGTTCTCGACGTAGTCGCTTCTCTGTTTGTAGAGGAAATAGTTTTTTTCGAACCTCCGTATCTCTAGGGTCGTGTCGAAGAATTCGGAGATCACCGCTCCGAAGATTACTTTTTTCTCGAGATACCTCACCTCTACAAAGGTGGCAACCGATAATCCGACCATGATGGCGACGATCGCAAAGTAACCGAGCCTTATCTTTTGCCTGATACTGGGTTGGAACCTGAGCATCGTTCATTGTATCATCCCATATTGCAAAAAGCAACGAATGGGACATCGCCTGCAACGGCGCACGTGCCCCAAAAACACCCGGCAGGATTTCTCCTTATTCGGGCGAGGATGCCCGGTAAGACTTTTGCTGACCACTAGGGTAGAATATATATGCAAAAACCGGATAGGGGAAAGGAAAGTTCCGGCAGAGATGAATATCTTCAAGAACGCGGACAAGAAACTCCAGACGGCAACGTTGGGAGAATTGCGGGAGACGATCGTCTCTGCCCAATTGCCCGCGCAGATCCTTCAGGTTGCTGAAAAGGAACTCGAGACGCTATCGAAGATAAGCCCGAATACGGCTGAATATACGATAGGGCTGACCTATATAGAATTTCTTCTCAGTCTACCCTGGAACAGAAGGTCGGAAGATAATCTCGATCTCATCAGTGCCCGGAAGATTCTGAACGAGCGTCATTACGGTCTCGATACCGTTAAGGAGAGGATCCTCGAACATCTCGCCGTCAAAATCTTGAACGTGAACAAGAAACCGAGAATCCTCGTGGTGGATGACGAGGATATCGCAAGGAGGAACCTCGAGCATATCCTCGGGAAAGAAGGCTATGCGGTGGTGACGGCCGCTCACGGCGGGGAGGCTCTCGAAAGATTGTCGGAATCGGACTTTGACGTTGTCCTGACCGACCTGCGGATGGAGAAGGTCGACGGCATCGATCTTCTCGAGCGGGTCAGGGTAAGGTATCCTGATACAAAGGTGATCCTGATTACGGCCTATGCTTCGATAGATTCCGCCATAGAAGCGATAAAGAAAGGCGCTTTCCACTATATTACAAAACCCTTTAAGCTCGATGATGTGAGGTCTGCGATCGCGCAGGCCATCGAGAAACGGGTTTCAACGGTGTCATCCAAAGGCTCTATTCTCTGTTTTGCCGGTCCGCCGGGGACGGGTAAAACGTCTCTCGGAATGTCGATCGCCGCTGCGCTCGGAAGACGTTTCGCGAGGATCTCACTGGGCGGGATGAAGGATGAAGCAGAAATCAGAGGACACAGGAGGACGTATGCCGGAGCGCTGCCGGGACGTATAATCGAGGAGATTCGTCGCACGCAGGTCATGAATCCCCTCCTCATGCTCGACGAGGTGGACAAGATAGGCTGTGATTTTAAGGGAGACTCTGCCTCTGCCTTGCTCGAAGTGCTTGACCCCGAACAGAACCGGAGTTTTCTCGACCATTATCTGGATGTTCCCTTTGATCTTTCGAACGTGATGTTTATCGTGACCGGTAACGTTGCCGATAACATCCAGGAGCCGCTGCGGGACCGCATGGAAGTGATCGAGTTCAGCGGGTATACCGAGGATGAAAAGACGGAGATCGGCTTGCGGTACCTGGTCCCGAAGCAGGTCCAGGAGAAAGGGCTGTCGGAATTCCCCCCGGAATTCAGCCGGATCGCCATGCACAAAATTATCCAGGAATACACCCGTGAGGCGGGGTTGAGGAGCCTTGAGAGGGAAATCGCCGCGATCTGCCGCAAGGTGGCCATGGGGTTTGCTCAGCAGAGGGAGACGGCAAAGAAGACCATGGTGACTCCGGAAATGGTAGAGAAGTTTCTCGGCCCGAGAAGGTATTACTTTGAGGTAGCCGATGAAAAACCCCGTGTGGGTGTTACTACCGGTCTCGTATGGACCGAAGTCGGCGGGGACATCATCTTCATAGAGGCTGCGAAGATGAAGGGGAAGAAAGAGCTGATACTCACGGGCTCTCTCGGCTGTGTCATGCGTGAATCTGCCCAGGCCGCCCTGAGTTACATCAGGAGCAACGCCGCATCCTTCTCTATAGCTGAGGACTTCTTCGAGAATCACGACATTCATATCCATATTCCCGCGGGTGCGATCCCGAAAGACGGGCCATCCGCCGGCGTCACGATAGCCATCGCACTCCTTTCACTCGTAACGGGAAAACCTGCTCGTCAGGATATCGCGGTATCAGGGGAGATGACGCTGAGTGGGAGAATCCTTCCGGTGGGAGGGATTAAGGAAAAGATGCTCGCGGCACGAAGGGCGGGATTGAGGGGGGTGGTATTGCCTCTCAGAAACCGCGCTGATCTTGAAGGACTTCCCGAGGACCTGAAGAGCGGTCTCGATATTCACTTTGCGGATAAGATAGAAGAAGTTGCCCGGATTCTGCTCGAAGCGAAATCTCTCTGATCGCCTTCCGTTAGCCCTTCCCGTTCTTATGATATAGGTCATAGCACTGGCGTCCCGGTGCGGATATACTAAGACCGTGATGGAGAATAAGAAAACAGAAAAGGAGAAGAGACCATGAATAAGAGCATCCATGAAGAATGTCCTTCCTGCTCGTCGATCGGGGTAATAGCGGGGAGTGCAGCGGAAGAGAACCCGAGGCTTTCCCATTGGCCGATACAGATCAAATTGGTAGGAACGGTTGCGCCCTTCCTGAACAACGCAGACCTGCTCGTCGCTGCGGACTGTACGGCCTTTGCGGTCCATGACTTCCACAGGGACTTTTTGAAGGACCGGAAGGTTCTTATCGGTTGTCCGAAACTCGACAACGCGATGACCTATGTCGAGAAGTTCACCGAGATTTTCAGCACCATACCGATCAGGCGGGTCTCCTGTCTCAGGATGGAGGTCCCGTGCTGTGGAGGAATGACCGCGGTCCTGAAAGAGGCGATAACGAAATCCGGCAAGGCGATTCCCCTCACGGAGACGATCATCGGGGTGAAAGGCGACCTCCTCGGTGAGCGACAGGTGATCGGTTAGGGGAGGGTTGCGATGACGGAACTCAATGTCACGGAAATCGTCCCGAAGGAGCGGCACCCCCTGATATTCGGGACCTTTGATGCACTTGGGGGCGGGGAATCCTTCATTCTCGTGAATGACCATGATCCGAAACCGCTCTATTACCAGCTCCTCCACGAGAGGGAAGGCCTCTTCTCCTGGGAGTATCTCGAACAGGGGCCTGAGCGCTGGAAGGTAAGGATAACGAGGAAGAAGGGACTATGACGGGGGTCATGGTTTTTGCGGCAGATTCGGGGTATCGTATGGGAGATATTCTCGCAGACCATTGAACAAAAAAAGGAGGTCTCATGGTGTCGACGAAAAAGGTGGTAACAAAGGATTCGATAATCGGTGACGTGATAAAAGAGAGCGCGGCGGCGAAGAAGGTGATAGAGAAATATTTCGGCAACGGCTGTTTCACGTGCCCCGGGATTAATATGGAGTCGATAGCCTTCGGCTCGATGATGCATAACATAAACCCCGAGACCGTGGTCAAGGAGATTAACGAGGCGGAGGAGTAGTATGGAGGTTACGTGCTTTGTCTGCGGCAGGACTGATAAAAACTTCGTCTACCTCAATTGCATCCACGAGGGTGATAATAAGCTTGTCTGCGCCCGTTGTCTCCCGGTCCTGATACACGGGGCTCATTGAGACGGCAGAGGGTCTCGGGACAGACGATCTGTCATTCCCTGCCGGTCGTTCACGAGGGGCAGTCTGACCCTGAAGGACGCGCCTTTTTCTCCGCTTTCGACAGACACGGCGCCCCGATGAGACACAACGATCTTGTGGACGATGGCGAGACCCAGGCCCGTTCCCCTGTCTTTTGTGGTATAGAAGGGAAGGAATACCTTGTTCCGGATCTCTTCAGGGATTCCATGTCCGGTGTCGGATATGGTAATTTCGACTGAATCCCCGTCGGCCGAAAATCCGAAGTTCAGCTCGCCTCCGGTGGGCATCGCTTCTACCGCGTTTTGGATGAGGTTCGTGAAGGCCTGTCTCAGCTGTATCTCGTCGCCGAGAACGAGAGGCATCCCGTCGATGCCGAGAGAGACCCGTATCTCCTGATGAGCCGGTGCGATATGCATGACGCAATTCTTTATGAGTTGCGAGAGATCCACGGCCGAGACCTGTAATTCCGTCGGCTTCGCGAAGGACAGGAAATCGGCGATTATTCTGTCCATGACTCCTATCTCGTGAGACACGGATTCCAAAATGGGGATCATCGAGGGGTCTATCTTCTTCGAGAGCAGTTTCGTGTACCCTGCTATCACTGCCATCGGATTTCTCAGTTCGTGCGCCATGCCTGCCGCCATCTCGCCGAGGCTTGAGAGCCTGTCTCTCAATTCGGCCTGTGACTGCAGCGCCTTCAACTCCGTGAGGTCCGTGAAGACGAGCAATTGTCCTATCGTCTCGCTCTCCGCGTTCTTGAGAGGCGTCAGGGTGAAGCCGATATGGAGCTTCCTCCCCGAGGTCGTCCTGTAGAGGAATTCCTCTCTCCCGGCGAAGGTCTTCCCTTTCAGGAGACCCGTGAGCGGCTCCCGGAAGACATCGTCGCAAGGCCTTCCCCTCGCATCCTCAGCCTTCACTTCAAGGATCCTCTCGGCTGCTGAGTTCACTTTCGTCACGACGAGATCGCCGTCGAGACTTATGACACCGCTCGGTACACTCTGGAGGATATACTCGTTATAACTCTGGAACACATCCGCACGTTCCTCGGCCTTCTTCCGAAGGGTTTCGAGTTCTTTTTCTTTTTCCTTGAGTCGTGCGACGAGTTCATGAAAGGTATCGACAATGAAGCCGACCTGTGAGCCGTCTTCCCGCTTCATGACTTCCCTCGCCCTTCTCACTCTTGCCATCGCGAGGAACACAAGGGACAGGAAGAAGAGACCGAGAAAGAGGAGGATCGATATGAAGAGCAGTGTCTCCTTCATCGGTGAAGATAGAGGGCCAGCAACTCTTGGCCGAAGAAGAGGGTTAGGAGCGCTCCGAACGCAAGGAAGGGACCGAAGGGCACCTTTGTCTTCCTCCCTTTTCCCCTGAAGACCATGAGGAATAATCCCACAAAGGAGCCGAAAAGGCTGCCGGCGAAGGTTGTGAGGAGAACGGACTTCCAGCCGGTGAACGAACCGACCATCGCCATCATCTTGATGTCTCCCCCCCCCATTCCCCCGCGGCTCAGTACAGCGATCAGGTAGAAGAGGACGCCTCCGGAGACGGCACCGATCACTCCTTCCTTGAGACCGAGGAGTGAGTCTCTCGCAAAAGGGTCAGGGAGGACGAAGGAAGCGGCGATGAGGCCGATGATAACACCCGGGAGCGTTATGAAATCAGGGATTATCTGGAAATCCAGGTCGATAAAGGCGATGACGATCATGGCCGAGCAAAAGAGGCAGAGAAACGGCAGGTGCCATCCAAGGCCGTAGCGCCATGCCGCAATGACATAGAATATCGCGTTGAGTGCCTCTACGAGAGGATACCGCGGTGATATCTTCGCCCTGCAGTACCTGCACCGTCCTCCAAGCATCAGGAAACTGAAGATAGGGATGTTGTCATAGGGCTTAATGGGCGTGTCACAAGACGGGCAGCGAGAAGAGGGTTTGACGAGCGATATATCCCTCGGCAGCCTGAAGATACAGACGTTCAGAAATGACCCGATTATGGAGCCGAGGAGAAAGGCTAAGATATAAGCTGCGGTCATGCCTCTGCCTTGCTAATCTCCGATGCTTTCTTCTTCACATCCTCTATCTCTGCATCGAGGGCCTCGATCCTGCTGAGCGTCTCTGTGATGACAGGGTCCTTCAACATCTTGTCCGGGCCGTCTTTCAGCGCGTAGACCCTCTCGCCGACGATCTTCATCAGTTCTGCACGCTTCCTCTCCATCTCCGTCGACTGATAGAGGAGCTTTACCACGGAGATCTCTATCTTCATCCGGTCGCTCAACAGCGATGAAAGCCATTTCACCCTTTCGATGCCCCCATCGAGATTGCTCTTAATCTTTTTCCACATCGCGGTCATCCCCCTTTACGCTGTCTTGAATAACGCTACCTTCCCTTCCCAGAATCTCTCAACGGTCTTCTTTAAAAGCGGAGATTTCCTGAGTTCAGGATCATCGTCGACCAGGCGGAATGCCTCTTTCCGCGCCATCTCAAGAAGCCTGACGTCCCTGATGATGTCGGCGGTCTTCAGGTCGGGCATCCCCGACTGCTTTGTGCCGAAGAACTCACCCGGCCCCCTGATCGCAAGGTCTTCTTCTGCTATCCGGAAGCCGTCGCCGCTTCTCACCATGATGGCGAGCCGTTTCCTTGCCTCCTCGCTGCAGGGTTCATAGGCCAGCAGGAAGCAGTGCGATTGTTGGCTCCCCCTGCCGACCCTGCCTCTCAGTTGGTGGAGCTGTGAGAGTCCGAACCTCTCGGCATGGACGATGAGCATCATGGTTGCATTCGGAACGTCGACACCCACTTCTATCACCGTTGTGGAGACGAGGATGTCGACCTCCCGCTTCTTGAAGGAAGCCATGGCCGCTTCCCTCTCACCAGTCTTCATCTTACCATGAACAAGCGCAGTCCTGAAATCAGGAAATATCCTCTCAAGGGCGGTCTTGCCGAGGATGGCCGATTTCAGGTCTGAGTTCTCCGATTCCTCGATAACCGGATAGACGACATATACCTGCCGTCCTTTCCTGACTTCCGAAGCGATTGTTTCATAGATGAGGCGCTTCTCATGAGAATGAAAGAGCCGTGTTATGACAGGTGTCCTGTTGGGCGGAAGTTCATCGATTACCGAATAGTCGAGGTCGCCATAAACTGTCATGGCGAGGGTCCTTGGGATCGGGGTTGCTGTCATAACGAGCACATCGGGGTTACCGGCCTTTTTTCGGAGCGCCGCCCTTTGCATGACACCGAAACGATGCTGCTCATCTATGACGATAAACCCGAGTCTCTTAAAACGAACCCCTTCCTGTATGAGGGCATGCGTGCCGACGACGAGATCGATCTCTCCCGATGCTATCTCTTCTAAGGGTCTTTCCTTCTTTCCTCCCGTGAGGAGAGATACGCGGAGACCGAGGTCTTCAACCAAGGCATGCATGCTTATATAGTGCTGCTCTGCAAGGATCTCCGTGGGTGCCATGAGCGCGCCCTGGTAACCGCACTCAACAGCCGTGAGCAAGGCCATGAGGGCTATGATCGTCTTTCCGCAGCCGACATCTCCCTGGATCAGTCTGTGCATTGGATGGGGCTGCTTCATGTCCCGGAGGATCTCCCCAAAGACCCTTTCCTGCGCTGTGGTCAATCTGAAAGCGAGTTTCTCGAGAAGCCTGCCGACCAATCCGCCCTGGGGGTCAAATCTGATACCCTTCACCCTCGTCTCGCTCTTCCTCATGACGGCGATACCGATTTCGAGGCAGAAGAGTTCATCGAAGGCGAGTCTTCGCTGGTGATCCGACGCTCCCCTGTTGAGATCCTCAATGTCAGCCTCAGGCGGAGGGAAATGGGCACCTACAAGGCTCTCCTGTAATCCGGGAAGGCCATTCCTCGCGAGTATTTCTCCGGGAATGGGATCAACGATCTGCCCCGGCAGGGTCTGTAAAACAGAGAATATAACGGACCTGAGAACTCTCAAGCTCAGGCCGGTCGTCGTACGGTATACCGGAACAATCCTTGATGTATGGATGAGGTTCTCCGTGTCGTCATCGATGAATTCGTATTCGGGTTTGTCCATTTCGAACCCTGCTCCCCGGTATGTGTTCTGCCTCACGACACCGCTCAGGATAACTTCCCGGCCCACCGCAAAATTTTTTTTCATGTAAGGCTGGTTGAACCATTTTCCCTTTAAGGTGCCGGTTCCATCGGAAATTACGAGCTCAAAGATCTTGTATCTGCTTCTCGGAAGATGGATGATCTCCGATGAGACGATCGTGCCTGCCGCCGTCTCTCTTGTGCCGCAGATCAGCTCACGGATCTTCTTTATGCTCTTTCTGTCTTCGTACCGGTAGGGGAGGTAATAGAGGGAATCGCCGGCGGTTCCGATCTTCAGCCGGTTGAGGAGCTTGGCCCGCTGGGGGCCGACGCCTTTTATATACTGGACCGGGATTTCCGAGGGGTCCCTATCCATCGCGGGGGGTAACGGTTACTCCGGGGAATCTTCGGGTTTTGCCGCGCTCTCGTCTTCTTGAGGAGCTTCTTTTTGTCCGCTCTCCTGGGCTGTCTTCTCCGTCTCTTCCATCCGCATCTTCGAGTATTCCGATTCGCTGATGATGTCGATATCCCATCCGGTGAGTTTCATCGCGAGTTTCACATTCTGACCCTTTTTCCCGATAGCAAGAGAGAGCTGCTGGTCATTCACGATCACCATCGCTGTTTTCTCTTCCTCGTTAATACCGATCCTGTCGACCGATGCCGGGCTCAGCGCGCGCGAGAGGAGTATCCTTGGATCATCCGTCCAGGGGATGATATCGATCCTCTCTCCCCTCAGCTCACGGACAATGGACTGAACCCTCGTCCCCTTCATGCCGACACATGCACCTACCGGGTCGATGGAGGGGTCCTTGGAGTAGACCGCGATCTTTGTCCGTTCTCCCGGCTCGCGAACGATGTTCTTTATGACGACAAGCCCTTCGGCTATCTCAGGCACTTCTGTCCTGAAGAGTTCCATGACGAACTTAGGGTTCGTCCGCGAGAGGATGATGACCGGCCCTTTCGGGGTAATCCTCACGTCTTCTATGTAAACCCTTACCGTGTCGCCTCTCTTTAAATTCTCTGCGACGAGCGTCTCCTTCTGGGGGAGCACCGCCTCTGTTTTGCCTATGTTAAGGTAGAAGAAGCCCTTTTCCTTGCGCGTCACGAGTCCGCTGACGACGTGGCCGACCTTATCCTTGAATTCTTTGTAGATAACATCTCGCTCCGCCTCGCGGACCCGTTGCAAGATAACCTGTTTTGCCGACTGTGCGGCTATCCTTCCGAAGTCCTGGAACTGCAGGGGCAATTCGACCTCCTCGCCCACCGTCTTACCCGGGAAGTCCTTCGCTGCGTCTTCGACGGATATCTCTTCATTGCTGTCCGCAACTTCTTCCACGATCCTCTTCGTCTCAAAAACAGTGATGTGGCAGGTTTTCGGGTCGATTCTGAGATTAACGTTCGTTCTGCCGCCGTACCGCTTCCGTGCAGCGGAGAGCAGTGCCGACTCAAGCGTCTTGAGGAGCGTATCTTTCGGTATCCCCTTTTCCTTGCTCATCTGCTCTATAATGAAACAGAGTTCTTTTGTCATATTATTTTACCTCTATCTCGAGTTGAGCCTTCGATACCCAGCTGTATGGTATAGCGATCTCCAGGGGCTCACCCTTTTTCTCCTCTATGACGAGGGTCACAATGCTGCCGTCAATGCCTTCCGCAACCTCCCTCAGTCTCCCCCTGAAGAAACTCTGGTTCTCGATCTTTTCCTTCGTAGTAACCCGTAACAGCTTCCCGATATTATTCTTAAAGTCATCCAGCGATTTCAGGGGCCTGTCGAGCCCCGGAGAAGAGACTTCCAGGGTATATGATCTCG
>Ga0187779_10001513_pt1 | contig 14477 bp, 12 predicted proteins | sample 1015_Q2_SP10_10__FD_132435 | JGI IMG/M metagenome (GOLD analysis project Ga0187779, IMG submission 132435) | Tropical peat soil microbial communities from peatlands in Department of Meta, Colombia - 1015_Q2_SP10_10_MG | ecosystem: Environmental > Terrestrial > Soil > Wetlands > Peat | place... | reverse complement strand
TGGTTATCAACTAGCCCGCGGCGCTGAAGCTGCTCCGGATCCGAGTGCTCGCTGCATTATGACGGTGTCGAGCCAGCGTCCGTGCTTGAATCCGACTTCCTGCAAAACGCCGACGTGGCTGAACCCCAGAGCCTCGTGCAGACCGACCGACGGCGCTTGCCGGACTGAATCTCCAATGACCGCGATCATCTGACGAAATTCCCGCGCTCCGGCCGCAGCGATTACTGCCGCCAAAAGTGCGCGGCCGATCCCGCGGCGATACATGGCCGGGGCGATATAGACGGAGTCCTCGACCGTCCATCGATAAGCCGGCCGCGCCCGGTAGGGGCCGGCGTAGGCATAGCCGCAGAGTTCGCCGGCAGCTTCCGCGGCAAGATAGGGAAAATTGTTGTCCAGCAGATAGCGCATCCGTTTGGCCATTTCGGATTCATCCGGCGGATCGAGTTCGAACGACGCGGTGCCGTGGACGACAGCGTCCGCATAGATACGGGTGATTGCCGGAATGTCGGACGTCCGAGCGGCGCGGATGGCGAAAGTCATGGCTCGGCGAAGCTAGCAAAACGCAAGCGCCCCGGCCTATAGCCGGGGCGCGCATCGCTGTGTTGTTGGCTGAGCTTAGCGGCGATCGCCGAGGAAGCGCAGCAGGAACAGGAACAGGTTGATGAAGTCGAGATAGAGCGCCAGGGCGCCCATCACTGCCTTGCGGCCGGCAATCGTGCCGTCATCGTTTGCGCTGTACATTTCCTTGATCCGCTGGGTGTCCCAGGCAGTCAAACCGGCAAAGATCAGCACGCCGATCGCCGAAATCGCAAAATCGAGGCCAGGGCTCTTGAGGAAGATGTTGACGATCATCGCCAGGATGATGCCAAACAAGCCCATCACCAGAAACGAGCCGACCGGCGAAAGGTCACGTTGCGTCGTGTAGCCATACAAGCTCAGTGCGCCGAACGAAGCTGCTGAGATAAAGAAGGTGCGGGTGATCGACGCGCCCGTGTAAGCCAGAAATACCGATGACAGCATGAGCCCAAGCAGGGCCGCATAGACCATGAACAACATCAAAGCCGTGCTTGGCTGCAGACTGTTGATGCGGAAGCTCATAAAGAACACCAGGCCCAGTGTGCCCAGGAACAGCACGATCGCTAAAGGACCACTGAAGATTGCCTGACCGAATGGGGTCAGCGAAGTGATGTGCCCCGCCGCATCCGTGACGACAGCAGCACTGTAGGTCAGCCAGGCGACGACGCCGGTTAGAGCGACGCCGGCGGCCATGTAATTGTAGACGCGGATCATGTAGGCGCGCAGGCCTGCATCGACCACGGCAGCGCGCGTAGCGCCGAAGCCGCGGGCAGCTACGTTACGATCATAGTCCGACATCGAAGTTTCCTCTCTCATGTCCCGGCCTTCCGGGCCGGTCACATCACGCGCTTCGGCACTGCGCCGTTGCGCTCATGGGCGTGAATCTAGTGGTTGGCTAGCCTTGGCGCCAGATATGGCTTGATGATGACCTTGCACCATTGCGGATCGTTAACCGTCCGGTGACCGGATTATACCCGAAATGTCTCGGGTTGGCTCAATCCGTGGCGGAATGTCGCAAAAACTAGAGATTCCTCAATATCGGAGACGGTTTTTGCCCAAGCGCCATATAGGTACCGGCGAGCCCCAGTCCGACCGTTACGGAAACGGCAGCAAGCGCCGCGGCCAATGCAGGCCAGGGCAGCCAGGCAAACGACAGATGCATGAGCTGGGAAACGATCAGCCAGGCCGCCAGCGAACCGCTGATCATTCCGAACAGCGCCGTTGCCGCGCCGATCAGCAGATATTCCACGCCATAGGCCGAAAGCAGGCGAAGGCGCGTCGCGCCGAGGGTCTTCAGGATCACCGCATCGTAGACACGGTGGCGATGACCGGCGGCGAGCGCGCCGCCAAGCACAAGCGCGGCCGCAATCAATGTAATCGCGCTTGCGCCGCGGATGGCCAGAACCAGGTTGGCGATGAGGCTGCCGATTGCGTCCAATGCGTCCTTGACCCGCACCGTCGTGACCATGGGGAATTTCTCGGCGACCGCCCGCAACACGGTGGCCTCCTCAGCCGGAGTGCTGCCGCCGGGATACGCGAGTGTCGCAAGATGGGTGTGTGGCGCTCCGCGGAAAGCATTCGGCGAAAACACCATGACGAAATTTATCCCGAGACTTTCCCAGTCGACCGTACGCATGTTTGCAATCGTCGCGATTACGTTGCGGCCAAGCACGTTGACGACTACGGGATCACCGAGCTTGAGACCCAAGCCGTCGGCGATACGTTGCTCAAATGAAACCAGCGGCGGCCCGGAGTAGTCGGATGTCCACCATTTCCCCTCGACCAACCGTGAGCCGGTAGGGATCTCGTTCGAATAGGTGATGCCGCGGTCGCTTTGCAAAACCCACGCTGCTTCTTCCTTCGGTTTGATTTTTTCGACCGGAGTTCCTCCAGCGGAGATAATGCGTCCGCGCAACATGGGCACTTCCGCAAGTTTGCCCGCTGGGGCCTGCGCGTTGACGAAAGCCTCGAACGTTGCGGCCTGGTCGCTCGGGATATCGAGGAAATAGAACGAGGGAGCCCGCGTCGGCAGTTCGTTGGCAAACTGGTTGCGAAGATTTCCGTCGATCTCGATGACGGTGACCAGCAAGGTGATGCCCAAGCCGAGCGAGAGCACGATTGTCGGCGTCAGCGCGCCTGGCCGGTGAATATTGGCGACAGCCATGCGCAGGCCGGTCGAGCGCAGGCGCGGTACGCGGCGTGCGAGCGCCATCAACACCGCGGCGACCCCGCGCAGCAAAACGAAAACGGCCGCGGCAATGCCGACATAGATGAGTGCGACGCGACGATCGTAGGCCAGCAGAACGGCGAGAGTCGCCAGCACGATGACCGCAGCAACGGTGAACGCGATGTAACGTTTGCGCGGGTAGCGCGGCTGTGGCGCCACAATGTCGCGGAAAAGTGCCGCTACCGGCACGTCATGCGCGCGTCCGAGCGGCCACAGGACAAAGACAAGCGCCGTAAGCAGGGCATAGACCAGCGCCAGCAACAGTTCGCCAGGATGCAATGCCGGCACCAGTGGCAACGGAATGATGGTGCCGAACGCCCAGGAAATCAGGAAGGGCAGAATGGCGCCCAACACGCCGCCGATTGCAGCGCCAATGATCGCCAGCATCAGAACCTGCATGAGATAGATCGAGAATACGCGGCGTCCGCTGGCACCCAGCGCCTTCATGGTAGCGATGGTCTCATAGCGCCGATCGAGATGACTTTTCACCGCATTACCGACGCCGACGCCGCCAACCAACAAAGCGGTCAGACCAACAATCGTAAGGAATTGCGTGAAGCGTTCGACATTGCGCTCCAGCTGCGGAGAGGCATTGCTTCGGCTGCGGATGTCCCAGCCCGCTTCAGGCAATTGCGCGCCGGCCTGCATCGCGACCGCCCTTGTCGCGGCTTCCGAACCCTCGTTCGGCAGACGCAAACGGTAATGCCAACGCACCAGGCTGCCGGGCTGCAACAAGCCGGTTGCGCGTAGGGCGTCCTGGCTCACCAGCAGCCGCGGACCAAATCCGATCCCGCCCGCAAGTTTGTCCGGCTCGTTTGTCAGGGCGGCGCGAATCTCGAAATTGGCATTGCCGATATTGACCCGAGCGCCGGGCTTGAGCTCGAGTCGCGCCATCAGCGTCGGGTCGGCAACCGCGCCGTATACGCCATCGCGTAGTGCGAGCGCGTCCGCCAGTGGGCTTTGAGGATCCAGCACGGCCTGACCGAACAGCGGGTAGGCTTCGTCCACAGCTTTCATTTCGACAAGCGTCGCCTGCCCACTCGGCGTACGCGCCATGGCACGCAGCGTGGCCGCGCTTGAAATCTTGCCGCGTGCGTCGAGAAACGCGCGTTCATTCGCGGTGGCCTCGCGCTGGATCAGCGTGAATGCAAGGTCTCCGCCGAGGATGACGCGGCCCTCGCGCGCAAGGCCGTCGGCAAGACTAGCCGCCAGCGAACCCACGCCGGCGATTGCCATGCTGCCGAGGGCTATGCAGGCGATAAAAACGTAAAAACCACGCAGGCCGCCGCGCATTTCGCGCAACGCAAAACGCAGCGGCAGCCAGCGGCCGCCCTGCGAGGGAGTCACTGCCAGAGTCATGGCGTGCTCGCGCCGTCAATGCGGCCGGAGCGCAGCCGCACCACCCGGGCGCAGCGCGCGGCCAGGGCTGGATCATGCGTGACGAGGACAAGCGTTGTGCGGCGTTTGGCGTGGCCGGCGAATAAAAGGTCGATGATCTGCCTGCCAGTATCCTCGTCGAGGTTTCCAGTCGGTTCGTCCGCCACGATGATGGCGGGGTTTGGTGCGAGTGCGCGCGCAACCGCAACGCGTTGTTGCTCCCCGCCGGAAAGCTCCGCCGGATAGTGGTGCAGTCGTTCGCTCAAACCGACGGCAGCGAGCTCGTCGCAGGCGCGTTCGTGCGCATCCGTCACGCCGGCCAATTCCAGGGGCACGGCAACGTTCTCTAGCGTGTTCATTGTGGGGATCAAATGGAATGACTGGAATACGATGCCGACATGACGGCCGCGAAAGCGCGCCAAGGTATCCTCATCGAGCTTGTTCAGGTTCTCGCCGGCAACGGTAACTGTGCCGGTATCGGCGCGTTCGAGACCCGCCATTACCATCAGCAGCGTCGATTTGCCGGAGCCAGACGGGCCGACCAGGCCAATTGCCTCGCCGCTCCCTATATGCAGATCGATATCTTTGAGAATATGAACGCGGGCCGCCCCGTGCCCGAGCGAGAGATTGACACCGGCAAGCACAATAGCCGGCCCCGCCTGGGAGTTATTGATCATGGGACCTCATTATCTAGGACCCCGCTCATATGGGAGGAACCCCGCCTTGGTCCAGCGTCTTGCCGCGTGGCTGCTTCTCACTTTGTTTTGTGCGCTGGCGCCGGGGGCAAAAGCGGCCGAGCCGCCACTCAAAATTGTAGCGCTCGGCGACTCACTCACCGCCGGGTTGGGACTGCCGGCCGGCGAGACGTTTCCGGCGCGGCTCACGGCCGCCCTGTCAGCCAAGGGATTGGCGGTCATGATTGAAAATGCCGGGGTGTCAGGCGACACCGCGTCGGGGGGACTGGACCGTCTCGACTGGTCCGTACCGGACGGCACTGACGCGGTTATTCTCGAACTTGGCGCAAACGATGCGCTGCGCGGCTTGTCTCCCGAGCTGACCAAAAAAGCGCTCGACACGATTCTGCACAAGCTTGCCGACCGTCATATTCCGGTCTTGCTCGCAGGCATGCGCGCGCCTCGCAATCTAGGCACGGAATATACCCGTCAGTTCGACGCAATCTACCCAGCGCTTGCCTCGACTCACGCAGTCGTCTTTTATTCCTTCTTCCTTGAAGGCGTGGCGACCGATCCCAAATTGAACCAGGGAGACGGCCTGCATCCGAATCCCGCCGGTGTCGACGAGATTGTGAAGCGTATCCTGCCACAGGTGGAAGAATTGATTAGCCGAGTGCGCGCGGCGCGCCGCTCGTGATTGAAAGTCTGGCCATGCCGCGTCTCTTCACCGGAGTCGAAATTCCGTCCGATGTCGGGCAGGCGCTTGCGACATTGCGCGGCGGGCTGCCGGGCGCGCGCTGGATCGACCCCGAGAATTATCATTTGACACTGCGATTCATCGGCGACGTCGATGATGCTGTTGCCCATGAGGTTGCGTCCATGCTCGGCCGCGTCAAACGCAGTCCGTTCGAGCTCCATATGGAAGGATTGACCTCATTTGGCGGCCGCAAGCCGCGCGCGGTCGTCGCGAGCGTTTCGCCGGCGCAAGCCCTGCTTGACGTGCAAGCGGAGCACGAACGCCTGATGCAGCGCATTGGACTGGAGCCGGAGGGGCGCAAGTTCACGCCACATGTGACGCTGGCGCGCTTGCGCGAATCCTCCAGCCAGCAAGTGGCCGAATATCTTTCGGCACGCGGTTATTTCCGTACCTCGCCGTTCCGCGTCTCGCGATTCGTGCTGTTCTCCTCGCGTGCCTCCGTAGGCGGCGGTCCCTATGTGGTGGAAGCGAGTTATCCGCTCAGCGCGTAGCCGGATCGATGAATCGCGACTGGACGTCGAGGATTGCTGTCGCAACGCCGTGCGCATCGACGACGGCCTCCCGCATAAGTGACAGCGGCGTTGAACGTGGCGGGTCGACCTCTCCGACCACGCTGCCGAAATCGAATTTGAGATCGGCCTCGAATTTCCGGGCAAGCTGTTGCATGCGCTCGTTTTCGGCAAGGCAATGCATGCTCAGCAACTTGATTCCGCGGTTTCTCGCGCTCAACAGCGTGCGTTCAAGCAAAACGGTGCCGACGCCGTGGCTCTGCCAGGACTGTTCGATGCTGAAGGCGGCCTCGCCCTCGCGCGCAAACACGGAGCCAATGGTGCGCAGTTCGGCGGCACCGCGCAGCACGCCGTCCACGAAGAACCCGTGCACAACGACGTCAGCTCCGGTAATCGTGGCGGCATGGCTGACGATGAATTCGTCAGCCACCGCGCCGGAAAAACGCCGGCGCCGGCTGTCCCCATCGAGACGCAGCAGGTGATCGCGATAGATGTCGGTCTCACTGATCCACAATTTGCGGATCAAGCCGCCATCAGGCAAAGGGTCATACATGTCGGGTCTCCATAAGTGTACGGAGCCCTGCCTTGTTTTCGTTTCCTGCCGTCCCCACGGGCTCCCCCGAATCGTTGGACCGAGTGTATATGGTGCATTGCAACAAAACGTCGACAGATGCCAGCTTTGCGGAAACCCTCATCCGCAAAAAACGCATAGCTAACAAGGCATTACCGCAGCTTTTGTGCGCAAAAAAAAGGCACCAAACAGGGCCTCGATTTTACACCCGGGCATGTTCACCCTAGGTCTGCGCTGCACGCTCCGTCCGGTCTTTCCTCCCGATGTCCGAAACCTTCAGCACCCGTTACGCGGCGCTCGTTGCCGCCGGAAAGATCGAGGCTGATCCCGGCCAGGCGACGCTGGCGCGGCGATTGACCGCGCTCGAGCATCGGCTTGATCAGCATCGGCTGGCGCGCAAGTCGTCGTCACTGGGTTGGCTGTTCGGCCAGCGCGAAACCGCCGGTGATCCGCTGAAGGGCCTCTACGTCTATGGCGAGGTTGGCCGTGGCAAGACGATGCTGATGGATCTGTTTTTTGAAACCAGCCCTGTCATCCGCAAGCGGCGCGTTCACTTCCATGAATTCATGGCCGATGTGCACGAGCGCGTGCACGTTTTTCGGCAGGAGAGCAAGAACGGAGAAGCCACCGGGCAAGACCCAATCCAGCGCACCGCGGCCGCGATTGCGGAAGAAAGCTGGCTGCTCTGCTTCGATGAGTTTCATGTTACCGACATCGCCGATGCGATGATCCTCGGGCGCCTGTTCACGAGGTTGTTCGAACTCGGCGGCGTTGTGGTGGCGACCTCAAATCTAGCGCCATCTGAGCTTTACCAAGACGGACTGAATCGCGCGCTGTTTCTGCCATTCATCGCCCTTCTGGAAAAACAATGCGAGGTCGTTCAGCTCGAAGCACGTATTGATTTCCGGCTCGAGAAACTCACCGGGGTGCCGACGTGGTACGTGCCAGACGATGCCAAGGCCGATGCGGCGCTGGATAAAGCATGGCGGCGTCTGGTGGGCGCTCATGCCGGCGCGCCCCAGGAGTTGAGGGTGAAAGGTCACGCCGTGCGTGTGCCGAAGGCGGCGATGGGGATCGCGCGTTTTTCATTCGATGATCTGTGCGGGCAACCTTTGGCGGCAGCCGACTTTCTCCGGATCGCGCGCGAATTTCACACCATTATTCTCGACCACATTCCGGTGATGGATTACCCGAACCGCAACGAAGCTAAGCGTTTCATCATCCTCATCGATACGTTCTACGACAACGCGGTGAAACTGCTTGCCTCGGCGCGGGCTCAGCCGGAGCAGCTTTACATCGCTACCGAGGGCTATGAGGCCAATGAATTCAAGCGCACGGCCTCGCGCCTTATCGAGATGCGCTCGCAGGCCTATCTCGGGTTGCCGCACGGGCTGCGGCAGGGGATTGCAATCGACCCCGACGAGATTGTTGAAACATGAACGTGGTTGAGTGTTGCTGCCTCTGGACTCAGAGGCTTCCGTCTGGTGGTATAATGTATACAAGAAGCCTGGTGCGAGGCCCCCGACCTTTCGGTGTCTTGTCGCGCCTCAGCTAACCGTTTAACCACCGCTCGGCCGCGCTCCGCGGCGCCCAAGGCGAGAGTTTTCCTATCATGGCGCGTAAAAAAATTGTGTTGATCGGCGCCGGCCAGATCGGCGGCACGTTGGCCCACCTCATTGGTCTCAAAGAACTCGGTGACGTCGTGCTGTTCGACGTCATGGAAGGGATCCCGCAAGGCAAGGCGCTTGATATCGCCCAGTCTTCGCCGGTGAACGACTTCGATGCCAGGTTCGTCGGCACCAACACATATGATGCGATCGAAGGCGCCGACGTGTGCATCGTGACCGCAGGGGTTCCGCGCAAGCCCGGCATGAGCCGCGACGATTTGCTCGATATCAACCTCAAGGTGATGGGCCAAGTCGGCTCCGGCATCAAGAAGTACGCGCCCGACTCTTTCGTCATCTGCATCACAAACCCGCTCGACGCGATGGTGTGGGCGCTGCAAAAAAGTTGCGGCTTGCCGCAACAGAAAGTCGTGGGCATGGCGGGCGTGCTTGATTCGGCGCGCTTCCGTTATTTCCTTGCCGATGAATTCCATGTGTCGGTTGAGGATGTCACCGCCTTCGTGCTCGGCGGCCACGGCGACACCATGGTGCCGCTCATCCGGTACTCGGCCGTCGCCGGAATTCCGGTGCCGGACCTGGTGAAGATGGGCTGGACCACGCAGGCGCGCGTCGATGAAATTGTCAAGCGCACGGCCAACGGCGGCGCCGAGATCGTCAATTTGCTCAAGACCGGGTCGGCTTTCTATGCGCCGGCAGCGTCCGCTATAGCCATGGCGGAAAGCTACCTGCTCGACAAGAAGCGCGTTCTGCCCTGTGCCGCCTGGCTTAGCGGCGAATACGGCATCAAGGATCTCTACGTTGGCGTCCCGGTGGTAATCGGCGCCAAGGGCGTCGAGCGCGTGGTCGAGATTGAACTCAACAGCGGCGAGCGCGCCATGTTCGAAAAGTCAGCGGCCGCGGTGCAGGGTCTGGTCGAAGCCTGCAAGAAAATCGCCCCCAATCTCGCCAACTAGAACAAGCCGGCATCATGAACATTCACGAATATCAGGCGAAAGCGGTGTTGCGTGAATTCGGCGTGCCGGTGCCGCGCGGCGTTCCTGCTTTCAGCGTGGATGAGGCGCTCAAAGGCGCGAAGGAGCTGGGCGGACCTGTCTGGGTGGTGAAAGCGCAGATTCATGCCGGCGGCCGCGGCAAGGCCGGCGGCGTCAAGGTGGTCAAATCGATCGACGATGTGAAGAAGGAGTCGACGCGTATTCTCGGCTCTACGCTGGTCACGCATCAGACCGGCCCGCACGGCAAGAAGGTCAACCGGCTCTATATCGAGGAAGGCTCCGCGATCGACCGTGAGTTCTATCTGTCGGCGCTGATCGACCGCGAGACATCACGCGTCGCATTCGTGGTTTCCACCGAAGGCGGCATGGATATCGAAGAGGTTGCGCACAAGACGCCGGAGAAAATCCTCACTTTCTCGGTGGATCCGGCGACCGGCATCATGCCGCACCACGGCCGCCGCGTGGCGCAGACGCTCAAGCTCACCGGCGATCTCGCCAAACAGGTTGAGACGATCCTGCCGAAACTTTATGCGGCGTTCGTCGAGAAGGACATGAGCCTGCTCGAGATCAATCCACTGGTGGTGACCAAGGACAACAAGATCATCTGTCTCGACGCCAAGGTCGGCTTTGACGGCAACGCGCTCTACCGCCATCCCGACATTGTCGCCCTGCGGGACCTTACCGAGGAAGACGAGAAGGAAATCGAGGCCTCCAAATACGATCTCAACTATATCGCGCTCGACGGCTCGATCGGCTGCATGGTCAACGGCGCCGGCTTGGCGATGGCGACCATGGACATCATCAAGCTCTATGGCATGGCGCCCGCGAACTTCCTTGACGTCGGCGGCAGCGCCACCAAGGAGAAGGTGACTGCGGCGTTCAAGATCATCACGTCCGATCCGAGCGTGAAGGGCATTCTCGTGAACATTTTCGGCGGCATCATGAAGTGCGATGTCATCGCCGAAGGCGTCGTCGCCGCGGTGAAGGAAGTCGGCCTGAAAGTGCCGCTGGTGGTGCGGCTTGAAGGCACCAATGTCGATCTCGGCAAGAAGATCATCAAGGAATCAGGATTGAATGTGACGTCGGGCGATGATCTCGACGACGCCGCGCAGAAAATCGTGAAAGCGGTGAAGGGTGCAGCGTAATGGCTGTTCTCATAAACAAGAGCACCAAGGTCATCTGCCAGGGCTTCACCGGCAAGAACGGCACCTTTCACTCACAAGCAGCAATTGCCTACGGCACGAAAATGGTCGGCGGCACGTCGCCCGGCAAAGGCGGCTCGACCCATCTCGATCTGCCGGTTTTCGACACTGTCGCCCAGGCGAAGGAAAAAACCGGCTGCGATGCCAGCGTCATCTATGTTCCACCGGCTGGCGCGGGCGACGCCATCTGCGAAGCGATCCAGGCGGAGATTCCGCTGATCGTGTGCATCACCGAGGGCATCCCGGTGATGGATATGGTCAAGGTGAAGCGTTCGCTCTCGGGCTCGAAATCGCGGTTGATTGGCCCCAATTGCCCGGGCGTGATGACGGCAGGCGAATGCAAGATCGGCATCATGCCCGGCAACATCTTCAAGCCGGGCAAGGTCGGCATCGTGTCGCGCTCGGGCACGCTGACCTACGAGGCGGTCTTCCAGACCAGCCGCGAAAACCTCGGCCAGACCACTGCGGTCGGCATCGGCGGCGATCCGGTCAAAGGCACCGAATTCATTGCTGTGCTCGAGATGTTCCTCGCCGATCCAAAGACGGAATCGATCGTGATGATCGGCGAAATCGGCGGTTCGGCCGAGGAAGATGCGGCGCAATTCCTCAAAGATGAGGCCAAACGCGGCCGCAAAAAGCCGATGGTCGGCTTTATCGCCGGACGCACTGCGCCGCCCGGCCGGCGCATGGGTCACGCCGGCGCCATTATCTCGGGCGGCAAGGGCGACGCGGAATCCAAAATTGCGGCAATGGAATCGGCGGGAATCAAGGTATCACCGTCTCCGGCGCGGATCGGGAAGACGCTGGTAGAAGTACTGAAATCCTGATTCAGTGCTAGGCCTTTCGTAGACTTACAGACGTCATAAATAGAGTTACAACAGCCCAATTGACGCCGCGGCCGTCATTCCGGTTGCGCGAAGCGTGGATTTTCCGGCCACGCAAGGACCAGATCGCCATGTCCCGCCAGGACGCCAACGCCATCTTCGCCAATACCTCGTTCCTCTACGGCGGCAACGCCGCCTACATCGAAGACCTCTACGCCAAATACGAAGCCGACCCCTCAGCGGTCGATGCCGAGTGGCGTTCGTTCTTCCAGAGCCTCAAGGACGATAAATCCGCCGTCGTCAAGAACGCGCGCGGTGCCTCCTGGAAAAAGCCGAATTGGCCGGTGCGCCCGAGCGGCGACCTGGTCGCGGCCCTCGACGGGCAGTGGGCAGAAACCGAGCGGCGCATCGGCGACAAGATCAAGATGCAGGCGCAGGCAACCGGCGTCGATCTCGGCGCCAGCGAGGTGCAGCAGGCAACACGCGACTCGATCCACGCGCTGATGCTGATCCGCGCCTACCGCATCCGCGGTCACTTCCACGCCAAGCTCGACCCGCTCGAACTCGAGCCGGAGAAAAACGAAGAGGAGCTCGACCCTCGCTCCTACGGATTCACTGAAGCCGATCTCGACCGCAAGATCTACCTCGACAAGGTGCTCGGTCTCGAATTCGCGTCTATGCGCGAGATCGTCACCATCCTGCGCCGCACTTATTGCCAGACGCTTGGCGTGGAGTTCATGCACATCTCCAATGCCGCGCAGAAAAGCTGGATCCAGGAGCGCATCGAAGGCCGCGACAAGGAGATCAGCTTCACCCGCGAGGGCAAGCGCGCGATTTTGAATAAGCTGGTGGAAGCGGAAGGTTTCGAGAAATTCCTCGATGTCAAATACACCGGCACCAAACGTTTCGGTCTCGACGGCGCCGAGTCGCTGATCCCCGCGCTCGAGCAGATCATCAAGCGCGGCGGCAATCTCGGCGTGAAGGAAATCTGCATCGGCATGCCGCATCGCGGTCGTCTGAATGTCCTGACCCAGGTCATGGGCAAGCCGCACCGCGCGCTGTTTCACGAATTCAAGGGCGGCTCAGCGACGCCGGACGAGATCGAAGGCTCCGGCGACGTCAAATATCACCTTGGTGCTTCATCGGACCGGGAGTTCGACAACAACAAGGTGCATTTGTCGCTGACCGCCAACCCGTCGCATCTGGAAATCGTCGATCCGGTAACGCTCGGCAAAGTGCGGGCCAAGCAGGACCAACACCATGCGAAGCCCGACGAACGCACCATGGTAATGCCGCTGCTCATCCACGGCGATGCGGCCTTCGCTGGCCAGGGTGTTGTGGCGGAATGTTTCGGGCTGTCGGATCTTAAGGGCTATCGCACCGGCGGCAGCCTGCATTTCATCGTCAACAACCAGATCGGGTTCACCACCTATCCGCGCTATTCGCGCTCATCGCCTTACCCGTCGGACGTTGCCAAGATGATCGAAGCGCTGATTTTCCACGTGAATGGCGACGATCCGGAAGCGGTCACGTTCGCCGCGAAAGTCGCGACCGAATACCGGCAGAAATTCCAGCGGCCGGTAGTGATCGATATGTTCTGTTACCGGCGCTTCGGTCACAACGAAGGCGACGAGCCGTCGTTCACCCAGCCGCTGATGTACAAAAAAATCCGCGCGCATCCGACCACGCTCGAAATCTACGGCAAGAAACTTGTCGGAGAAGGCGTCGTCACCGAAGGTGAAATAGAAAAAATGAAGGCCGACTGGCGTACGCGCCTCGAGGCCGAATTCGAGGCGGGCCAGGGCTACAGACCGAACAAGGCCGACTGGCTCGACGGCCGCTGGTCGGGATTGAAGGCTGCGCGCGACGCCGATGATCCGCGCCGCGGCAACACTGGCGTCGACGCCGCCGAGCTGCGCGAAATCGGTAAGAAGATCACGGTTGTCCCGCAAGGCTTCACCGTCCACAAGACGATCCAGCGTTTCCTTGAAAATCGCGCCAAGGCGATCGAAAGCGGCGAGGGGATCGATTGGGCGACGGCTGAGGCGCTTTCGTTTTGTTCGCTGCTGAAGGAAGGGCATCCGGTCCGTCTGTCGGGCCAGGACAGTGAGCGCGGTACCTTTTCGCAGCGGCACTCAGTGCTGTTCGACCAGAATACCGAAGAACGCCACACGCCGTTTAACCATCTCGGCGAAGGGCAGGCACGCTTCGAGGTGCTCAATTCGAGCTTGTCGGAAGAAGCCGTCCTCGGCTTCGAATACGGCTATTCGGCCGCCGAACCGACCACGCTGACGTTGTGGGAGGCGCAGTTCGGCGACTTCGCCAATGGCGCGCAAGTCGTGTTTGATCAATTCATTTCGTCGGGCGAGCGCAAATGGCTGCGCATGTCCGGCCTCGTCTGCCTGCTGCCACACGGCTACGAAGGGCAGGGGCCGGAGCACTCTTCCGCGCGGCTCGAGCGTTATCTGCAAATGTGCGCCGAAGACAACATGCAGGTCGCCAATTGCACCACCCCGGCGAACTATTTTCACATCCTGCGGCGGCAATTGAAGCGCGAGATCCGCAAGCCGTTGATCCTGATGACGCCAAAATCGCTGCTGCGCCACAAACGCGCGGTGTCGCGGCTCGACGAGCTGACCACCGGCACCTCGTTTCACCGCCTGTTGTGGGATGACGCGCAGCAGCTGAAGAACGAAAAGATCAAGCTCGTCGCCGACGACAAAATCCGCCGCGTCGTCATGTGCTCGGGCAAAGTCTATTACGATCTCTATGAAGAGCGTGAAAAGCGCGGCATTGACGACGTCTATCTGCTGCGCGTTGAGCAGCTTTATCCCTTTCCCACCAAGGCCCTGATTGCCGAACTATCGCGGTTCAAGCTGGCGGAAATCGTGTGGTGTCAGGAAGAGCCGCGCAACATGGGCGCCTGGTTCTTTGTCGACACCTTCCTGCAATGGATCCTCAACCAGATTGGCGCCAAGAACCGGACTGTGCGCTATGCCGGGCGTCCAGCCTCCGCGTCCACCGCGGTCGGGCAGATGTCGAAGCACCTCACGCAACTCAAGCAATTCCTCGAAGAGGCATTGGGGTAATCGGTCATGGCTGACATCCGCGTGCCGACACTCGGCGAGTCGGTGACCGAAGCC
>Ga0187779_10001512_pt1 | contig 14491 bp, 12 predicted proteins | sample 1015_Q2_SP10_10__FD_132435 | JGI IMG/M metagenome (GOLD analysis project Ga0187779, IMG submission 132435) | Tropical peat soil microbial communities from peatlands in Department of Meta, Colombia - 1015_Q2_SP10_10_MG | ecosystem: Environmental > Terrestrial > Soil > Wetlands > Peat | place... | reverse complement strand
CGCACGCTGGAACTGGACCCGAAGCATCTGGAGGCCAGTTTCAAGCTGATGGATTTAGCACTCAACCATAAAAAGACGGATCTCGCCATCCGAGTTATGGAAGACGCCGTCGAACAAAATCCGGACGAGCCACTGGCCTACTACAACCTCATCAACGTGTACGACAAGTGCAAGATGTTCGAGCAGGCTGAACAGACCAGGCAGCGGCTCAAAGATCGATTTGCAAAACGGGCCAAGGAAAGCGCATCATCTTGATTTACAGACGGAGGAGTATACCATGTTTGGGAGTCTTGGTTTCACAGAGTTGATCCTCATTCTTGTCATTGTGTTGATCATTTTCGGAGCGGGCAAGCTGCCGCAACTGGGTGAAGGGATCGGCAAGGCCATTAAGGGCTTCAAGAAGTCTGTGCACGAAGCCGATGCGATCGAAGCTGAAGCTCAGGCGGCCCAGCAGCAGACGGCGGCCACGCCTCAGCAGGCGATACCGGCTGCACCGGCGCCAGCCGCTCCTGTTGTCGAGCAGCATGCCGCGACCGCCCAACCGGCCTCGCGAGGATAGGTTCCGGGCCACAAGCGAGGATCGGAAGGTATGGAAACAGACGTTCAACTCGCGACGGGGTACATCGAAACTTTCGCGGGCAACGGGAAGGCCCGCAGCACCGGAGACGGTAAACGCGCCGTCAAGGCGGGGATTCCCTTGCCGCATCACGCCGCGCTCGACAAAGAGGAGCGATGGCTCTATTTTGCCGAGTCCGGATCCGACCGCATCCGACGCATCGATCTCCAGGAAGGCACACTGCACAATTTCGCCGGCATCGGCGAGACCTGCTATAGCGGGGACGACGGTCCCTGCGGAGAAGCGGGCCTGTACCTTCCGCTCGATCTCGTGTTCGACTCCCGCAACGATCTCTACGTCTGTGACTCCGGCAGCAATCGAATCCGTAAAATTGACCGCGAGACCGGCATCATCACCACCGTAGTGGGAACCGGGCAACATGGGTTCAATGGGGACGGTCCCGCACTCGAGATCAACCTGACGTGGCCGGCCGCCATCGCCTTCGACAGCAACGACGTGATGTACATCGCCGACACCCAGGCACACCGGGTTCGTCGGTTCGATCCGCGGACGGGTCTGGTCACGACGATTGCCGGCGCGTGGACGGCGGAGGATGATGCCCGCGAACAGCCGCTTGTGGCCAGGAACCTCGTTGTTCTGTCCGGTGATGCGATCGGAATCGATTTCACCGACGACCACGGCTGGCTGATGCCGGTCTGCTCAGATGGGCTGGACCTCTCGATGTATCTGGACGACGGCAAGTCGGCTTCGGAGGCGAGGCTCTATGACATTGTGGGGATTGCCGTCAACAGCAAAGGCGATGTCTACGTCGTCGACAAAGGCAGCAATCGAGTCCGCAAGATCGACATCCCAAGCGGGATCATTTCGACCGTTGCAGGCGTCTGCCGGTACGGCTTTGACGGCGACAACAAGCCGGCCACGAAGGCGATGCTCCATGCGCCAGAAGCCGTCGTATTCGACCCCCAGGATAACATGTATATCTCCGATACGATGAACCACCGTGTCCGGCGGGTCGATGCCAAGACCGGTGTCATCACCACGGTCGCTGGTAATGGCGACAGCGGCTATGAAGACAAGAACATGGGTGGCTGCGGAGCCGCCCGATTTGTGGCGAAAGAATCCGCCGGTACGCTGAAACATGGTGATGGCCTGCTCGGCGTCGAGGCGGTGGTGAACTCTCCGGTCGGGCTCGCCCTGGACTCTCAAGGACATCTCTTTGTCTGCGAACGGGGTGAAAATAAAATTCGTCGCGTGAAGCTCTGGTAGCGTCGCCGGCGGTTGTCCCGTTCGGTCTCGCGCCTCGTGTGTGATAGGCGGAACCTCTCGCGACATAGGCACTGGTCATCCGAGGGCCCTGCATGGTGCGCATGACGACGGCTAACCGTTCTCGTCCCCTCTGGCTCTTCTTTCTCTCCCTTCTGAGTGTGGCAGGTGTGTTGGGAGGCCTCGGTATTCCTTTGGTAAGTTCAGAGGGTATGATCATCCGGTCGCAGCTCGTTGACGGGGAGTTGCCGACAACCCCAGAAGATGCGGCCTGGTCCAAGGTGCCACCGATGACCCTTCCGTTGAGCGGTCAGGTCATCACGAGGCCGGTCTGGCCGGAACCGACCGCCCGTGCCCTGACCGTGCGGTCGTTGCACAACGGCACCGAGATCGCGTTTCTGCTGGAATGGCAAGACAATACAAAGAACGACCGTCTGACGCCCGGGACCTTTCGAGACGGGGTCGCGATCGGACTTCCACTCGGCGATGCGCCGGCGTTCTTTTGCATGGGCCAACTTGATCACTACATCAACATTTGGCATTGGAAGGCGGACTGGCAGAGCGACATCGATCGACGGGCGGCTCGAGCCGGAGAAAAGAAAAGTGGCGAAGTACGCACGTTCGAAGTCATCCCTCGCCGGATCTCGTCGGTGGAGGATCTCATCGGCGGCGGGTTCAGTACGCTGACGACGAAAGAAAAGCAGGGACGGGTGCAGGGCAAGGCCACGTGGAAGGACGGTGTCTGGCACGTCGTCATGCGGCGGCCGCTCTCAAGCGACGAGCAAGAAAACGAAGCCAAGCTGATTCCCGGCCGAATCCAAACGGTGTCGTTTGCAGTCTGGAATGGGGAGAACAAGGAGCGGAACGGGCAGAAGGCCGTGGCGCCGTGGTTTCAGCTGGTGATCGATCCGGTTGCGAAACTGTAGGTTTCTTGGTGTGATGTAAAAAAGTACTCGCCGGCATTGGAGGAGAGATCGGTTTGACGGATCGACGACAGCAAGCCCTTCGCCACAGGAGGGCTTTTTTTATGTGCGTTGGCCTTTCACTTATTATGATGGTGGGAGGAGGTGTGCCCGCTGACGGATGGGCGGCCGACCAGGAACCCATGACGGTCGAAGAGGCGACTCGACTGGGCGAAGAATTCGGGGTCATCGTGGGGGAAGTCGATGAAGAGATCCAGAAGGAGTTAAAGCTGCAGCGACCTCAGGGCGTCGCGGTATTTGAGGTAATTGGTAATTCTCGAGCCGATTATGCGGGGATTAAGGTGCGATCGGTCATTAAGGAAATCGATAAGAAAGAAATCAAGAACATGATCGACTTCGGGCGATCGATCAAGGTGGCGATGAAGGAATGTAACTTTACACTCGGGACCTACGAGCCCGCCGATCCGGGCGATCCGGTCGGGTGGGGTGTCAACTTTCACTTCGTCGGGTGTAAGCGGGATTAGGAACGATCCATGCGCATCAGACACCGCTTAGCCGTCGGACTTTTTCTCGCCATCGTGGTAGCCGTCAATGGCCTGTACCATGGGTCCGCGATTGCGCAGAAGGCTGACGGTCAGGCACCGGCCGACTGGATAGCAGAGATCGAAAAAGTCTTCATTCGGTCGGAAGACTGCAAACAGTGTCATGACCGGCACTATGAAGAATGGAAGGGCATGCGGGAGCAGACGCCCGATCTGAAGACGTTCGGTCGGGTCGATGCCGCGCTGCTGCACGGCACCTCGCTGGAGTCTCCGGTATTCCGCACCGTCCTGGGTGTCTGGATGCAGACGAATCCGACCGCCGAGGAGCGGCGTCGCTGCCTGTCCTGCCACGTGCCTTCCACGACGGTATTTCCGCAGCATGCTGAAAAAATTGTCGGGCAGGTGTTAGCTGGAAAACCAAAGATCGAAGGGATCGGCTGCGCCTCCTGCCATTTGATCAAGCAAGTTGAGTCGGCCCCGAGTCCTCCTCCAACATTCAAGATTGAGCCAGGGAAGATGATCTACGGCCCGTACAAAGATCCGGAAGAGAATCTCGTCCACCCGGCCACGCAATCCGACCTCTTCCGCGGCGCAAACTACTGCGCCTCCTGTCATTTCGATAAGGTCAAGGACGTGACGCAGAAGGATATTCCGGGAGAAATTCTGCAAGGTACGATCTGCCAGGATTGCCACATGGAGCCGTCGACCGGCAGTTCGACGTCCAAACGCGGCGCGATGACGCGATCCATCGGCCGGCATTGGTTCCGTGGCGTCGTGATTCCCGGCATTCTGCTCAAGAACAGAAATCTTCAGGCGGAATGGATGCCGCGTGTCGACATCGATGCGACCAAATCCGCCTCGGGTGTCGAAGGCAAGGCCTTGGTCAAAGTGGGAAGCCTGCCCCACAGTTTTCCGGACGGTGATCCGGTCTTGAAGCAATTCTTCCTCACGATCACGGTCAAAGACGCTCAAGGCAAGGTCTTGAGTCAGGAGACGAAGCAATTTGGACTGCCCTACGACAAGATTCTGCGCGGGCCGATTCCCGATCCGTTCATCAAAGGCGGAAATACAAGAAAGGTCCCGTTCTCACAAGCAATCCCTGCCGGGGCCACGGCGGCGACGGTCGAGGCTGTCCTGAGTTATGCCTTGATCCCAACGCCGGATGCTGCATTGCGCGACAAGTATCTGGCGACACTGGCGAACGACAAAGAACGGGATGCGGCAAAGAACATTCTCGACGACTATACCCAACCGCGTGTGCTGACCTATCGAGCCAAAACCTTGTAGCGGCAACGTAAGGAGAAGCGGCGTGATCGTCAGTCAATCTCGACGTGTGAGAGTTGCGGTAGGAACCGCCATCGTGCTGTCTCTGCTGGTCGGTGGACATCTGGTTTCGACCGGTCTTTTTGCACAAGAACCGGCCAAGTCTCAGGCGACCGTCGAGAAGGCCTTTCCCAATTCGAGCAAGTGCAAGCGGTGTCACGAGCGGGTGTTCGAGGAGTGGGAAACGTCGCCCCTCTCCCGCTCGATTCATTCCCCGGCCTTCCGTACGGCCCTCGATGAATATGTCCAGTTTTCTGGAGGGAAGGACAACGCCCTCTGTTTTCGCTGCCACGCGCCGCATGTCCGCGAGTTTCCCGATCATGCCAAGCTTTTTCTCGATCAAGTCAAATCCGGCGAGCCGGCGATCGATGGAGTGGCTTGCGCGCAGTGCCATTTGATCAAACAGGTCGATCGCGCCAAACACCCGCCGGAACCAAAATACGACGTCGGGAGCAAGGTGCTCTATGGGCCGTATAAGGATTTCGTGCAGAACCTGGCACATCAATCGATGGATCTGGATCTGTTCCGCAAATCGGATCTCTGTCTGAACTGTCATCAATCAGTGCCGAGTGCGGCGAATCTGGGAAAGACCAACGATCTCCTGGGTAATTGGGACCAGAGTAAAGCGGTGAAGTCGGGCAAGGAATGCCAATCGTGCCACATGCCGGAGCAGATCGGGGAGTCGGCGAACGGCGAGAGCAAGCGCAAAGTCGCCAACCATACCTTTCCCGGCCGCATCGGCAAGTTGCGGCAGGAAGCGGCCAAGCTAGACGTCCAAACAAAGATCGACGGCGACAAGACGACGCTGACCGTCAAGGTTCAAAGCCTGGTTCCGCACAATTTGCCCACGACTCATCCGGCCTGGGCCAGTGTGGTGTTGGATCTCGATATCAAAGGCAAGAACCTCAAGACCGTCTTTACCGACAAGCGCGTCTACGGACGGGTCTATCAGGATGCCAAGGGCCAGAAGACGAACTTCGATTTCGAGGCGGTGAAGGTGGTGGAGGATACGGTCCTGAAGCCGGAAGAAACGCGCGTCGAAACCTTCACTTTCCCGACGCCCAAGGACACGAAGAGCTTCGATGTGGAGATCTCGCTCAACTATGCTGCTATCAGTGGACCTGCGGCGTTCCTCCAGCGCGTCGAAGCTGAATCGCCTAAGGGGTCACAGGACCCCGTGTTCCAACCGATTACTATCGTCAAATATACCGAGAACATTCCGATTAAATAACAGTTACAAGCAAGAGGCTAGGGGCAAGGGGCGAGAGGCCCGGAGCGGGGAGTCTCGCGCGAAGATCCTATCCCTCTCACCACTAGCCTCATGCCACTCGCCCGCGGGTCACTCAAAAATGATGCGTGATCCCGGAGACTTCATCTTAAAGATTTGGAGGGCGGAGTAGATGCCCTTGGCTGGATGATTCAGGATGAGACGGGAATTTGTGATGTGAGTGTCGATGAGTTCGTATTGCCCACCGCTGTAGTAAATATCACAGTCGTCGATCTGACAGCTTTTATACACGTGATTGTCCAACGCCAGCTTCGCTTTGCTGAAGGTCTGTCCATCAATAATAATATAGTTCGGTTCTAAGCCCATCTCGCGGCTCTCTGAGTCGCCGCGCACTATAGCAAAGTCGATTATTGGCGTAAACCGGCTTTCCTCTGAGGCCGGATGGGCCAGGTTCAATAACCCATCTAGAACTCATCGCGCAACTCCGCGTAATATCAGGCCGACCGTTATGTGAGAAGAGTAGGTCAACAACAAACCCTAGAAGTATGTTCTGCTATCAATGACACAGACTGAGATACTGATAACATCTTTGCTCGTTGTTGTAGCGGCTCGTATCTTCGGCGGGCTCTGGGTCGAACAACGCAGACGTTTTCAATGTCTCCAGCAATTAGCAAGTGATTACGGGGGGAAATGCTATCGCGATCCGTCCTTTCTCATAAACTATGTATGCTCCCTTCGCCATAACGGCCGTGATTACTATGTGACGTATCGTCCCGTACCAGGACAAGGCAGTGATGGTCCGGACCAGTTGCTTTTCGTATGCAAGGTCATCACGCAATTTACGTTTAGTATCTCTAATGGTGATCGGGCGCCTTGGTGGCAGCGCCTTGGCGGGTCCACTGCAGAAGAATGGCCCCGAGTTCAAGTCTCTGAAATGGATTCCCAACTGATTTTTTATACGCCTGAGGAGGAGCGGTTAAGAAAGTGGTTGAAGAATCAGACCGTACGGCAGGCTATTGACCAAATAATGAACGAGATGAGTCGAATTAGAGCCATGGGAAATGAGTTACAGATTGGAAAAGAAATTCTGCGCGGCAATACTGACCCTGCAAAGATCAAAGGGTGGATTTCACAGATTGATCTACTTGCGGAAAACTTAAAGTGAGGTTGCTGAACCCTAAAAATCTGGCTTATCGAACTGGCTAATTCAAAATCAGTTCCTTGTGAGCCGTTAGATCGTGACTAGGAACCGCTTGAAATGTCCCGAATCCATAGTGATAGATCCGGAGGGTAATTGAACATTCCAAACTGAAAAAGGCTTGACCAGCGATTGAAAGCCGCGAATCTGCAATTCGCGGACACCAAGACTCCTTCTTCAGATTTCTTGGACTAAGCAACAGGTACTCAACCTGGAACCCCATGAACCTCTAGGTTTCGCACTCAATACGCTCGGTACCCTGAAGAATTGTCCAGCGTATCTATCAAGGCTGTACGGGACCTTGCATTGCGACCGGAGAAAAACCCCGCTCTTTAATACCGAGAAAATTGTGAGAACCTACCTCTCAGTGGAGATGCCAATTTTTGGCATTTCTAAGCAGAATACGGTATGAGCGCGGTGGGAAATGAGGGATAATGATGGGTTGATTTTTCCGAACGCGTTGATTTAGCGTTTGTTTTGAGCGATGGCTCTGGACAAGTCTTCCTGGCATCGAAGGTGCTGATACATGCCCCCATATTTATTAAGGTCGTAATCTATGCACGTGTCTCAGGGTTTATAGAGCGGACAACAGAACAAACCACGGACTGTCAGAGAGGCACCAATAAGGGTGGCAGAGTAATGAGTAAGCAGTTGAAGGCACAAAAGGGGTTTACCCTGATTGAATTGATGATCGTGGTCGCGATCATCGGGATTTTGGCGGCCATTGCCGTCCCGAACTTCTTGGCCTACCAGGCCCGGTCCCGCCAGGCTGAAGCTAGGACCAACCTGGGCGGGGTGTTCGTGTCGGAGACGGCGTGGTTCGGGGAGAACAACTTCTACTCGAACTTTGCCACGATCGGTTTTAACGTGGCCTCCGACAGCAACCGTTACACGTACCGAAGCCCGAATGTCACAGGAACAGCTGCCTCAACAGATGCCCAAGGCCTAGATATGTTCGCCAGCCTTGCAGGCTCGTCGACGGTTGGGGGAACAATTCAGCCGGAACAGGCGGTCGGGCCTGCAAGCGGTGCTGTGGTACCGGCTGCTGGTGTCGCCGGTTCGTTCACCGCGACGGCCAATGGGAACATCGACGGCGATCCGACGGTCGATAAATGGAGCCTGAATGACATTAAGCAGCTCGTCAACCAGATCAATGATGTGACTGGCTAAATGATCCTCAGCGCGTAGTAATCTGGCGGTCGGCAGCATCAGGGTTTCAAATCCCTCCCCCCTCCGTCGTCAAAGCTCGGGCCACTGTGCTCTACTCCACCTTGTAACTTTCCTATCTGAATCCGTGTCATAGCATCGCACATTCACCCAGGGCACGATAGACCGATCCACCTCGGGTCCTCAGAGGCCGTGAGTGAGCCTCCCCGCGCATGAGGTTGATCAGGAGTCCCTCTCGATTTTGTGTTGCACCTCCGCACGTAGCTGTATAGAATGACCCGACTTTTCGGCTAGTTAGCTTCTGCTGAATCAGCACCACCCTGCGGTTTTCCCTCTTGATTAATGTACTTTAATGAGGGAAACCAAGGCGAACTGTGCGATATAAAAAGCCCCTCAACCTGTAGGAGGAGACTCTCGTGAGCGACTCAGCGATTGTGACGTTTGCATTGATAGCAGCCGTGGCCGGCATTGCCTATGGCCTGTACTTGGCCATGTGGGTGTTCAAGCTCGACGCCGGCAACGCGAAAATGCAGGAAATTTCCAAGGCGATTCAGGAGGGGGCTAGCGCCTACATGAATCGTCAATACAAAACCGTCGGCATCGTGGCGGCCGTTTTGTTCGTGATCCTGTGGGGGGCAGGCGCCTTCTCTGACAAATTCGGTATGCTGACGGCGGTCGGATTCCTCGTCGGTGCCGGTGCCTCGGCGATCGCCGGTTATGTCGGTATGATCATCGCGGTTCGCGCGAATGTGCGAACTGCGCAAGCAGCGCATGATGGGCTGAACGCCGCGCTCACCGTGGCCTTTCGCGGAGGGGCGGTGACCGGCCTCTTGCTTATCGGCCTGGGATTGCTGGCCATCACCAGCTTCTATATGATCGCGGCTCAATTCGCAGGGCAAGAAAAAGCAATCCATGCATTGTTGAGCCTCGGGTTCGGCGGCAGCTTGATCTCTGTGTTTGCCCGTGTCGGCGGCGGCATCTACACCAAAGCGGCGGACGTGGGCGCCGACCTGGTCGGTAAAGTGGAAGCGGGGATTCCAGAAGACGATCCACGGAATCCGGCAGTCATCGCGGACAACGTGGGCGACAACGTTGGTGACTGCGCCGGAATGGCGGCGGACCTCTTTGAAACTTACGCCGTCACGACGGTCGCGGCGATGGTGCTCGCCTTTACTCTGTTCAAAGGTCAGAGCTCACCGGTTCTCTATCCCCTGGCTCTGGGTGCGGTGACCATCTTTGCGACAATCATTGGCATTCTGTTCGTGAAGGTGAGCCCGGGCGGTGAGATTATGCCGGCACTGTACAAGGGGCTTTTTGTGGCTGGCGGTCTCGCGGCCGTGGCCTTCTTCCCGATTACGACAAAAATCATGGACGGTGTCGGGGGCGTGAGCGGCGTGAGCTATTACATTGCCGCACTGCTTGGTTTAGTTGTGACCTTGGCCTTGGTATTTATTACCGATTACTACACGTCCAAGAACTACGCGCCGGTGAAGGATATTGCCAAGGCTAGCGAGACTGGTCATGCGACCAACATCATTGCAGGCCTTGCGGTGGGGATGCAGGCGACATCAGCTCCGGTGGTCGTGATTGCCGCCGCGATTCTGGGAAGCTACTGGATTTGCGGAGGCGCGGCCTCAGGCGGCCTGTATGGTGTCGCCGTAGCTGCCGTGTCGATGCTGTCGATGGCTGGGATCGTCGTGGCGATCGATGCCTATGGTCCGATCACAGACAATGCCGGTGGAATCGCTGAAATGTCGCACCTGGGCAAAGAAGTGCGGAATATTACAGACCCGTTGGATGCAGTCGGCAATACGACAAAGGCGGTAACAAAAGGGTATGCGATCGGGTCGGCTGGTTTGGCGGCGATTGTGCTCTTCGCGGAGTACGCGCGAGAGGTGTCCGCGCATGGTTCGGGATCAGCGGCATTTGACTTATCCGACCCGCGAGTGATCGTGGGGCTGTTCCTTGGGGGCATGCTGCCGTTCTTGTTTGGCGCGCTTTGTATGAAGGCTGTCGGGCAGGCTGGTGGTTTGATTGTCGAAGAAGTGCGGCGGCAGTTTAGGACGATCAAAGGCATCATGGAAGGGACGGGAAAGCCGGAGTATGGAACCTGCGTAGACATCGTCACGCAAGCGGCCATCAAGAAGATGATGGTCCCCGGGTTGATTCCGGTTTTATCTCCGATCCTCGTCGGCGTTATTCTTGGGCCCCAGGCGCTCGGTGGCATGCTTGTGGGCAGCATCGTCACTGGACTGTTCGTCGCGATCTCAATGACAAGCGGCGGCGGTGCATGGGACAACGCGAAAAAATTCATCGAAGAGCAGGGGAAAAAAGGTAGCGAGACGCACAAGGCCGCGGTGACTGGCGACACAGTGGGTGATCCCTACAAGGACACCGCCGGGCCGGCGGTCAATCCGATGATTAAAGTCATTAATATCGTCGCGCTGCTCATCGTGTCGCTGATCGTGAGATAGCGCAGCGTGCCTCTCGTTCAAGCATGATTCGGTTGTATGGTCTTCGAGAAACGTTTCGTGAGAGACAGTTCGCGTTTTTCACCCTTGGCTTGACGGCTGAAAGAACCGTGGGGTATGGTGATCGTACGGGATCAGGTGGTTGGCTGATCCACGAGAGTTCCCAGATCCACGGGAGGTGCTCGGATGGAGAAACAAGAACGCAAGCAGGAACCCAGGCGAGAGCCGCAGTCGAAAGACGACGTCAAGGCTAATCCCAAAGTCGTCGAGGCCGGCAAGAAAATCAAGGAAGACATCGATAAACTCGTCGACGAAATCGACGACGTCCTCGAAAAGAACGCGGAAGAATTCGTCAAGAACTACGTCCAAAAAGGGGGAGAGTAACCGTCGATCGGACGGTCCTCTTCCCCTTCTTCTTTTCTCGCAACCTCCGAGTGGTTTCGCTTCGCATCCACGCAGTCCTTTATCTCCATAGCCGCTGGTTTGACAAAGCCCGAGCGAACTTATAGTATCCCCTTAATTCTCAGACAGTTACGTTGCTTCGAGCCTCAGGCCCCTTCGTGAGGTCAAGATGAAGCCCAAGCTCTGGGTCTTCCGCGATATCGATCCATCTCAGCGGGCGAATTTGGTCCGTGCCCTCTCGATCGCTCCCGCAACCGCGTCATTGCTTCTCGCGCGCGGTGTGACCACGCCGGACCAGGCGACCGAGTGGCTCTCTCATCGGCTGCCGCACGATCCGTTGCTCATTCCTGACATGGAGCCAGCCGTCGAGCGGCTCCATCGAGCGGTTACGACCTACGAGCCGGTCTGTTTTTACGGCGACTATGATGTCGATGGGATTACGGCCACCAGTGTCTATCTGTCGTTCTTCGGCGGGTTGGGAGCCAACGTCCGTGCCTATGTTCCGCATCGTCTCCGTGAAGGGTATGGACTCAATGCCGGTGCGATTCAACGGCTGCGTGATGAGGGGATTACGCTGTTGGTGACGTCGGATTGCGGGACGACTGCCCATCGAGAAGTGGGGTTGGCTGGCCAATTGGGTATGGATGTGATCATCACCGATCACCATCAATCCGACGAGCAATTGCCGTCGGCCATGGCAGTCCTCAATCCGCATCGCGGCGATGCGCGCTATCCGTTTCGAGGCCTGTGCTCCGCCGCGCTGGCGTATAAGGTGGCGCAGGCGTATCAGCGGCGCTACGGCCAAGCCGGCGTGCTGTTGGAGTCATTGCTTGACCTTGTCGCGTTGGCCACTATTGCGGATGTCGTCCCGTTGCAGGATGAGAATCGAGGGTTCGTTCGGGAGGGCCTCGCCCAATTGACGAGAGGAGCCCGCTGTGGTGTACGGGCATTGAAGCAGGTGGCTGGGGTGACACGTGATTGCACGGCGGAGACCATCGCTTTCAAGCTCGCGCCGCGCATTAACGCCGCCGGGCGGTTGGATGATGCAATGTTAGGGGTACGGTTGCTGACCACTGAATCACCATCTGAAGCGCAGTGCTTGGCGGATAAGCTCGAACGACTCAATCGGGAACGGCAACAGATTGAGGCCGATATCATGGCCGAAGCCTTGACAGTGTTGAAAAACCAGGAGTTGATGCCGGCGATCGTGGTGGCGTCGCGTCGATGGCATCTAGGTGTGGTCGGGATTGTCGCCTCACGTCTGGTCGAACGGTTCCAGCGCCCCGCGATTGTCATGGCCGTGAACGAGCAGGGGATCGGGAAGGGATCGGCTCGCACGATCGGTGAGTTCGACCTCTACAAAGGATTGGCTGCCTGTCGGGATGTCGTGGAGGCGTTTGGCGGCCATCCGAGTGCAGCCGGTGTCACGGTGCGTGAATCCCATCTCGATGAGTTTCGCGCACGCTTCTGTGACGTGGTCGCGGGACGGACAAGCGATGCGACCACGATTCCGACGCTGGATGTCGATGCGGAGCTGCGCCTGGACGAGGTGAATCTGCGATTGATGCAGGAGATCGGCGCCCTTCATCCGTTCGGTGCCGGGAATCCAGAGCCGACCTTTGCCGTGATTCGGCTTGAAGTGATGGACGCGCGCACCGTCGCTGAGAAGCATCTCAAAATGACGGTACGGCAGGGCGGATCGCTCCCGTTCGACAGCATCGGATTCGGCATGAAGTCTCTGGGAGAACGAGGCATCTCGTCCCGCGCCCCGGTTGATCTGGCGTTTACACCGGAACTCAACCGTTGGAACGGCTATGACCGGATTCAGCTCCGCATCCGCGATGTCCGGCCGAGCGTGGTAGAGTGATGTATGCCCTACGAAACTGTCATGGATCTCGACCAGCTGCTGGATCGGGTGAAAAGTTATCATGCGGAGGCCGACCTCGGTCTAGTCCGCCGAGCCTATGAATTTTCCGCCAAGGCCCACGAAGGTCAGCGCCGTCGATCCGGCGAACCCTACCTACAGCATCCCATCGCGGTAGCCGGTGTCCTCACATCGTTGAAGACCGATGTCACCGCGATCGTAGCCGGGCTTCTCCACGATACACTCGAAGATACCCTTGCGACTCCGGACGAGCTTGAGAAGGAGTTCGGCAAGGATGTGGTCCATCTTGTCGACGGGGTCACCAAGATCGGCAAGATTACCTTCCGCAATTACGAAGAGAAGCAAGCCGAAAATTTTCGCAAAATGGTCCTCTCGATGGCGGACGATATCCGAGTCGTCCTCATCAAGCTGGCAGACCGGCTGCATAACATGCGCACACTCGAGCATCTAAGCAAAGTCAAGCGACAGGAGATCGCACAGGAAACCTTGGAGATCTATGCGCCACTGGCGAACCGGCTCGGGATTGGGTGGATTAAGAACGAGTTGGAAGATCTGTGTTTGAAGCATCTGAAACCAGACGTGTACGAAACCCTGCGCGTGCGAGTCGCCAAACGGGATGAAGATCGGCAACAGTACATCCAAGAAGTCATCCAGCTGGTCAACAAGGCCATGCAGGAAAACGGATTACCGGGGGAAGTCTATGGCAGGCCGAAGCATCTCTATGGCATCTACCAGAAGATGAACAAGCAATCGATCACGTTCGAGGAGGTGTACGATCTGACTGCCTTGCGGATCGTGACGGACACAAAGATGAATTGCTACGCCTTGCTTGGGGTGATCCATTCCTTGTGGAGACCGGTCCCAGGACGTTTCAAAGACTATATCGCGATTCCAAAGTCAAACCTCTATCAATCGCTCCACACGACAGTGGTAGGGCCGAAAGGCGAGCATGTCGAATTTCAAATCCGGACGGAAGACATGCATCGTGTCGCAGAGTACGGAATCGCCGCGCATTGGAAGTATAAAGAGCAGGGACGTGTCGGGGATCGGGACAGCAAAGCCTTTGGCTGGCTCCATCAGTTCGTCGAATGGCATCAAGATTTGCCGGACAACCGCCAGTTCATGGATTCAGTGAAACTCGATCTCTTCCACGACGTGGTGTACGTGTTTACGCCAAAAGGTATTGTCAAAGAGCTGCCAAAAGGGTCAACCCCCGTCGATTTTGCCTACGCAATCCATACTGAAGTGGGTGATCATTGCGTTGGGGCCAAGGTAAACGGGAAAATCGTTCCGCTCAAGCATCAATTGACCAGTGGCGATACGGTCGAAATCCTCACCTCCGCGACTCAAACGCCTCACAAGGATTGGCTGAAATTTGTCCGCACCTCCAGAGCCAAGACCAAAATCAAACACTGGATCAAGATCGAAGAACAAAAGCGAAGTATCGAGATCGGTCGCCGGCTGTTGGAGTCCGAATTCCGCCGTCATGGGATGGCGCCGGCCCAAATGCTG
>Ga0187779_10001510_pt1 | contig 14495 bp, 14 predicted proteins | sample 1015_Q2_SP10_10__FD_132435 | JGI IMG/M metagenome (GOLD analysis project Ga0187779, IMG submission 132435) | Tropical peat soil microbial communities from peatlands in Department of Meta, Colombia - 1015_Q2_SP10_10_MG | ecosystem: Environmental > Terrestrial > Soil > Wetlands > Peat | place... | reverse complement strand
CGCGCCCGCCACTCCTCCAGACGTGGCGAATCTGCCCGCACGTGTGCGACCGTCTCGCAACCCCGAGCGCGCAGGGTCTGTACCACCTCCCGCCCGGTGTATCCGGTTGCCCCGGCGACGAACGCGATCGTCACGTCGATTTCTTCCTGGGAACGCTCAGCGATTTCCACGCTGGGCCGGCGAGATGCCGAGCCGTCTGGACGATCTGCCCGATGTGATAGGCATAGTGGGCGAGTTGCGTGTCAATCGCCTCCAGCACGGTGAGCGGAGCACCCCGAATCTGCACGGTCCGGATCAGGTCGTCGGGGCGCAGCCCCTCCAGGGTCTCGAACAGCCGGGCCCAACCATCGTCCCACCAATCCAGCAGCTCTGCCCGCGTGGGCGAGGCCGGCAGCTCGAACTCCGCGTCCCGGTTGCGATCCGGCTTCTCCCCGTCGCTGGTCAGGAACCCGGTCCAGCGGGACCGCATGTTTCCAGCGAGATGCTTCACCAGAATCGCGATGCTGTTCGAGTCCGGATCGGGCTGCCAGGAGAGTCCGCTGTCATAGACCTGGGCGATGGCCCGCTCCCCCAGCTTCTTGTGGGTCTTGAAGCGCTCCGTCACGTCCCGGAGATAGAGTACGCCGAGTTCGTCGGCCATGATTCCAATTCCTCGCTACAGGAGACTCACTGGATCCCGATCAATCGTCACCCTCACCCCCGTTGGCTGGGGCAGCCGGTTTGCCGCATACCGCACGATGCGCCCGAGCGATTCCCCCTCTCCCCGCAGCACCACATGCCATCGCCACCGGTCTTTGATTCGAGTGAGCGGGCATGGTGCCGGACCGAGCACATCCACCACCAGATTCTGCTGCGCGACCAGCGCCGTGCACCACCGCGCCACGGCCGCCGCCGCATCGGCGACCGCCGTCTCCTCTTCGCCGGAGACCAGCAGGTTGACCAGCGCCACGACCGGGGGATAGGGCGGATCCCGCCTGGTGGCCAGCTCCGTCGCGAGAAAGCCCTCCGCATCATGCCGCGCCGCGGCGGTCAAGGCATAGTGCTCGGGGTTTCTCGTCTGGACCACTACCCTGCCGCCCCTGGGGCCCCGACCCGCTCGTCCTGCGACCTGCGCGATGAGCTGGAAGGTCCGTTCAGCCGCACGAAAGTCCGGAAGATGCAGCCCGGTATCCGCGTCCACCACGCCGACCAGCGTCACGTTCGGAAAATCCAGCCCCTTGGCGATCATCTGGGTGCCGAGCAGGATGTCCACCTCGCCACGGCCCACACGGTCGAGGATCGCCTGATGCGACCATTTGGCGCTGGTGGTGTCGAGGTCCATCCGCGCCAGCCGCGCCTCCGGGAAGCGGGAGGCGAGAAACCGCTCCAGCTGCTGGGTCCCCACACCGCGCATCCGCTGCACCTCCCCACCGCATTCCGGACAGGCTCGGCGGATCGGCAGGTCCCGTCCACAGTAATGACACCGGAGTCCCGGTGGAGTCTGGTGGACGGTGAGCGCGATGCTACAGCGATCACAGCTTTGGACATGGCCACAGGCCTGGCACTGAAGCGTCGCGGCGTACCCCCGTCGATTGAGCAGCAGAAGCACCTGCTCGCCACGGGCGAGAGCGGCCTGAGCGCCCTGATCCAGACGTTCCGACCATGGCACAGCTCCCGCCTCCTTGAGTCGCGGGGCGCTCCGCAGGTCAACGATCTCCACCGGCGGCAGCGGCTGGGTCCCTGCCCGTTCGGGGAGACGGATCAAGGCGAGCCTTGGCCCGACGCGGGCCATGCTTTCCGCTGAGGGCGTAGCGCTGCCGAGAATGTATCGGGCGTTCTCCAACCGGGCCCTCACGAGCGCGACCTCCCGGGCATGGTAGCGCGGGGCTTCTCCATTCTTGTAGCTCGCCTCGTGCTCTTCATCCACCACGATCATGCCGAGCTCCCGTACCGGCGCGAAGATCGCGGAACGAGCGCCCACCACCACCCGGCGCTCGCCGCGTCGTACCGCGCGCCATTGGTCGGCGCGTTCACCGTCAGACAGCCCGCTGTGCAGGACGGCGACCTCTTCACCGAAAGCCCCGCGGACACGGCTCACCGTTTGGGGGGTGAGGGCGATCTCCGGCACCAGCAGGATCGCCCCTCGCCCCTGGGCCAGCGCGTGCCGGATCGATTCCAGGTAGACCAGGGTCTTGCCGCTACCGGTGACGCCGAAGAGCAGCGCGCCGTCACCCGGGGCGAGCTGGCTCACCGCGCTGATCGCATCGCGCTGTGCGCCGGTGGGAATCGTGGGTGGTGGCGTGCCGGCCAGCTCTCGAAACGGGTCGCGCGGCGCTTCGACCGCCTCGAGCGACACCAGGCCGCGCTTGACCAGAGCCTCGAGCCCACTCCTCGAAAGCCCCAGTTTCTCGGTCAGATGCCGCGTCGGAGCGGCGCCGCCGAGTTCCTCCAGGGCTTCGAGCAACGCCCGCTGCGCAGGGCTTCGGCGGAAGAGTGCGTCGCGCTCGGCGAGTGGTGGGACGGCCTCGGTGAGCCTGGCCATTCGCTCGGTCTGAACAGCTGCGTCGGTTTCGGGCGCCTCGGTCCGAAGGGTGAGGACACCGACCCGCGCCAGCCGGTTGATCGCGTCCCAGACCGGGCGCTTCAGTGCGCGGGCGATGCCCGAAACGGGGGCCTCCCCTCCTTTCCGCTCGAGCCACGCGGCGACCTCTCCCGCGACGCCCCCTGCGATGGGAGCTCCGGTCAGGGCGGCGATCACTCGAGACTCCCCCCACATCGCGGCAGGCAACGCCGCCCGCAGCGCGAGACCAGGCGGGGCCCCGTAGTACCCCGCGATCCACTCGACCGTCTCCAGTAACGGTTCAGGCAGCGCGGGCTCGGCATCAGGGGCGGAAAGGATTTCCCGCGCTTCCCGCTCGGGGGGAGTGTCGGCCAGACCGGTCACGATGCCGATCATCTCACGCTGGCGCACCGGTACGACGACCCGTGCACCGGGGACCACGCGGTCAGCGAGACTCTCGGGGATGCGGTAGGTGTAGGGCTGGGCCAGTGGCAGCGGGAGCGCCACCAGCCCGAAGCCGGGTGTCATCGGCGACTCAGACCGAGCCCCGGACCGGCTGGCAGACGCACCTGGCCGCCGTCGATGGTCGCGCCGGCGAAGGGGTCGTTGGCGAGGAGGGCCGCCCCGTCGAGATCGACGATATCCACCAGCGGCGTGAGATGAGCCGCGGCGGTGATGGCGATGGAGCTTTCGATCATGCAGCCGACCATCACCATCAAGTGGTGGGCGCGCGCCATCGCGATCATCCGCAAGGCCTCGCGCAGGCTCCCGCACTTGGCAAGCTTGATGTTGATCCCGTCGACCCGCCCCACCAGGCGCGGGATGTCCGCGGTGGTGAGGCAGCTCTCGTCGGCGATGACCGGGATCCGCGAGGCCCGCTTTACCTCCGCGAGACCATCCAGGTCCTCCGCCCCCAGAGGCTGCTCCAGCACCGTCACACCAAATTCCTCCAGCACCGGCAGCATGCGGATGGTCTGCTTGACCGTCCAGCCGGTGTTGGCGTCCACCCGGATCTCCTTGTCGGTGGCGTCGCGGATGGTCTTGAGAATCTCGAGGTCGCGGTCACTCCCCAGCTTCACCTTGAGAATCGGGTACTGCGCCGCCTCCCCCACCTTCTGGCGAATCTTCTCCGCCGAATCGATGCCGATAGTGAACGTGGAGCGCGGGGCGCGCTCCGGATCCAGCCCCCACAACCGATATACCGGCACACCGAGTCGCTTGCCCGCGAGGTCGTGCAGGGCCGACGACAGAGCGCACCGCGCGGCGGGATTGAGGCGCAGCAGCTTCTCCCATTCGCGCTCGGCGTGCTCGAGCTGGAACGGGTCCGCCGGCAGATGTTCGGCGTAGACCTGGAGCGCTGCCAGGACCGTCTCGGTGCTCTCGCCGTATATCCGCGCCGGTGCCGCCTCGCCCCAGCCTTCCATGCCATCCTGGTCCACCAGCCGCACCCAGATGGTTCGGTAGTCACTCTGCCCGCCTCGGGCGATGATGAAGGGGTGGCGCGTGCGGAGATGGAGAATCTCGGTTTCCAGGCGGATCGGTTGCGCCATCGCGTGGGCTCCGGAGGACTCGGTGGAGGGTGAGAGTATATCGAACTCGGTCGGGAGAGTCACGCGAGCGCGCCGATCGTGGCCACCACACCTTCCGCGATGCGCGCCGGGACGTAGCCGCCCTCCAGCAGGCCGACGATCGGGACCGCCGGGAGCCGCTCCCGGAGTCGCGTCGTCAGGCGCGCGAAGTCTGACGGCTCCAGGGTGAATCCGCCCAGAGGATCGCCGTACAGCGCGTCATAGCCGGCGGAAAGCAGCACCATCGCCGGCGGCCATCCCTCCGTGGCCGCGACAATCGCCGCCCAGAGATCGTCGACATACAGCGAGGCGGGAGCCCCGGGACCGCGCGGCACGTTGAACACATTGCCGACCCCGCGCTCCTCCGCCATCCCGGTTCCCGGATACCAGGGATGCTGGTGGAGCGAGACGTAGCGAATCGTCGAGTCGTGCTCGATCAGCGCCTGGGTGCCGTTGCCGTGATGCACATCCCAGTCGATGATGAGCACCCGGTCTCGTCCCAGCTGCTGCGCCCGTCTGGCCCCCACCACCGCATTGTTGACCAGGCAGAAGCCCATCGCGTGACCCGCCAGCGCGTGATGCCCGGGAGGCCGTACCGCCGCGAAGGTATGGTGGCCGGTGCTGTGTGTCTCACCGATCGCCTGGTGGATGGCCCCAGTAGCCCCCAGAACCGCCGCCCAGCTCGCCTGAGAGGCGACGGTGTCGAGCGAGAGGGCGCCGCCCCCAATCCTGCTGATCGCCTCCAGCTGCTCCAGATGCTCGGCGGGATGCACCAGGAGCAAGTCGTCAGGATCTCCAGCAGCCGCCTCTCGAAGGTCCGCGGCCGGCGTTTCGGCCAGCCGCGCGAGGATGACCCGAAGCCGCTCGGGGGTCTCCGGGTGACCCGGGCCGGGATCGTGCCTGACGCAGTCGGGGTGATAGTAGACCGGGACCGGCATGACCCTCACCGTCGCAGCAGGTCACGAAGGGCCTGCAGCTCGTCCCGGACCTCTCGACGCGCCTGCGCGAGCTCGGCAAGGGAACGCCGGTGGCGCCGCCACCAGAGCAGGACCAGAAGCGCCCCGACAAGGCAGACCGCACCACCGATCACCGGGCCGCGGCTGTGGCCCCAGAGCCCCGCGGCGAGCAGCAGAACGCCGTCGAGCGTGAGCAGCCCGACGGCGAACTGAGTCGCGATTCTGCCCCGAACCGGGGCCGATGCCATGGCCGAGCGCCTCAGCGCACCGGGCGGCGTCGCCGAGGCAACACGATCAGGGCGGCGTTGGGCACCACACCCGCGTCGGAGAGACTCCGGCCCTCGTCCAGCAGCTCCGCCCCGCGGAACTTGAGCAGATACTCGTCCGGGGCTCCGTTCGAGTGGGTCAGCGCCAGCGCCTGCTTCTTGGCCTCCCGGAGTGGGGTCGTCGGGGGGAGATCGATGGTGACCTGGTCCCACGAATCCTGCACCATGACGCGCACCGGAATGGCCGTCATGCAGCGCTCCCCTGCGCCGCGGGTAACGTCGAGAGGAAGCGTCCGACGGCCTGATCGAAGAACAGGGTCGAGGCCCGTACCCGGGTACCCTCCGGAACCGCCGCCACAGCCAGCGCGATCTCCTCGCCGCCCTGACCGCGGAGCGTCAGCCAGGCGGGGCCCTCTTTCTCCGGAAAGGCAGCGTTGTTCGGCACCCGTTCCTGGAAGAAATTCTTGGCGCGCTGCAGAACCTCGGCGCCAGGCAGGGAAGTCATCGTCTCGTGGGTCATACCGTCCTAATCATCTCGCGTGGTCCGAAATGGCTGCGGGTCGCTACTTCCTGAGAATCGCGATCCCGGTCGGCTGCGCCGGCACCGGGAGGGTGGCGACCACCTTGCGGCTTGTCAGATCGAACATGTCGACCGCGCCGGAGTCGGCTCCGATCGACTCCTGGCTCACGAAGGCGTAGCGCCCGTCCGGCGAATAGGCCACCCCGTGGACGATCTTCTTGGTCGTGGCCACCCGAACCACTTCCGTCAGGGATTGGGCATCGACCAGGCTGAAGCTCTGCGCCTTCTTGTTGGTGACGATGATCCACCGCCCGTCTGGCGAGGGTTCGACGTTGTAGGCCCCGGCCCCAAGGGGAATCTCCTTGGTCTTCTGGAAGGTCGCCGCGTCCCAGACCTGCAGGGTATTGCCGTGGTTGCAGGCGACGTACAGGGTCTGGTCGTTGGCGGAAACGGACACGAAGGTCGGCGCGCAGCTGTTATCGGGCTGGGCCGCGGCGGGGGCGGAGGCCGGCGGGGTGCCGGCGTGATTCACGGCCCCGTGGTCCATTCCGGCCATCCCCGCCATATCGTGGCCAGCGCCAGCCGGAGCCCGGCGCGTGATGCGCAGGGTAGCGACCTCGATCTCCAGCAGCTCGTCGCTATCCATGCATGTGATGTAGACCTTGGTCCCCGAGTGATTCACCTTGACCCCGTGCGGCATGTCGCACGCGGGCAGGTGAGTGATCGTCGACATGGTCGGCGTGTGCACCACCGATACCAGGTTCATTCGGGGGTGATCGCCGTGGAAATCGCTGTTGGCGACGAATGCCAGTTCGCCGTCCGGCGTGACGCTGATTGTGGTCGGAAACATTTCCAATGGCGCGCGGCCCACCAGGGTGTCGCTCGCCGCGTCCATCTTCCATAGGGTGCCGAACGGCGTCCCGTGCGCGATCGAGATGTAGTAGAAGCGGTTGTCCGGAGAGACAGCCAGGTTGTGGGGGCCATCGATGTCGGCGGGCATGATGCCGACCGGGATGACCTTCTCCCGTACCAGCGTCCCATCCCCAGGGCGCATCCAGGTTACGATGTCGCCTGACTCGCTCACGATCCCGACCCGGTAGCCCGGATCGGCGCCCTGGGCGAGCAGGGCGCTCGGAAGCAGAAGGCTGGTCGCCAGCACCATGCGCTTGATCATCGGGTTCCTCGCGGCGGCTTGGGAAACTCCCGGGATGCGGAAGATAGTCCGTTCACGACCTGGACGGCACGGGCCACGACCTCCCCCTGAAACGCTGGAGGCTGCCTCCAAAGCCGCCACCATCGGCTCGGCTTCCGCAGAACGAGCACCAGCGCACCGGGCGGCGGCGAAGCGATCCCCGTGAGTGTCAGAAACGCGGGGAGCCAGGTGTCTGGCGGCGGCGTGACGGCATACCGGGCTCCGTGCCACTCGACCACCATGTCCGCCGGGACCTCGTCCACTTCCTGCTCAACGAAGAAATCATCGTCGAGCCGATAGACGCCCTCGGCTACCAGATCGGCCGCACGATGAAAATCCGGATCGAACGGCTCACCCTCCGCTCGGGCGAAGTTCTGCTCCGCGGCCCAGTCGAACGCCTCCAGATCCGCGGCCCGCGCGCGCCACTCCAGATGATGCCGCAATTCGTGCGTGAGGGTCTCCCAGGCTTCGGCCCGCCAGTCGAACGCCTCGTCGAGCGCCGATAGCGCCTGGAAGGAGCCGTGATAGAGCACCACCCGGCTCTGGACCCCTGAGCTCTCTGGAGCGCCCTCAGACGGCAATGGGATGCACTCGCCCAGGGTATAGACGTCTGCCCGACTCGGGTGGGGGATCGTCTTCCTCGACACCTCGACTCCGGCGACCCCGGCGAAAAACTCCGCCGGCACCTCGCGCTCCAGCCGGCGGACCAGCCCCTCGAAGTCCTCGTACCGCACGGGTCGTCCCTCAGGCCCCCGGCTGGCGGAGCTCGGCTAGGCCAACCGCTCCGCTATCCATGCGCCCAGCTGATCCTGATGCACTCGCACCTGGGTCATCGCATCGCGGTCCCGCACGGTAACGGTGCCGTCCTTCCCGGTCTCGCCATCGATGGTGCAGCAATAGGGAGTCCCCGCCTCGTCCATGCGCCGGTAGCGGCGCCCGATGGCCCCACTGTCATCGTAGAAGCAGGGGAATCGCTTCTTGAGATCGTGGTACAGCCGCTCGGCCAGCTCGGGCATGCCGTCCTTCTTGACCAGCGGCAGCACCGCGGCCTTGATCGGCGCCACCGAAGGATGAAATCCCAGGATGACCCGGGTCTCTCCTTCGACCTCTTCCTCCCGATAAGCGTCGACCAACAGGGTCAGCGTCACCCGATCGGCCCCAGCGGAGGTCTCGACGATGTACGGGAGATAGCGTTCGTTGGCGGCCTGGTCGAAGTACTCGAGCTTCTTCCCCGAATACTCCTGGTGCCGCCCGAGATCGTAGTCGCTCCGGTTGTGGATGCCTTCGATCTCGTTCCAGCCGAAGGGAAACTCGTATTCGATGTCGTACGCGGCCTTGGCGTAGTGCGCCAGCTCTCCGGGCCCGTGCTGGTGCCAGCGCAGGCGGTTGGGAGCGAGGCCGATGGCATGGTGCCAGGCCATACGCCACTCCCGCCAGCGCTCGAACCACTCCTCGTCGGTCCCCGGCTTCACGAAGAACTGCATCTCCATCTGCTCGAACTCGCGGGTGCGGAAGATGAAATTCCCCGGCGTGATCTCGTTGCGGAACGCCTTGCCAACCTGGGCAATCCCGAACGGCACCTTCTGGCGCGAGGCATTCAGCACGTTCTGGTAGTTCACGTAGATCCCCTGCGCCGTTTCCGGACGGAGGTAGACCACGGCCGCCTGCTCTTCCACCGGCCCCATGAACGTCTTGAACATGAGATTGAACATCCGGGGCTCGGTGAGGGCGCAGGCCGAATGCTCCCCCGGGTGCTTGCTCGGCTTCTGGGGACAACTGGCGTCCTGAAGCTTGTCCGCCCGAAAGCGAGCCTTGCAGGTCTTGCAGTCGACCAGCGGGTCCGTAAATCCCGCGACATGTCCGGACGCCTCCCACACCCGCGGGTGCATGAGGATCGCGGCATCGAGGCCTTCGATGTCATCGCGGGCGTGGACCATCGCCTTCCACCAGCGATCCTTGACGTTCTTCTTGAGCTCCACTCCGAGCGGACCGTAGTCCCACACCGAGCCGAGGCCGCCGTAGATCTCCGAGGATTGAAAAACAAACCCGCGTCGCTTGCAGAGCGACACCAGCTTGTCCATGAGAGTGGTATCAGCCATCGCGCGTCGATTGGTTGGTGGAGTCCGGCCCGCGGGAGCCGACAAAGCTAGGTGGGCATCTCGGCAGCAGCAAGGCTCCGATGCGGCAACTCCTTGCCGGATAATCGCTTGGGCGATGGGTAGCCGGGTCCGGCCCCGACAAAGCCCCATTAAGACTCCATACGCAACTCTATGCCCGGCAAGCAGTTCAAGGCACTTTGCGAGGCCCCTGACTGTAGCGGAGACGCCGCCACAGACTTGCAACCGGCTGTCCTGTCGGAGGATGCGAAACCTGGCCTAGTGGGCGTAGTTCTTGCCCCTCCCTCCCGCCGAGAGCGGACCATGGCCCGCCGAGGTCGGTCGGGCATCACGGTCCAGCGGCGGGCGGAGTGGTATCTGAACAGAGGCGCGCTGCCCGCACAGGCCGCGAATTCGGACCGGGAGCACGACAGTCAAGTTGCTGGGAGATAAGCACATTCCTAAGTTGCATTCAGGTTTCCGGATGGAGCCAGCAACCCTGCGCGTCCTTGGAGTAGCCATGGCAAGCAAACCGGCCCGTCGTGCGCGACGCGGCTTTACGATGGTAGAAATGCTGATCGTCCTGGTGATCATCGGGATCCTGGCGGTGATCGTCCTGCCGTCGATCAACATTTCCCGGATCAAGACCAAGGGATCGATTCAGGCGCTGGGAACGACCATGCTGGCCGTCCAGCGTCAGGCGATTGCCCGGCAGCACAACATGCTGATCCTGATCGACATCAACAATTCCGCGCTGCGGGTGGTCGACGACTCGAACAATGACGAGAAGGTGACCTCGAACGAGCGCGTGCAGTTCATCCCTCTGGGGGACAACGTGGTCTTCGGGAGGCCGGCCGCAGTGCCGGCCCAGCCCTTCGGGACCAGCGCGGTGAACTTCACGAATACCGAGGCGACCACCGGCCTGCCGTCGATCGTGCTATACCGCAACGGCAGCGCCAAGCAATACGGCGGCTGGTACATCAGCACGACCAAGGCGATGCTGGGCGTGCGCGGGCACGGGAATGAAACCTGGTCCATGGACATCGAACGGGCGACCGGACGCGCCGAGTGGCAGCGCTGGAACGGCTCCGCCTGGCTGAGGGGGTTCTGATGCGGAACACGCGGGCAGGCTTCACGCTGATCGAGGTAGCCATTGCGGTGACCATTCTCGCGATTGCGCTGCTCATCGTCCCGGCCGCTGGGATCCGGTTTACCCGTGCGGTCGCGACCAATCGGGTGCGGAATGAGGGGAACGCCCTTGCCGACGCCTGGATCGCGCGCTGCCGGGCCGAACCCAACTATGCCGCCCTCGATTCCAACGTGACCGGCAAGTGCCGCGGCACGGTTACCGGGCTCGGCACCTACAACTTCACCCGGACGACCACCGTGACGACGGACGCCACCCTGTCCGGCGTCGCGGACTCGCTCAACGACTACAAGCGCGTCACCGTGGTCGTGACATCGACCTCGCTGACCACGCCGGTCAGCCGGACCGTCACGATCGCCAAGCCATAAGCGGGAGGAAGGCCATGCGGGACCGCCGTGGTATGACCCTGATCGAAATGCTCATCGCGATCACCGTCTTTTCGGTGATCATGGGGGGCGCCCTGGGCTTTCTCTCGAGCCAGTCGAAGGGGCTCGATCGAAGCTCGAATGATATGGGAATGCTGCAGAACCTCACCTTCGCCGGTTCCATCATGGCGGAGGAGTTCCGGATGGCCGGGGCCAACACGCCGTTCAAGCAGCCCTCGGTCGTGTACGCCGGCACCACGGCATTCGCCTTCAACGCCGACTACGCCTCCAACACCGACAGCCTCTACACCGTCTACTACAATCCCGGGCTCCCGGCCGGGCAGGTGAACGCCCTCACCTCTTCGCAGCGCTTCGCGCTGCCAGGCACCAGTCCGGCGTTCAACTACCCCGACTCGAACTACTTCGCGGCCGGCAACGCCACCCTCAACAGCCCGGCCGAAACCATCATCTGGTACTTCACGCCGGACACCACCACGCCGGCTGCCAACGACTACCTGCTCATGCGCCAGGTGAATAACGCCGCGCCTGAGGTGGTCGTCCGGAACGTGCTCCAGACCGCCGGCAAGAACTTCTTCCAGTACTACTGGCAGCACATCCCGGCGGGCGGCACGGCGGCCGCGACCCTCGACACTGTGCCAACCGCCTGGATGCCGCTCAAGCATTCGGTGGGCGTTCACGGGTCGGTCGGAGATACCGGCGCGGTGGCCCATATCGACAGCCTCGGCTCGGTCGAGATCGCGTTCACGGTCACCAACGGTCAGACCGGGGCCGCGCTCCGCTCGCGGTCGATCGACTTCATGGTCCCGCTCCCGAACATCAGCACCAAGGCAGTCACCAGCTGCGGCGACATTCCGATTCTGGGGACCGCGGTCACCTCGACCTGGAAGGTCGATTCGACCCTGACGCCGTGGGACACCACGATGATCCTCAAGTGGAACCAGGCGGTGGACGAGGTGGGTGGCGAGAAGGACGTGAAGGCCTACGTCATCTGGCGTCGGCTCACCACCGATACCGGCTTCACCGATCCCATCGCCAGCGTGCCGTCGGGCTCCCCGACGCCCAGCTATAACGACCAGACCGCGGTAGTCGGGGCGCCCGGCTACATCTACGGTCTTGCGGCCCAGGATTGCACCCCGTCGCTCTCGACGGTGGCGACGGTCACTGCGCCCCTTACGCCCTGACGCGTCCCTGGAGAACCGGCCATGTCCTTTCGATTCTTGCGGAACCGGCGCGGCATCGCGCTGCTGACCACGCTGCTTGTGGCCTTCGCGGTCAGCGCCATCGCCATCACCGCAGTGATGATGACGCTGAACGCGAATCTCATCGGTAAGAACAGCGAGCGCGCGGCGATCGTCGACGCCGCTGCCCTCGCCGGCGTGGAGGAAGCGCGGAGTGCGATCAACGGCAACAAGGCGCTCTACCCGAACAACGGGTTCACCACGCTCGAGAGCAATGCCAAGGTAAAGAATGCCTCGAACACGGTGATTTCCGGCGGGGTGATCCGCTCCACCTATGCGGGCCCCAGCGGCATCACCAGCGGCCAGTATGGCATCGTGGGGAGCATCACCTCGGTGGCGCAGGACAGCTTCGGCAATAAGGCGGTGCGACGGCTCGAGGTGAACCAGCAGAGCTTCTCGAAGTTCGCCTACTTCACGAACTTCGAAACCGACACCTCCGGCAATACAATCGTCTTCGGTGGCGGTGACAAGCTGCAGGGCCCGGTCTTTTCCAACGACCTGATCAAGATCTACACGACACCGACGCCGGCCGTCACCTTTCTCGGGCAGGTCAGCACCGCCCAGAGCAGCATTCAGAATCAGGCCAACGCCTCGTTCGCGAAGCCCCCGATCCTGAACGCCGCCAAGATCCCCATGCCGACGGTCGCCGATCTCAACAAGCTCGACAGCCTTGCCCAGATCGGCGGCACCGAATTCGCCGGCTCGACCGCCGGCGGCGCCGGCCAGGCCCGGACCCGCGTCCACTTCCTGACGATCGACCTCGGACCGGCCAATGGCGGCGTCCAGGGCTTCTTCCGCGTGTATATCGGTACGGACGAGAACTACGTCTCGGCCAGCCTCCCGCCGACCACCAGCACGACCGGCAATTACCTGGAACTGTCGAAGAATTGCGGAGACAGTGTGGGCGGGATCTTCATGTCCGCCTTCTATCACGACACCGCGACCAGCGTGAGTCACAAGCACGGCGTCAGCGGCACCACCAACGCCAACAAGATCGCCCGCCGCGACTCGTCCCTCACCCGCGGTTTCCCACTCTCGCGCTGCTACCTCGGCGGCGACTCGGTCCTCACCACCCCCGGCACCGGAGCCAACTGGCCCAACACCGGTCAGCCCGACGGGGGCGCCTGGGTGCAGGCACCCGCTGGGATCCGGTCGGCGCTGGCCGCCCTCGGTGGAGTGATCACCGGCCGCCCGGATGCCAACTACCTGTTCCCGCTGAGCCGCGCCTGGAACTCGAACTTCAAGGGCGTGGTCTATGTGACAGGGAAGACTATCGTCAGTGGGGTGGTCCATGGCCGGGTGACGGTGGCCGCCACAGGAAACATCGTCTTCGCCGACGACATCACCTACTACCAGAACCCGGCCACGCGGGATTGCACCACCGGCGACATCGCCGGCTACTTCTCCGGCCAGTCAGTCATCGTCGCGAATAACACGATGAACGCGCCGCAGACGCTCAACACCAACGGGTCCCAGATCTCGGGGCCGCCGAGCGATCCGGCGTCGTTCCGCAGTTACAGCGCGACGAACGATGAAACGATTCATGGCTTCATCCTGACGCTCAAGACCTTCGGCGCCGAGCAGAATTCCGTGGGCTCCGAGAAGGCCCAGTCCTGCCTGAACGGCGGGACCTTCCCCGCCGGCCGAGGCTGCCTCAATACTTATGGCGGCATCATCCAGGGGAACCGCGGTGCCGTCGGTTTGACCTCTGGGGAAGGCTACATCAAGAACTACCAGTACGATGCCTGCGGAGCCACCGATCCGCCGCCGTACTACCCGACGACGGGCGTGTTCGTGAAGAACCGCTTCTACGAGCTCGATCCGACCCGGTTCAGCGTGGCGGGGTGGTACGCGGCCAACCAGAACTGAGCCGACCGCTCCGACGAAGAACCCTCCGGCGCCTGCCGGAGGGTTCTTCGTTTCTGCCTCACCCGCCGGCCGCTCCCTCTTCCTTCCGTCGAAGCACATCCCGCACGATCAGCTCGCCGTGTCCACGCGCGTTTTCGATGAACAACCGGTTGGCGTCCTTCCCGCTGGCGATCACCCCCGCCAGGTAGCACCCTGGGATCGGCGTCATCATGGTGCCTTCGTCGTGGGCGGCGACACCGGTCTGGACGTCGACCGGGACCCCGATCGACTCCAGCAGATCGGTATTCGCGTGGTAGCCCGTCATCGCGAGGACCGTGTCCGCGGGGAGCCGCCGCGCGGGACCGCCGCCCCGAGCACGAATCTCCACCGCATCCGGGGTAATGCAGACCACCTCACTGTTCCAGTGGGCGGCAATGCTCCCCTCTTTGACCCGGTTGGTGATGTCAGGCAGGACCCAGGGCTTGACCGTCCGGTCGAAGCCCTCGAACAGGTGCACCAGACTCACTCGGGCCCCTGCTCGCCAGCATTCGAGCGCCGCGTCCACGGCGCTGTTCCCCGCCCCGATCACCACCACATCCTGATGCCAGTGGCGATGCCCCTCGGTGAAGTAGTGATGGACGTGCGCCAGCTCCTCCCCCGGAACCCCGAGCAGGTTGGGCCAGTCGTAGTAGCCCGTCGCGAAGACGACGTTGGCCGCGTCGTAGGTCGTGGTGTCGTG
>Ga0187779_10001509_pt1 | contig 14496 bp, 11 predicted proteins | sample 1015_Q2_SP10_10__FD_132435 | JGI IMG/M metagenome (GOLD analysis project Ga0187779, IMG submission 132435) | Tropical peat soil microbial communities from peatlands in Department of Meta, Colombia - 1015_Q2_SP10_10_MG | ecosystem: Environmental > Terrestrial > Soil > Wetlands > Peat | place... | reverse complement strand
TTACGACGGGCCGATGGAGGGATAGCAGGCGGTCGACCGCTACACCATCCGGCTGAAGCTCAATTTCCCTTCCTACGATCTGCTGGCCGACCTGACGACTTCGCCCACTGCGGCCGTGGCTCGCGAAGTGATCGAAGCCTATGGCGACGAGAAGCACTGGACGATGGCCAATCCGGTCGGCACCGGCCCGTATCGATTGAAGGAATGGCGGCGCGCGCAGAGGATCGTGCTCGAAGCGAACCCGGACTTTCGCGACGAGACCTTCCCCGAAAGCGCCGCGCCGGAGAATCGCGCGCTAATGGCCAAGATGCGCGGCAAGAAGCTGCCGATCATCGGGCGCATCGAGATCAACATCATCGACGAATCGAACCCGCGGCTGCTCGCGTTCCAGAATCGCGAGCTCGACTACGTCACGGTGCCGGCGGATCTCCCTCGCAATGTGCTGGGACCGGACAACAAGCTGAAGCCAGAGCTCGCCGCGCAGGGGATCGTTCTCGAACACGGCGTGCAGCCGGCGATCACGTACACCTTCTTCAACATGGAGGATCCGGTCGTCGGCGGCTATACGAAGGAGAAGATCGCGCTGCGCCGGGCGATCGGCATGGCGTTCAACGTGGACGAGGAGGTTAACATCATCCGTCAGGGCCAGGCCGAGCCGGCGACGCAGCCGATTCCGCCGAACGTGGCCGGCTACGACCCGAACGTCAAAGACCGCCAGAAGTACGATGCGGCGGCCGCAAAGGCGCTGCTCGACAAGTTCGGCTACGTCGATCGCGATGGCGACGGCTGGCGCGACCTGCCCGACGGCAAGCCGCTGAAGCTCGTCATGGGCTCGGACACCTCCGCCCTTCTGCGGCAGTACGACGAGCTGTGGCAGCGCAGCCTCAAAGCGGTCGGGATCCGCATCGAGTTCGTCAAGCAGAAATGGCCCGATCTGCTCAAGATGGCTCGCTACGGCCAGCTGCAGATGTGGTTCCTCGGCAACATCAATACGACGCCGGAGGGGTTCGCTTTCATGTCGCTGCTCTACGGGCCCCATGCCGGCTTCTCGAACCTGGCCCGCTTCGATCTGCCCGAGTTCAACAGCCTCTACGAAAAGGCGCGCACGCTGCCCGACAGCCCCGAGCGGACCCTGGTCTTCCGCAAGATGTCGGAGCTCGTCAACGCCTACTCGCCCTGGATGCTCAACGCCTATCGCTACGAGAACGTCCTGTATCAGCCGTGGATGTTGGGCGTGAAGTACAGCGTGTTCGACTGGCATGCCTGGAAGTATTACGACATCGATCTCGAGCGCCGCCAGCGCGCCGGGAAATAGCGGCGAATCGACGCAAACGGCCGGCGCGCTGATCGTGAAGTGACAACACAGGGCCAGGGAGGCCGCAACGCCATGAAACGCCCGCTCTTCCTGCGCATGCTTGCGCGCTTCATCGTCATGCTCCCCTTCGCGACTTCCGGCGTCGCCGCGCCTGCCGCGGATATGAGCAAGGTCCTGCACGTCGCCATCATCGCGCCGGAGAGCGGCTTCGATCCTCAGGCGACCAGCGACCTCTATTCGGTCTACGTCATCCGCCAGGTGTTCGATGCGCTCTACCGCTACGATTTCCTGGCACGCCCGTACAAAGTGATCCCCAACACCGCAGCGGCGCTGCCGCAGATCTCCGCCGACGGGCTCACCTGGACGATCAAGGTCAAGCCCGGCATCTACTTCGCCGACGACCCGGCGTTCAAGGGCAAGAAGCGCGAGCTCGTCGCCGCCGACTACGTCTATTCATTCAAACGGCTGCTCGACCCGAAGCTGCGCTCGTACAACGTGCAGATCCTCGACCGCCGGCTGGTCGGGGCGAAAGAAGCGATCGCCGCAGCGACGAAAACCGGCAAGTTCGACTACGATGCCCCGCTCGAGGGGGTGCAGGCGATCGACCGCTACACGCTGCGGCTCAAGCTCGCCTTTCCGTCCTATGACCTGCTGGACGATCTGATCTCCGCCTCGACGGCCGCCGTGGCGCGCGAGGTCGTCGAGGCCTACGGCGACCCCGCCGGCTGGGTGACGGATCATCCCGTCGGCACGGGACCGTACCTGGTGAAGCAGTGGCGGCGCGGCCAGCAGATCGTGCTCGAAGCCAACCCGAGTTTTCGCGACGTCGTCTTTCCCGAAAGCGCCGCGCCGGAAGACCGCGCGATCGTCGCGAAGATGCGGGGCAGGAAGCTCCCGATCTGCGGCCGCATCGAGATCGCGGTGATCGAAGAGTCCAATCCGCGGTTGCTAGCCTTCGAGAAGGGTGAGCTCGACTACATCGTGGTGCCCACGGACCTCGCGCCCAAGGTCCTCAACGGAGACAAGCTCAAGCCCGAGTACGTCGCGAGGGGCATCGTGCTCGGCCGCGGCGTGCAGCCGTCTCTGGTCTACACCTACTTCAACATGGACGATCCGGTCGTCGGTGGCTACACGCCCGACAAGATAGCGCTCCGGCGCGCGATCAGCATGGCGTACAACAACATCGACGAGATCAATGTGATCCGCCTGGGCCAGGCGATGGCCGCGACGCAGCCGATTCCTCCCGGCGTGGTCGGACACGACCCCGACCTCAAGGGCAACGCGACCTACGACGTCGCCGGGGCCAAGGCGCTGCTCGACAAGTTCGGCTATGTCGACCGCGACGGCGACGGCTGGCGCGACCTGCCCGACGGCAAGCCGCTCAAGCTCACTCTCGCGTCGGACCCTTCCGCCATCTATCGCCAGTTCGACGAGCTGTGGCAGAAGAGCATGAACGCAGTGGGCATCCGCATCGAATTCACCAAGAACAAGTTCCCGGACACGGTGAAGCAGGCCGTTGCCGGGCAGCTGCAGATGTGGGGGCTTGCCAACACGCTGGCCAACGACAACGGCTTCGGCATGCTCGACCTTCTCTATGGGCCGCACAAAGGGATGTCGAACTTCGCGCGCTTCGACCTCCCCGAGTTCAACAAGCTCTACGAGGAGGCGGAGCAGCTTCCCGATGGTCCGAAGCGCAGCCAGCTCGTGCGGCGCATGTCGGCGCTGGTGACCGCCTACGCGCCCTGGGTGCTGCATACGTACCGGATCGAGAATGTTGTGGTCCAGCCCTGGGTTCTCGACTACAAGTACAACAGCTTCGATCCGCACCCATGGATGTACTACGACATCGACGTCGCCCAGCGCACGGCCGCGACTCGCTAGCCTTGCCCTACGATCGGCTGCACGGCGTTTCCCGAAGCCTCGCGCGCTTCCTAGGCGCGATCGTCGTTAGCGCCGTTGTACTCGCAGATCCTGCGGGCGCGGCCGACATGGCGAAAACGATCCGCACGGCTTTCATCGTGGCGGAAACGGGTTTCGATCCCGCCGCATCGAGCGACCTGTACTCCGATAGCATCCAGCGTGCTATCTTCGACACGCTCTACGGCTTCGACTATCTCGCGCGGCCGTACAAGCGCGTGCCGCGCACCGCCGCGTCGATGCCGGAGATAAGCGACGGCGGGCGCACCTGGACGATGCGTGTCAAGCCGGGCATCTACTTCGCCGACGATCCCGCGTTCAAAGGCAAAAAGCGCGAGCTGACAGCTGCCGACTACGTGTACTCGTGGAAGCGCCTCATCGATCCGCGCGTGCGGTCGCCTTTCTCTTGGTATCTGCAGGACAAGATAGTCGGGGCCGATGCTGTGGTCGAAGCCGCGAATAAGAGCGGGCGCTTCGATTACGACGCTCCCATCGAGGGCCTGCGCGCGGTCGATCGCTACACGCTGCGGCTGCAGCTCAAGGATCCCGACTACATCATGCTGGGCTATATGACCCAGAGCCCGATGGCCGCGGTTGCTCGCGAGGTGATCGAGGCCCATGGCGACGCGAGCGGCTGGGCGATGGCAAATCCCGTGGGAACCGGGCCCTACATGCTCAAGTCCTGGCGGCGGGGACAGCAGATCGTGCTCGAGGCGAACCCGAACTTCCGCGACGAGAGCTTTCCCGACAGCGATGATCCCGCCGATCGCGAGATGGTCACCAGGCTGCGCGGCAAGAAGCTGCCGATCGTCGGTCGTATCGAGATCTCGATCATCGAGGAATCGAATCCGCGGCTCCTCGCGTTCAACAGCAACGCGCTGGACTACGTGAACGTGCCCTCCGATCTTTCCGACCACGTGCTGGACGCATCAGGCAAGCTGCGTCCCGAGTACACGGCGCGCGGCGTGACGCTCGCGCGCGTGACACAGCCCGCACTCCAGTACGCGTACTTCAACATGGAGGACCCGGTCGTCGGCGGCTACGGGAAGGAGAAGATCGCGCTGCGCCGCGCGATCGCGATGGCGTTCGATCGGCCCGCGTTGATCCGCGTTGTCTACCAGGGCCAGGCGCTTCCTGCCTCGCAGCCGATACCGCCGAACCTTCCCGGCCACGACGACAACTGGAGCGTCGACGTCAGCTACGACCCGGCTGCGGCGAACACGCTTCTCGACAAGTTCGGCTACCGCGAGCGTGATTCCGAGGGTTACCGCACGCTGCCCGACGGCAAGCCGCTCGCGATCACGATGGCTTCCCCGACCTCGGCGCGCGACCGCGAGTTCGACGAGCTGTGGCAGCGAAGCATGAAGGCGATCGGCATTCGCCTCGACTTCCTGAAGCAAAAGTTCCCCGACCTGATCCAGATGGGCAAGCACGGTAAACTGCAGATGTGGCGCGTAGGCTGGATCACCCAATACGGCGAGGGCGATGCCTTCGCGCAGCTCCTCTACAGCAAGAACATCGAGCAGACGAACTATGCACGCTTCGCGCTGCCGGAGTACGACGAGCTCTACCGGACGTCACGCAGGCTGCCCGACGGGCCCGAGCGAAACAAGGTCTACCGGCGCATGTCCGAGATCGTCGCCGCGTACAACCCGTGGTGGCTCGGCGTCTACACGGTGGAGAATACGCTGGTTCAGCCGTGGTTGCTCGGCTACAAGAAGAACGCGTACTGGGAGCATCCCTGGAAATACCTGGACGTCGACACGGGGAGGCAGGCGAAGCATTAGCTCCCGAAGTGGCGCCAATGCGACAGGCGGCCGTTTGAACGTCGTCGAAGGCGCGGCCTTTCTTGCGCCGGCTGCCCTCTCTCGCGTAGAATTCTTCCGACTCCAACCATCGCGAGGAATGCCACTCCCATGACACGAACGCCGACGACTACCGTCACCGCGATTGCGATCGCGGCACGCGCGTTCGCCGGGGGCATTCCGGGCGGCGCGCAAGCCTCGCCGCTGCGCTAGCACTGCCCGTGCGGATTCCCGCCGGGTAGGGCGGGAACCGAAGCCGGGCCTCAGTTGCTGTAGTTTCCCGAGCCTCGCCTCCCGCCGGTGCCGGATGACCGGCGGCCGCACGCCATGCGCTGCGGCCGGAGGACGAAGCTTATGCGAAGAACGAACACATACCGAACAATCCTGCGCCGTCGTTTCCGCGGTCTGTGGCTCTCGCCCGACTTCCGCAAGCTGTGGGGCTCGCTGACGATCACGTCGTTCGGCACGCAGATCACAAACCTTGCGCTGCCGCTGACCGCCGCGCTGCTGCTGCACGCCTCGCCGATGCAGATGGGGATTCTCGTCGCGCTGGAGACGCTGCCGTTCGCGCTCTTCAGCCTGCACGCGGGCGTGCTGCTCGACCGCGTGCGCAAGCTTCCGGTGGTCATCGCCGCGGACTTGGGCCGTGCGCTCGCGCTCGCCTGCATCCCGATCGCGGCGTGGTTCGGGTGGCTGTCGATCGAGGTTCTCTTCGGCGTCGGATTCCTGTGCGGAGTGCAGAACGTCGTCGGCGGAGCGGCGTATCAGGTGCTGCTCGCCCAGATGGCGGGTCGCAAGCGCCTCGTCGAAGCGAATGCGAAGATCGCGCTTGGCGAAACCTCCGCGGCGCTCGTCGGTCCCGGACTCGCCGGTGCATTGATCCACGTCCTGACGGCGCCGTTTGCGATCGCGCTGGACGCGCTGTCTTTCGTCCTGTCGGCGCTCATGCTGCGGCGGATCAAGGCCCGCAGCGACGTGCCGCAGGTCGATGGCGCAACGAGCGTGTGGCGCGAAATCGGCGAAGGGCTGAAGCTCGTGTGGGAAAACCGCACGCTGTGGGGCCTCGCCTGGCTCGCGGGCCTGTGGCAGTTCCTGCATCACATGCAGATCGCGGTGCTCATCCTCTTCGCGACGCGGCAGCTGTCGCTCTCGGCGGGAGCGATCGGCTTCGCCTACGCCTGCGGCGGACTCGGCTGCGTGCTCGCATCGGTATTCGCGGAGCGTCTGTCGGTGCGCATCGGCGTCGGGCCGGTGATCGTGGCGGGGCTGATGATCACCGCCGCTGGCTGGCAGGCGTTCGGACTGCTCGGCGGCTCGAGCTGGGTGGCGATGCTTGCGCTCGGCGCCGCCATGCTCGTGTTCGACTTCGGCGCGATTCTCTACGCGATCAACTATCTCGCGCTGCGCCAGGCGATCACACCGGACCGTCTGCTCGGGCGGATGACGGCGACGATGCGCTTTCTGACCGTCGCCTCGGCGCCGCTCGGCTCGCTCGTCGGCGGCGCGCTCGCGACTGCCATCGGGCTGCGCGGTACGCTCCTCGTCGTCGGCGCGCTGGGTCTCGCGCTGGCGCTGGCTGCGGTGCTGTGGTCGCCGGTGCGCCAGCATCGAGTGCTGCCGACAACGGTGCTGGAGTAGGGCCGGCGAGCGGCGCGGGTCGAGGGTGAAAGCGGGTAGAATCGCTCGATCCGCCCCTCGCTCAAGTTGCGCGCTCCGCTCGTGGGACGATCCATTCTCTTCGTGACGCTGGATTCCTGCCGCTACGACGCGTTCGTCGAGGCGCGAGCTCCGAATCTCAAATCGCTTGCTCCGCTCTGCCGTGCGCAGGCGCCGTCGCACTTCACCTACGGCTCGCACGCGGCATTCTTCATGGGTTTCACGCCAGGCGACGCGAGCCGTCTCGAACCCTACGTCAATCCGAAGTACGGCAAGATCTTTCGCATGGAAGGCGGCGGCCATCCGGGTCCCGCAGCCCCGCACATCGCGCTCTCGGGACACAACATCATCTCCGGCCTGCGCAACAGCGGGTACCGGACGCTCGGCACGGGCGCGGTAGGGTGGTTCAACCCGGAGCGGCCAACCGGCCGGGTGCTGAGCGCCGACTTCGAGCACTTCGCCTACGCGGCCGGCCCCAAGCTCAAAGCACAGCTCGAGTGGATCGACAAGACGCTCGCTGAAGGTGCCGCGGACACACCGGCGTTCGTATTCCTGAATATCGCCGAAACGCACGTGCCTTACTACCACGACGGCGCGCTCTGGGATCCGTCGTACAACCCCTGCGTCCCGTTCGGAGATCGCAACGATGCGCTTGAATGTCGCCAGCGCCAGGTGGCCTGCGTCGAATGGTGCGACAAGGTGCTCGAGCCGCTGCTCGCGCGCTTCGCCAACGACTCGGTGATCGTCTGCGCCGACCACGGTGACTGCTGGGGAGAGGACGGACTCTGGGAGCACGGCGTCTCGCACGAGAAGACGCTCGAGGTGCCGCTGCTCGTCAGGTTGGCGCAGAACTGAGGCGAACCCGGCTAGCGCTGGAACGGATAGACGCTGCCGATGCCGAGCAGCCGCGTGAGCTCGTCCAAGGCACGGCGACCCTCGTCGAGGAGCAGCGGATCGCCGAGGTCCGACGGCAGCAGCCGATCGCGGTAGTGGCCTCCTACCCAGGCGGTCAGCTCCGAATGCAATTTGTCGGTGAGCCAGACGGAGGCGCCGATCGCCTGTCGCTCGGCCGGCGTCATCGCGACGCGCAGGCGCAGGCAGGCAGGGCCGCCGCCGTTGCGCATGCTCTGCCTCAAGTCGAAGGTCAGCACCTCGCGTATCGGGCCCTCTGCGACGAGGCGCGCAAGCAGCGTGGAGACCGCACGATCCTCTTCGCATTCGAGTGGCGCGACGAGCAGCAGGCTCCCGTCCGCGCGCTCGAGCAGCTGGCTGTTGAAGAGGTAGGTCGCCACCGCGCGGTCGAGATCAACCTCGTGATTATGCACGACGATGGGCCGGAACGAAGGTCCGATGCGCTGCGCGAGCGCCTTCAGCACGGCGTCCTGTTCGACGTAGGCCCGCTCGTGGCAGAACAGAGCGGCACCGCTCCCGACCGCGATCACGTCGTTGTGAAAAACGCCGGCGTCGATCGCATCCGGATTCTGCTGAGCATAGAGCGTGCGCTCGGCGTCGAGCCCGTGCCGGCGGGCGATTGCCTCCGCCGCTTCGCGCGTCTGGCGAGCGGCGAAACGGCGCGGGGCCGGAAGCGAGCCATCGAAGCCGGGGCGGCCGTAGACGAAGAACTCGATCCCCGCTGCCGCAGCGTCGGCGGTGAATCGCGTGTGATTCGCCGCCCCCTCGTCGCCGAACTGCTGAGCGGCGGGGAGCGCGTCGTGAACAGCGAAGTGCCTCGCATCGGCGAAGATCGCGCGCAGCACTCGCGTGGTCGTCGGCGTCTCGAGCGCGCGATGGAAGTGCGAGGCGAGGTTCGCCGGCGTGAAATGCAGCCGGCCGTCAGCCGTATCCGCCGACGGGCTCACCGTGGCGGCGTTCGCGACCCACATCGCAGCTGCCGAGGAACAGGCGGCGAGGAGTTGCGGGGCTTCACGCGCCGCGCGCGCGAGCACCTGCGCGTCGGTGCCATCGAAGCCCAGCGCGCGCAGCGCGCCGACGTCGGGGCGCTCGTGCGGAGGCAGCACCGCCTGCGCGAAGCCCCGGTCGGCCAGCGCCTTCATCTTCGCCAGACCCTGCAGGGCGGCCGCGCGCGGGTTCGAGGCCAGGCTCTTGTGGCGTTCCGCAGCGAGGTTGCCGGTCGCGAGCCCGCTGTAGTTGTGCGTCGGGCCGGGCAGCCCGTCGAAGTTGGCCTCCACCGCGGCGACGGTAACGGATTTCATCGGCCGGCTTCGCTGTGACGACGAATGGTCGGCGCGCCGCACTTCAGCGCCGCGGCGCAAGCGGCACGGCGCGCACGGAATCGCCGTGGCGAACGCCGAGCGCCTGTGCCGTGTGCGGCAGCAGGGGGAACTGGGCGATCCGCGCGGGAGCCGGCGCGAGCGCCGCGCGGAAGCGCTCGAAGCTGCGGCTTGCGACGAGCCAGATGATCTCGTCGGGAGGACCGTCCGGCGTCGGGTCTTCCTCGCCGATTCTCGCCGGCAGCGTCAGGCTTTCGCGGACCGCACGGATGTTGTCGCGGAAGCACTCCAGCGTCGGGCCGGCGTCGAAGATGTCGACATAGCCCTCGTAGCGGAAACCTTCGGACTCGAGCATCGCGCGCGCGGGCGTCGAATCGGCGTGCACCTGGCCGATCGCCGCGCGGGCTTCGGCCGGCAGCAACTGCGTGTACACCGGGTGACGCGGCATCAGCTCGGCGATGAACGCCTTGCGCCCGATCCCCGTCAGATAGTCCGCGCGCGAATACTCCATGGCGAAGAAGTGCCGGCCCAGGCCCTCCCAGAAGGCGCTGCGGCCGTGCGCATCGAGCTTGCCGCGCAGCTCGGCGATCACCTTCGCGCCGAAGCGATCGGCGAACTCCGCGATGAACAGCAAGCGCGCCTTGGAGATGAGCGGGCCGTTGCGCGCGCGCCGGTAGCGCGCGTCGAGGAAGAGCGAGCAGAGCTCACTGTGACCCGTGTGATCGTTGGCGAGGAACAGGGTCGGCGCGGCGGTGTACACGCCGAGCTCCCGCGAGGCGTGCACCTGCGTGCCGACGTGATAGTTGTACCAGGGCTCGGACAATCCGACCGCCGCCTCGATCGCGCTGATGCCGACGACGTTGCCGCTCGCGCCGTCGACCAGCACGAAGACGTAGCATTCGTCGGACCTGGCCGCTTCGCGCGCGAAGGAAACGAGCGAGCGCTCGATGCGTTCCTCGAGCCGCTCGGCGTTGGCCGGCAGCGTCGTGAGGCCCGCGCCCGTGCGCTCCGAGAGCGAGAGCAGCGCGGGGAGGTCCTCGCGCGCGATCGGCCGGACGTAGAACATCGCCTGGGGGCGATTCAGGCGAGGGCTTTGCCCAGCGCGTGCTCCAGCCGCGCAAGCCCCTCGAGGATCTCGTCCAGGCTGATGACGAGCGAAGGGGCGATGCGCACGACGTCGGGTCCGGCGACGAGCACGATCAGGCCAGCCTCGGCGGCGGCGCGCATCACGTCCATCGCCTTTGCCTGCCAGCGCGGCTTCAGCTCGCAGCCGAGCCAGACACCTTCGCCGCGGATGTCCGCGAAGACCTCGCGGCGCACGTTGATCGCGCGCAGCCCCTCCATGAACAGCGCGTGGCGCGCCTTGACGCCCTCAAGCACCTCGGTCGTGTTGACGACGTCGAACACAGCCTCGGCGACCGCACAGGCGAGCGGGTTGCCGCCGTACGTCGTTCCGTGCACGCCAACGGAGAACGCGCTCGCGACCTCGGTCGTCGTGAGCATGGCCCCGATAGGGAAACCCCCGCCGAGACCCTTGGCGCTGGTCAGGATGTCGGGCACCACGCCCTTCTGCATGTAGGAGAAGAGCGCGCCGGTGCGACCCATGCCGCTCTGGATCTCGTCGAAGATGAGCAGCGCATCGTGTTCGTCGCACAGCCGTCGCGCGGCGGCGAGGAATTCCGGCGTGCCGGGAATCATGCCGCCTTCCCCCTGCATCGGCTCGAGAATGACAGCGCAAACGTCGTCTCCGCCTTCCTCGGCGAATGCGGCTTCCAGGCCGCCGACGTCGTTGTAGCGGATGTGCGTGAAGCCACTGGGCGCCGGGCCGAAGCCGGTGGCGTACTTCGCCTGGCCGCCCGCAGTGACCGTGAACAGCGTGCGGCCGTGAAAGGCGTTCAGCGTCGAGACGACGCGGAATTTCTCCGCCCCGAAGTGATCGTGCGCGTAGCGCCGGGCGAGCTTCAGCGCCGCCTCGTTCGCCTCGGCGCCCGAGTTGCAGAAGAAAACCCGCTCCGCGAAGGTCGCGTCGATCAGTTTTTTCGCGAGGCGCAGCGCCGGCTCGTTGGTCATCCAGTTCGAGACGTGCCAGAGCGCGTGCGCCTGCTCGGTGAGCGCCTTGACCATCGCCGGGTGGCAATGCCCGAGCGCGGTGACGGCCACGCCGCTCGCAAAGTCGATGTACATGCGGTCCTGCTGATCCCACACGCGCGAGCCCAGGCCACGGACCGGAACGAAGCCCGCCGGTGCGAAGCACGGGACCATGAGCTGATCGAACATGGCACGCGTGACAGGCAGCGGCGGCGCACGACCGGCGACCGCCGCGCGCCGCGGCGCCTCGGCGGGATGAGCTACGGGAGAAGTTTCGCCCGGCGCGGCTTCGGTAACTCGATTCATCAGAGATCCTAAAGCGACAGTCGTCCGATGCAAGATCGACATTGTAGACGATCGGGGCTTTAGTCGACCTTGGCGCCCGAGGCTTTGACGACCTTCGCCCACTTCTCCGTTTCGGCGCGGATATACGCAGCGAACTGCTCGGGCGTGTCGCCCGCGGGGAGCGCGCCCTGCTCGAGGAGCTGCGCCTTGCCGGGCGCGCTCTGCAGCCACTTGTCGATCTCGGCGTTGAGCTTGCTGATGATCGCAGGCGGCGTTCCGGCCGGCGCGAGCACGCCGAACCAGGACGTCGCCTCGAAACCGGGCACCCCGCTCTCGGCGATGGTCGGAGTGTCCGGCAGCGCCGGCGAGCGTTGCGCCGAGGTGACGGCGATCGCGCGCAGCTTCCCGGCCTTTATCTGCTGCAGCGAGGACGGCAGGTTGTCGAACATCAACTGTACTTGTCCGCCCATGAGGTCGGTGATCGCCGGCGCGCTGCCCTTGTAGGGAACGTGCACCATGCTCACGCCGGTCATCGTCTTGAACAATTCGCCGGACAAGTGAATCGATGTCCCGCTGCCCGAGGAGGCGAAGTTGAGCTGCCCGGGCTTCTCCTTGGCGAGCTTGATGAGATCGGCGACCGTGTAGACCGGAACGCCGGGATTCACCTCCAGCACGTTGGGCACGCGCGCGACGAGGATCACCGGCGCGAAGTCCTTGATGTGGTCGTACGGAATGTTCGAGTAGAGACTCGGGTTGATGGCGTGCGTGCTGACCGTGCACATCTCCAACGTATAGCCGTCGGGCGCGCTCTTGGCGACGATGTCGGAGCCGACGTTGCCGGCCGCGCCCGGACGATTGTCGACCACCACGGGCTGTCCCCACGCCTCGGTGAGCTTCTGTCCGACGTCGCGGGCGAGAATATCCGTCGTGCCGCCAGGAGGAAACGGCACCACCAGGCGGATCGGCTTGGCGGGATACGTCTGCGCGGAAGCGCAACATGCGATGGCGGCGACGAACAAAGCCAGCAACAGGCGTTGCGCGCTATGCATCATGGGATTCTCCTCTGCAGAGGCTCGCGTCAGTCGACCTTGGCGCCCGAGATCTTGATGATCCTGGCGTACTTCGGGATCTCGCGCCGAATGAGCGCCGCGAACGCTTCCGGCGTGGTCGGCGCCGGCTCGGCACCTTGCTGCGCGAAAAGCGCCTTCATCTCCGGCGTGTTGAGGATCCGTGTTACTTCAGCATTCCACTTGGCGACGATCTCCTTCGGGGTCCCCGCGGGCGCGAGGAAGCCCCACCACGTATAGATGTCGAACCCGGGGAGCGCCGCCTCGGCAAGTGTGGGCAGATCCGGAACGAGCGCCGAGCGTTGAGCGGTCGTCACCGCGAGCGCCTTCAGCTTGCCCGCCTTGACCTGTTGCATCGAGTTGGCCAGGTTGTCGAACATGAGCTGTGTCTGTCCGGCAAGCAGAGCCTGCATCGCCGGTGCCCCGCCCTTGTACGGTACGTGCACCATGTCCACACCCGCCTCGGTCTTGAACAGCTCACCGGCAAGGTGACCAGCGCTGCCGTTGCTGCCCGAGCCGAACGCAAGCTTGCCCGGGTTCGCCTTGGCGTAGGCGATGAGCTCAGCGACGGAATTCGCCGGCACCGACGGATTGAGCACGAGGACGTTGGGCGTGACGGCCACGAGCGTGATCGGCATGAAATCCTTCAGCGGATCGTAGGGCAGGCTGCCGTAGAGACTGACGTTCACCGCGTGGGTCGAAAGGGCGCCTTCGAGAATCGTGTAGCCGTCGGGGGCGCTCTTGGCGACCAGATCGGCGCCAATGTTGCCGCCCGCCCCCGGCCGGTTGTCGACGACCACCGGCTGCCCCCACGCGTCGCTCAGCTTCTGCCCGATGGCGCGCGCCGTCGCGTCGAGCGGCCCGCCGGCCGGGAACGGCACGATCAGCCGGATCGGCTTGGCCGGATACGCTTGGGGGAAGGCACTGCCGGGCAACCCGCCCAACACGGCAAGCGCGCAGGCGAAAGCGCCGAGAAGGTCGCGCCGCCGCACCGATACGTTCGACACCGTCTACGCTACCAAGGAGACAGGATGAGAGGATTCTATCAGTCGGGTCGCTGTTTGCCGCCCGGGGACGGCGCGCGGCATAATGCCGGCGGACAGCACGAGCCGGCTCCCGCGTCGGCAAGCTGCAAACGGTCGTCACCGCAAAGTTCCAGACTTCGATCCGTCAACGAGGAGGAATCATGTATACGCGCAAGCTAGGCGCGGCGCGGGCTGTGCTCGTCGCCGCACTGTTCGGACTCGCCACGCAGGCGCAGGCGGTTACCGAGATCCAGTGGTGGCATGCCATGGGCGGCGCCAACAACGACCGGGTCAACGCGCTCGCGAAGCGCTTCAACGAGAGTCAGAGCGAGTACAAGGTGACGCCCGTGTTCAAGGGCAGCTACCCCGAGGCGATGACAGCGGCGATCGCCGCGTATCGCGCCGGCAACGCGCCAGTGCTGCTGCAGGTGCAGGAGGTCGCCACCGCGACCATGATGTCGGCCAAGGGCGCGATCAAGCCGGTGTACCAGGTGATGGCCGACGCCGGCGAGAAGTTCGATCCCAAGAGCTACATTCCGGCGGTCGCGAGCTACTACACGAACGCCAAGGGGCAGATGCTGTCCTTTCCGTTCAACAGCTCGACGACGGTGTTCTGGTACAACAAGGATGCGTTCAAGAAGGCGGGGCTCGATCCGAACCAGCCACCGCTGACCTGGCAGGCGGTCGTTGCGGCGGCGGCGAAGATCAAGGCATCCGGCGCGACGCCCTGCGCGTTCACGACCGGCTGGCAATCGTGGACCCAGCTCGAGAGCTTCAGCGCGTGGCATAACGTGGCTTTCGCCACCGAGCAGAACGGCTTCACGGGGAACGATCCGAAGCTGCTGTTCAATGGACCGGTCGAGGTGCGGCACATCGCCGACATGCAGGACTGGGTAAAGAAGGGGTATTTCATTTATGCCGGGCGCAAGAACGAGCCGGAGGCGAAGTTCTACAGCGGCGAGTGCGCGATGATCACCACCTCGTCAGCCATGTATGGCACGGCGAAGCAGAACGCGAAATTCGAGATCGGCATCTCGCCACTGCCGTATTACGCGGACGTTCCGGGCGCGCCGCAGAACACCATCATCGGCGGCGCGAGCCTGTTTG
>Ga0187779_10001508_pt1 | contig 14496 bp, 13 predicted proteins | sample 1015_Q2_SP10_10__FD_132435 | JGI IMG/M metagenome (GOLD analysis project Ga0187779, IMG submission 132435) | Tropical peat soil microbial communities from peatlands in Department of Meta, Colombia - 1015_Q2_SP10_10_MG | ecosystem: Environmental > Terrestrial > Soil > Wetlands > Peat | place... | reverse complement strand
GCCAACGGTTTTCTGAAACAGATGGTGAGGTCGATCATCGGGACATTGGTCGAGATTGGAAAAGGAAAGACCAAGGCGTCGGATCTACGAAAGATCTTAAACTCGAAAGCCAGAAAGGAAGCAGGGCCTACCGCTCCGGCCCAAGGATTATTCTTGAAAGAAGTGAAGTATTAGCTTATAGCGGATAGCCAATAGCCATTAGATCTGTAGGGCAAGGCTTTAGCCTTGCTTAACACCTTATTCCGCAGAGCATGGAAATTATCCACAAAAAACGCGTTCGGTTGAGAGGTTTCGATTATAGAGGTTCCTTTCGCTATTTCGTAACAATTTGTGCTTACAATAAAGAGCGGGTCTTTAAGGATGACCTTTTTCTTGTTAACTGGGTTACGGAGACTTTGCGAGAAAAGTCAAGTTCTTTTGGCTTTAAAGTCTGGGCATACTGCTTTATGCCGGGCCATCTTCACATTCTGATAGAAGGCAAACACAACAATTCGGACATGAGGAAATTCATTTCCTCATTTAAGCAATCCGTGGGCTTTTATTATAAAAAGAAAACGGGCTTGCCACTTTGGCAGGTTAGTTATTATGAGCATGTGCTGAGAAGAGAAGAAGATACAACGAAAGTTGCACGCTATATTTTTAATAATCCACTTAGAAAGGGACTAGTGGACGACATCAAGAAATACAAATCTCTTGGCTCCTTTGAATTTGATTTCTTGACGATATAACTTAAGTATGCATTGTTTGGAGCAACCCTAAAGGGTTGCCCTACACGTACAGATCTTGTACTTAAATCTTAACCAACTCATAGTCCCTGGTGCCCAGCCCAATCTCTTCGGCATAGACGAGCTGAATATTCCAATCCACCTGCGGATAAATCGCTCTAAATTTATCTTCTCCGGGTTTCCATGCTGCTGGGAGTTTGGAAGATCGGTTTCCTTCTTGTCCATTCACCAGATCGACGGAGGCCTGATCGATTGCGACGGGATCCTCTGAAGAGAGAATTCCGATGTCATTGACAATCGGTGTGTCGGAATACCCGTAGCAGTCGCAGGCAGGGGAGATCTGGATGAGAAAGTTTAAGCAAAGAGTTTTTCCTTTTTTCTTCTGGATAGCGCCATAAGCATATTCGACCATTTTCTTTTGGAAAATAGGAATGCTCTCGTTCAGCTGGACCTGGATAGCTCCCGAAGAACAGGTGAGGATGCACTCTCCGCACCCAACGCACTTTTTGGGATCGATAAACGCAACGCTGTGTTTGGTCTCGACTCCAGATTGAGGCGGGCGCATCAGGATGGCTTCCTGTGCGCACCAACCGAGGCATGCTTTACATCCTTTGCAGGTTTTCCCTTCGACCTTGGGTGAGATATTCGAATGTTGACTTAACTTTCCTTCGCGGCTGGCACACCCCATTCCAATGTTTTTCAATGCCCCTCCGAACCCGGACAGTTCATGACCTTTGAAATGCGTGACCGCAATCAGTCCATCCGCTACGTGGATCTCGTGCGCGATGGAAACTGTTTTGAAAATAGGTTTGTCAACCCGAACCTTGACGGCACTACTACCCCTTAACCCGTCGGCAATCAGGACGGGTGCATTCACCACAGACTCGGTGAACCCATTTTCAACAGCGGTGGCCAGATGGGAGACCGCTTCTGCCCGGGTTCCAACATAGAGAGTATTGGTATCGGTTAAGAAAGGCTTTGCTTTATACTGCTTGACTCGGTCCACCACTCTTCTCAAAAAGATGGGCCGAACATAAGCCGTATTTCCTTTCTCCCCGAAATGGAGTTTGATCGCAACCAAATCCCTCTCTTTGATCTTTCCCTTCAAATCAGCCCGATCCAAAAGGATATCCAATTTGTCCAGCAGGGTCTTCCCTGATTCAACCTTCAGATCTGAAAAGAAGACAGTGCTCTTCATGTTGTGACCTCGTTGGTAAACATTCTAAGAAAATGCTCCCATTGTGTCAACACTGCCTTCTCCTATCTGTAGCCGCACCCTTCAGGGTGCGCCATTTTCGCAGGCTAAAGCCTGCGGCTGCTCTCGTAGCTTGAAAGGGTATTTCGGAACCGCTCTAGCAGCCTTCCTGATCTCTCGAAGAAGTGTTCAAAGCAGCTTGAAAAATTTGACTTTTTATTCAGAAAAAAGGTAACTTAATACATTAACTATAGGATGGACCACGGAAAGGAGAAGAGATGAAGCGAGGCGAACCGACCCAGATTCGAAACATAGGAACCTTCGGCCACGGCGGTGAAGGGAAGACCTCACTGGTCGAGGCCATTCTTTTTGATGCGGGCGAGAATACTCGTCTTGGCCGCGTCGATGACGGTTCCTCTTTGATGGACTTTGAGCCAGAGGAGATTAATCGGAAGATTAGCATCAGCGCTTCCCTTTCCCATTTTGAGTGGAACAAACATTTGTTTCATGTCATTGATACACCGGGGTACGCCAATTTCATCGCAGAGGCAAGGGCCTCTATGAGGGTAGTGGACGGGGCCATCATCGTCGTCAGCGGAAATTCGGGAGTCAAGGTACAGACAGAGACAGTGTGGGGGTACGCCAACGAATTTCAAGTTCCCCGAATTCTATATGTCAGCAAAATGGATACGGAGCGGGCCAATTTTCTCAAAGTAGTGGATGAGGTGAAGAAAACCTTTCCCTCTCAACCCGCCGTCCCTGTTCAACTTCCCATCGGAGGAGACGGAAGTTTCAAGGGAGTGGTGGATTTGATTCAGAGGAAAGCCTATTTCTACCGCGAAGACGGAAGCGGCCAATTCGATCTCAAGGATGTCCCTGCGGACATGAAAGACGAGGTGGAACGACATCGTGAGAAGCTGGTCGAGACCGCGGTAGAAATGGACGATCAGTTAATGGAAAAATATTTGGAATCTGGAGAAGTATCCGTAGAGGAAATAGTCCGGTGTCTTCGAAAAGGAACCATGGAAAAAAAATTGGTTCCGGCTGTTTGCGGCTCCTCCAGCCGAAACGTAGGAATTCAACCTCTTCTGGATCTGGCGATCTCGTGTTTTTCTTCACCCTTGGAAAGGGGTCCGGTCCAGGGAAAGAATCCCAGGACGGGAGAATCTGAAACCCGTGAACCCAAGGAAGATGCGCCTTTCTCCGCCTTTGTCTTTAAGACGATCGCCGATCCCTTTGCAGGAAAACTGAGCCTCTTCAGGGTTTATTCTGGAACGGTGAATGCGGATTCCACCCTCTATAATTCCAAAAAGGACATCAAGGAGAGGATCGGACAGATTTTCGTGCTGGAAGGGAAGAAGCAGAAGCCTGTGGGCTTCGCCGGAGTAGGGGATATCGTAGCGGTTGCAAAATTGAAAGAAACCACGACAGGAGACACCTTTTCCGATGAGAAAAAGCCGATTGTGTTCGAAGACACGAAGCTCCCGCTTCCTGCCATCTCCTACGCGTTGACCCCGAAGAGCAAAGGGGATGAGGATAAGATCACCGCTTCGCTGGCACGCATCCATGAAGAGGATCCGACGATGATGCTGGGTAGGGACGAACAGACCGGGGAGATCATCCTCTCCGGTGTGGGGCAGACCCATGTGGAAGTCATTGTTGAAAAATTAAAGAGGAAATTCGGAGTGGAGGTCAACCTCAGCGTCCCGAAAGTTCCGTACAAAGAGACCATCCGCGGATCGAAGACCGGGGTCATCTATCGTCATAAGAAACAGACCGGAGGACGGGGGCAGTTCGCTGAAGTTCATTTCGATGTTTCCTCGCTTCCGCGGGGATCGGGCTTTGAGTTTGAAAACGCGCTGACGGGGATGAACGTCCCGAGGAATTTTGTTCCCGCGGTTGAGAAGGGAATTGCGGAAGCCATGCAAAGCGGCGTGCTGGCGGGCTATCCAGTTGTGGACGTGAAAGTCCGATTCTATGATGGGAAATCTCATGAGGTTGACTCCTCTGAAATGGCATTCAAGATCGCTGCAATCATGGCTTTCAAGAAAGGGGTCCAGGAAGCCAACCCCGTGCTCCTTGAGCCCATCATGAAGGTGGTGGTGACAGCACCCGATGAGAACATCGGCGACGTGATCGGCGACCTCAACAGCCGTCGGGGAAGGGTCTTGAGAGTCGATTCAAAAGGAAATTATCAGGTAATCGAAGCCAATGTCCCAATGTCGGAGATGTTGAAATATGCTCCAGACCTCAATTCCAAAACGGGAGGTCGTGGAACGTTCACCATGGAATTCTCCCACTATGAAGAAGTTCCCGCCCAATTGGCTGAAAAGGTGATCGCCCAAGCCAAGAAGGATAAGGAGAAAGAAGACTGAACGACAAATCAATGAACATTGAAAAATGCAAAATTAGCGTTTCAAAGTGAAAGCGGACAGATTACATTTTGCATTTTGCAATTTGCACATTACATTTTGCATTGATTTTTTATTATGAGGGCTGTGATCCAGAGGGTAAAATCTGCACAGGTTTGTGTGGATGGCCGAGTATCTGGAAAGATTGAAAAAGGCCTTCTGGTGCTCCTCGGTGTGGGAAAAGGAGATGGAGAGGGTGACCTCTCTTTTCTGGCCTCCAAGATACCTGAACTCAGAATTTTCGAAGACGAATCCGGGAAATTTAATCTTTCGTTGAAAGAGGTCGGTGGGGAGATATTGGTTGTCTCCCAGTTCACCCTGTTCGGTGATTGCCGGAGAGGAAGGAGGCCCTCCTTCACGGAGGCGGAAGAGCCTTCCGCAGCGAAACATCTTTATGAACAATTCGTTTTGAAGTTGAAGCAACAAGGCATTCCGGTTCAGACAGGAGAATTTCAGGCAAAGATGGAAGTTCATCTCATCAACGATGGACCGGTAACGCTTCTATTGGACAGCAGACAGCAATAAAGTTCAAATGCCAAAGTTCAAATGTCAAATAGACAAATCTGTTGCGCCCTCACTTTTTGGGGACGGAACGGGCATCCGCAATACATGCCGACGCTACAAAAGATGTTCGGTATAGAGGCGGGGAGATGCGACAGGGGATCAGAGGCTCGTCGTTGGTATAAGGCCGCCGGGGAAAATAGAAAATGAAAGACGAAAAGAAGGTCGGTGTTGATCTGGGGTTAAATCAGGAAGAGAAGAAGACCCTCCGTCATATTGCGAAAACGGTGGTCGAAAATAAGGCGAAAAAGAAACCCGTCCCGGAATTCAAGATTGAGTCGCCCGTTCTGACGGAAAACAGGGGAGCGTTTGTCACCATTCACAAGAGAGGGCAGCTGAGAGGTTGCATTGGATACATTGAGGGGCACGGGCCGCTTCACAAGACCGTGGAAGACATGGCCGAAGCCGCGGCATTCCGCGACCCTCGGTTCACGCCCGTGAGAGAGAACGAGCTTCCGGAGTTGGAGTTTGAGATATCTGTTTTAACGCCTCTCAAAAGGATCAAGGACGTGGTTGAGATTCAGGTTGGGAAGCACGGGATCTATATTAAGAAGGGGTGGTTCTCGGGGCTTCTCCTGCCCCAGGTAGCAACGGAATACGGCTGGGACCGCCAGACCTTTTTAGAACACACTTGCCAAAAGGCAGGCCTTCCTTCCAATGCGTGGAAAGAAAAAGATACGGAGATCTATATCTTCTCGGCCGATATCTTTTAACGTGTGCAACCCCACATTTCATCAGGAGAATATCCTCATACGTGTTCGAGGCAATTGCCCCATAGCATGCCGCCCGTGTTGACATCCTGCTCGCGCACGAGCCGCCGGGAGGCCGCAATCACGCCTTCATGGCGGGTCATCCATATGGCGGTTTTCTCTCCGGCTCTTTTCTGCTCGGCAATTCCAGCGACAATGAAGAGTTCAGCTGATGTTGAAGAATTTGTATCCATACCGTAATCTATGCCCTCGTAATCCACCTTCAAAAGTGATTGACAAGGTTTCCTTGTTCATATATATTTTTTCGTAACATAGTGGCCGAATTGAAATAAGCGGGGGAACCAGTTTCTAGGGGTGAATTCCAAATACGGTGGAAAGGATATCCCTTAATCCTAACCCGTCAGCTAACCCCGCAGGCGACTAAGGGAGAGGATGAGAAGCTAGGGGTTTTCTCCTAGCTTTTTTTGGAAGAGGCTCAGATGGCCACAGTTTCAACCGCCAAGACGCAAGACCATCATGACGGACACCCAGCCGGGCTACGGCGTGAGGTGACCGTCTGGGGTTCGTACATGTGGGGTTATGCCGACGTTGGCGCGGATATCTACGTTGCCTTAGGGCTCGTCGTCGGCGCGGCGCACGGAGGCGCCCCCCTTGCATTTGCTCTTGCGGGGTTGGTCTATATTATGATCGGCCTGGCGTTCACCGAACTCGCCTCGTCCTACCCCGTAGCGGGCGGTGGGCATTATTATTCGCTACGTGGCTTGGGCGACTTTTGGGGATTTACCGCGGGTGCGGCCTTGCTATTGGATTACACTATCGACATTGCACTATTCGCGGTTGCCTCGACCGGCTACTGTAACTTTTTCCTGCCCTATTTTGGGATCCGATTTCAGGATTTTGCATATACCTTTGGGCCTTTTAAGGATGTGAATGTCCTCTGGTTCGCGGAAGCGATCGTGATGATTGTCTTCTTGCGCTGGCTGAATGTCCGCGGCGTTCGCGAATCCTCGCTTTTTAACGAGGTGATCGGCGCGATTGACCTGATCATGGAGATGTCCATCGTCGCCTTTGGTTTTCTACTCGCCTGGCGGCCAGAGCTTTTGGTTCAGCAATGGGTCTACGAGTTTCCGAACACACACGATTTCATGTATGGCTTTTCGCTCGCGATCATTTCCTTCATCGGGTTGGAAAGCATTTCTCAGGCGGCACAGGAAACGGTTCGCCCTGCGACAATTATTCCACGGACGTCCCTCGCACTTATCTTCACCGTCTTCATCCTCGCGATGGGTTTTTCGGTCGTCGGCTTGGGCATTCTGCCCTGGCAGGAATTCAAAGCTCACGAATCGGATCCCATCGCATATCTTGCGTTGCACATCCCTTACCTGGGCATCATCGCCGGGCCTTTTGCCGCATTCCTTGGGGCGACCATTCTCTGCATTTCATCAAATACGGGTGTCATGGGCGACTCACGCCTGATCTTTTCGATGAGTCACTTTCGGCTCGTCGGCCCTTGGTTCAACCACGTTCATCCGAAATACCGTACCCCGAGCAACGCGATTGTCGGGTTCGGATGGGTCGGGATTGTCCTGACGGTCGCCGCATTTCTCACGCCCAGCGTTCTCGATACGCTCGCAAATATGTACGCATTCGGCGCAACCTTCGGGTATATGCTCGTGTTCATCTCACTCATTAAGCTACGCTTTCTCGATCCTTACACACCGCGGCCTTACAAGGTGCCCTTGAACATTCCCTGGAAGCGGAAAGACGGTCGAATCGTCCACATCCCGATTCTTGCAGTCCTCGGATTTTTGGGCGTGAGCACTATTTTTGTGACCGTGGTTATTACGCACGAGATCGGGCGAATTGCCGGCCCCGCGTGGATTCTGGTTTGCCTTGTCTACTACGCCTGGCATCGTCACAGGAATGGCTTGCCCATCCTTGGAAGCGTTCCCCACGATTGGGAGGAAGAACAGGTAGACGTCCTGACCCACGCCGAAGAGTTCGATCTCTTGGAAGAATATAAACAAGCCTTGATCCAGCGCGACAAGGCTCGAGGCATCAAATCCCGGTGGAGCGAGGAATAGCGATGCGAAGGCAAGTTCTTCCGCCACCCACCCAGTTCACGCCGGGCGATAAGGCTCGCCTGGTATTGGGCGGAGTGATCCTCACATTGGGCGTCGTGATCCTGTGGCGTACGCTGCCGCTCGGCGTGACACTGCAGGGGATTGGAGTCGGCCTGGCATTCATCGGGTTTGGAGCATATCGCCTGTGGTTGGGCTATAGCCGTCTGAAACAGTGGAAAAAGATGAGAAGTCAAACCAAAGGAGATCAATCTTTTTCGGGCAGAGTAAGAGAACCATGATAGAAAGAGATAAACATGAGCACTTTTCTTTGCGGTCTGATTCGAATTAAAGTCATTTGGATTTATTTCCAGCGGGGAGGGGAGAAGCGTGGAATCTGAACTCCATACTACCTTTCTTGGCGTTCTTTTGGCTTTCGTGTTTGTTCTATCTATGGGTACACTTCTTTGGTGGATGCTTCATGTGCCAAAGGCCATTCCCCTTGCGGCAGCGAAGGCGCGCAGAGCGGTAGGGGCGATTAAAAAGATACTAGTTCCGACTTCTGGTACCTTTTATTCGGAAAAAGGGATTGAGCTGGCATGTCGTTTGGGAGAAGAACAGAAGGCAGAGATCTACCTTATTACGGTTCTTGAGGTTCCGAGAACGCTCCCTTTAGAAGCGCCCCTGCTCGAAGCGGAAGCCCAAGCAAAGGATTTCATTAAGCGAGGAGAAGAGATTGTCAGCTTGAGAGGACTTCCAACGAAGGGGGAAGTCAGACGAGGCAGGGTTGCGGGAGAAGAAATTATCAGAGCTGCCAGAGATTGGGATGCTGACATGATTGTGATGGGGATCCGGTCAAAGATTCGAATGGCGCAAGAGATTCTGGGGCGGACCTCCGATATTGTGCTGCGCCGTGCCCCCTGCGAGGTGATTGTGGACAGGCTCTCCGCAGAAATTTGAAGGGAGGAACCGGATGAGAGTGATGATTATCGGATGTGGCAGAGTCGGCTCTGTTCTGGCCAACCGCTTGGAGGACGAAGGGCATCGAGTGGTGGTTCTCGACAGGAATCAGCAGTCCTTCCGGAGGCTCTCGGAAAAATTTTCAGGGGAACGGATCGTCGGTAATGGCTTGGTGGAAGAATTCCTCCGTCCGACACTCGAAAAGAAGACCGATATCCTCTTTGCCATTACGGACAAGGATAACATCAATCTCATGATTGCCCAGAGGGTGAAACTGAATTTTCAACTGGGAAGGGTGGTTGCAGTGGTTCACGACTCCATTCTGGCGGGGCTCTACAAAGAACTGGCGGTGGAAACGGTCTGCCCCACCGATCTCGTGATTGACGATATTTTGAAGGCGATTCAAGGAAGTTGAGAGGGGAGCCAAATGTATATCATCATTGTGGGTGCGGGGAAGGTGGGATACCACCTTGCGAGGCTGCTGATGACGGAAGGGCATGGCCATGAGGTGATGCTCATCGAGAAAGATCGGGCCAAGGTGGGTCTCCTTTCAATGGAGTTCCATGATGCCATTATGGAGGGGGACGGGTCGACGGTGGAGGCCTTAAAAGAGGCGGGGGCGAACCGCGCGGATGTCGTCGTAGCAACGACGGGCAATGACGAGGACAATCTGGTCATCTGTCAGGTTGCTAAATTAATGTTTCTCCGGCCCCGAACCATCGCCCGGGTGAACAATCCTCGGAATGAAGAGCTCTTTGCCGGCCTGGGGGTCGATGCCTCGGTCAGCGGGACAAAGCTGATCAACGCCATCATCCATGAGCAGGTCAGAGCGGGAGACATGATGATCCCGCTCCTCACATTGAAGGCTGGAGATATTGAGATCGTGGAGGTTGAGCTGACGCGGTCTTCGCATATCGTGAGAAAGAAGATCAAAGACCTCACCCTTCCGTCGGGCTCCATTTTTATCGCTGTGATCCGCGGAGAAGAAGTCATCATCCCCTATGGCGAAACAGAATTTCAGCCGGAAGATAGGGTCCTCGCCCTTGTCAAACGCGAGAGCGAACAGCTCCTCCGGCAGATGTTGTAAGGGGAAAGCTGGAACATTTTCTTAGCATTGGTTGTTTTCTGTCAGAATGCTTAAAATCAAACAGAACAATTCCTTCAAACGATCGTTCAGGGGATATTCTCCCGGCAGAAATCCTCTCTAACCATTGAATTATCCTTGAAAAACAAAATAATCCCTGTCCCTTTTTCAACTGGCATAAGGATTGCTTCATTAAAAAATATAATATGTAATTCTGTTGACAATAGAGAAGAACTATCATTTAATAATAAATAAAGGGCCGAATTGAAATGAGCGGGGGACCCAGTTTTTAGGGGTGAATTCTAGATATCTAGAAAGGATATCCCTTAATCCTAACCCGTCAGCTAACTCCGCAGGCGACTAAGGGAGAGAATCGAAGGTAGGGGATCCTCCTCTACTTTTTTTTTGGGTTAAACATAACGGATGAGTTTTGATCTATATGGAGTGGAAGGGATACAGGAATGGAATATTGTGGGTTGAAATTTTCAATAAATTGTCACGGTAGGAGGGACCCGAAATGAACCTTGGATTTTGGCTGATAGCCACGTTCCTACTGGGCTTTGTCACACTGGGAATCGTGTACCTGTTCTTTATTGCATGCGAAAAAATATAAAAAGACGAGGTGATGCCGATGATGATCTATCTAACTGCAGTTGTAGCTGCCTTCTTGTTCGTTTACTTGGTTGCGGCCCTTGTACGGCCGGAATGGTTTTGAGGGCCAGTAGCGAACCCTGAGATGCTGAAAGGAGATAGGACAATGTTTATTCAAATCTGGCTTCTACCCTTTTTGTTGCTTGTAGCGGCGACCCTGATCGCGTTTCCTTTGAGCCGCTACCTGGCGTGGATCATGGATGGAAAATATCGACCTTTGCCGGTCTTGGGCTGGTTCGAAAAACGCTTGGATAGCGGCCCTCAGAGCTGGAAACAGTATACCGTCTCCCTGCTCCTTTTCAACACGCTGCTGTTTATTTACGGCTATGTGGTTCTGGTAATCCAGCCGTGGATGCCGCTGAATCCGGATGGTAAGGGGATGGTTTTTCCCACGACTATCTTTCAAGCGGTCACTTCCTTCATGACGAACACGGACCTCCAGCATTATTCCGGCGAACAGGTTTTGTCGAACTTCAGCCAGATTTTCTTTGCCATCGCTATGCTCTTTATGTCGGCGGCGGTCGGCTTATGTGCATTGACCGCGATCATCCGACTTTTTCGCGGTGAGTCCAAAATTGGTAACTTCTTCGTAGACATGTGGCGGGTGGTGGTTTACATGTTCGTGCCCGTCGCCTTTGTCATCGCCCTTGTTTTTCTGATTCAAGGCAGTCCCATGACTTTCAAAAGCTCTTACCAGGTTTCGACACTCGAGCCTGCAGCCATGGGAACTACGGATAAGGGTGAAGCCAAGCAGCAGACCATCATCGTGGGGCCCGTGGCAGCATTCGAGTCTATGAAGATGCTCGGAACCAATGGGGGTGGATTCTACGGTATGAACTCCGCGCACCCCTTTGAGAATCCTACAGGATTGTCCAACTTTTTCAATACGCTGGCGATGATGATCTTTCCGTTTGCGCTCGTGCTGATGTACGGCAGGATGCTCCAGCGGATGCGGCATGCCTACGTTATTTTCACAGTGATGTTGATGTTGATGGTCGGCACCATCGTCTGGGCAGTCTACTATGATACACTGAAACCAAATCCTGGATTAACCGGCCATCCTGTAGCACGAACATTCGAGATACCCAGTGCTGCAGCACCTGGCGGAAAATGGGTGTTAAATCTGCCAGCAGTCCCAGGGCTGCCGGTGGACCAGCACCTGGGCAACCTCGAAGGGAAGGAAATGCGCTTCGGGACCTCAGCAGGCGCTACCTTCGATGCGCTGACGGTAGACGTAACGTGTGGTGCAGTGAATGCAGAAGAGGACAGCCTCAATCCGATTGCGGCCTTGTCGCCCATGGTTGGAATGTGGCTCAATTGCATTTATGGAGGCAAGGGAGTCGGGATGATCAATTTGCTGCTGTACCTCATCATCGGGATTTTCGTGGCGGGCATGATGGTCGGCCGGACTCCTGAGTATCTGGGTAAAAAGATCGAGGCTCGTGAGGTCAAGCTCGCGATCATCGCCCTTCTGGTCCATCCGTTTATGATTCTTTTCCCGACCGGGGTCTTTGCTGCTACAAGCTGGGGACTCAAAGCCATCAGCAACCCTGGTGCGCATGGTTTTTCGCAGATCCTGTACAACTTCTCTTCGGCCTCTGCAAACAATGGTTCGGCCTTCGACGGATTGTCGGTTGCCTATGGTTTGGCGAGTAATCCGAATCCGGCGCCGACTGCCATCCCATGGAATATCGCAGCGGGTCTCGTGATGCTCTTCAGCCGCTATCTACCCATTGTAGCACCGATCGCCATGGCAGCATTTCTCGGAGAGAAGAAATCGGCTCCATTTGGTCTTGGAACGCTGCGCACGGACACCGTCACCTTTGGCATCCTCTTGCTCGGGACGATCCTGATCGTTGGAGCTCTGCTCTTTTTGCCAGTCGCTGCACTAGGACCGCTTGCAGAGCACCTGGGTCCTATTCCTTTCGGAGGCTGACAGGCAGCCCTTGATGAAGGCTTATAGAGACCTCGTTGAAGCCCCGATAATAATGAATTGTCAGATGAACGAAATGTTCAAAGGAGTGTGAAATGGAGAAAGTGCCAAACGTTAGAGAAACCCTACGTGAGGTTCCTTCGTCTTCGGAGCAGCTGCGGTCACTGCGGCGTGTGAAACCGAGGGGGTTGATGGAAAGGGAAACCGGAATGGCGGCCTTGAAGCAGGCGTTCGTGATGCTGCGGCCTGACATCCAATGGAAGAATCCAGTAATGTTTGTGGTCGAGGTAGGTGCGTTGCTGACCCTTCTATTTATCGTTCAGGGGGCATGGGGTAGGCAGGCCAGTCAGGTTCCGATGACATATTTTATCGCGCTTGATGCATGGCTCTTTCTGACTGTTTTGTTTGCGAATTTTGCCACTGCCCTTGCCGAGGCTCGTGGTAAAGCCCAGGCCGATTCGCTCAGGCGAGCCCGTCACGATACGGTGGCTTTTCGTCTGAATGCTGCCGGAGCCGTCGAGGAGGTTTCCTCGACGGTTTTGAAACCGGGCGATCGGGTCGTCGTCCAGGCAGGACAAACGATTCCAGGAGACGGGGAAATCATTGAAGGCATCGCCTCCGTCGATGAGTCGGCGATTACCGGGGAGTCGGCGCCAGTTATTCGCGCGGCGGGCGGCGACCGATCCGGCGTGACCGGAGGTACGGTGGTCCTCTCAGATCGGATCGTTGTTCGGATCACCAGCGGTGCTGGAGATTCGTTCCTCGACCGGATGATTGCGCTGGTCGAGGGGGCCATCCGTCAGCGATCTCCGAATGAGGTTGCTCTCACGCTGTTGCTTTCGGCCTTTACTCTCGTCTTCTTAATCGTGGTCATACCGCTCTGGGCCATGGCCTCGAACGCTGAGCAATACATGATGGCTTACTTGGGGATCCAGCAACCTTTGAGAAGCCTTGGCACCGATGTTCCGACCCTGATTGCGCTCTTGGTCTGCCTCATTCCCACCACTATTGGTGCTTTGCTTGCAGCGATCGGAATTGCAGGGATGGATCGCGCTTTACAGGCTAACATTATCGCGAAGAGCGGCAAAGCGGTAGAAATGGCAGGAGACATCGACGTCGTGCTGCTCGATAAGACGGGTACGATCACGATAGGAAACCGGAACGCAACGATGTTCTTGCCGATCGGAGGGTACTCGGCTGCCGACGTTGGGCGGCTTGCTGCCATGGCCTCCGCCGCTGATGAGACTCCTGAGGGAAAGAGCATCGTTAGACTATTCGAGAGGCAAAGCCCATCCCCGGCCAGTGTGCCAGCGGATGCACGACCTGTTTCATTTACAGCGCAAACGCGCATGAGTGGCATCGATCTTCCTAATGGCAAGCGAATACGTAAAGGAGCGCCGGATGCCATCATCAAATTCATTGAGGATAATCGTGGTGCCGTACCGGGTGACCTGGGCGCAGTGGTCGATAGCGTAGCTTCCAAAGGCGCAACCCCTCTCGTTGTTGCCGATGACGGCCACATTGCAGGTCTGGTCGTTCTCGAGGATATCCTGAAACCTCATATGAGGGAGCGCTTCGTGCGACTCAGGAAGATGGGGCTTCGGACTGTCATGATCACCGGAGATAACCCTCTTACGGCGGCAACCATTGCTGCTCGTGCCGGAGTTGATGATTTTCTCGCCCAGGCGACGCCGGAGACGAAACTTGCTTACATCCGTAAGGAGCAGGCTGGCGGCAAGCTTGTTGCCATGATGGGAGACGGCACGAACGATGCGCCAGCCCTGGCCCAGGCGGACGTTGCCCTGGCCATGAACGCGGGGACGCAGGCGGCTAAAGAAGCGGCCAACATGGTTGACTTAGATAGTGACCCGACGAAGTTGATCGAAGTGGTGGAAGTAGGAAAGCAGCTCTTAATAACGCGAGGTGCCCTGACAACCTTCTCGATCGCTAATGACGTGGCCAAATACTTTGCGATTATTCCAGCGCTGTTTGCAGGGACTTTGCCGTGGCTCAAGGCAGTCGACATCATGCACCTGCATTCACCGACCTCAGCCATCCTTTCGGCTATCATCTTCAATGCGCTCATTATTCCAGCGCTCATCCCGGTCGCGCTCAAGGGAGTCAATTATCGGCCTCTCGGTGCTGACGCTCTTTTGCGCAGGAACCTCTTAATCTGGGGACTGGGAGGCGTGATTCTACCGTTTAT
>Ga0187779_10001507_pt1 | contig 14500 bp, 13 predicted proteins | sample 1015_Q2_SP10_10__FD_132435 | JGI IMG/M metagenome (GOLD analysis project Ga0187779, IMG submission 132435) | Tropical peat soil microbial communities from peatlands in Department of Meta, Colombia - 1015_Q2_SP10_10_MG | ecosystem: Environmental > Terrestrial > Soil > Wetlands > Peat | place... | reverse complement strand
GGCTTTAGACCTCCGGCACGCATCTTCCGAAGACCCCACGAGGCGGAAGGGATTGGTCCGCACAGACGAATAACCTTATAAATCTCTCAAACGGAATTTTTTTCACGGTGATATTGACCGACGCTTTATTCGCACGTACAAATCCCGAGGGCAGTGGTTGCTTTATTTTCGCTATCGGATTCCATCGATATAAAATACTGCTCGTCTCTTCACAAGCCCGGAGCGCTTTGACAGGGCACATATTATTTCGTATAATAAAACAGTAGCATCTTATGCCAGAGGAGGAACTCGATGAAGCTGAGACCGATGCACGATTGGGCCGTGATACTACCTTCAACAGGGGAAGAGATGACCGCCGGTGGGCTTTATATCCCTGACACGGCGAAAACCAAGCCGCAGGAAGGAGTGGTCGAAGCGGTCGGGCCGGGCGCGTATGAAGCAGAGAAGCATGGCAAGAAGAAGGAAGCCGGGAAGACACGCAAATTCATCCCAACGACCGTCAAGCCGGGCGACCATGTGATCTACGAGCGGTACGCCGGACAGACCTATAAAATAAACGGCGAGGAGCGGATACTTGTGCGGGAGCGAGATATCCTCGGTATCCTGACGGAAAGACCGCTGCAGATTCCCTCCATGACTTCCGCGTCAGGAACAACGGCGCTCGCAAAGCCCGAGCCGTTGTCACGCGCGGGAGCGCCGAAGCCGGAGAAGACGGCAGGGAAGGCTGCGACAAAGCCGGCGAGGAGGGCCGCTTCGAAGCCTACTCCGAAAAAAAAGGCCGCTAAAAAATACTCGCCGAAGGCGGCCAAGAAGAAAGTATCGGCCAAATCAACAAAAAAGACCGCGGCCCGAAAGACCAAAGGCGGGAAGACCGGAAAAAAGAAATAGGGGTATGCCGTGGAAGACGATTTTGTTTCACGCGAGAAGAAGATCCTGTCCATCCTAGAGCAGGAGATCGAGGATGGCGAGCAGATGACCGCGGCGGTCAGAAAGATTGCGGAGCAGCTGCTGCTTGGAGAAAAAGGATATCTTCCTGGAGATGTCAGGAAGGACGTCGTATTTGATGTGGTGCTCGGCGCGGAGACGGCAAAATCTTACGTGGACTTTATCGTTTCCGTGGACGGGATGATTGCCATGGTCATAAAATGCGCAGCGGGGTCTCTTAACTCGAGGGAACGCCACGTTGTCGCGGCTGCGAGAGTTCTTGGCGATCTTCCGATCCCCGTGGCCGTGGTCATGGATCCGATGAACGCCGTGGTGCTCGACGGCGTGACTGGCAGGATGACCGGCGAAGGGTTTGAAGCGGTCCCGACGAAGGAACGGATACACAGGATGCTTACCGGAATAAACCTGGTACCACTGTCACCTGAAAAGGCCGAGAGGGAAAAGCGGATACTGCTCGCCTTCGATGCCATCAGGTCCTGTATTCCACGGGGGGCTGACGGCGGCGTGTCGCTGGGCGGTGCCAGTAAAGAATAGAATCTCACTTCACTCGGAACCGTTTTCCGTGACGAAAAGCCGCAGGTTATTGACGACGGGCTGCATCGTCCTTTAAGAGACTGTCATATAAAGCGACATCTGCGTTCATGAGATAACCAGGCTTTCCGACGGAGTTCACCGGTTTCCCGGCTTGGACAGCGTTTTTCTCTGTCCTACTTCTCCGCTTCTTCACGTAATCCCGATGAAAACAAACCTTGACCGTGTGCGACCAGGGATGTACAATGAGCGAAAATATTAACGAATACAGGCAGATGGACAGCATCAAAAAGACGGTCATCATATTCATCGCGCAGGGCGCGTACATCGGGAGGCTACCTGTCGCGCCGGGAACCGCGGGGACGCTCGTGGGGGTGCTCATTTACATTTTTATGAGAGCCGTTTCTCCCGCCGCCTATCTGCTCCTCTGTTCCATCGTCATTTTTGTCGGGGCGTGGACTGCCGGCCGGGCGGAGGCCTATCTCGGCCGCAAGGACCCTCCCTCGATCGTGATCGACGAGATTGCCGGCTATCTCGTCGCCATGTTCATGGTACCGCGGGAATGGGGTTTTGTGATCACAGGCTTTCTTCTCTTCCGGACCTTCGATATTATCAAACCCTTTCCCTTGAAGAGGCTTCAGGATCTCGACGGAGGCATCGGGGTGATGGTCGACGACGTCGGAGCCGGAGTGTATACGAACCTTGTGCTCCAGGCCGCAAGCATTTTATTATCGCATCAGGTTTAGCGGCGGGATCACTTGACAGCAGGGATAAACAACCACATTTTCATTCAGGCTTTAGTGCGCTCGGCTGTATGATCCAGATTACCGAAGAGACTTTTGAGCAAACTCTCCAGGCCTTTATCCGTTCGGAAGAGATCAACCTCAGCGATACGTCTTTCATTGACCCCTACGGCATGCTGGGACTTCTGGAAATCGGCGAACTCTGCATGCTTGAGGACGTGAGGAAAACCATCATCCTTCCTCGGCTTGATGAGGTTCTCAAGTACCTCGAACGGATGGACTTTTTTGCATTAGCCCGGCGTTATTTTACCCTTGAGCCATCTCCGTGGGACCTCACGGCTAAATATCAGCGGAGTGTGGATTCAGACGTTCTCCTGGAGATCACGCCAATCGAAAAAGCCGATGACATCCATCTCATCGCCAAAAAGGTGAGAGACCGTGCGCACGCTATCCTCGAGACCCACCTTCATTATGACGAGCGGGCGATCGGTGGATTCATCGTCGCCCTCTCCGAGGTCTGCCAGAACATCATCGAGCACAGCGAGAACAAGGGGTTCGTGGGCATCCAGAAATACCGGTTCCAGAACCTGAACAAAAATGTGGTCAAAATCGCTGTCATGGACATCGGAATAGGGTTCCGAAAGTCCCTCTCCGGACGTTTCAAGCTTCGGGGGGACCTCGACGCCATCGACAGGGCGCTGCTTCACGGCGCATCGCGCTACGAGGATGAGGGCCGTGGCCATGGCTTGGCCGCTGTGCGCAGGTTCGTCAATCAATGGCGGGGCAGACTCTCCATCCGGTCGGGCACAGCAAAGCTCTCCCTCATTCCTGAATGGAGCCGGGGCAACGAGAGAGAACGGAATCTCATAGCTTTCCCCGGTTCGCAGATCAATATCCTGCTGCCGGAAGTGTAAACTTCCCGCCATACCCCGCGTCCTTTTGGGGGGGTGAGGATGAACCGCCTGTACCAGAAGACCTGCCAGCGCTCATTCCCGCGCAAGGAGCGAATATCATAAGTAATTCCTGACAAAAAAATCCCCTTGACAAATCATGTAAAATATGGTTCAATTGAACCAATTGAATAAGAATGAACTAGTGCGGAGCTGAGCGCTCTCTGCTTTTTCGGAAATTCCGGGATTGAAAAGTTGAAGATCGGGATAGGGAATGACCACGTACGACCTTTATAAGTTTCTCAGAGAGCTCAAGTATGGATCGAACAACCTTGTAACGCGGCCCTCGGGACAGGCGATTCGGGAGCGGATTGAGAGGGAAATCGAAAAGGAGCCCGAAGGCGCTGTTATTGCCCTTGATTTTTCGAAGATCGGGGTGATCGACTATTCCTGTGCCGATGAGATCGTGGCGAAGCTCGTGTCACGGCTCCTCAGCGGAGAGTACGGTGACAGGTATTTTCTCCTGGCGGGACTGAACGAAAACCAGAAGGAGAACATCGAAGTGGCGCTCGAACGCAAGGACCTCGCCATCATGGCCGAGACGCTGGACGGCAAAAGGATGGTCCTGGGGGAACTTAATAATTATCTCAAGGACACGCTCGACTTCATCGTCAAGCGAAGAAAGGCCACATCAAAAGATCTCTCGGATGGCAGGAAGCTGGAAGCGAACACAAGCGGCACCCGTCTACTGAACCTGCACAAGAAGCGGCTCGTCAAGAGGGTCGAAGAGACGCGAAATGACGGGAGAATATGGGTATACGAGCTCTTGTGAAGGTCAATTTTCGTTGACTGGCAGCGCATCGTGATGATACAATGTGACGAAGTGCCCGCGATTGCGGCGGGATGTGAGTATGGTGACCCCCATGCGCGCTGAAATCATAGCAACCGGCAGCGAGCTGCTATCAGGAGGAGTGCCGGAGACCAATTCCATCTTCATTTCGGAGGGACTCCTGATCGTCGGCCTGGAGACGGCGTTCAAAACCGTTGTCGGCGATGATGAGAAGGACATGGAAGAGGCGCTCCGCCGGGCCATGGATCGGGCCGATGCAGTGATCATCACCGGCGGGATAGGACCCACCGAGGACGACATCACGCGCAAGGTGATCGCGAAGATCGTCAAGCGACGCCTGGTGCTGAACGAGGAGGCTTTGAAGGCCATCCATGCCAGGTTTTCGGGAAGAGGCAGGGAGTACACGAGCACGAATGATCGGCAGGCATTGATCCCCGCGGGCGCTCGGCTCCTCCATAACTCGGTGGGCACAGCGCCCGGTTTCTTCCTAGAAGAGGAAAACACGTTCATCGCGGTCCTCCCCGGTGTCCCCAAGGAAATGACGGCCATGTTCAGCGAGGGGTTAAGACCGGTTCTTGAGGAGCGGTTCGGCGGCAAAATATTCATCAGACGAAGGATATTGCACACCTGCGGCATGTCAGAGTCCGATGTGAATCAGGCCATACAGGACATCATGAAGCGCGGGGAGCCGGCCGTGGGGCTTACGGCAAAGGAGACGGGTGTGGACATCCGCATCATCGCCAGGGAGACCGGCGCAGAGCGCGCTCAGTCGTCTGTGGACAGAACCGAGTCGGCGATGCGGGAAAGGCTCGGCGATGCCGTGTACGGCGTGGACGGACAGCCCATGGAGGAAGTTGTGGGAGCTCTGCTCAAACAGCGCAGGCTCAAGCTTTCGGTCGCCGAATCCTGCACAGGAGGTCTCATCGGCGCAAGAATCACGAATATCGCGGGGAGCTCGGAATATTTCGAGCGCGCGGCCGTGACCTACAGTAATCCAGCGAAGACGGAGATGCTCGGTGTGCCGGGAGAATTGCTCGAGCGCCGCGGCGCGGTCAGCAGCGAGGTGGCAGCGGCCATGGCGCGGGGCATCAGACAGGCCGCGAGGACGGACCTCGGGCTTTCGGTCACCGGTATCGCCGGCCCTGACGGCGGCAGCAAGCAAAAGCCCGTGGGGCTGGTGTACACCGCGCTTGCGAGCGCCCATGGAGTAAAGACCGCTGAGCACCGGTTTCTCGGGAACAGGGATCAAGTGCGCATGAAGGCGTCCCAGATGGCCCTGGACATGGTGAGACGGCATCTGATCGGTTAACGCGGAATGGAAATCAGAGAAAGTTTGGGTTGTCGGTCCGCGCTTGCATTCCGTATTCAGAATTTGACATGCGTACGTTCATCGCCATAGAGATCCCTGCCGAGATCAGAAAAGAGATGGCGAAGGTCCAGGACGGGCTCAAGAACTCCGGCGCCGACGCGGGCTGGACCCGGCCTGAGGGGATTCACCTGACGCTCAAGTTCCTGGGAGAAGTTCCGGAACCGAAAATCAGGGAGATCAATAAAACCCTGGTCCAGGCTGCCGGATCAATGAGCAGGTTCCGGCTGGAGATAGCCGGTGCAGGCGTTTTCCCGAACGCGAAGAATCCCCGCGTGGTCTGGCTTGGCGTGTCGGGCGAAATAGACAGGCTTTCAGCGCTTCAGAGATTGGTCGAGGAATCGATGACAGCGATGGGGTTTGACCGGGAAGACCGGGCCTTTTCCCCCCATCTCACGCTGGCGCGGATCAAGTATCTCCGGCCGGGATACTCCTGGCAGAAGGCGATCGACAGCATTAAGGATGTAAGGCTCACCGGGTTTGATGTGGACCACATAAGCCTCATGAAGAGCGACATGAAGCCATCGGGTGCGGTATATACGGAGCTCGGCAGGGCAATTCTGAAATAGTATCAAAGCTCAGCATTTAAGTTAAGCTGTTGGCGGGCCGCGCAGCGGCGAAAGGAGATTCATAATGGCGGACAAGGATAAGTTGAAAGCGCTGGAACTGGCGGTAGGCCAGATCGAGAAGCAGTTCGGCAAAGGCTCCATCATGCGCCTGGGCAGGGAGGAAGTACCGGCGGGCATTCCCGCGATATCCACGGGTTCCCTTGGCCTGGACATCGCCCTCGGCGTGGGCGGCGTTCCGCGCGGGAGGATCATCGAGATCTATGGCCCCGAATCCTCCGGCAAGACCACTCTTGCCCTCCATATCATAGCGGAAGCGCAGAAGGCCGGAGGCCAGGCGGCCTTCATCGATGCCGAGCATGCTCTCGACGTGGTCTATGCGCGTAAGCTTGGCGTCCGGACCGACGACCTCTTGATCTCACAGCCGGACACGGGCGAGCAGGCGCTCGAGATCACTGAGACCCTCGTCAGGAGCGGCGCCATCGACGTCATCGTGGTCGATTCCGTGGCTGCGCTCACGCCGCGGGCCGAGATCGAAGGTGAGATGGGAGATGCCCATATGGGACTCCAGGCGAGGCTCATGAGCCAGGCGCTCAGAAAGCTCACGGGCGCGATCAGCAAGTCCGCGACGACGCTTATCTTTATCAACCAGATCCGAATGAAGATCGGCGTCATGTTCGGGAATCCCGAGACCACTACCGGCGGCAACGCTCTCAAGTTCTATGCCTCGGTGCGGCTCGACATCCGCAAGGTCTCAGCCATCAAGGAAGGCGAGGACGTGACGGGGGGGAGGGTGAAGGTCAAGGTTGTGAAGAACAAGATCGCGGCGCCGTTCCGGTCCGCTGAGTTTGATATAATGTTCAACGAAGGCATCTCCAAGCTCGGTGAGATCATCGATATGGGTGTGGAAAAGAATATCGTGGAGAAGAGCGGCGCATGGTTCTCCTACAGCGGCACGCGGATCGGCCAGGGACGGGAGAACGTGAAACAATTCCTCCTGGAGCACGCGGATATGGCTTCCGAGATCGAGCAAAAAGTTCGGCAGGCTGCCGGCCTCCCGGCTGCTGCATCCGCGGCGGAGAGCGGCGCTTCGGCACGGGACAAGGATACCGCTTCGCATGGGGAGCGTGGAGGAAAAGCCGTGAAGGGGCAGAAGTCCGAGAGGCATGTGGAGGCGTAAATGAATCTGAACGATTTGCTCAAGCTGACCTTTGAGAAACGAGCGTCTGACCTGCACATCAAGGTCGGGGTGCCGCCGATGCTCAGGATCGACGGAAAACTGACGCCGCTCGAGACCGAGAAAAGGCTCACCCAAGAGGATGCTCTCGCCATTGCCATGGGCATCATGAACGTTGCTCAGAAAGGCAAGTTCAAGGACAAAAACGAACTTGATATGGCCTATGCCGTGCCGGGTCTGGGACGTTTCCGCGTGAACGTGTTCCAGCAGCGGGGGAGCGTGGGCCTGGTGTTCCGGCAGGTTCCAATGAAGATCCTGAATTTCGAGGATCTCATGCTGCCCGCGGTGCTCACGAAAGTTACGCAGGAGCAGCGCGGTCTGATTCTGGTGACCGGGACGACGGGAAGCGGCAAATCAACGACCCTTGCATCGATGATCGATTATATCAACACGTCCAGAACCGCCAACATCGTCACGATCGAGGACCCGATCGAATTCTTGCACAGGGATAAAAAGAGCATCGTGAACCAGCGCGAGATCGGCAGCGATACCTTTTCATTCGGCGACGCGCTCAGGAGCGCCTTGCGTCAGGACCCTGACGTGATCCTTGTGGGAGAAATGAGGGACTTCGAGACCATCTCCACGGCGCTGACAGCGGCCGAAACGGGGCACCTTGTGCTCTCCACCCTGCACACCCTGGACGCGGCCGAAACCGTTAACCGCATCATCACCGTCTTTCCCCCCTACCAGCAGAAGCAGGTCAGGATGCAGCTTGCCTCGGTGATCAAGGGGATCATCTCGCAGAGGCTCGTCGCCAGGGCGGACGGCAGCGGACGCGTGCCGGCGGTCGAGGTGATGCTCGGGACCCTGTCGGTGAGAGAGGCGATCATTGATGATGCGAAGACGCGGCAGATACCGTCGATCATCGCAGCCGGCCTTACTCACTACGGCATGCAGACCTTTGACCAGTCTCTCCTCATGCTCTACAAGAAGGGCGTGATCACCTATGACGAGGCGATCATGACCGCGAGCAACCCCGACGACTTTGCGCTCAAGGTCAAGGGCATCCAGTCAACGAGCGATCTCACATGGGAAGAGGAAGAACGGAGAAAAACGGGAAGCAAACCGGCTGCAGGACCAGCTGCGAAGCCGGGAGCCGCTCCCGGCCCTGCCCAGAAGCAGGGAGAAGCGCGGGAGTACAAGGGACCCTCGGCGGACAGCGACTTTAAAATCGACCGGTTCGGAGATAAGTAGGAGGACCGGCGCGGGATGCAGTGAATGCGCGACGAGAATGATAAAGAATGTACCAGGGCGAAGAACATCGCCTACCGTTATCTCTCGTACCGCCCAAGAAGCCATGCAGAGGTCGTGAAAAAGCTGCGCGACCAGGGATTCGGCGATGACACCGTTCGCACAGTCCTATCCAATCTTATCCGGCTCCAATACGTCGATGATGAAAGGTTCGCGGACCAGTGGGCGCAGAGCAGGGTAAGGCTCCGCGGACTCGGCAGGCGCAGGATTGAACGGGAACTGAGAGATAAGGGTGTTGACCGGGAGACCGCGCGCCGGGCGCTTGACGGCGTTCTGACCGCCGATCTCGAGATCGAAACTGCGAGAAGGGCCGTCGAGCGGAAGCTCGCGTCGATGAGGGCACTCGACCGGGAAACGAGGCGCAGGCGGCTCGCGGGATTCCTCGAGAGAAAAGGATTCTCGTTCGCGGTAATTCGTCATTTTTTAAAAAAACCTGATTGAGCCCGGAACCACAGATGATCAGAAGCAGGCGCTTCGATCGGCACGCCTTGACACGGACACAGATCTTGAATTCGGGACCCGTCATTCTGAAACCGTGTCCGTCCGACTTCATCCTTCATCTGTGGTTATTTTAATTTTATTTGAGGCAAGGAGCAAGACTTGAAGGCGAACGAATTGCGGGAGCTTTTTTTGGACTACTTTGCGGAGCGGGGACACAAGATCGTGCCAAGCTCGGCGCTCGTTCCCCGGAACGACCCGACTCTCCTGTTCACGAACGCGGGCATGGTGCAGTTCAAGAGCGTGTTCCTCGGCGATGAGTCGCGGGAGTACAGGCGCGCGGTGACGAGTCAGAAGTGCATGCGCGCCGGTGGCAAGCATAACGATCTTGAGAATGTCGGCCATACCGCCCGGCACCACACGTTCTTCGAGATGCTCGGGAACTTCTCGTTCGGCGATTACTTCAAGAGGGACGCGATAGGCTTTGCCTGGGGCTTCCTGACCGGCGTTGTCAGGCTTCCGAAAGAGAAGCTCTGGGTCACGATCTTCAAGGATGACGACGAGGCCTTCCAGCTCTGGCAGGATGTGGCCAGGATCCCTGCCGACCGAATCGTGCGTCTCGGCGAGAAGGACAACTTCTGGCAGATGGGAGACACAGGCCCCTGCGGCCCGTGCTCCGAGATCATTTTCGACCAGGGGCCTGAGGTCGGATGCGGGAGGGGAGAATGCGCCGTAGGATGCGACTGCGACCGTTATCTCGAGATCTGGAACCTCGTTTTCATGCAATTCAACCGGGACGCGTCGGGATCGCTCTCACCGTTGCCCAGACCAAGCATCGACACGGGAATGGGACTTGAACGGCTGTCGGCAGTGGTCCAGGGCGTCAAGAGCAATTTCGAGACCGATCTGTTCCAACCAATCATCAAACAGATCGCATTGCTTGCCGGCGTGCCGTACCACAAGGACCAGCAGGCGGACATTTCCTACCAGGTGATCGCCGATCATCTCAGGGCAATGACCTTTTTGATCTCCGACGGCGTGCTCCCATCGAACGAAGGAAGGGGGTACGTGCTTCGGAGAGTCATCCGCAGGGCCAGCCGCTACGGCCGGCTTATCGGGATCGATAAACCGTTCCTGTACAAGCTCACGGGAGTGGTCGTTGACGAGATGCGAGAGGCCTATCCCGAACTCGTGGACGGCCGCGAGCATGTTGCCAAGGTCACCCTTCTTGAAGAGGAACGATTCGCCGCGACGCTCACCTCCGGTCTCGCGCTTCTGAATGAGACAGTTGACCGGATCAAAACCGAGAAGAAGAACGAGATCCCCGGCGACGTGCTCTTCAAGCTCTACGATACCTTCGGCTTCCCCCTCGACCTCGTCGCTGATATGGCGCGGGACATGGACTTGAAACTTGATGAAGAGGGGTACCGCAAGGCCATGCAGGAGCAGCGGGACAAGGCGAGGGCGGCGTGGGCCGGATCGGGCGAGACGAAGGTCAAGCCCGTCTATAAGGATGTTGCCGGCGGTATTCGCAAGCCTGAGTTCACGGGTTATGATATACTTCAAGATAACGGCCAGATCATCGCGATCATTAAAGGAGACAAGAAGGTCACCGAGGTGCATGAAGGTGACGATGCCGAGATAGTCCTGGACAGCACACCCTTCTATGCCGAATCGGGCGGGCAGGTCGGAGACAAAGGCGACGTGCTCGGCGAAGGCGCCAAGTTTTCGGTCAGCGATACGGTGAAACCCTACGAAGATCTCATCGTTCATCGAGGCAGGCTCAAGAAGGGCATTCTTATGGTGGGCGATACGGTGCTCGCGCGGGTGGAAGAGGAGAGCAGGCATGATACGGCTCGGCACCACACGGCGACGCACCTGCTCCACGCCGCCCTCCGGTACGTGCTCGGTGACCACGTGAAGCAGGCAGGCTCGCTCGTGGCGCCTGACCGTCTACGCTTCGATTTCGCGCACTACACGGCGCTTACGGACCGCGAATTGAACAGGCTCGAAGAGGTCATCAACGAGCAGATCATCGAGAACCACCCCGTTGAGACTACGGTGATGGACGTTGACCAAGCGGTAGCTTCCGGAGCCATGGCGCTTTTCGATGAGAAGTACGGCGACAAGGTGAGGGTTGTCACGGTCAAAGACGTGAGCAAAGAACTCTGCGGGGGCACGCACACCCATGCGAGCGGCGATATCGGCGTGTTCAAGATCCTCTCCGAAGTGGGCATCGCTGCCGGTGTCCGGAGAATAGAGGCCGTTGCCGGCAGGCATGCGTACCGGGCCTTCAAGCGCGAGGAGCAGAGTATCATGGATATAGCCCAGCTGCTCAAGGCATCGGACCTCGACGTAGTCCCCCGCATTGAAAAGCTTGTCGCCCAGGTCAAGGGCCTGGAGAAGGAACTCGACCAGTTCAAGCATAAGCTCCAGTCGTCCCAGGCCGGCGACGCGGTCGGCGGGGCGCAGGTGATCGAGGGGATCAAGGTGCTCGCGAAGCGCTCTGACGGCATGGATCAGAAGGACCTGCGCGACTTTGGCGACAAGCTCAGAGACAAGCTCGGCTCGGGCATCCTGGCTCTCGGCTCGGTCAAGGACGGCAAGGTGAGCGTCATCGTGATGGTTTCAAAAGACCTTACCTCCCGTTTTCACGCCGGCCAGATCATCAAGGAAATGGCGGCTATCCTCGGCGGAACGGGAGGCGGCAAGCCCGATCTGGCTCAATCCGGAGGAAAGGACCCTGCGAAACTGGACGCGGCGCTCGAGGCGCTGTATGCTATAATTAAAAAAACCTGAAGAAATGCGTGCGGCAAAGGGATACCCCGGGAAGGAGGAGAACATGATGGTTTCAGAAATTATCAAGAAGGCAATGCTAGTAGGGCTTGGGGCGCAGGAAAAGGCCAAGGAATTCATCGAGGAGCTAGTGAAGGCAGGAGAGCTTTCAAAGAGCGAGGGCGCTTCGCTCGTCAAGGAATGGGTCTCCAAGGCCGAAGAAAGCACGAAGGACATGGACCACAAGGTCAAGGACGCCATGTCGGCTGCCTTTGAGAAGCTCAATATCCCGACCCGCGGTGATATCGAGAAAGTCGAGAAAAAGCTCCAGAACATCTCCGCAAGGCTCACGAAGCTTGAGGGAGGCGAAGGGAAAGGCGGGGCATAGATCGGAGCCCCGCAACGCCGATGTCTCTTTTGGGTTTCAGGAGAAGACATTTCCGGGACATTCCGCGGATCGGACGGATCATCGCGGTAGCGTCCCGCCACGGGTTCGACCATCTCGTGGAGCAGATGGGCCTGCAGCGTTTTGTATCGTTCGGCAGGCGCATCGTCACGTCCAAAAAGCCCCCTTCTCTCGAGCACCGGGTGAGCGCACCCGAGCGTCTCCGGCTCATGTTCGAAGATCTGGGGCCGACATTCATCAAGCTTGGACAGGTGCTGGCCTGCAGGCCGGACATGCTGCCCATCGAATATGCGCGAGAGCTCCTGAAATTGACGGACTCCGTTGCACCCTTCCCTTCAGCGGAAGCGCAGAAAATCATCGAACAGGAACTGCGCTCGCCGATCAACTCCATTTTTAAAGATTTCGATAACGCTCCGGTTGCCGCTGCGTCCATCGCCCAGGTCCACCGAGCGAGACTGCTTGATGGCCGCGAGGTCATGGTAAAAGTGCAGCGGCCCGATATCGACCGGATCATCGAGCGGGACATCAGCATTATGCGGGGCATCGCAGACCTCATCGAAGCGCGGGTCCCGGAAATGGCACCCTACAATGTACCGGGAATCGTCGATGAATTCGCGCGAACGATCAACAGGGAGCTCGATTTCAATATTGAAGCGGCGAACGCTCTTCAACTCAGGAGTAACTTCGAGAACAGCGATATACTGTACGTCCCCCAGGTCTATAATGAATTTTCAAGCAAACGGGTGCTGATAATTGAGAAGATCGACGGCATCCGCATCGACGATTTCGACCGGATCAGTCTGGCGGGATTTGACAAGAGGGACATTGCTCTCAAAGGGGCATCTGCCTTCTTCAAGATGGTCCTGCAGGATGGGTTTTTCCATGCCGATCCCCATCCGGGAAATACCTTCGTGCTCCACGACGGCAGGCTCGGCCTCGTGGACTTCGGCATCATGGGACGGGTCACGGAAGAGAACATGGAGCATTTTGCGAACGTCTTCCTCGCTCTGGCCGGGCACGATTACGACGCGCTTGTCCGGCAGTACGTGAACCTGGGGTTTGTATCCGAGGAGTCGGTCGATGTCGAAAAATTTCAGCGTGAGATGAAGGAAGACCTTGCCGAACTCCTGGAACCCTACTACAGGATGCAGGTGAAACAGATCGATTTCGGCGCTTACATCGACCGCGTCACTCATATCCTTATCCGTCACCGGTTGAGGATGCCACAAAATTTGTATCTCATGGACAAGGCGCTCATCACGCTTGAAGGCATCCTGAAGCAGCTCGACCCCGAATTCAACTATTTCGAGGCGGCGAAACCCTACGTGACAGAACTCATCCACCGGAGACGAAACCCGTTCAGAGCCGCCGAAGCCCTGAGAAAGAACGTGGCAGACCTCACCGATGCTTTTTCGCTCCTGCCGCGGCAGATGAGGACGGCTTTCAGAAAAATTATGCGCGGCGATTTCCGGTTGAACATACACCATGAGGATCTCGATCATTTCATCCGGGACCTTGACAGATCGAGCAATCGCCTTTCGTTCAGTATCATGACCGCGGCCATAATCGTGTCATCATCCATCATCATCCATGCGGGAGCGGGGCCCGTGCTCTTCGGGCTCCCGATGTTCGGTCTGATCGGTTATGTGATCGCGGCGCTCCTGGGAGTCTGGTTACTCATCGGCATCCTGCGGTCAGGGCAGTTGTAGGAAAGGATCACGCGTGCAGAAGAATGGACCGAAACAGTCGCTGATCTCCCGATGGCAGGGAGTCAAAGAGTGGGTCAGGAAGCACCCGTGGACATCGTTCCTGATGGCTACGGCCATGCTCACCATCACGATCCATTTTTACACAGCGTTGTTCGTCCCGCCATCGAAGGAAAAGGTCTGGAAGGAAGTGGAGGTCACGGAGGGAATGAGCTTTAAGGTCATCGCGGGGACGCTCCAGAAAGAAGGCATCATCCGCTACCGGGGGTATTTCGAGATCATCGGCAGGCTCCAGGGCATCAGCCGCAAGGTGCGCGTCGGGTATTACGGGTTGAGCACGAGCATGAGCATGTGGGAGGTGCTGGAGGCCCTCAGAAAAGGCAAGATCATCGAGTACGAAGTCGTGGTCCCCGAGGGATACAATCTCTATCAGATCGGATGGACGCTCTCGAACACGCCGGTCATTTCCGACCCGCAGGAGTTCATCAGCCTGGTCAAGAACAAGGAATACGCCCATTCCCTCGGCATTGACGCTGATACGCTTGAAGGATACCTGTTCCCGGACACCTACTATCTCCCAAAAGGCATCAAGCTCGAAGACATACCGAAGAAGATGGTCCAGCGCTACAAGGCTGTGTTTGACGACAGCTATCGCAGACGAGCGGAGGAACTCGGGTTTACCGAGCAGCAGATCATCACGCTTGCCTCGATCGTCGAGAAAGAAGCCAAGGTGGCTTCAGAGCGGAAGCTCATCTCCGCTGTCTACCACAACCGGCTGAAGAAGGGCATGAGACTT
>Ga0187779_10001506_pt1 | contig 14502 bp, 11 predicted proteins | sample 1015_Q2_SP10_10__FD_132435 | JGI IMG/M metagenome (GOLD analysis project Ga0187779, IMG submission 132435) | Tropical peat soil microbial communities from peatlands in Department of Meta, Colombia - 1015_Q2_SP10_10_MG | ecosystem: Environmental > Terrestrial > Soil > Wetlands > Peat | place... | reverse complement strand
TCGTAGGCACCGGGCTTGTTTTCAACGATCACCGGCACCTTGAGAATGCCCTGAAGCTTCTCGGCGTAAACGCGGGCCGTGGCATCGGCGGTCCCGCCGGCGCCATAGCCAACGACGAGTTTGATCGGCCGGGACGGGTAATCCTCCGCAAACGCAGGCGTCGACACTAACGGCGTCAATGTCAGCAAAGCAAGGAATCGCAGCACAGCGGCATATTTCACAGTGTTCTCCTGTAGACGCGCCTAATCAGTGGTAGGTGAGCCACTTGCAGCACCGGCCGTCCGCTTCCGGCACAGAACGTGACACCTTCGGCGTGGCCGACGTGCGGACCCTGCATGTTCGGACGCGAAGTCTGCGGCGGATGGCGGTCGGCTGTACAGACGTTTTTTCTTTGCTTCTGGTAAGGGCTACTGACCCCCTCCACGGTGTTGACGCTTGCGGGCGTCGCCGCGCTCAAAGCGAGCCGGCCAACCCCGCGTCGCGCACCGCCTGGCCCCATCTGTCGTATTCGCTGCGCTCGTACGCCGCGAACTGCTCGCCGTGCAGGTTCATGACCTCGTTCCCTGTGCTGGCGATGAAGTCCCTGACCGGCTTGCTGCCCTCTGCTTTCTTCAGCGCATCGCGCAACACCGCCAACGCGGCGGGCGGCGTACCCGCGGCAACGTAGGCTGACTGATACCCCACGATCTCGAGCGGAATCCCTTCCTCCGCCATCGTCGGAACATCGGGGAAGCTCGACGACCTCGTCTTCGCGCAGACCGCTAAGCCGCGCATCCCCTTCGATTGATAAGGCAACAGCGCCGCGCCATCGGCGAAAAAGAAGTTGATCCGGTTCGTGAGCGTGTCGGAGATCATGTCACCGAAGTTCTTGTACGGCACGTTCAGGAGCTTGATGCCGGCGGCTTGCGCAAACATCGCGCCGGCAACTCGAGTCGTCGCAGACACACTGCCGTAGGAGTACTTTTCGGGATCGCGCTTCGCTGCAGCGACAACCTCCTTGACGGTCTTCAACGGAAAGGCCGGCCCAGCGATCATCACGAGCGGCGTCTTCATCGTCCCGCCCAGTGGAATGAAATCCTTCAACGGGTCATAGGGCAACTGCTTGAACAGGTGCGGATTGACGACTTGCGAGGAGATCGAAGAGAACAGGATCGTGTATCCGTCGGCGGGAGCGGACTTGACCGCCTGGATGCCGATCAGGAATTCTCCACCTGGACGGTTCTCGACGATGAAGGTCGTTCCCAGGATTTCGCCCATTTGCTGAGCGTAGATGCGGGCCAGGGCATCGACCGTGCTGCCCGCTGCCAAGGGGACGATACCCCTCATTGTCCTGGACTTGTCGGGGAAGGCGGCCTGACCGAAGCCGAACTTCGAGAAGCCGAGACCGGCCCCCATAGCGGCGGCGCGAATGACGAAGCTGCGACGTGCCTGAAATCGAGTCATGTCTCATGTCTCCCTAATGATGGAATCCGGCTTCAGAATATGAACGCTGCCTTGCCAGTCGACTGTGTATCGAACAGTCGATATGCCTCTTCCGCCTGGTCGAGCCGCCAGCGATGGGTGAACAGGCGATCGATGTCGAGCTGGCGCTGAACGACGAATTCGGCACACTCGTGCTGACCCACGGTGGACATCGTGTAGGACGTCATGACCGTGACCTGACGGTCGAGCAACGCCCGCATTTCGAGGTTCACACTCGCGCCGATGCCGACCATGCACATCCGTCCCCAGACCGCCAGCGCGGCCAGCCCTGCACCGGCCGCCTGAGACGAGCCCGATGTCTCCATAACGCAGTCCACGCCCCGACCGTGAGTGAGATCATGCAACGCCTGGACGGGATCGACCTCGCGCGGGTTCACGACGCTGTGCGCGCCGAACGATGCAGCGAGCGCAAGGCGATCGCGGTCGATATCGATCGCAATGACACGCGCTCCTTGCGCTGCTGCCAACAGGGTCGCCGAAAGTCCGACAGGTCCTTGGCCGAACACGACAATCGTTTCATCGCCACGGACCTGGAGTCGCTCGAGCGCGCCCCACGCCGTGCCGGTGCCGCAGGCGATTGCGGCGCCCGCCTCGAAGCTCAATGCCTCGTCCAGCGGCACCAGCGTGGCGGCTGCCACCTTCATGTACGGCGCATGAGCGCCATGCGCGTTGGCACTGTACGTCGTACGCGTCGAGGGCCGACACAGTTGTGGCCACCCGGTGCGGCAATGCTCGCACACGCCACAGCCGTGATAGTGATGGACCATTACACGGTCGCCTTGCTTGGCCACATGGCGTGGCAAACCCGGTCCGACGTCAGCAACGATACCGGCCGGTTCATGCCCGCCGATGAAGCGGCTGGCGAGCGGAATGTCCGGGTTGTGCGGCGCGCGATACGGGTGCAGATCGCTGCCGCACATACCCGAGGCCTTCATCTCGACAACGACCTCGCCGGGGCCTGGTGTCGGTTCGCCGACTTCAACGAATGCCAGACGACGATCGCCTAGGAATGCGAGTCCTTTCATTCGTCGTCCTACGCTGTCCCCAAGGTCATATACACGGTCTTGCGGGATAGGAAGCTCTCGACATGCTCGACGCTCCCCTTCCACCCGTAGCCGCTCATCTTGCGACCGCCGAATCCCACGGCGGGATCGACGAGTCCGTAGCAGTTGACCCAGACGACCCCCGACTGGATGCCCTGGGAGACTCTATGAGCGGTGGACAAGTCACGAGTCCACACACCACCCCCCAGGCCATACTCGGTGTCGTTTGCCAGCCGCAGCGCGTCGTCGACGGTGTCGAACGGAACGATCGAAACAACCGGTCCGAAGATTTCCTCGCGGGCGATCCGCATTTTGTTGCTCACATTCGAGAACACCGTGGGATTGACGAAGAAACCTTGCGCGAGCTCGTTCCCCAAACGTGTTCCACCTGCGGCGAGCACGGCGCCCTCCTCGCTCCCGATGCGCACGTAGTCCATCACGCGGTCGAGTTGGCGTCCGGAGATCAGCGGGCCGAGATCGACGCCGGGGTCGAGGCCGTTCCCGACCTTCAACGCGGCACTGAACTGCTTCAGGCGCTCGACGAACTCGTCCTGCACCGATCGCTGGACGAAGAGCCGCGTGCCCGCGAAGCAGATTTGGCCGCTGTTGGAGAAGACGCCCATTGCCGTGCCCGGCACGGCAAGGTCGAGGTCCGCGTCTGCGAACACAATGTCGGGCGATTTTCCGCCGAGCTCGAGCTGCAAGCGCTTCACATTCCCCGCAGACGCCTGCACGATCTTGCGCCCGGTCTCGGTCGATCCAGTGAATGAGATCTTGTCGATGCCAGGATGCGCGGCCAGCGCCGCGCCCGCTTCGCCACCGTAGCCGGTTACGATGTTGACGACACCATCGGGAACGCCTGCCTCGACCAGCAGTTCCGCGAAGCGCAGTACGGACAGCGAAGCGTCTTCGGCCGGCTTCAACACGCACGTGCAGCCGGTCGCGAGCGTCGGACCGAGGATCCACCACTGTCCGCCAAGTGGTCCGTTCCATGGAATGATGCCGCCGACGACGCCAAGAGGCGTGCGGTGATTCAAAGTCATCACGCGACCCGGCAGCGAGTTCTGCGCCGTCTCGGTCGTCGCCGTCATCGTGCACGACGCGAAGAACCTGATCAGCTGCGAGATCCAATTGACCGTCGCACGCGTACGTGAGAGCGGAGCGCCCATGTCGATGGTCTCGAGGACGGCGAGTTCCTCCGCGTGCTGTTCCATGATGTCGTTGATCCGGAACAGCAGCCGTTGCCGCTCGACGGGTGACCAGCGGCTCCATTCGCCCTCGAAGGCCTTCCGTGCCGCTGCCACTGCTTTGTCCACATCTTCCGCGCGGCCGCGCGGAAGACGACCGATGAGAAGGCCGTCGGCCGGGTTGATCGAGTCGAATTCTTCGCCGGAAGCCGGCGGCAACCATTTGCCGCCGATGAAGAGCCGCTTCGATCCGCCGATGAACGCCGGTCGCGCTGGCGTCGCAGTCTGCCTGGTCTGCATGCCCTCTATCGCTTTCACTCTGCCCCGCCGCGATCTTTGCCGGAGTTTCCGAAGATGCTTGGCGTTGCGACGATACCCAAGATGCGCGCGCAAGGCGCTTGCCGCAGCAACGCTCCGCACGGATTCCGGTAATCACGTTCGGGCCGCCCGCGACCGCTTAGGCGTTTTCGCCTGATTGCGATGTTCAGTACCCTTACTGCGCTGCCTTTATACGCGTCGCAAGAGCAGCGTCCAGTCGTTTTTTTTTACGGTACGGTAACTGCCTGCGGGCCTGCCGGGGGCTGGCGGCCGTCCAGGTGAGACCTGTGTGATTTCGAGACGGTGTGCCGCAGATTTCCTTCGCGTCGACCGCCTCCGCCGCAAACTCGATGTCGATGTCGTCGCCGTGGACAGCTCAATCGCATTCGCCGCGACCGGAGAAATCGACTGGGACGATCCGTCGATTCAGGCGCTCGTCGCTTGCGGAGGCCGCCCGCGCTCTAGCGGGAACAGACCAGGTTGGGCTCGACCGGGCTCACCTTCGTAATGCCAATGATCTCGGCAACCGCTGCAGCAACGTCCAGCAAGTCGGCGTCCTTATAGCGCGGCGCGACAAGTTGCACGCCAACAGGCATCTGATTTGGCCCTCTTGAGGCCGGAAGCGCAACGCAAGGAACATGCAGAGCCGTCCAGACGCGCTGAAACAGCGCATCGCCGGTAGTGTCGAGCGAACGCGGCGCTTCACCGACCGCGCCGATTGTTATCACACAGTCGAGGCCTGTCATTGCCCGTTCGAAAGACGGCCGAGCCGCGGCTGCGAAATCCTTGGCTTCTCGCAAACTATCGTCTTCGATGGCCTTCTCGATACGATCCTTGAAGTCTTGATGCAGCAAACGGTTGTTCACGAGGTATTCCGAAAGAAACGCAGCCCGTCCCTCCCCCAACATGATCGTGCGCGCGACTTCAACCATTCGATCGAACTCGTCCGGCAGGTTCAACTCCTCAATCTCCGCGCTGGCGCGCGCGAGTCGCGTAACGGCGTCTTCCAATGCGCGCTGTGCCTCCGGCTGGGCCTTGCTGAACCACGGAGTTCGACACAGGCCAATCCGCATCCGACGCGGGTCACTGCGCGGCGATCGACGTTGCCTCGTTATTCTCAGCTCTTCAGCCAACAACGACAGGTCGGCTACTGAGCGGCCGAACCAGCCGATGGTGTCGAGACTTGTCGAGTAGAGCTTCGAACCTTCCTGACTAACCACGCCGTGAGTTGGCTTAAAGCCAAAAATGCCGCAGAAAGAAGCGGGTCTGAGCGTAGATCCGCCCGTCTGGGTACCCAATGCGAGTGCGGCCATGCCGGACGCCACAGCGGCGGCAGAACCAGACGACGTGCCTCCTGGCGTATGACGTAGGTCATGCGGGTTTCGCGTAGCGGCCAGCCTTCCGCCGGCAGCGAACTCCACCGTGTCCGTTTTTCCCACGAACACCGCGCCGAGGGCGCGGCAGCAAGCCACAACCGCCGCGTCCTTGCTCGGTTGATGGCCGATATAGATCGGACTGTTTTGCTGCGTGGGCATATCGTACGTGTCGATCACGTCCTTCACCGCCACGGTGAGCCCATGAAGGCTTCCGCGGCGAGGTGTCTTGTCGATCTCGCGCGCGCGGCGGATGACCATACCCGGGTCGACGAACGAGAACGCCTTGACGTGAGGATCGATTCTCGCGATCCGCGCCAGGTTCGCGCTCGCCAGCTCTTCGGCCGAAATACGACGCGCCTGCAATGCGGCTGCGGCCTCGGCGGCGCACATGACTGCAGGATCGCCCGGCATACCTGCATCGGCCGTGGGATCCGGTGCTTCTCGCATGTATCTGTCTTTCCGACTATTCGACAACGATATCGTGTTTCTTGGCGAGCGAGGTCCAGTTGGCGATCTCGCGCTTGACGAACTCGCTGAATTGGTCGACGCTCATCTTCGTGGGCGGCCTGAAGCCTTGCTGAGCCAGAAACTCTCTGGCCTGCTTGCTGCTCATCACGGTGAGGATGTCCTGGTTGATCTTCGCAACCAGGTCCTTCGGCGTGCCGGCGGGAGCAAACACGCCGCCCCACCATCCGAACAGCGCGTCGGGGAAACCAGCTTCTGCGACGGTCGGCACCGCCGGGAACGCGGGCGAGCGCTTCTCGCTCATCACAGCGAGCGGCGTGCCAACCCCCATCGCGACCTCGGGTGCCGTACCGAAATAGAGGTCGACGCGGCCGCCGCGCAGGTCCGTCATCGCCGGCGCACCGCCCCGATAATGCACCGCCTGCATCTTGATGCCGAGAATGTCGTTCAACAGCTCACCCGCGAAATGGGGATTGGCACCTACGCCGGTCGTGGCGTAGAAAATCTGACGAGTCTTTGCCTGGTTTTGCAAGTCCTTCAGCGACGAGATGGTTACGCGCGTGCCAGCGATGACGAACTGGTCACCAAGGGCCACGATGCCGACCGGCTGCAGGTCTTTCACCGGATCGAACGGCAGGTTCTTCTGCGTCGCTGCATTTGTGGTGAAGCTGCTCGAAACGAACATCATCGTGTACCCGTCCGCCTTTGCCCGGGTCACGTAAGCCACGCCTATCGCCGAGCCTGCGCCCGGCCGATTCTCGACAACGACGGTCTGTTTCCAGAACTCCTGGAGGCGATCAGCGAGGTAGCGGCCGACGACGTCGTTGGTTCCACCGGGTGGGAAAGGAATGACGACTGTCACCGGCCTTGACGGGTATTCTTGGGCCGTTGCGAGAGACGGCGCTATAAGCGCGCAGGCGAGCAGCAGAATCTTGACAATGGTCTTCACTCGTTTCCCTTCTTCCAGAGTCGCAAAGGGCATCAGGCGTGACATGTCGAGCTCGATTGCTTTAGCTTCCTGATGTCGAACGCGCACGGGCGCATCTGCCCCGACTTGGCGAGGACGGCCTAGCGATGTTATTTGCGTGGACGAACTCCCTGGGGCGTTGGTCACCCAGGTTCAGCGGTTCGCGTTTGAGCGCCAGGCAGCGGACTGTCAATTAGGCGAGGCACACCTCGAGCACAGCTGTGCACGTCGTGGATGTCATAGAGCCCTCCCACTTTCTCATTGCGATGTCGGCGATAGCGTGCGACAGCGAACTCCAGCGAGAAGGTCCATACAAAAAGCTCCGTGAATTCTCCGCCGCGCCCTTCAGTTTTGATAGTCAGTCTTTTTCTATCGTGCGGTAAGTTGTGCTAACGATCCTGCCTGTCGACGCGGGCAACGGAAGCGATCGTATTCCATATGCGCGTCGCATGGAGGCCGAGCGTAACGGAAGCTTCGCAATCATTGCCATATCCGGATACCAGCCCCGTGTTATCGATGGCTCTGGCTGCGGCTCCGCGCGTCGTCGTGGGGCCGTCACTTACGATAGCGCGGCGCGTCCAGCACAAGCGCAAACGCCGGTGACGTTTGACGGCGGCTCGGGTAATAGAGATGGTAGCCCGAAGCCGACTTGTCTCGACGTGGTCGAGCAGTGTCCAGTCGCCTTCTTTGCACTCGACGGTAACGCCCGCTAACGTGGTCAGCCGAACTTATGTTCCGAAAAGAAAAAACGTCTGGACGCACGTGTTTGGCGGGATATAACTTCATGCGGCGCAACGAACCGTGACGAGTTCGCGACGGCGCGGCGAGGCGCAACGAACCGCGACGAGTTCGCGACGGTGCGGCGCGGGTGTTTGCCAAGATGCGCGCAACCAGCGCATCGCGCCGCGTAAATTGAACGCCTTCGACAAGGAAATCAGGTTTGCAGGCTAACGTAACGCAGCAGCTAGCGAGCTTCGTGACGGCGACACGATTCGAAGATCTTCCTCGAGAAGTCGTCCATGAAACCAAACGCATTCTGCTCGATATCTTCGGTTGCGCGATCGGATCCGTCGATCTGGCCAAAGGCAGGATCGCTGTCGAGTTCGCGCGTGCAGCCGGCGGTGCCGGCGAGGCCTCGATCCTCGGTACACGACACCGCGTCGCGGCGACGAACGCCGCTTTCGCGAACGGGGAGCTCATGCATGCGTTGGATTACTGCCCGTTGTTGCCGCCGAACCATATTACGGCTCTGGTCACGCCCGCTCCCTTGGCGCTCGCTGAGGCAACGGGGGCTTCCGGGAAGATTCTGATCACCGCCGTGGCCTTGGCCCACGAGGTTGCGTCACGTGTGGGCGTGTCGCTGGATCCGATGCGGGCGAAAAAGGGCGGTCTGGTCGTGCCGACGTGGGGCTTGGGGTTCGATCAATTCGGCGCAACGGCGGGAGCAGCAAAGGTCTTGAACCTGGACCCGATCGCGATGACGGATGCGCTGGGACTGGCGGGATACTTCGCTCCGGTGCCGTCGCACAACAAGTTCCTCCTCAGTCCTCAAGGAGGAGGCATGGCCAAATATGGTCCCGCGGGCTGGACGGCGCAAGGGGGCGTGACTACCGCCATGCTGGCGAGGATGGGATACGAAGGTGATCGGAGCGTGCTCGAGGGCGAATCCGGGTTTTGGGCCATGACTGCCTCGCATGCGTGCGACCTGAGCAAGATCACGGGCGGGCTGGGGAATGAGTGGAACCTGCTCCGAGTGAGATACAAGCGCTGGCCTTGCTGCGGCGTCTTCCAATCCCCACTCGGTGCGTTTACGAAGCTCGTCGTTGAGAATGACCTCAAGCCGGACGAGATGCAGCACGTCCTGATCAGAAACGAGGAACACAACCTACTACCAAGATTCCAGTACGGGAAGATTCAACATCACGTCGATACTCAGACGAATCTGCCATACAACATCGCACTCGCGGCTCACCGGGTGCCGGTATCCGCGGCCTGGCAGAGTGACAAGAACGTCAAGGATCCGCGCGTTCTGGCATTCATGAGCAAGGTCACCATCGAGCCGTATGCTCGGGCGGAAGAGACGCGTCATCAGGAATTGATCGTCGAGAAGCGGTCCTATATAGAGCGCCGTCCGTGCGTGGTTCAGGTGACCGCGCGAGGGAAGGCATTCACCGCCACGGCTGAATACGCGCAATGGCTGTCGCTCGACAATCGGGAGTTCCGCGCTACGGATGCCGATCTCGCCGACAAGTTTCGCGCAAACGCTGCCGAGGCCCTCGAGCCGAACAAGATCGAGAAGGCGATCGACAGGATTATGAGCCTCGACAACATCGACAATGTTGCTGAGTTAATCGACGTGTTGGTTCCCTAGGCGTTAACAAGTCTGCACTCCCGGATGCGGCCGATGCAGAGTGCCGCGCTTCACGAGCAGGAGGAGGCCTGATGTCCCAGATCACTCCGCAGCGGCGGCTCGCTGGCGGCGCCATCGGCGCATTCGTCGAGTGGTACGACTTTCACGTGTATGGCCTCTCTGCCCCGGCGCTCGCCCTGCACTTCTTCCCCAAGACGGACCCGACGGCGGCACTGCTAAGTACTTTTGCCGTGTACGCACTCGCATTTCTGGCGCGTCCGTTAGGAGGTCCCTTCTTCGGCTACCTGGGTGACCGACACGGGCGGATGAATATCCTGAGCGTCACGGTTCTCCTGATGGGCGCGGCGACGATGATCACCGGACTCCTGCCGACCTATGACGCGTACGGGATTGTCGCGCCCGCGCTGCTGGTGCTGTGCCGGGTTGCGCAAGGCTGCTTCGCAGCGGGAGAAACGAGCGGTGCCTTGAGCTATGTGCTCGAATCGGCACCTGAGAAACGGCGGGCACGCTGGGCCGCTTTGATCGGCGGCTGGGGTTTCCTCCCCGTTGCCGTGGCGGCCGTGCTGATCTATGCACTGCGGGCGGGAATCGGTGACAACGCCTACACAGAATGGGGCTGGCGGATTCCCTTTGTTTTTGGCGGGGTGCTCGGCGTGGTCGGTCTGTGGCTGCGCCGTCGTCTCGACGATCCCGAAGAGTATGCGCAGGCTCGTCGCGAGAATCCCAACCTCAATCCGATTCGATCGGTAGCGACAAGTACGCGTCGGTCCACCATCAACGTGGTGTTTCTGACGGCGCTTCAGGCGGTCGCCGCCTACATCCTGCTTGGCTACATGTATACGTTCCTGTTGCAGACGGCCAAACTCAGCACCACCGCGGCCCTATTGACGAATGGCGCCGCGAATGTGCTGATCTTCGTGTTCCTTCCGATATTCGGGGCCGTTGCCGACCGCGTTGGTCGCAGGATGCTTCTGTTCGCCGGGGCCATTTGGCTGCTTGTGTCCGCTTATCCCGCCTTCGCGCTTGCGTCCACCGGAACCGTCGCTGGCGCGATCTTGGGGCAGCTGCTGCTTGTCATCGGATTCAGCATGTACGCCGGTGGCAGCTTCGCGGCGACGCTCGAACTCTTCCCGACATCGATGCGCCAATCCGGCCACGCGCTCGCGTACAACCTTGGCTTCGCGATCTTCGGAGGATTTACACCGCTACTTGCGGCCTCGCTTGTTGCGACCACGCACTCTCCGGTATCGCCAGCCTTCTTCCTCATGGCTATCGCCGTACTTGGCGTCATTACCGTCATTTTCACGCCCGAGACCAAGGGCATTCGCCTGCGGAGCTCGGTGCAGGGTGAGGTCAACGTCAGACCTGAGGGGCCAAGGCTAGCGGCCTGAGCGATGAACGGGAACACGGTGAGGATTCCTGCCGAGCCTGCGCTCGAGCCGGAGTTGGCGATCATCGACACGCACCATCATCTTTGGGCAGTATTGCCCGACTCGATTGCCATCGGTCGCCCGTACTCAATCGACGAGTTTCATCGCGACGTCAGGGGCGGGCACAAGGTCATTGCCAGTGTCTTTGTGGAGTGCTCCGGCAGTTACCGTGCTGACGGTCCCGAACACCTGAGGCCGATGGGGGAAATCGAATGGGTCTTGCGGCAAGAAGGCGACAACGGCCTGATGAGCGGGTTGATCGGCTTCGCTAATCTTCAGCTCGGCAGCAAGGTCGGCGAGGTGCTCGATGCCTATTTGGCTTTGGCGGGCACTCGCTTCAAGGGCGTCCGGCATGGCGTCGTATGGGATCCCCATCCCGGGGTTTACGTCGCACCGCGCAAACCACCACCTCATCTGCTCGTTGATCCGTCATACCGTAAAGGTGTGACAGAGCTTGCTCGACGTGACCTAGTTTTTGAGGCCTGGGCGTACTTCCATCAACTCGCCGAGCTCGCTGAGCTGGCGCGCACTCAGCCGGATGTGCAGATCGTCCTGTGCCACCTGGGTGGCCCGGTGGCAATGGGACCTTACGCGTCCCGTCGAGATGAGATGCTGCACGAATGGCGGCGTGCGCTCAGTGCATTGGCGCGGTGTCCCAATGTGGTCATGAAGCTAGGCGCGATCGGATTCCCTCCATTCGGCGCGCCGGAGGTTCTGGGACCGCGCTGCTCGTCCGAACTCATCGCCGAATACTGGAAGCCAGAGATCCGCTTTTGCATCGAGACCTTCGGGCCGGAGCGATGCATGTTCGAAAGCAACTTTCCAGTCGACGATGCGCTGTGCGACTATGTCACGCTGTGGAATGTGTTCAAGCGAATCACCAGCGATTTGACGCACGACGAGCGCAAGACGCTGTTCGAGAATACCGCCCGACGCACGTACCGTCTTTGACAGCCGTTCGCCACGGCCGTTCGTAGAGACACGGCAGTGCAGCTCGCTGCCTTGCCTCGAAGTCCTGGATCTGGTCGACGAGCTTGAGAGAGGTCGATCTCGCTCAAGCCTTCCAGGAACATCCGTGATACGCATCGGGGCGGATCGCTTGAGCCACACGCATTGCGTTGCCAGAGCATGCGCGAGATCGGTGCCGATGCTGAAGGCTAGTGCACCGACCGCCCCTTGTGTCGTTGTATGCGAGTCGATCGTCCGAGGCGAGGTTGCGCGGTTCATGCTTTGCGCTGCTCCATCACCTGCATGGAGCCGCGTTGAGCAACGCTCCCTAGTCAGCGAGGATGTCGCGGATCTCGCGGTACATTGCTTGCGCCTCCGGGTTCGCTGTGATCTCGAAAATGTCCCTCGGCCGTTGGAACGGAACGATGAACTCGCGGGCGATGCGTCCATCGGTAAACACGAGAATCCGGTCGGCCAGGCAGATCGCTTCGTTTAAGTCGTGGGTGACGAACGCGACGCTCCGCTTTTCAAGGGCCCAAACGCGCAGAAACTCGGCCTGCAAGGCTTCGCGCGTCTGTGCGTCAAGTGCGGCAAACGGCTCATCCATGAGAAGCACGCGAGCCGACAAAGCCCAAGTCCTTGCTAGAGCGACGCGCTGACGTTGGCCCTGCGACAGCTGCGTTGGAAAATTGCCGACGTAGTCCTGGAGATGGACCAGCTCCAGATAATGAAGCGTACGCTTGCGCCGCTCGGCCTTATCGATACCGCGCAGCTCGAGGCCAAACTCAACGTTCTGCTTTGCTGAGCGCCAGGGCAGCAGTGCGTCGCGCGCGAACATGTATCCAAGGTCAATTCGCGCTGCGACCGGCGTCTTTCCGAGAATTGTCGCGGCCCCTTCACTGGGCTGCACGAGCCCGGCGAGGACATTCAAGGCTGTCGTCTTGCCGCATCCGCTACGGCCGACGAAGACAAGAAGCTCGCCCTCGCGCAGCTCAAGCGAGACGCGGTCGAGGGCCGTCGTGATACCTCCGCCCGGCCGCTTGAACCGAACACTCACGTCCGAGAGCCGCGCCGCCACGGCGGCCGCTCCAGAAGCAGACTCCGGTTGCGTTACTTTCCGGGGCGTTGTCACCGTTGCCGAGCCCATTGAGGGGCCTTTCTAGGCTGTACGAGAGCGGAGAAGCTTGCGTTCGAGCGTGGCCATCCCGACATTCATCAACGAGGCGACAAGAGCGAGGATGATCACAACCGCATACACCCCTTCGAGCACGAACGTGCCCGCATACCATGCGATGAGCTGGCCAAGACCTTGTCGCGAGGCAATGAGCTCGGAAGTTACCACCCCTAGCAATCCATAGATGACCCCGAGGCGCAATCCGGCAAAGATGGACGGAATCGCGCTCGGCAGCAGAATTTTCATGAACATCTGCAGTTTCGTGATGTTCATCACCGTTGCCATTGTCAGAATGTCACGATCAACGGTTCGAATTCCGGCTCGCGCGTTCAGAATAAGTATGAATACCACCACGCTGAACGCCAGAGCGACCTTCGAAGGTTGGCCGATACCGAAGATCAGGATGAATATCGGCGCGAACGCGATTCTCGGCATCGCGTTGACGGCGCTCAGATAGGGATCGATCAAAGCCTCGATGCGAGGGAAAAGACCGAGGCCGATGCCGATCACGATGCCCGTGACGCTTGCCAAGACAAAGGCAATCACCGTAGCCTCCAGCGTCGAATACAACGCCGGCCACAGCGTGCCGTCGACGACGATCTTGACCAGGAAGTTCCATACCTGCGCCGGACTCCGGGAGATCAGCGGCTTGACCATGCCGATTCGATAGCTGATCTCCCAAAGGACAACGAAACCTATCCCGACGAAGATTTGTCCTGCCGTCAATTTGATGCGATCGGCGATGCGCTGGCGGCGCTCTGGGTCGCTGCTTGTCACGGCGGCGCCGATGGTTGCCGTTGCGGTTGCCATGGCGAAGTCCTCCAATAGCCTGTTACGTGTTCCCTGATTCGGTGTGAGGGCGCTAATCCGTTCCTGCGGTCGGCAATCATTGTTCCGGATGTCGGACAGCTCGGGACATGTTCAACGACCACACGTCAAATGGCTTTCAAGTTGCCTGACGCGAAGGCGTGCATGACGCGGTTGCGAAGGTTGGGCAAGCCGGCCCCAGCAAGACCGCCGTCGACGGGCAGATCAACCGCTGTAATGAACGCCGATTCGTCTGAGGCCAGGAATACGATACAGTTCGCGATTTCATCCGGCCGGCCTGCTCGTCCGAGCGGAATCGCGGCGCTGCTCGCAGCCCCATGTCCCGGCGGCTGCGTTTCGGCCATCGCCGTCTCGACCATTGATGGATGAATCGCGTTGACGCGGATGCGCCATGGAGCAAGGTCTAGCGCGGCGCACTTGGTCAGGCCACGCAGTCCCCATTTGCTGACGCTGTAGGCACAAGAGAAGTGTGCAAATTGGCTGCCGATCGAACCGACGTTAATGATTGAGCCGCCACGCTCTTTCATATGCCCCGCAACAGCCTGAATGCCGAGCAGCGCACCGGTGAGATTGACCCCTATCACAGCGTCCCATTCCTGCGGCGATATCTCCATCGTATTCTTCCGCACCATCAACGCGGCATTGTTGACCAGCACGTCTATCCTGCCAAAGGCGGAAATGACGTCGTCGACGAAGATCGTCCATCCGTGGCCGTCGGCGACGTCGAGTTGGTAGCCGCGAACCTCCAGTCCCTTCGCAGCAAGACCAGATGCCACGTTTCGGGCGACATCGCCGTGACGAGCGCATATCGCGACCTTCGCGCCCTCTTCGGCGCAGGCCTTGGCGGAGGCGAGCCCGATTCCCTTCGTCCCGCCGGTGATAATGGCAACCTTACCAGACAGTCGTCCCATGC
>Ga0187779_10001505_pt1 | contig 14503 bp, 11 predicted proteins | sample 1015_Q2_SP10_10__FD_132435 | JGI IMG/M metagenome (GOLD analysis project Ga0187779, IMG submission 132435) | Tropical peat soil microbial communities from peatlands in Department of Meta, Colombia - 1015_Q2_SP10_10_MG | ecosystem: Environmental > Terrestrial > Soil > Wetlands > Peat | place... | reverse complement strand
CTCCTAACGAGACCAACAAAAAGATGAGTGCTGCAAGGCCAAGGGTTCCTCCGAACGACAGGGATGCGGAGAGGGTGTAACCCTTTCCCGCTCCCTTTTCCGACGGATGCTGATACAGGATAATGACGACACGAAGGTAATAGAATAGACCGATCGCGCTGTTTACTGCCAGCGAGATGACCGGCACCCACAGAAGAGATCTCACCCCTGCAGCCACTATGTAAAATTTGCCGACGAAACCGGCAGTCAGGGGAATGCCTGCAAGGGAGAGGAGCATGGCGGTTAAGATGCCGGCCAGCCAGGGCCGATGATAGGCGAGGCCGCGGTAGTCATCCATCCTATCCGCGTCCCGTTCCCTGCCTGACGATATCGCGATGATGCCGAATACCCCCAGCGTAGTCACAAAATAGGCGACGAGGTAAAAGGTGATTGCAGTCACTGCCGTTGCACCCCCCGCAAGAAAGGCGACGAGCAGATATCCAATATGAGCTATAGAGGAGTAGGCGAGGATGCGCTTGATATTAGACTGTAACAGCGCAAGGAGATTGCCCACGAACATGGAGGATACCGCTATGACGGTGAAGAGAAGAATGAGGGAGTGATGGGCGTAAATATCGACCCTGGCGCAATACCGGAGAAGCAGGGCGAACATCGATCCCTTAGAGACCGTCGCGACAAAGGCGGTGACCGGTGCGGGTGCGCCTTCGTAGATGTCAGGGGTCCAGAGGTGAAAGGGGGCTGCGGCAAGTTTAAAGCCTACCCCGACGACTATCATCGCAAATCCTGCAACGGGCAGGAGCGCATAGACGTCGATAGCAGCGGAAAGGGAAGCGATCCTGTTGAATTCCATCGTTCCGAATTCGGCATAGATCAGGGCCATTCCGAAGAGAAGGAATGCGGCTGAAACCGCGGCAAGGATCAGATACTTGAGGCCTGCCTCTGTGCTCCGCTCGCTGGTGCGCAAGAAGGCGAGAAGGGCGTACAGGGGAACCGTGAGGGTCTCGAGGCCGAGAAAGAACGATGCGAAATGGTCGCTCGCAACGAGGATGGTTGAACCCAATACCGACAGGAGCAGGAGCACGTAAAATTCTTCATGATTGCCCTCATGTTTCTTGAAATAGCCATAGGCCAGCACGGTCACCGCAAGACTCGCAGCGAAGATCAGGCCCATATAAAAGAGGGCATAGTGATCAATGATGAGGAGCGGAGTCACCTGTCGCGGCGCTGATGAGGAGACGGCAGGAATCGCGCCGAGGGCGAGTCCAAGCCCTGCGAGCGTCACTGCGACAGTAGTCCCGTGATGCCTTGAAAAGGCTATCGCGGAGATGACCGCGAGGGTTGCGACGCCTATCACGATCAGGGGCGAGAGGACAAAGAGGTCAGTCATTCCCATTGTTCACCCCTTGACCGATCGATGGCCCGTCAGACTTTCCCTCTTCGATTTTTTCTCTCTCTATCGTCACCGCGTACCGCACCTTATTCACTGCGGGTCCTGCGGTCCTGAATATCGGTTGCGGGTAGAGGCCGAGCATGAAGATGGCGACGGCCATGACCATAAGGATCGACATTTCGCGGTTCGAGAGGTCGGTCACGGAACGCTCTTCCCGTCTCTCTCCATGGAAGACCCGTTGGATTATCCAGAGCGAATAAATCGCTGCGAAAACAAGACCAATGGTAGCCAGAGCAGTGAGGGTGACACTCGATCTGAATGAACCGAGCAGCACCAGGAACTCACCGACGAAGTTGCCGAGTCCCGGCAGACCGAGGGACGCCAGGGCGAAGACGAGCGCCATCCCGCCCATGCGGGGAAGGCCGGACCAGAGGCCGCCCATGTTCTTCATGTCGCGGGTCCGGAGGCGTTCCTGGAGTGATCCCACGAGGATGAAGAGCGCTCCGGTACTGATGCCGTGGCAGAGCATCTGCATCACCACGCCCTGCAGGGCAAGGGTATTCCCCGCGGAAATACCGAGGAGCACAAAACCCATATGACTGACACTGGTATAGGCCACAAGCCGCTTGAGATCGGTCTGCGCAAAGGCGAGGATAGCGCCATAGAGAATACCGATGACCGCGAGTGTCATCCCGACTGATCCGAAATTAACGACCGAGTTAGGAAAAAACGGAACCATGAAGCGCAGCATGCCATAGGCACCGGTCTTCAATAAGAGGCCGGCGAGTATCACGCTACCGGCCGTCGGCGCTTCTGTGTGGGCATCGGGCAGCCAGCTATGGAACGGGACAACCGGCAGTTTCACGGCAAAGGCGATGAAGAAGCCGAGCATAAGCCAGAGGGACGCAGCGGGCGTCAGGGATGTGCCGAGCAGCTGCATATAGTCAAAGGTATAGACGCCGGTATTCCGGCCGTGGATGAAATAGAGCCCGAGGATGGAGATGAGCATCAGCAGACCGCCCAATTGCGTGAAGATAAAAAACTTGACGGAGGCATAGATGCGGTTCTCATGACCCCACAAGGCGATGAGGAAATACATCGGCACGAGCATCAGCTCCCAGAAGAAATAGAAGAGGAAGAGATCTATCGCCAGGAAGACCCCGATGATGCCTGCGAGAATCGAAAGCAGATTAAAGTGGAAAAAGCCGACCCTCTCGTTTATCTCCGTCCAGGAGCAGACAACGGATATTATTCCGAGCGAGACTGTGAGCAGGATCAAGAGGAGGCTTAAACCGTCCAGGGCGAGATGAAAGCCGATCCCTATCGCAGGGATCCATCCCCTATTGAATTCAGCCAGCCAAGGCGAGTTACCAGGGGAGCCGCGGAGAGCGAAATGCTCTGCTGTGAGGGTGAGCAACAGGAGCATTTCAAGGGCGAGTGCGCCGAGGGATATCCACCGTGACCATGCAGCACCCTTTCGGCCCGACAGCCACGCCAGCATGCCTCCCACGAGCGGTATGATAACAAGCCATGTCAGTATCATAAGAAGACCGTGACCCCGAGGGCGATAATCGCTCCGATGAGAATGCTCATCGCATACCATCGCACCTTTCCTGTCTGCGTAAGACTCAAGGTTTTATGAAGAAGAGCGCTGAACCACGCAACTCCGTCATAGATGAGGTCAAAGAGATCGCCCTTGCTGATACGCGCTACCCATAGAAAGGGCCTGACGAAGAGCGCGTCATAGAGCTCGTCAAACCCCCAGCCTGATAACCAGAAACGGCGCAGCCGCTCTCCGAGGCGTTTCTCTGCCAGGACTTCGACGGGGCCGGGCCTCCGGAGGAAGAAGAGATACGCTGCAAAGAGACCGGCAAGAGAGACTGCGGAGGCGATAACCTGAAATAACAGTTCCCCATGGACGGGACCGCTCCCCACGGGTGTTGCGGGTAAGGCCGTCTTTAGGAAATCAGAGAGGAGATGGAAATCCAAGAAGGTCTCCGGCAGCTCAACGAAACCGCCCGCGACCGAAAAAAAGGCGAGTATGACAAGGGGAATCGTCATGAGCGTACCGGGTCTCACGGCAATCGCGGTCTTCTTATCGCCAAAGAAGGTAATGAAGACCATCCGGAACGTGTAGAGAGAGGTGAGGAGCGCACCGGCGAGTCCTGCGGCCCAAAGCCAGGGTCCGCCTTTTTCGGAAGACCATGCCTGCCACAGAATGAGATCCTTGCTATAGAAGCCGGCGTCGATGAGCGGGAGAGCGGACAGGGATGCCGAGCCGATGAGAAAAGTCCAGAAGGTCAAGGGCAGGTCCCTCCGCAGCCCTCCCATTCTGAACATATTATGCTCGTGGCCGAGGGCGTTGATGACCACCCCTGCACAGAGGAAGAGGAGGGCCTTGAAAAAGGCGTGGGTCATGAAATGAAAGATGGCCGCTGACCATGCACCCACGCCGAGAGCGAGGAACATGTAGCCGATCTGGCTTATTGTGGAATAGGCGAGGACACGCTTGATATCATGCTGGGCGAGGGCGCTGCAGCCGGCAAGCAACAACGTCAATGCACCTATCGCGGCGACAGCGGACTGAACCGCAGGCGCAAGGGCGAAGAGGAGATTCGTCCGGGCGATGAGATACACGCCGGCCGTCACCATGGTTGCGGCATGGATGAGGGCGCTTACCGGCGTCGGCCCCGCCATCGCATCGGGAAGCCACGTCTGGAGCGGGAGCTGAGCCGATTTGCCGAGAGCGCCGGCGAGAATGAGCGCTGCCGCGGCAACGGCGATGCCGGAGCCGACGGGCCAGTTCTCCGAAGCACGACGGAGCAATTCCTGTATTTGCAGGGTGCCGAGATTTCTATAGAGAACGAAGAGGCCTACCGCCATGGCCGCATCTCCGATACGGGTCACGATGAAGGCCTTCCTCGCCGCGTATCCATTTGCGGGGTCCCGATACCAGAAACCGATCAAAAGGTAGCTGCAGAGACCGACACCTTCCCATCCGAGGTAAAGAAAAAGGAGGTTATCGGCCAGGACGAGGATCAGCATCGAGCCGACAAAGAGGTTCATGTATGCAAAGAAACGGCCGTATCCTTCTTCAGTCGCCATGAACTCTGCGGAATAGAGGTGAATGAGAAACCCGACGACGGTAATGACCAACACCATGACGAGCGATAGGGCATCGAGGTAAAAGGCCGCTCGCGCCCCGAATCCTCCGACTTCGATCCACGTCCAGAGAGTCTGCGCGTAAGCGTAGCCAGATGGCGGAGAGGCGATGAATCCGATGGCTGCGGCGATCGCGACTGCGGCCGCGAGGCCGACCGCGCCTGTACCGATAACCGCAACGGCGGTCCGAGATATTCGAGAACCGATGAGTATCAGAACGAGAAAACCGGCAAAGGGCAGCATGGGAATTAACGAGAGGAGTTCGAGCATATCATCCCCTCATTGTGCGTGCCGCGTCGGCATCGAGCGTCTTGAACTTGTGGTAGAACTGAAGGAGTAACGCAAGGCCGACCGAGACTTCGGCGGCGGCCATGGTGAGGATGAAGATGAACATGATCTGTCCGTCTGGCTGCCCCCACCGGGCACCGGCGATGACGAAGGCTATGCCGGCTGCGTTCAGCATGATCTCAATAGACATGAGGATAAAGACGATGTTCCGCCGCATGAGAACCCCTGCCAAGCCCAATACGAAGAGCAGCCCCGCCAGGACAAGTCCGTGTTCCATCGGAACAGAGGTCATTTCAGTCTCCTTGAGCGTTGTGCGCGGCCGTCATCGTCCCGGCGGCCCAGATAGTAAGCTCCCACGATACCGGCAAGTAAGAGCATGGATGCGAGTTCGACACCGAGCAGATAGGACCCGAAAAGGGCGATCCCAACGTGTTTCGGCTCGACCGTCAGGACAGAACCGACGTGATACCCTTTCGTCATTATAAACAGGAATTCAGCCATGAGAATCATGGAGAGGACTGCAGGTCCTTTCCAGATCCCTGGACTCAGCCATTGACGCTCATGGCGTGCCGCCTGGGGACCGAGGTTTAGCATCATGATCACAAAGACGAAAAGTACCATGATCGCACCCGCATAGATAATGACCTCCAGGGCAGCGACGAAGGGAGCGCCGAGGCTAAAAAAGATGAGGGCGACGGCGAGGAGCGAGACGATGAGGTAAAGGAGAGCATGCACAACGTTCATCCGGGTAATGACCATGAGCGTAGACAACACCGCCACGAAGGACGAAAGGTAAAATACCGCATTCATGTCAGTATGCCCATATCGTGATGGGTCATCAGGCTTATCATGGCATCAAATCTCTCACATCAACGGGCGGGGCCTCGTCTTCAGCCTCACCTTTATCCTTCCCGGCGATGGATAACCCGGAGACGTTATAAAAGCTGTACCCCTGATATTTCCCTTGTCCGCTAATGAGGAGATCCTCCTTCTCGTATACGAGATTCTGGCGGGTGTACTCGCCCATCTCGAAATCCGGCGTGAGCTGTATCGCGTATGTGGGGCATGCCTCTTCGCAGAAGCCGCAGAAGATGCAGCGTGAGAAGTTGACGCGGAAGAACGCGGGGTAGCGTCGGCCATGAGGGTCTTCCGTCGCCTGCAGGGAGATGCAGTCGACGGGACATGCAACGGAGCAAAGGTAGCATGCCACGCAGCGTTCTCCGCCGTCAGGGTCGCGGGAGAGGATAATGCGGCCCCTCCAGCGGGGCGGCAGATATGGCTTCTCTTCAGGATAGAGGATCGTCTCCCGCTTTCTGAACATGTGCAGGAAGACACTTCCTATCGTTCTCAGCAGACTAAACATGGTGCCGCCTCATGACCCCGTTGCAAGCAGGACGGCTCCCGTCACTACCAGGTTCAGCAGTGACAGGGGCAGCATGACCTTCCATCCGAAGGTCATGAGTTGATCATAGCGGGGCCTCGGAAGGGACGCCCTGAGGAGGATGAACCCGCAGATAAAGAAGAAGGTCTTGAGAAAGAACCAGACGAGCGGAGGGAAGAAGGGACCGAGCCATCCGCCGAAAAACAGCGTCGCGATGAGGGCCGAGATGAGCGTAATACCGAGATATTCGCCGACAAAGAACATCCCGAATTTCATCCCCGAGTATTCGGAATGGAATCCCGCCACGAGTTCGCTTTCCGCCTCGGGCAGATCGAAAGGCAATCGATGGGTCTCGGCTATGCCTGCGATCATGAAGACGACCATGCCGAAGAACTGGGGAATGCAGAACCAAATGCCCCGCTGTGCCTCCACGATGTCCCGGAGGTTAAAGGAGCCGGCGAGCATCACCACTCCCATGAGGGAGAGCCCCATGAATACCTCGTAACTCAGCATCTGCGCAGAGGCCCGAAGGCCTCCGAGGAGCGAGTACTTGCTGTCCGAGGACCATCCCGCAAGGGCCACACTGTAAACTCCCATGGAGGACATGGCGAGAAAGAAGAGGAGGCCTATATTGAGATCCACGACTTCGATCCCCGGCCCGAAAGGAATCACGGCAAAGGACATAAGCACGGTAATCACAATCACCGCAGGGGCGAGAACGAACACGGGCTTGTCCGCAAAGGGAGGAATCCAGTCTTCTTTTGTGAAGACCTTGATCATATCGGCAAGGACCTGGAGAAGCCCGAATGGCCCCACGCGATTCGGACCGTAACGGTCCTGCCAGAGTGCGAGGAGCCGGCGTTCGAGCCAGATGAGCCCGCCCCCTATCGACATCACTACCGCCAGGATGCCGAAGACGATAATGAGTTGTCTGCCGTATTCATGCATCATGGTTATCATTTCTCACTTTTCGATACTCTGCCCCATGCAGGCAAATCAATCCCCTGCAATCCCGGCAGACCGGCCGGCAGTGCCCCGACCCCTGCCGGCAGGTCAGACCTAACGTTGACCGGGATCTTGTACACACCGCCGGGAAGGGCAAGGCCTACCACTTCTCCATCTTTCACAGCGACTCTCTCTGCGTCCTCAGGGTTCAATGCCAGATGAGGACGAGACGCGCGTTCGGCAAGGTCCGGCGACGCCATGCTCAATTCTTCCGAACCGAAGACGTGGTAAAGCGGCACGATCAGAAGTTCCTCTTCCCGTCTGCGAAACGGGTGGGGGATGTCATCGAAATAAGATATTCCCTTGAACTTGTTCTCATCGATCAATCGGAGACCAGGATCTCCGCCAAGGAGAGGCCCGCCGATCTCGATCTGGAACTTATTCAATGACTGAACCGAGTTCCATCCCGGGGCCCAGTACCGGGGAATGAGAGATGCGGGAGGCCTGCCTTCATACCCTTCCATCGAAAAAGAAAGGGGGGAATCCGGGTCGTCAGGCGTTTTTGGTTCATCCACGCTGATGTCTGCGGTCATCGCCGTACGGCCGCTGTAACGGTGCGGTTGTCTGGCGACCTTCAGTCCCGAGAGACGAAATTCCGCCGGAGGCGCAACTCCCCGAATGGGCCGAAAGACGGGTACCATTTCTGCGAGAGCCTCGAGAACAGCCTCAAAATTTCCGAACTCTCCAGCTCCGGAACGGCCTGACGCTACGAGCATGTCGCGCAACCAACGCCAACTTTCCCGAATGTCACCATCAGGGGCAAAGACTCGAAAGGAGCGTTGTGCGCGTCCTTCATTGTTTACCATCGTACCGTCAGCCTCCGCAAATGTAGCGGCAGGCAAGACTACGTCTGCCCTCTGTGTCGTGGGGTTGGACAGATGGTCTACCGCTATGACATGCTTGAGGCCGTCGAAGAATTTATCCACAGTCGCCGAGTCTGAGCGTCGGTAAAGGTCGTTTTCGAGGATGATGACCGCCTCTGCCCCCTGTCCCTGAGCGGCCTTGAAAGCCCCCTTGATACTGCGACCGCCAAGGAGGCCAAGCCCGATGCTGTCGCACTCCGGTACGGTGAATGAGAGACCCGCAGGATGTCCTTTCTTGGAGAGCGCCCACGATACCTGAGCAGCAGCGTGGATTATCGCTTCGCTTCCACAGGCCGTGCCCGCTATTACCAGCGGATGCTTTGCATGCCGTAAGGCATCTGCAATGCGTCCGGCCATTGCGCGCATTTCGGAGGGAACATCCGGCGCGTCGGGCGCCTCGCGATCCACCTCGTGGGCGACGGCGTAACCGAGCCTCGCTATATCATCAGGTGCCGCCCGATACGTCTCAAGAGCGATATCATCGAGGCCGGTCCTGCCGGGAGCCGCGATGAAGAGCGGACCTTTTCTATTCTGAAGCGCCGTTTGAACCGCCGCGTCCTGCCACAGGGGAATGCGCAGACTCTCGATGGATGCAATGGGTTGGTTACGCACTGACTGGCGCAGAGCGAGAGCCATTCGCGGGGCGGTGCTTGTAATATCTTCCCCAAGGACGAAGACAGCGTCTGCTCCTTCTATCTCCTTCAAGGTCGGCGTGCGCACAGGCCCGTCGGCCATAATCTTGATGATCGCAGAGATGAGAAGAAAATCCCTTTCCGAGGTCCCGCAATAGAAGTGTTCTGGACCGACCAGCATGCGCAGGAGGAAATTTGCCTCGAGCGAGGCCCTTGGGGAGCCGATACCGATGACTCCGGCTCCGGAGCGAAAGAGGTCCGTGACCTTCTTAAGGGCGGATGTTTTATCGATGGGTTCCGCCGGGGAAGCGGCGTCCTGCCCCTTGGAGAGTGGCCGGCGGATCCGTTCCGGGCCGTTCACAAATCCATAACCGAAACGGCCTCGGTCGCAGAGGAAGTAGCCGTTAATGTCGTAGTGAAAGCGGTTAAGGATGCGCCGCAGGCGGCCCTGGCGCTCGCCCGGAATGGTATTGCAGCCGAGTCCGCAGTGCACACAGACGGAAGGTGCGGTCTGCAGATCCCATTTTCTCGTGTAGTGATTCTTCAGGGTCTTGTCCGTGAAGACCCCGGTCGGACATATCTCGATGAGATTCCCGCTGAACTCGTTCTCGAGGGTCCCGTTTTCATAGCGACCGAAATAGACGTGGTCATGAGAGGCGAAGACATTGAGGTCGCGTCCTCCGGCGTAGTCCTGATAGAAGCGCACGCAGCGATAGCACTGGATGCAGCGGTTCATCTCGTGGTTGAGGAAGGGGCCGAGATACTGGTTGCGGTACGTACGCTTTTTGAAGCGGAATCTCCTGTAGACATGCCCGGTCATGACCGTCATGTCCTGGAGATGGCATTCTCCCCCCTCATCGCAGACCGGACAATCGTGGGGATGATTTACCATGAGCCATTCTATCACGCTTGCGCGGAACGCCCTCACCTCTGGATCGTCTATCAATATTCGTATGCCCTCCGTTGCCGGCGTCATGCAAGACATGATGATCTTGCCTTTGGTATCCCTGTCGTCTCTGAACTGTTTTACCGCACACTGCCTGCATGCGCCCACCGAATGCATGGCAGGGTGCCAGCAGAAGTAGGGTATGTCGAATCCAAGGGAAAGACAGGCGTGGAGCAGGTTCTGGCCTTCCCTGATTTCGTAGGGTCTATTCTCGATGTAAATCGTTACCATCGATTCTTCCCGACACGATCTTTACCGTTCTTCCATGGGCATCTCTTTTCCCTTATGTGCCGTTCGAAGTCTTCTCTAAAATACGTTAGGGCGCTCTGGAGCGGCTCCACCGCGCCGGGCGCGAGGGCGCAGAAGGTATTCCCCGGTCCGAGCAGTCTCGCCTGTTCCTCGAGTATCTCGATATCACCGTCTTCCCCTTTGCCTTCCTCAAGGGCCCCGAGTATCTTCACTACCCACGGGAGCGATTCCCGGCAGGGCGTGCACCAACCGCAGGACTCGCGGGCGAAGAATTGTTCGAGATTGTGCACGAGGCCGACCGGACACGTCCGGTTGTCGAGGACGATCATCGTGCCGGTTCCCATCCTGCTTCCGACCTTCTGCACCGACTCATAATCCATTCTGACGTCGAGATGTTCCCCGATGAGGAAGTCCGTCGACGCACCACCGGGTATCACGCCGCGGAACGCGAAACCTTCTGCCATGCCTCCCGCATGCTCCTCGAGAATCTCCCGTATCGTTGTGCCCATGGGGAGCTCCCATGCCCCCGGCCGCTTCACCCTGCCGCTTACACCGTAGATTTTTGTTCCTCCTTCTTCCGTATGACTCAACCCTCTGAACCAGTCCACTCCATTCCTGACGATATGGGGAACATTGCAGAGCGTCTCGGCATTGTTAATGATCGTCGGCATGCCCCAGAGGCCGCTCACCTGAGGGTGGGGCGGCTTTGCGCGCGGTATCGGACGCCTGCCCTCCAATGCGTTCAACATCGCCGTCTCTTCACCGCAGATGTACCGTCCCGCGCTCACATGGAGGAAGAGTTCAAGGGAGTATTGCGAGCCCTGAATGCGGCTGCCGAGGTACTCCTTTTCGTAAGCCTCCCGTATCGCTCTCGCCAGGCGTTCCGCTGAGGACCGGTATTCCCACCGGAGGAAGATGTACGCGATGTCGACCTCGAGGGCAAAGGCGCTGACCACTATGCCCTCGATCATCTGGTGCGGATTTCCTTCGAGGAGAAGGCGATCCTTAAAAGTTCCTGGCTCCATTTCGTCGGCATTTGTAATGAGATACCGGGGACGGCGCACGTCGTCGCGCGGCGGCATGAAACTCCATTTCTGCCCTGTAGGAAAACCGGCTCCGCCCCGTCCTCTGAGATTGGAACGACTGACGGCATCTCTCACCTCCTCGGGGCGCATGTCATGGAGTGCCTTCCGGAGGGCCTCATAGCCGCCTGTCGCCTCATATTCCTCGAGAGTCAAAGGCTCTCCGTCCGGCCGTATACCACCAGTGAGAGGGCGTTCCATCTCTTCTCCCTTCATCGGTATTCTCCGAGTATCTCATCGATCTTCTCCGGCGTGAGATCCGTGAAGAGCTTCTCATCGATCATCATGGCCGGAGCGCGATCACAGGCCCCGAGGCAGGCGACCGGCAGGAGTGTAAAGCGACCGTCGGCGCTCGTTTCACCGGGATTGATGCCGAGCCGTTTTGTGAGATGATCGCGGATAGAATCCGATTCCATGATCCAACAGCTAACGGAATCACAGATGAGAATGACGTGTTTCCCCACCGGCCTTCGGAAGATGAGACTATAAAATGTGGCGATGCCGTCGAGTTCTTCAGGCGTCATCTCGAGGATGTCTGCTATATCCCGGATTTCATCCGATACCCAGCCCCTGTGACGCTGCACGATCTTCAGCGCCTCTATGCAGGCGGCATGTTTGTGGGTATGATGACGAAGCTCCGCGATGATCTCGAGTCTCTCTTCCTCGGTCAGCATCCCTTCCGCTCCATGGGAATGCCGCTGAATTCGGTCATAGCCTTCAACGTTTCTTTCATCTATCGATATCCGCCAGTACGTAATCGATACTTCCGAGGATCGCCAGCAGGTCCGGGATCATATGGCCGCGGCTGATTAAGGGGATCATCTGCATGTGAGGGAAGGAAGGGGTTCGGATGCGGACACGGTAGGGCATGGTATTGCCGTCGCTGACGAGATAGTAGCCGTTACTCCCCTTCGTCGCCTCGATAGAGAAAAAAGCCTCTCCTGACGCTATTACCGGTCCCCAGCTGACACTCAGGAAATGGGTGATGAGCGTCTCTATGTCGTGCATGGTACGTTCTTTGAGCGGAGGGGAGACCAGATGATGGTCTGACTTATAAGGGCCTGCAGGCATGTTTCTGAGGCACTGCTCGATGATCCTCATGCTCTGTCGCATCTCCTCGACCCGCACGAGACTGCGGCTGTAGCAGTCGCCCCGGTCTGCCGTCGGGATGTCGAAATCGAACTGGTCGTATCCGGAGTAGGGCCTCTCTTTGCGAAAGTCCCATCCGAACCCGCAGGCACGCAAACCGGGACCGGTCACGCCCCATTCAATCGCCTCCTCGCGGCTATACCTCCCGATGCCCTGGGTTCGTGCTTTAAAGATACGGTTCTGCAACACGATCTTGTCATATTCTGAAAGCCTCTGCGGGAAATAAGAGATGAAATCTCTTATGAGACGGTCCCACCCCCTCGGCAGGTCCTGTGCGACACCCCCGATGCGAAACCAGCTCGGATGCATGCGTCCCCCGCATATCGCTTCGACGATATCGAAGATGCGCTCGCGGTCGTTGAAGGTATAGAAGACCGGTGAAAGGGCGCCCACGTCCTGCGCAAACGTTCCGTACCAGACGAGATGGCTTGCGATGCGGAATAATTCCGCCATCATGATCCTGACCACCTGTGCCCTGTCAGGCACGGTAATGCCCGCGAGTTTCTCCACAGCCAGAACATAGGCGAGATTGTTCATCACGCCCCCGAGGTAGTCGATCCTGTCGGTATAGGGGATGAAGGTATGCCACGACTGCCTTTCTCCCATCTTCTCAGCAGCGCGGTGGTGGTAGCCGATATCGGGTACCGCGTCCATGATCTCTTCGCCGTCCAGTTGAAGGATGATGCGAAGGAGGCCATGGGTCCCGGGGTGTTGCGGGCCTAGGTTGAGGAACAGAAAGTCTGTGGAATCTCCGCGTTGTTTCATGCCCCAATCTTTCGGATGGAACTGGAGGGCCTTCTGTTCCGCCTCTTCCTTTTCGTCGGGGAGACGGTATGGTTCGATCTCGGTTGCGCGAGCCGGGTGATCCTTCCTGAGGGGATGTCCTATCCAAGTCGGCGGCATGAGGATCCTTCTCAGATGGGGATGACCTTCGAACCGTATGCCGAACATGTCCCAGGCCTCACACTCATACCAGTTTGCCGAAGGCCAGATGTCGGTGATCGTCTCTAGGGCAGGGCTGTCACCGGTGAGCGGAACCTTGATACGGAGGTCTTCGTTACGGTCATACGACAGGAGATGGTATACGACCGTGAAATCGCTCGGGGGCTGACCCTGCCGATTCGCCCGCAACCGTTCATCGATTACCGTGAGATCGTAAAGCGTTCGATAAGGACTCGCGATCCCGGATTTGAGATGGCGCAGGACATCGCGGACCTTTTCCTTCGCCGTCCAGAACGTCGGGATTTCGTCACGAGTCGTCTGGAAAGAAGCATTCACCTCTCCAAACGCATTCTCTATCTCCTCGAACGATGGGCGTTTGCTGCTCATACTTTACCAGCCCGCGCGCAGGCGTCAGACTTCATCGGGAGAACGCAGGGCGGTTGTCTGTTGCCGCGCCTCGCGCTTCATATCCCGCAGGGAAGGTCCGACGGGTCTCTCGGTCATCTGAGGGCCGGCCAGCCAGCTTACGGGTCTCCTCTCCTTGCCGACGAGCTCCCGGAGGAGGAGAAGGCCTTCCATGAAGGCCTCTGGGCGGGGCGGACAGCCGGGTACGTAGACATCGACTGGCAGAAATTTGTCGACACCCTGCACGACGCTGTAAATGTCATACATGCCGCCGGAATTGGCACAGGACCCCATCGAGATCACCCAGCGGGGCTCCATCATCTGCTCATAGAGGCGCTTTATTACCGGAGCCATTTTGACGAAGACGGTGCCCGCAATAACCATCAGGTCAGCTTCCCGAGGTGTGCCGCGGAGCACTTCAGAACCGAAGCGGGCGATATCGTATCTGCTCGTGACGCTGGTGGCCATTTCGACAAAACAGCAGGAGAGGCCGAAGTTGAAGGGCCAGAGCGAATTCTTGCGGCCCCATGCGAGCATATCCTGAAGCCTCGTTAAGATGAGACTGCGCTGAACGGCGTCCTCGGGAGAACCTCCGTCTCTTATTTCAGTCGCCGAAGACAGGGACCATTTCAAAACTGAATGCCCCTTCTATCCTGCTTCACGTTCGTGTGCCACCTTGGTCGTCCATTCCAGCGCACCGAGCCGCCAGAGGTAGATGAGAACGACCGCGAGGACCCCGATGAAGACCAGGATCTCTATATATCCTGCCCAGCCCAACTCACGGAGTGCCACGGCCCACGCGAAAATGAAGACCGCCTCGAGGTCGAAGATAACAAAGAACATCGCTATCATGTAAAATTTTATGTCAAAGCGAACCCGGGCAGTACCCGTCGATGTAATCCCTGACTCATACGGTTTTCCCGTCGCCTTGTCCCTGTGCCGCTGGCCGAGGATGTAGGACAGCGCGATCATGGTCGTCACCACGAGAACGGCAGCTGCGCAGTAGACG
>Ga0187779_10001504_pt1 | contig 14504 bp, 11 predicted proteins | sample 1015_Q2_SP10_10__FD_132435 | JGI IMG/M metagenome (GOLD analysis project Ga0187779, IMG submission 132435) | Tropical peat soil microbial communities from peatlands in Department of Meta, Colombia - 1015_Q2_SP10_10_MG | ecosystem: Environmental > Terrestrial > Soil > Wetlands > Peat | place... | reverse complement strand
CGTCGCGGTCCCTGCCATCACGACCGCCTTGAGCAGCTGTGGATTGGTCGTGTCGCCGTTGCCGAAGACCACGCCGTCCTGCCCGATGACGATGCTGCCCGGGTTTGTCGCGAGGCCGCCGTCGGGGGCACTCCCGACGATCCCGCCAGTGGTTTGGCTGACGGCGAATGCTCCTCGGCTCTTGACGCTTCCCACGGCGAATCCGCCGCTCGGCTCGTTCGCTACCGCAGGTATAGCTGTCCCCCCAACCAGCACGCTGCCGGTGCCGCCACCCCAGCTGTTGGGATTCCAACCGCTTAGGGAGAAGGCAAAGCCCCGTAGGACTCCGAGGTTGCCACCGTAGAAGATGTGGTCGTCCTTGTCGCTTGCCGCCCCACCGGGGTACGCGACGAACCCAGCCGTTATCGTCGCCGGGCACTGTTGACTCGAGGTAGCAGTTGGACGGACCGACACAAGCTGCCCGTCAACTCCTGTAGTCGCGTCGTTACACACCCCCACCCCACTCTCGACCCCGTTGGTCTGCACGAGCGCCAGCGACCCGAAGAACCCTCCCCCGGTCGTCGCGGGATAGTCGCACGTCTTGATCACCGCGCCGCTCGCGCCGCTCACGGCCAGAGCCGCGCAGTGGCCCGTCTCCGCGCTCGCGACGTACACCGTCTCCCCCGCCCCACCGGCGCCCACCGTCGCGCTGGCGACGAACGCCCCACCGTCGAGCGGCTGCGCCCACGCAAGAGTCCCCTGCGCGGTGATCGCGTAGAAGCGTCCATCCGGCGAGTCCGTGCCCACGTAGATGCGCCCGGTCGCGCCGATCGCCGGGCTGGTGCGGATCGGACCACCGAGCTGCAGCGCCCAGCTCCACCGTGTGACCGGGACGGCCTCGCTCGCGGGCGTGGCCGCGTTTCCGCTCGTGTCCGAGGCGGTGGCCGTCACCGTCATCACCCCGCGGAATGCCGCCAGCGGAACCGGAGGCCCGAAGCTCACCGTGCCCTGCATGCAGAACGGCTCCGGCGAGCCGGCGCACGGCACCAGGCCCTCCACCGCCACCGGCGCGGCGCCCGGGCCGACCCCGGTGATGGTGACGAGCAGGCTCCCGGCGTCGACGTTCGTCGCGGCCGAGGTCACCGTCACCGTCGTGCTCTCGTCCCGACGGAAGGCGGCTCCGGCATCGGCGCCGAACCCCGGATCGAGCACGGTCAGCGATCCGGAGCTCGTGCGCGACGGCGGCGCCCCCAGCGTGAGCTCGAGAACCGGCACCACGCCGGACTGGACGCAGGTTCCGGTCCCCGGATCGCATGTCGCGCCCCCGACGCAGTCGGCGTTCGTCTGACAGGTCCGCGTCGGATCGAAGTTGCACGACACCACCGCCGCGAGCCCCGCCGCCACCGCCCACTCCGCCCTCCGGCCTCGCCGCATTCCCGGCGCCCTCCTCTAGAAGCGCCCGCTCACGACCAGCGCCCCGCCCCCCTCGCTCACCGTCACGCCGACCTTCGGCGAGCCGCTCGCCTGGGGCGACGGCTCGGTGAGGAAGAGCACGACCCCGGTGACGGCCAGCGCCGCGCCGGCGATGAGCGTCCACGTCACCAGCGGCCCATCGCTCCGCAGCGACGCCTGCTGTGATGCGGCCTGCGGCGTGTCCGGCCGCTGGCCATACGCGTCCAGGGTCTGCTGGTAGCTGCTCTCGTTGCCCTTGGCCACGAAGTAGAAGGCCGTCCCCAGGCCGAGGAGCACGACGCCCGCGCCCCCCACCGCGTAGCTCGCGATCCGCTGACCGGAGACGCCGCGCTCGGGCTCCGGCGCCGGAGGGGGCGGGCTCGGGACGGCGGGGGCCGACACCGGCGCTGGTGGAGCCACCTCCTCCGCCGGCGGTGCCGCCGGGACCAGCGGCGCCAGGTCCAGCGCGTCCAGCTGAACGCCGACCTGGAGGAGCTGCTGGAGCCCGCCGCGCACCGCCTCCGCCGTCGGCTTCCCCTTCGGCCGCGCCACCTCGAACGAGCCCACCATCTTCTCCACCCGGCCATCGGCACCGACCACCTTGGCGGTGAAGAGCATCTTCGGCCGGTTGGGGTAGAGGGTGATGTACAGGGCCCGCGCCGCACCGCAGCTCTGAGCGAGCTGCGCCAGGCAGTCCTCCGCCCCGCCACAGCTGCGGGCGCCGCGCCCGGCGAGGAAGGCGCTGGCGCAGCCCCCCGGAGCCAGCTTGACGTCGCGCCGGGCAAGCTCCACGTCGAGAAGCGCAGCGTACTTCTGAGCGTCCGCGTCCGCCGCGCCCACCACCACCAGCGGATGGGAAACGAGGCTGTTGGCCGGCGCTCCGCGGACCGGACCCGCGGCCAGGCACAGCGCCCACACCACCGGTCGCGCCGCTCTCCCCGGGGTGGCCCTGCCCCCCCGCGCCGCCCGGGCATCCCCGGCCATCGCGTTCCCCCGCGGTGAAAACGTCGCCCGGGTTGTACAATCTTTCGCGCCAGGAAACATCCGAGGGGGCCGATGAAGGGGATGCTCTGTGCGCTGCTCGTCGCTCCGGCCGCGCTGGCGGCGCCGCGAACCGCCGTCCTAGCCATGGGCAACTGCTCGGATGCGGACCTGCTCCGCGACGCGCGGCTCGTCCGCGATCTCGTGGAGGCCCGCCTCGGCGCCCAGGTCCTGACCCTCGACGAGTTCCGCCGCCTGGTCGGTGAGCCGCCCACGGGCAGCCTCGAGGAGGTGCGCCGCACGCTGGCCAGGGCCGAGGCCCTCTTCTACGCGGACCGGCCCCAGGAGGCGCTCGTCCTCCTCGACGGCGCCGATGCCGGGCTGGCACGCCTCCCGCCGGGCACCGAGCGCTGGAACGCCCACGCCGCTGCCCTGCTTCTGCGCGCGATGACGCTCTCCGCGCTCAGGCGCCGCGAGGCGTCCGACGATGCGTTCCGCCAGATTCTCCGCCTCGAGCCGACCCACCGGATGAGCGCCTCCTCCTACTCGCCCGCCCTCCGGGCTCGCTTCGAGCGCCTCCGCCAGGAGCAGGCGCGCTCCGCCACCGTGCGGCTCGCCGTGACCTCGAGCCCGCCCGGCAGCACCGTGTATCTCGACGGGCTCGCCCTCGGGCAGACGCCCTTCGCACGTGACCTCACCCCGGGCGTCTACCAGCTCGTCCTCGCCGGGGGCGGCGGCTGGTCGTTTCCCCGCACCGTCGCGCTGCGCGACGACCTCGCCGTCCATGTCGACGTTGCGTTCGAGCGCTCCGTGCCGGCGACCCGGGAGCTGTGCCTGGAGACGTCCCCCGATTCCAGCGGGGTGCTGCCCCTGGGCCACCCGCTCCGGCTGGGGCTGCTCCTCGAGCTGGAGCAGCTCGTGCTCGTCCACCTGGACCGGGACGGTGCCGAGCCGCTCTCGCTCACCGCCACCGTGGTCGACGTCCCCACCGCCCAGAGGACCCGCGAGGGCTGGCTCCGCGTGAGCCGGCCCGGCTCCATCCCGGACGGAGTTGCCGAGCTGGCCACCTTCGCCGTCACCGGCGTGGCCAGCGACCGCGTCGCCGTGCAAGCTCCGCCGTCCCCGCCACCCCCACCTCCGGCCCCGGCGGCGGCGGTGACGGTGCACGCCGACACCGCACGCAGCTGGAAGACACCCACCGGGATCGGGCTGACCGCGGCCGGGGCCGTGTGCGTCTCGCTCGGCGTGCTCTTCCTCGTCCAGGGCAACGACGCCGCCGCCCAGTTCAACGCCGCCTGGGCACCCGGGGGCGGCGCGCCCCGCCCGGCCCAGGCCACAGAGCTGCAGGCGCTCGCGGACGAGGCCACCTCCAAGCAGACCCTCGGGCTGACGCTGCTCGGAGTGGGGGCTGCGGCCGCCGCCGCGGGAGTTGGCCTCTGGGTGACCGACGCCCCCGGGAAGCCGGGGACGAGCGGGGCGCTCATCGTCACCCCCGCCTCGCTCGCCATCGCCGGCCACCTGCCCTGAGGCTTCCGTCAGGGAAGGACCTCGGCCCGGACCTGCGTCGCGGTGGCGTAGACGATGCCCGGCCGCGCTCCGAACAGAACCGGCACCCAGCGGATGGCCCCCCGCGATGCCGGAAACACGCCCAGCGACTGCCAGGGCGAGCCGCAGTCGTCCGAGAGGTCGCGCTCGAGAAGCTCGATCGCCCCGGTGTCGGCCAGCGCCGCACCCAGGACCCGACCGCCCGACCGCCGCGACGCGACCATGAGCCCCGGGCGGGCCGTCCGCTCGACGGTGGGCGGACAGCTCGAGCCCGCGGCTGCCCCGACGCACGCCTCGCAGCGCTCCACCCGCTCCCGCTCGAGGTCGTCGAAGACGTACAGGCTCCGGTCCGCGTCGGCGAGCGCGATGGAGAGCCTGGGGGGCGTGGCCACCCGGGTGGTGAATCCCGACTGCGCGGTGAAATCCGCGCTCCCGCCTCCGGCACAGGCGGGACGAAACGCCACCCGGTCGAGCCCGGCGTAGGTCAGCGAGACCAGCTCCCAGCTGCTCGCCGAGCGGAGCCCGAGGCGCACCGGAACGCTCGGGACCGGAACGGCCATGCTGCCCGGCGGGCGCTGGTAGCGGTCCGGAGAGCCGGCGACGACGAGCCCGACCGCGTCGGCGCCCGGCGACTCGGCGCACGAGGGTCCGGTGGCGATGAGCGCCAGGGCGCCGGTGCTCTGGCTCCCGGCCGTGGCCCCGGTCCGCCACTCGGCGGAGCGCAGCGTGCTGCTGGAAGCGCTGCCCTTGAAGTAGCCGCTGGTGCGGAGGAGTGGCACGCCGCCGTCGTCGACGCTCCCGCTCACCGCCTGGAACATCTCCGCGGACACGTCGCTCGCCTGGTCGAGGACCTGGAAGCCCCCGGTGCGGCCGTCGAAGGCGCCCCAGGCGAAGAGAGACAGCGTGCCGCCGTCGATGCGCGCCACCACCGTCACCACCCCGTCCTCGTCGGAGGCCGCGTCGACGTCGAGCACCTCGCCGGCGTTGAGGAGGACGGTGGCGCGGGGAGGGCTCGCCCCGGTGGTGAAGACGACGGGACCGATCGCCGCCGAGGGATTCCCGAACCCGTCCACCATCGCCCCGGCCTCGACCCGGGCCGAGTAGGTGGTGAGGTCGTCGAGCCCGGCGACCTCGTAGCCGCCGGCCAGGAACCGTCCGGTGCCGGCATCCGGCGACAGGTGAATCACCGGTCCGGTCCCCGCCGGGAACACCGCCTCGTCGAAGAGCAGGCGCACGGTGGCCTCGGTTCCGCGCGCGCCGTGGGCCGGAGTGAGGCTGCCCGTCGGCGCGACCTGATCCAGGCGCACGTCGACCCCGGACACGCCGACGCAATCGGCCGTGTCCACGGCTCGCACCTGCACCCGGTACGAGCCGCCGTCCAGGACCGGGACGCCCAGCTCCGTGTCGAAGGCCCCCCCGTCGAGCGCCAGCGGCTGCCAGCGCCCGTCCGGAAGAGCGCCGCTGACCTCCTTCGGCCCGGCACCGGCGAAGAACCGCACCGTTCCCGCCACCGGGACCTGCCCGCCGTCGAAGCGCCCGCCGTGCGCCGGTGCGCTCAGGGTCACCTCCGGCCGGACATCGACGCAGAGCTGGGTGGTCTGGTCGCAGGCCTGACAGGTCCCGCAGCCGCTCGAGCAGAACGCGGCATCGGTGAGCGACGTGCACGCCGAGGCGATGAGCAGGCACACCAGCCCGAGGACCAGAGCGAGGTGCTGGCGCGACCTTCGCATGGCAAGGCCGGGGAGCTTGCCACGGCCCGGTGATTCTCTCATCCTGAGCAACGGGGGTGGCCATGCGCGCGTGCAGGGGTGTGTGGATCCCCGTCACGTTCTGCCTCGGCGGGTGGGCCTGCGGCACCGCCGAGGTGGGGTCTCCGTCCGGCAACGGCCTGTCCATCGTCGACACCGCGCCCCCGCCGGCCATGGCCGCCGAGCCGTACAGCCACGCGCTGCGCGTGCTCCACGCCAGCCCGGCCGTGCACTGGTCCCTTCCGGAGCGTGCGACGGAGCTCGACTGGCTCTCGGTGGACCCGCTGTCCGGCCTGCTCCGCGGAATTCCCTCCACCGTCGTCGCGGCCCCGGCTGCCTTCCGCGTCCGTGCCACCGACGGAGCGCTGAGCGCCGAGCGCAGCTTCTCCCTCACCGTCACCTGCCGCGACGGCGCGCACCTCCCCTGCTCGCTGGCTCTGGGCGAGACCTGCCACGCCGGCGTCGCTGTCTGCTCGAGCGGGCGGCTGGGGGCTTGCGGCGACACCGGGCTCCCGAGCGCCGACCGGCGCCGGTGCGGCCCGGGCTGCGCGCAGGCCTGCGACGATCTCCTGGCCAACCGCTGCGACGGCTCCTGCGTCTGCGGCGACACCGGGGGCGCCTGCGGGCCGGCCACGCAGTGCTGCGGCGAGGGCGCCTCCGGGACCTGCGTCGATACCCAGCGCGACAATGCCCATTGCGGAACCTGCCAGACCGACTGCTGGGCGACGGTGGGCGCCCGGCAGCACGTCGCGCCGACGTGCGGGGCCGGCGTCTGCACCTACGGCTGCCTGCCTCCCTACGGCGACTGCAACGCTGACGAGGCGGACGGCTGCGAGACGGACACCGCCACCGCCATCGACCATTGCGGCGCCTGCGGCCGGGCGTGCCTCAGCGGAGCGGGGCAGGCCGGCGTGGCGGCGACCTGCAGCTCGGGCGAATGCCTTCACCCCTGCCTCGCCGGTCGCCGGAACTGCTCGCCGGGGGCTCCCTCGCCTCTCTTCGGGGAGGATGCCGATGGGTGCGAGACGACGCTCGGAACCGTCACCAGCTGCCAGAGCTGTGGCGATGTCTGCGCGACCCCGCTCGACGGCGCCCCGGTCTGCGGGCCCTCGGGCTGCGCGGTCGCCTGTGACCCGGGCTATTCCGCCTGCGGCCTGGCGTGCGTCGACCTCGCCCTGGACCGGAACCATTGTGGCTCGTGCAGCAAGGCCTGTACGCCGGGGACGTTCTGCATGGACGGAACGTGCTGTCCCCCCGCCGGCTGCTGAGCCCCGTGCCGCGGTTGCTCCGGAGCGGGGGGCGGACCTAGCCTTCCCGGCCGCCGCGAGGGGGCCGCATGCTCCAGGCTGAGCATTCTCTCGTGCCCGTTCCGTCCGTCCTCGAGGCAGACCTCAGGAGGAACGATGACCACCATGCGTGCGCTGGCGTGCACCCTGTGCGCGGCCTGGGCCGGAGTCGCGGCCGCGCAGCAACCCCCCACGGACAGCCCGACCGTCGCGACGGAGCCACCCCGGGAAGCGCCGGCTGCGTCCAGCCCGTCGAGCGACCGTGAGGTGACCGCCGAGGGCGGCTACCCCGGCGTCTTCGTCGAGTACCTCGGCGGGATGAGCCCCAGCTTCTCGCTCGGCGGGAAGTTCACCTTCAACTACGGCCTCGAGGGTGACATCCACAAGTACGCGCCCGGCATCAAGCTGCAGGCCGTGCTGCTCTTCGTGCTGCCGCAGCTCGGCCCCTTCACACCCACGGTGCGGGTCGACCCCGGCCTCTACTCCTACTTCTTCGGCCAGCGGCCGACGGTGGGCGGGCTGCGCGCGGGCCCCGGTCCAGGCCCGACGGCGCTCACCGCCCCCCCGGTCCCGCACGGGGGGCAGAAGCAGGCCTCTCCCTACCCGCCGTACTACGGCTCGAGCTACGACGACCAGGGGCCGTCCTACTACGGCACGCTCTACGCCACGGTCATCCCCGTCTCCTACCAGGTCGCCTTCCCGATGGTGCCTCGCTGGACCGGCCGCCTCGCCATCGGCGTGACGCCGAACATCACCTTCGGCAACGGCAACGGCGGCTTCGTCCTCCCCATCCAGGCCGGGGCCGGGCTCTCCTACGCGCTCCAGCCCGGCCTCGAGCTCCGCATCGACTACGTCGTCGGCCCGCGCATCTACTTCGGGAGCGGGACCAACCTCGCCATCGACGCCTGGGTCGGCGTCGGCTGGCACCCCTAGGGAGACGGGGGCGCGTACACCCCCGGGCCCTGCGCGACGATGGCTTCCATCCAGGCCCAGAGCTGCTCGGCCTGAGGCATCCCCAGGTCGGAGAAGGCGGGCATCATCAGACCCCGTTCCGCCGCGTTGGCCTCGCGGTACTTGGCGTGGAGAAAGAGGCTCTTCGGGTCGCGGTGGGTGTGGAGTGGGATGGGCACGGCGAAGTCCCAGCCGAAGGTCGCACCCACCCGGTTCACGCCGTGGCAGAACTGGCAGCGCTCGGCGTAGATGCGAGCGCCCTGGGCCACCGCCGGCGGACCGGGCGGCTGGAACTGTCGCTGGTAGGCGTCGGCGCGCACGAGCTCGACCCCCACCAGGCGATCCACGTGCTGCCAGGGTGAGAACACGGCCAGGACCGGGCGGGGAATCCCCGGATGCCAGAGGGTCTGGACGACCAGCTTGTTTCCCCGGAAACGGATGGGGCGCCAGTCCGCCGATTCCTCTCCCTTCTTGGGCAGGTCGGGCAGCTCGCTCCTCCAGCCCTCCTCCCCGGCCGCGTCGGCTCCCCACACCGCCACCGCGACGAAGGGCGAAAGGCGCTCCATCGCCGCTGCGTCCCGGAAGGGAACGGGGACGAGCATCCCGTTCTGGAAATGGAGCAGGGCCGTGTCGACGGCGAGCGGAACGGTGACCTGCTCGAGGAGCCAGCGCAGCGGAACGCCCCGGAACCGCAACCGGCGCCCGTACTGCGCGTCGAATCGCTCCACCTCCTGGACGGCCGCCCCGGTCAGCTCGACCGAGGTCACCCCGGTCCGGGGCGGAGCGCTGCTCGCCGAGGGACCGGAAGCCCGCACCCACAACTCGACCGCCTCGGCGCGGGCCGGAGCCGGAACGCCGAGCAGGAGCGGGCATGCACAGGCCAGCCACCGGCCCCTGGATACCGCGGACATGTCTCCCCTTCCTCCAGCAGGGCTCGTGCCAGGCGGGACCGGGCCGTCGCGGCCGGTGCCGACGGGCGGTGGGCTTGCGCCCCGCGCCGTTCCGCGCGAAATGTCTGCGCGTGCGCGAGCCGACTTCGCTCCGAGAACCGCTGGACCGCTTCTTCGCCCGGTTCCGGGAGGGAATCGTCGGGTCGGATCATGCCTTCGCCGGTCCGTTCGGTGAGCAGCGGCTGCTCTACGCCGACTGGACGGCCAGCGGCCGCCTCTACGCGCCCATCGAGCGATGCCTCCTCGAGAAGTTCGGGCCCCTGGTGGGCAACACCCATTCCGAGTCGAGCACCACCGGCGTGGTGATGACCCACGCCTACCAGCACGCCCAGGCCGTCCTCAAGGCGCACGTCCACGCCGGCCCGAAGGACGTGATCATCACCCAGGGCTCGGGGATGACGGCAGTGGTGAACAAGCTGCAGCGGATGCTCGGGCTGCGGCTCCCCGAGCAGCTCCAGCCCTTCTGCCAGCTCCCTGACTCGCTCCGGCCGGTGGTCTTCGTCACCCACATGGAGCATCACTCGAACCAGACCTCCTGGATCGAGACGGTCGCCGACGTGGTCGTCGTTCCCCCCGACGAGCGCGGCCTGGTGGACATCGGGGCCCTCGCCGAGCTGCTCGGCCGCTACCGGGAGCGGCCCCTGAAGATCGGCGCCTTCACCGCCTGCTCCAACGTCACCGGGGTGACCACGCCGGTGCACCGCCTCGCCCGGACGATGCACGAGCAGGGAGGCCTGTGCTTCGTGGACTACGCCGCCTCGGCGCCGTACGTCGACATCGACATGCACCCCGGAGATCCGCTGGAGAAGCTGGACGCCGTCTACTTCTCGCCTCACAAGTTCCTCGGCGGGCCGGGCGCGCCGGGAGTGCTCATCTTCGATTCCGAGCTCTACCACAACCGGGTGCCCGACCAGCCCGGCGGCGGGACGGTCAACTGGACCAACCCGTGGCTCCAGCATCGCTTCGTGGACAACATCGAGGCCCGGGAGGACGGCGGCACTCCCGCCTTCCTGCAGACGATCAAGGCCGCGCTCGCCGTCCAGCTCAAGGAGGAGATGGGGAGCGCCCGCATGCTCGAGCGCGAGCACCAGCTCCTCGGACTGCTGCTGCCCGAGCTGCGCAGCATCCCCCGGCTCCACATCCTCGCCGACCACGTCGAGGACCGCCTGGCCATCGTCTCCTTCTACGTCGAGGGGCTCCACTACAATCTCCTGGTGCGGCTGCTCAACGACCGGTTCGGGGTGCAGGTGCGCGGCGGCTGTTCCTGCGCCGGGACCTACGGTCACTATCTCCTGCACGTCGACCCCAACCGCTCCCACCGCATCACCGAGAAGATCGACCAGGGCGACCTCTCCGAGAAGCCGGGCTGGGTGAGGATGTCGCTCCACCCCACCACCAGCGACGACGAGGCCCGCGCGCTGGCGGCGGCGGTCCGGGCCTGCGTGGAGAACGCCGAGGCCTGGGGCGCGGACTACCGCTATTTCCCGCACAGCAACGAGTTCCGCCACCTGCGCGCTCCGGACGAGGCCCGGGCGGCGGAGCGGCTTTTCCGCTGGTGAAGATGGCGGCGGGGCGCGTTATGGCGTCCCCCCGTGAGCCAGCTCTTCGACCCCCTTCCGCTCCGCAGCGTCACCCTCTCCAACCGCATCGGCGTCTCGCCGATGTGCGAGTACAGCTCCGAGGACGGCTTCGCCAACGAGTGGCACCTGGTCCACCTCGGCTCGCGCGCGGTGGGCGGCGCCGGGCTGGTGCTCACCGAGGCCACCGCCGTCGAGGCGCGCGGGCGCATCACGCCGGCGGACCTCGGCCTGTGGAAGGACGCCCACGTCGAGCAGCTCGCCCGCATCGCCCGCTTCATCGCCGACCACGGGGCGGTTCCCGGCATCCAGCTCGCGCACGCTGGCCGCAAGGCGAGCTGCGCCCGCCCCTGGGAGGGCGGCCTGGGGCTGAGCCCCGCCGAGGGCGGCTGGGAGCCGCTCGCCCCGAGCGCCCTCGCCTTCTCCTCCACCTCACCGGTTCCCCGGGCGATGGACGAGGCCGACCTCCGCGCGGTGCAGGGGGCCTTCGTCGCCGCGGCGCGGAGGGCGCTGGGCGCGGGCTTCCGCCTCCTCGAGCTCCACGGGGCGCACGGCTACCTCCTCCACGAGTTCCTGTCCCCGCTGTCCAACCGGCGCGACGACCGCTACGGGGGCTCCTTCGAGAACCGGATCCGCTTCGTCCTGGAGACCGCCCGGGCGGTGCGTGGGGTCTGGCCGGAGCAGCTACCGCTGGCCGTGCGCCTGTCCTGCACCGACTGGGTGGAGGGCGGCTGGACTCCGGAGGAGAGCATCGCTCTGGCGGGGCGGCTCCGGTCCGAGGGCGTCGACCTCCTGGACTGCAGCTCGGGGGGCATGGTCCCCGACGCCAAGATCCCGGTCGCCCCGGGCTACCAGGTTCCCTTCGCCCGCCGGATCCGCTCCGAGGCCGGACTGGCCACCGCGGCGGTGGGGCTGATCACCGAGCCGGCCCAGGCCGATTCCATCGTCCGTTCGGGCGAGGCGGACCTGGTCTTCCTCGCCCGGGCGATGCTGCGCGACCCCTACTGGCCGCTCCATGCCGCCGCGGCGCTCGGCCTACCCGACCGGCGCCGGGTGCCGAAGCAGTACCTGCGCGCCTACTGAGCTCCTACTGCTTGGCGGTGGGAAGGTCCTGCGGCGGCGCGGCGATGCCGATGTCGATGCGCCGGTTGCGCGCCCGTCCATCGGCCGAGTCGTTGGAGGCGATGGGGTGGTACTGGGCGTAGCCGGCGGCGCCGAGCACCCGCGGGTCGACCCCCTCGGCGATGCAGAAGTGGATCACCGCCAGCGCCCGGGCAGTGGACAGCTCCCAGTTGGAGGGGAACTGCCTGGTCTTGATCGGCTTGTTGTCCGTGTTCCCGGCCACGTAGAAGACGCGGCCGCTCACCGACTTCATCGCCGCGGCGATCTTCTTCAGCCCCACCTTGCCCTGCTTGGTGATGGCCGCCGAGCCAGGAGCGAAGAGCAGCTTCTCCGGGACGCGGATGGTGACCAGGCCGGAGAGCTGGGCCAGCTCCACCAGGTTCGCCGCGTTCTCCTGGGTCAGGGCGGCGTTCATCGTCTTGTAGTCGTCCATCTGCGCCTGCTGCGCGGCCGTCGTCTGCTCCAGGCCCTGCACCTTGGTGCCCGCGGTGGCCAGCTTCTGCTCGCAATCCTTGGCCCGCTGGCTCTCGTCGGCGTACTCCTTCTTGTACTTGTCCGCCTCGTTCACCGCGGCTTCGTATTTGTCCTTGGAGACGCCGCACCCGGCGGCGACTGCGGCCAGCGCCAGGGCGGCGCTCGTGTTCCGGATGGCACTGAGCATGGTTGGGGTTCCTCCTCCACGAGGTCGCACCGACAGCCGGCGGACGGGCCCGGGAGGATGCCGCCTCGGTCCTCGAAGTGCAAAGGAAACCCAACCGACTCGCCCGCGCCGGTGCGCTCCGGAATTTCGCGTACCCTGACCAGCGCCTTTGGCGTACGTTCGACGGCCGACGCGGCTCCGGGGGAGGGAGCACGACAGGTCACATGAAACCGACCCGCTGGTCCTGGTTGCTCCCGGTGATCCTGGCCGCGCCTCCCGCCATCGCCGCCGACGCCGAGACCCCGGCGACCACCGCCCGGCCGGCGGCGCAGCAGAGCACCGAGGAGCTGGCCAAGGCGGCGCAGAACCCGGTCGCCGACCTGATCAGCTTTCCCTTCCAGAGCAACACCAACTTCGGCTTCGGCCCGAGCAACGCCGCCCAGGAAGTCCTCAACATCCAGCCGGTGATCCCCATCCACATGGGGGAGTACAACATCATCACCCGCACCATCATCCCGCTCGTCTGGCAGCCCAACCTCGGCGCCGGTCAGAGCGGGACGACCTTCGCCCTCGGCTCGATCAACACCACCCTCTTCGTGTCTCCCGCCCGCCCCGGCGCGCTGATCTGGGGAATCGGCCCGGTGTTCGGCTTTCCCACCAACACCAGCCCGGCGGTGCCCTCGGCCAAGTGGACCTTCGGGCCGTCGGTGGTCCTGCTCGCCATGCCCGGGCACTGGGTGCTCGGCATCCTGGCCAACAACGTCTGGTCGTTCGCCGGCGGGGGAAGCCAGAACGTCAACTCGATGCTCATCCAGTATTTCGTGAACTACAACTTCGGCGACGGCTGGTACCTCACCTCGTCGCCGATCATCACCGCCGACTGGAATGCCCAGACCACCGCCGACAAGTGGGTCTTCCCGCTGGGCGGCGGCGTCGGGAAGATCGTCCGCCTCGGCCGCCTCCCGCTGAACATCAGCCTCCAGGCCTACGACAACGTCTGGCACCCACCGGTCGGTCCGACCTGGACGCTGCGCGCCCAGCTCACCTTCCTCTTCTGAGCGCCCGCCGGGGCGGGGCCGGGTGGTCTGCTATGCTCCTCGACCTGGTCAGGATGGCCGCCCAGGTGCGCATCGCCATCAACACCGGGGGTGGGGACGCCCCCGGGCTGAACGCCGTCATTCACGCCGTGACGCTGGCCGCTCACCGCCGCGGCTGGGAGGTGCTCGGCATCCACACCGGCTATGCCGGGCTCCTCGACACGAGTCGGATCACCGTGCTCAGCCCGGAGCGGGTGGAAGGCATCGTCTCCCACGGCGGCACGCTGCTCGGCACCACCAACCGCGGGGACCCGTTCCGCTTCCCGGTCACCGACCCGGCCAGCGGCCGCGTGACGCTGGAGGACGTCTCCGACCAGGTGGTGGCCAACTTCCGGAAGCTCGGCCTCGACGTCCTGGTGGCGGTGGGCGGCGACGGCAGCATGAGCCTCGCCCACCGCCTCTCGCTCAAGGGGCTGCCCATCGTCGGGGTCCCGAAGACCATCGACAACGACCTCTCCGCCACCCTCTCCACCTTCGGGTTCGACACCGCCGTCTCCACCGCCACCGACGCCATCGACAAGCTCCACTCCACGGCCAGCGCCCACGAGCGGGTCCTGGTGGTGGAGGTGATGGGTCGCCATGCCGGGTGGATCGCCCTGCACAGCGGGCTGTCCGGCTCGGCCGACGTCATCCTCCTCCCCGAGGTGCCCTTCGACATCGAGCGGGTCTGCCGGCACCTCACCGAGAACGAGGGGCGCGGCAAGCGCTACGGCATCGTCGTCGCCGCCGAGGGCGCGCAGCCCAAGGGCTCGACGGCGCTCACCAAGGGTGCGCTCGCGCCCGGGCAGGCCGAGCCGCTCCTCGGCGGCATCGCCGAGTGGGTGGCGGCCGAGATCACCCGGCGAACCGGAAAGGAGACGCGCTCGCTGGTGCTCGGCCACCTCCAGCGAGGCGGCTCTCCCACCGCCTTCGACCGGCTGGTGGCGCTGCGCTTCGGCGCGGCGGCGGTGCGCTTCATCGCCGAGGGCAAGCGCAACGTGATGGTCGCCTTTCGCCCGCCGGAGATGGTCACCGTTCCCCTCGCCGACGCGGTCACCGGCATCAAGCGTGTGCCGCTCGACGGCGACACCGTCCTCACCTGCCGGGACCTGGGCATCTCGCTGGGCGACTGACGTCGCTCCGGGGGGCCGCCGGAGACCCCAGGGGGCAAGGCGATTGTCCTGGCTCCGGTCGGGG
>Ga0187779_10001503_pt1 | contig 14506 bp, 13 predicted proteins | sample 1015_Q2_SP10_10__FD_132435 | JGI IMG/M metagenome (GOLD analysis project Ga0187779, IMG submission 132435) | Tropical peat soil microbial communities from peatlands in Department of Meta, Colombia - 1015_Q2_SP10_10_MG | ecosystem: Environmental > Terrestrial > Soil > Wetlands > Peat | place... | reverse complement strand
TCTTCGAATACCACAGCGGCGATCCAGCAGGTGACCTCAACGCACTTGCCGTTCACGTTTTCAAAGCCCGGAGGGCAGGCGCTAAATCGCGTAACCGCACGCAGCAAACCGAGCTCCCTCAGGCACGGCTTTGTATACTGTCTCATAAGCGCTCTCCCCAAGATGCTTTAGAACTCGCAGATGATCATGCTGAATTTCGTAACCACTCGCAGCAGACCTAGCCCCTTCAGGCACGGCTTTGCGTAGGTTTTCATACACTACTCCTTATGACGTGGATTGATTGGGTCGATTCGCCCCCAGGCCGTCCCGACCTTCTTAGCAGGATTAAGTGCACAACGACTGCCACCTCGCCGTTGTTGAAAAGAAAAGAGATCGGTTAGGCTTCAAAAGCTGGGGCGTGAAAAGGTATGCACACATATGCGAAATGCTGGCAGAACCATTCGAGCGGTGGATGTTATCGAGTGGGCCTCGACATTATGCTAGGCGGAATCCTAGTTACATACACAAAGCCGCTTCGCCCGCAACATAACTGTGATAACATGCTCGGCCAAAGTTCGGGTGGATGGAGTGAGCCTCATGCCTGGAATCCTGTTGAGCGTGTTGATTTCTCCAATCGTTTATTTCGTACAAGAGCTAATGAGTGAAGAACTGTTCCTGGTCGTAGGCCTCTGTATTCTATTTGTGATCGTCGGCGTTCTCTACGCCTTGGGGCTGGGTATGCAACGTGGTTGGGCGTTGATGAAACAAAACGCGCACAAACATGCGATTCGTCCACCTATAGCATTGCCAATGCGATCCCTACAGCCGAACGTGGCGCGTAGAGAACATCTTGGCCATGCACAATAAGGTCGTCCCGTAGACGCCGACCAAGATCGCTGCGAACGCTCACCCGTAACTGAGTAACTGCATGCCTGATACGTTTCCGCATGTCGCGAACCTACAAGCCTCCGAACGGCGTTTCCATCCGCGCCAGCAGGTCTTGTATTCTCACATGCTGTTAGACGAAGACAACGGTGGCGTCGTCCTCAACATCAGTGAAAGCGGACTGGCGGTTTCAGCGGTCCGGAGCGTAACAAAAGATCCTGTGCGTATGCGTTTTCAACTTTCGGAATCCAATGTTTGGATCGAAGCGCGCGGGCGAATCGCATGGACCAATGCATCCAGGCAGACGGCAGGAGTGCAATTTCTTAGTTTGCCCTATGAAGAACGCATTCTCATAAGAAGATGGCTTGCTTCCATCGATCACTTAGGCGGAGCTGCAAAAAAAAATCTGCCCGTTGAGGAGATCACACCGTCGATAGGATCCGCGTCTGCTGTCGTGGAATCGGCAAGCACGGCTTCCGTCTCCGAATCGGTGATGCCGACAAGAGTCACGGAGGAACCTGCGCAGGATACGGCTCCGAAGGACCTGGCTGGACCTTCGCTGATGGCAACGGACGGCGTGGAAATAGTCTCGCAGTATTTGGGAGCCGGCGCTGATACCGAAGGATTTGCGGCGATCGAAGATACCGAGAAGCCTCGCTTTGCTGCCTCGGAGTCGGCCGATGCAGTTTCTGCTCCCCAACTCGAGGCGGCGGCACCTATCGTCGAGAATTCAGAGCAAGATTTAGTTGCCCCGGATCAAGCGGAGCTTCTCCCGATCGGCGAAGCGAGAGATCCTGGAACAGGTTCGGCCCCGGAAAAGACTCGACCTGATACTCATCCTCCCCTCTACCTTTCCTACGAAGAGGCACCGCCCATCCGCGCCAAGGTCGACCTCGAACGAACGAGTAGTCCTCGCCATTCGCGCCTATGGACCGGAGTTGTGCTTGTGGCGCTGGTTCTATTGGCTTTTGTCCTCCTAGGCCGGTATTTTCGGCGTGCCGCATTGAACAAACGGAGCGTCGAATTCCCAGCGACAGCTTCCCAGCCTGGGCTTCCGCCCAGTGAATCAGTCACTCAGCAGAACCCACCTGCCTCTGCTGATCTCAAACAGCCGCTCGACCAACGCGGTTACGTGCTGCAAGTGGGCGCGATGGCGCACAAGGAGAATGCAGACGCCCTGGCGGAGGCATTACGTGGAAAAAACTTCCCCGCATTCGTGTCCCACCTTGAACACGATCATTTCTATTTTGTATTCGTCGGACCGTACAGCGATGTAGATTCTGCACTTCGGGCCAAAACAGATCTTAAAAAACAAGGTCTCGAGTCTATCCGAATGCCGCCGCGGAACCCCTGAACACACCTCAATCCACGCGTCTCGGAGACAGTCTATTCCCGTCTAAGGTTTCCAGAAGTCAGGGTCGGCTTTGATCCATTCGTCGGCAACGTAGCTCATGTGCGCGTTAAATTGAAACAGTTGATGCTGGGAGGATTCGATCGACGCGCTGACAAGCCCTTCGAGCTTCTTCATGCCGTCTTCACCCATGGCCGCTTCGAATTGCTTGTCGTCTAGGAAGCCGCGATCGATTTCGGCAAGCGTCTTGCGGGCAGTGAACACAGCAAACGTGCCGCCTTCCCCACCAAACATTTGCTCATAGATGCCCCAGTGGGCAGTAGGAACGGCCTTTTCATACGCTGCCTTGACCATCTTCACTGCCTCATTCCATTCGGCGTCATGGCCCGGACGAACATGATAAACGGAGATTTCTAGGTAACGCATGGGCGCGAGGCTGGTCACCGCCATGGGCCGAAGGCTCAGTTCGTCGCGGAAAACGAAGACGCTTGAGTCGACCGAACTTAGCAGTTCGCCATCGGCCACGCTGGCTCGGTCAAGTGCGGCAGAAAGTTCCGCATTCTTGTCGGTTGCTTTATTGTCTTTTTCCCACGCATCGAAGGAAGAATACCAGGTCAAGAACAAAGCGCGCTGCTGGCCTGAGAGCGAGGTCATGCCAAGGTAGTGCGTCGGCCACTTAGCACGGGCCATGGCCTCGACGAATGTACTTTCCGTCACGTCATGTGCCATACCCCCTTTGCCGGGCTTCGTGTATTCGCGCGTAATCTGCAACACCGACTGGTTCCCCAGCGGTTTCTCTTGTGCGGCAGCGATGCAACTGCAGGCAAGCACCAAAGACGATCCCAACAGAAATCGAGCAACTTTGTTCATGAACGCAAACCTCCTGATTTGCAAGTGGGACTGATTTCAAGGGTATCCTGGCGCGAAACGATATGCCGGCCGCCCTGTCCTGTCAACCCAGCTGCTCCAATTTGTCAAAGCTCTCTAAAATCACACATCTGCACGCCGCCCTTACGAATTTGCGAAAAGATTGGCTGGGCAGCGATTGACGAATGGCGCGATCAGACAATTACACGTAGGATTGAATGTATGCGTCAGGGCTTGTGCTGGCTCGTTTTCTGCGTTGCTGGAACGGTTTTTGCGGACCCGCCGTCTCTCTGCGGACAGCAGCTTGCTCCGTCTGCAGGCTCACTGAATACCCCTGTTCCGAAGATCAATGAGAAGCCGTTTGCACCCACAGCGCTCCAACAGGCAGAACAACTTTGCCGTATGGGGAAATACAATGAGGCGATCGGGCAGTACAATGCGGTCATCCGCAGCGGCTCCGATACCGCAGCAGCTTACGCGGGACTCGCCCGGGTCTATCTCAAGCTAAAAAGACCGAACGATGCACATCTCGCTGCCCAGAGGGCGGTCGAGCTCAATGCTTCCCTCGGCACAGCTCACTCCGCCCTCGGTGAGGTCTACTTTCGTCAAGGGAAGCTCCCCGAAGCGCAGACGGAGCTGCTGACCGCGTTGAGGCTGGGCCAGGTGGACGCCCAAACGTATCTTGCCCTCGCCCATTTCTATAGGGCCACATACGACTTCAGGAAATCCAAGCTGACGATCGATCGGGCTCATGACCTTGACCCGACAGATCCGGAGATTGGCAGCGCCTGGGTTCAAACTCTCTCTCTCTCGGAACAAGCAAAAGCTCTCGAGGATGACATCGCTTCCGAGAGCAAATATTACAGTCGGGTTGAGAAAGCTCGATTCAAACAGCAACTCGCCCTGCTGAGAGACGAGATCGAACATCCCGAGAGAACGTGCATTGTGGCCAGTCGGCCCGAGAGCACGAATATACCGCTGACACCAATTGGCGAGGATTTCATCGGCTTAGACGTTCGTGTAAACGACGTGCCGACACGACTCGTTCTCGGCACTGTGTCTTCCGGGATTGTGATCAGCGGCAGGACTGCGGAACAGGCGGGGGTTCAGGCGATCACCCGCACCGACATGGACGCCCTAGGCGAGCAAAATCCACCCGAAGCTTATATCGGCTTTGCCCGGTCTCTTAGAATTGAAAATCTGGAATTTCGGAATTGCTATGTAACCGTGATCGAAAGAGCATCTTCCCATAGTTTTTATGATCAGTTTGAGGGACTGATTCCCGCCGGATTTTTCTCGACTTATCTTATTGATTTGGATATCCCCAACGCGAAGCTCACCCTCTCGCCTTTACCGCCAAGACCAGCCACCGGGGACCAGAGTAGCGCCTCGACGGAGGCAAGCGATCCCGGCGCTCGGAACTTTCACGATCGGTATACCGCTCCAGAAATGTCTAAATGGACGCAGATGTACAATTTCGGAAAAGCGATCCTAATTCCGGCACAAGTAAACGGTTCCCCTCCCGGGCTATTTGAGGTAGCAGCTTCTAGCAAATACAACGTCTTAGCCCCGGAATTTGCACGGGAACGCGCGTCCTTAAGACATGATCTCAGGTCTGCACATTTAGAGGGCATCAACGGAAGAGTCAGTTCTGAATCCTCGGGAAAAGTGAAGTTGGCGTTTGCGGATCTTCACTTTAAAGCGGTCAAGATGATTTCCTTCGAAGATACCAGTCCGAGCGACAGCGCCGAGACAGAGGTCGCAGGCTATCTTGGCTATGATTTCCTTCGCAATCTGCGTTTCATCATCGATTACCGCGATGGTCTCATCCATTTCATTTTTGCTCCAAAGCTTCCAGGCGATCCCCATTGAAAATTGCCGAGAGCTCGTCGGTTATGCGGTCCAGCCAAATCGTAAGCTCGGCCCACAAAAAAGCGGCCACCTTGAGCGGTGGCCGCCTGTGTTGTTATGAACCAGGTAAAGCGCGACGTACTCCAGCCGAACTACCCTTCCGAGCAGTCGTCTGAGCAAACACTAAACTTCGTAACCTCGCGAAGCAGGCCCAGTGCCTTCAGGTTCGGCCTTATATAGGTCTTCATAATCGTCTCCTCGTAGTCAGTTGAGCACCCACTGGCTCATCTGCTCGAACCTGCCTGACTCCGTTCCCTATCAAACTACACGTGAACACTAAACTTCGTAACCAGGCGCAGCAAACCCAGTCCCTTCAAGCTCGGCTTTGCATACTTTTTCATGGTCGTCTCCTTGAAGTCTTCCGAACACACCGATACCTTCTGCTAGCTTTACATCTCGATCTTTTGTAGTTCCGCTACCCTACCCCCCAGCCGAACTAGCCTGGGCAGCCGCCGTCTATGCAAACACTAAACTTCGTAACCGCACGTAGCAGACCGAGGCCCTTTAGGCTCGGCTTTGTGTACTTCTTCATGGATCAATCCCCCTCGATTTGAGTTGAGCCAATCGCTATTCCCTTCAATCACCAGATCGTCCTTTCGCAGCGACTGAACTTCGTGATTTCACGCAGCAAACCGAGTCCTTTCAGACTGGGCTTTATGTACTTTTTCATACACGACTCCTGTAGATGTGATTTGAGTGGGTCGATTCGCCCTCAGACCGTCCCGACCTTCTTGGTTCTTGTGAATGCACAAGGATTGCCACCTAGACTTTATTGAAAAGAAAGGAGATTGGCTCATTTTCTGAGAGCACTCATGGAAAAGATATGCATACATTTGCAAATCGTTGCGGAACAATGCGGGGCAGGTCCTGGCGAAGGGCGAGCTCGGCATCGGGCCGTTGTTGGAGATATGCCTTTGTGTGAAACTTCTGTACTCCGATTGTGCACGGCTCGGCCAAGAAAAGGGCGTAGTTCGGCCCAAGCACTGGTTCGTGGCTTTCAAGATGCGCTAGTTAACGGCCCCTTGTGATCAAGGAGATGCGGACATGGACAACGCAAAGATTGCCGGCTTTCTTGCTCGAAAGGCACGGAGGCATTCCGCTCTTGCTGAATTCGTGGGTCAGGTTGCCAGACAGACCTTTGGTCAAAACCTCGTTTTTCTCGACTATCCTGTCAATTCAACCCCGAGATGGAACCTGGGTAATCCGCATCCAGAGCTGTATAGCATTCTCAGCCGCAATCGGGCGAGCTATGCGCAACTCCTTAAGTCATTTCTGGCCTTTAAGGAGAATCTCTCAAGAATTCCTGTACAACAAGCTGCCGACTCCACTCCCTCAGAGCCCAATTGGATCAATGGATTCATGCCTGGCTTGGATTCAGTCGCTCTCTACGGCTTGATTGCAACCAAGCGACCCAAATTGTTTCTTGAGGTTGGTTCAGGCAACTCGACAAAGTTTGCGCGAAGAGCAATCACCGATCATGGGCTCCACACCAAGATCGTTTCGATTGATCCGCACCCTCGGGTCGAAATCGATATGCTTTGCGATCAGATCATCCGCAAACCCGTGGAGTCGGTCAGCCTCGATATCTTTGACCAATTGGAACCAGGAGACATCCTCTATGTCGACAACTCTCATCGAGTGTTCATGAATTCTGATGCGACCGTCATTTTTGTGGACGTCATTCCGAGGCTAGAGTCGGGAGTTCTAGTCCAGATTCATGATGTCACGCTGCCATATGACTATCCTGAAATCTGGATCGAGAGGTACTACTCAGAGCAGTATTTGCTGGCTGCGTATCTCCTCGCCGAAGGGCATCGAATAGGCATCTTATTGCCCAATGCATTCATAAGCGCAGATGCCGAATTGAACGGGATTCTCTCATCCCTTTGGCAAGACCCAAGCATGCAAAACGTGGAAACCCATGGATGCGCATTCTGGATTCAGATCAATGGAAAGTAGAGACGAAAGGATCGCCTCAAGCCCGAGCCTGCCACAGCAATTTAGGGCCACTTGGTCCCATGCCCTTTTCTGAGACCCTCTTCACCGTCTCGAGGGACCGATCGCCGTTGTAAGAGCGCTCACCGGGGCCGTGCACGATGGCGTAAGGCCATGCCCAATTGCAAGGCAGGGTTGCCATGGGAATCCGTTCCACGATCGCGCGGTCAGAGGTGTAAGACCATTCCGGTCGATCGGTGCGCCAGTCTCCGTAAATACAGCGCAGCGCAAGCTCGTGATCGATGACTTTGCGCCAATCTCGCTCGACGAAGCGGAATGATGCGTGCCTCTGAATAGTCACCTCCGCAATGAGCTCAGTTGGCTCGGTCCCCGAAACGAACATCGAATAGCGCCAGCGATCACCCCTGGGCATGAGTCGAAAGAATTCGAAGTGGACGCCTTGACACAAGAATCGGTGCACCACGTAGCGGCCATCGGCGCTGGAGAAACGATGCTCAGGCTTCAGGCCTGCGTTCACGATGGCAGGAATTGAAGCGAGAAAGCGTTCGTGATCTTCATCCAAATACGCGAAATCGGCGTCATTGAGATCGGATGCGAGGGGTCGTCCTTCGCGCGCCCACCCAAGGAGTAGGCCGCCGACCACCCAGTAGCGTCCATCGAGCGGCGTTCCGTGCAGGGCATCCGCGAGACGCTGAAGCCCACTGACTAAGGCGCGTCGTTGCATAGCCTGATCCACGCCAGGCAGCCATCGTCGAAGCTTCCGGCAGACTCTCAAGCTGACCGAGGGCCGCGCCGCTCTCTCCGGAGCGCAAAGGTGTCCCTCTAGATCGACATTTGAGGCGTCCCCTTTGACAGGAAGTGTGCGGAAGATCCCTCGTTCAATTGGGATTCGGTACCAGAAGCGCGATGAACGATCAGGAAGGCCGCCGCTGTGGGCCACGAGGTCGATCTGCTGAGCACGCAACCACTTATCCGCGATAAAGACGGGCGCACCGCTCACCACTCGATCGACGTGACGGCATGCGGCCACGCGTCGAGCCCGCTCAGAGAGGTCTAGGCTAGGACGGCGATGGAACCATTCGCAGTCGTCATCCGTGTAGAGGCCCACGACAAGCTCGTCGCCCAGGGCGCGCGCCTGCCGAAGGAACTCAGCATGACCGGCGTGGAAGGCGTCGGCCACCATATCGACGTAGACTCGAGTCACAGAGGGTGCGTTCGCGTTATCCTGCACTCATCATTTCCCAAGTCGAGCCACCTGCATTGGCCTGAGTCTGGGCAGGAGATTCCGATACAACATGCCGGCTCTATCCCGAAAGCGTTCGCGGATTCTGACCTGAAAAGGGAAATCAGCCTGGTTGTGCCAATTCTTGTCAGGTTCCTCGAATAGCCCGCGGTGGACTTCGGCAGCCAAGGAACGGGCTGTGCGATCGATCTTCACGCCGCGAGCCAGCTCGGGAGGGGCCGCTACGTCGAGCAAATCTTCCGCAAGCAGGACACCCACTGCAATCATTCGCCGTAAACCCAAATCGGCGGCTTCGGCCGTCACGTGGTGCCAGTCGAGGTCAGACTTTTTAAGGATTTCGGCAATGTCACAAATCAACTTCAGTTGCCTCCATTTGTGCTTGGTCGCATGCATGGAGAGAACCAGGAAATAAACCTCCAGGGGGAGACTGTACACTTCCGCACCAGCCAGGGACACGGTTTCAAATCGCATCAGGAAGCGGTCTGGATCATCCTTCACATAGGCCAATTGCAGCGCAAATCGCCAATGCAGTTCCAGGAGCACTCCGTCGGGGCGACGGAGTTGCAATTCACGGTTTCTCCGCACGTATTGCGCAAGTTTCCCGGTGTCTTTTAGGTGCGAAAGCTCATAGCCGGCGCTCCGAATGAGTTCCTGAGCCCAGGGAAGCTCGCGCTCAAGAACCATAATATCGAGATCGCTGAACTCTCTGAGCGACAAATCGCCGTAGAGCCGCTGCGCCAGCACCGGCCCTTTGTAGGGCACCGCAAGAAACCCCTTATTTCGGAGTAGACCTAGTATCCGCACCAGTTCGTCGGCGAGGCGTCGCGCCTCGACGGATTGGGATTGGTAGCGCGCTTGCATCGGTCCCAAAATGCCGCTTGGGACCTGTTCCGGGCAGACTTGCTGCAAACCGCGATATAGGAGCGGCATGACGTCGTGGCGCAGCGCCAGACGAACCAGTGCGATCCAGTCCACGTTCTTCTGAGCCAACCCCCGAATCCGATCGGAGCTTTCCGGAGTGATTTGAGTCCGCGCACAGGACAAAAGCAAATCCACTTCCGGCCGGCCTCGCGCGCCGAGGGACTGCATCAGTGGTTCAGGCATGAATTTCCTCTCGACTGCCACGTAACAAGTCACCGAGAAGACGCGGAATGCGGTCGAAGTCGTGCCCGGTCTCCAATCGGTAACACGGCGTCTGCTTCACGAGTTGGGTGAGAATATCGAGATGGTTCTGGCAGGCATGCCCTTCGGTCAGCAAGACGTTGGAGACAACTTCCAGAAGGGCCTCGTCCGCGTCGATCGGCCGCACGGCACTTGTGGCCCGGTGGGCAATTTGCGGAATAATAAGGACACGAGGTTGGGCCTTCTCAACCAGTTCGGCTCGATAGACCTCGTCTGCCAAAACTTGTTTCTTCGGCCACCCGATGGCCCGGGGAGCGCGCCCCAGGAAATCCAGCTCGGGGAAGAAGCCGATCGTTTGATCACTCACATCGACGTCCTCTTGGAAACCGAGCACCTCCAAATCGCCGGAACGCCGCTGCAAAAAAACCATGTCGTCGCTCAGATAACCGAATCCGCCTCGCAAAAGTGTGATCGCCAGCGTAGATTTACCGGCCCCGCTCGTCCCCGAAATGAGAATCGCTTTATTTTCTTTGCTGAACGCCGCGGCATGCATGCTGTAATAACCGCGCCTTTTCAGCATCTCAACCAGCACAATCGTGAGCATAAGGTGTGAAGCCATGAACAAGTTCACCGGGTTCGACTCCACGACGGAAAAGGAAGCGCAGCCAAGGCCGGGGCGGCCGAGCGCGCGCACTCCGTCTCTGAAACTGAGATAGAGTCGGTCATCGGTTCCGAAATAGCAGGCTTCACCCGAGGGCACGTGGTAGAAAACCCGCCCCTGGTCCTCTGGTTTCTTCACTGCGTGATGGCTTCCATCGACTACGGACTGAAAATCGAAAGAAAGGGAGCCCCTGAGATCCCCATAGGCGGGAAGAAGCCGGAACCGTTGGTCTAGGCACTCTGCGACGGCCGGGGAGCAGGAAATCTCCAGATCGATTCCGTGGAAGCGGTATTTCCGTCTGTACTGGATTTCTTTCATGGGACTGAGAATCCCATTCTTTCTCTCGCTCCGGCCGGCGTGGAAGCCTGGCTGCCTGCCCGCGAGATGCGATACATTTCTCGATACCGAGGGCGTGGGTCTTCCGTTTCGAGAAATGGCTCGCCAGCCTTTTCGAGCCAACAATGACCCATGAAGCCTTTCCCGAGCGGACCCATTCCGAAGCACAGCGCTACGTCCAATCCGGCCCGGCGAAGGAAGTAATAGCGAGTCAGCCCGCGGGTCAGACATCCCGGGCGGACAAACGGCTTTCCGCACCGAATGGCGATTTCCACGTAACCCGCGATTGTTTTCACGCGATTCTCACCCACGGCTGTGGGATCGCTGCCAGGCTCAAGGATGCGGGCAAGCCGCGGCAGCTTGAGCCTGAGCAGAAAAGGAACGACGGCGGCGAAGGCAAATACCCGCAGCAAGGAAGCAACTTTGAAGAGGAATTGCACTTAGGGGGCCTCGACTGTTCGAGCGCTAGACGATCAGCTTCCCGTTCTCAAGATCCTCGAGCACCTCGCAAACATCCTTCTCCAGGGTTTCATTGGAAACGTTGTACTCCGCGGCGAGCGTGGCGATCAGCTGCGATACGCTACGATTCCCGTCGCAGAGCTCCCAAATCCTGCCGCCGACCTCATTGAGCGAGTAATAGTTTCCATCTTCCATATTCAACAGCAGCAAATCGTCCGATGCCTTTTGAGCAATCACTTGCTCCCCACGCTTCGGGCAACTCTCGCTATTCATCATCTTGCGGTTCCACCTTTGGCTCGATTTCTTATAGCTGACTGCCTGGTCGTGCAGAAGGGCTCGGAGTGTGACCTCCCGCCTTCAGAGGGTGCCCTAGCCGGGGACACTGAATCTGGTAACGGTCCGCAGCAAACCCAGTGCCTTCAGGCTAGGCTTCGAGTATGTTTTCATCGGTTCTTCTCTCGACTCAACTGGAACGACACCCAGACACCGTTCAACCAGATGGTCAGCCAATGGACTGAGGCAACTTCGATGCCAGTCAGACCTAGCAGTAGGTCAGTAACCCATTGATGAGTCGATAGTTACGACGCGCACGCGATCTTTGGCGCAGCGTGATATGCCCCCAGCGGGCAAGGATTTGCCGTGGAAGGGAAGCCGTTTTCCTGCTAGGTGGTTTTCGCCAGTGCCGGGCGGTGGCCCGGGAGGGTCTAACCCGTATGCGGTGAAGCCGCCGGAGCGCTCAACAAAACACGGTCGGCATTGATCCAGATACTGCCACTGGCCCCAAGCAGAATCGAAAGCCAGATGTTTCCGAATGAAACGGCGCGGCCGCTCACATGAACCAAAGCGATCTCGAAAACAACGGTGGGGAGCGCCAATCCCAGGGCTAGCAATAGGAGACCGATCCGAGGTCGGGTCGTGGTTCTCCAAACGAATCCGAGCAAGCAACCTACCGGGATGAAGACGAGCGCGTAGAACACATACTTGTAGCCCTTCAGTTCTCGCATTTTGACACGGCGGACAAACCTGGCCAGGGCGGCCCCGGCCCCCACCTCGTATCCGCGGCCGTCTTGCTTCCCATCAACAAAGAGATTCAAGTTCGTGCTATCGAACGTGAAAAGAATATCGCGCCTTTGCTTCTCGGCGAAAACCTTGGGAATGATCCAAGACATCCTGTCCATCCTTTCACGCTCAATCGAAAGGGGCATGCGAAACCAGAAGACCAGGTTCGCATCCTGTTGCCGAAGGTCCATGTTTACCTGTCCAGTAGGCGAGGAAATCGACACGATCCGCGCATTCACTCCGGCTGTTTCGGCGGGCTCACAGGCAACCCAGAGCGAGAAGTGTCCTGCCTTCCTTAAGTCATTGACCAGGGCCGGTACGGCGCCGGGGGAAATCAGCCAGGAGGTTCCATCAAGGAAAGCACCGCTCGGGTCAGCGGGAACCGATACCTGAGGTGTCCAAGAAAGATCGGGGAGAAGCCTCCGATCGTCTCGGAAGGGGCCCGGCCCGGAAAACCGATAGGCGACGAGCGCATTGGGATCCGATTCGGTCGGCTTCTCCAAGGTGACTCTACGAGCCATATCGGCGGAAATGGCGTGGTTCCAGATTTCAAGTGCAAAAACTCGACCCTTCCAAGCGGACGAAAAGCGCTTTGAGGCCGAGTTGCCAATTACCAGCACGGAGTCCACGCTCCAATTGCTCAGTCGAGTCTGTTGTTCCAAGCAGACAGCAGCGGCGGACCAGAGGCCGATATAAATCAAGAGAATCGCAAGAGCTCGTTGCCACGTCAGCCATGCACCGATTTTTCGCTCGGTTTCGGAGAGCAATCCCACCACGGCCTTACCACACAGATCAAACAGCCAGGCTCCGGCTACGGCGCCGAGCGAGTTGGTAAAAATGTCTTCCCAACCGGAGTCTCGGTAGGGGAGGTAGATCTGAAGAAACTCCACCGTATAGGAGAGCGCGGCACCCGCGGCCAGAGCAAGACCGAGCACTGCGAACCGGGACCTACTCCTTTCCCGAAGCTTGTCGGCCAGGCCGAAGCCGTAAGGCATGAACAACAAAACATTGAGAATGTCGTCCAGCGGGCCCATTTGCTTTCCCCAACCACCTAAGGAAAGCGGGAACAGTGGGCGAGATAGGTGACGAGAGAAGTCAAAACGAAATGGGTAGAGCGTCAGGACGAGAATCCCAGCGACAGCGAGAGTCAGAATTCGATTCGACCAGCGGGAGGGAGCGGGCGCAACGCCCGACTGTGTAGACGCGACCGCTATCGTGCCGGTGTGCTCGTCGGTCGCCATCTTTGCCGAGTCTAGCATGAGTCCGGAGGCCTCTGCAGTAGAGGTACCTGGCACTATCGACAGCACGATCGGCGAGAATTCGTTCCATTTATGACATTTCCGAGCAGCGATGTATTTGACAAGTCTAGGCAACTCCAAGTAACGTGAGGTTGTCCCCAGTGAGCACCCGTTGGAGTCTCTCAGGTGTCATACGTCGATATCTACAAAGGCACTGCCTATCTAGAGAAGAATCCTTCTTGGCACGTTGAGGAATCAGCGTTCAAAGCGAAGTATATTCTGCAGTTGCTCGAGCGCACCAAGCTTTCGCCTTCCACGATCTGCGAAGTAGGATGTGGCGCTGGGGAAGTACTCAAGCAATTGCAAGACCGGATGGGTGCAGGTCACGAGTTTTGGGGCTACGATATTTCCCCCATCGCACATCAGCTCAGCGAATCACGTGCCAACGACAAGCTGCATTTCAAGCTCGCCGATCCCTCTCAAGAGGATCATTCCTACGACCTCTTGCTCGTCCTTGACGTCGTCGAGCACGTCGAGGACTACTTCGCCTTTCTTCGCAACATTCGATCGATCGCCCGGCACAAGCTCTTTCATTTTCCGCTGGATATGTCGGTCCAGGCGGTGATTCGCAAAAACGGCATGATGAAGCGCCGCTTGGATCACGCCCATCTACACTACTTTACGAAAGAACTTGCGTTGCAAAGCCTCACCGATACCGGCTACGAGATTTGCGACTACTTTTATCTGCCACGCTCGAATGAGATCGGACCGAGCCTGCTGCAAAGGGCTTTCCGACTCCCTAGAGCCGCGCTGTACGCCCTCGATCGTGACTTCGCCGTTCGCCTACTGGGGGGCTACAGTTTCATGATTCTTGCCCGATAACGTTGCAGCTAGTTGTTCTCCGCCTCCTGCCAGGTCGCGACAGCAGGGTGTGAGTGATGAATGCGGTCAGCAAAGACGGCTTCCAAAAAGGGACGGGGCAGAGCTTGATTCGCGGAATCTCGAACTAGTTGGGGCTTGGTTGAAAATCTCGGTCTTAGCCGATCGTCTGAGAATTGCCACTCATCTGAGGATTGGCCGAGCGCCACTGCGTACGTGCATCTGCAACGACGGCGCGAAGTTGCGCGCGCCAGTCCGGCAAGCGAATCCCGAAGACCTGCTCGAGTCGCCGATTCGACAAGATCGAATAGGAGGGGCGACGCGCAGGAGTCGGATACTCTGTCGTGTCGATGGGAGAGATGCGTTTGACGATGAGCGGGCGCCCGCCGGTTGCTGCCGTGACCCAGGCAAGATCAGCAGCCCGCTGGACCTCATCGACAATGGCGTTGGCAAACTCCCACCAGCTCGACTGGCCGGCTGCTGTCATGTGGTAGATTCCGCTAAACTTGGAGAACGAATCGACTCTCTTCGAGCGCTCCCATTCGCGCAAGATGATTCTC
>Ga0187779_10001502_pt1 | contig 14509 bp, 8 predicted proteins | sample 1015_Q2_SP10_10__FD_132435 | JGI IMG/M metagenome (GOLD analysis project Ga0187779, IMG submission 132435) | Tropical peat soil microbial communities from peatlands in Department of Meta, Colombia - 1015_Q2_SP10_10_MG | ecosystem: Environmental > Terrestrial > Soil > Wetlands > Peat | place... | reverse complement strand
TGTCGAGGGTGCGATTGTCGGCAGGGTATTGAGGCGCAAAATTACGACGGTCAGGCTCCTGGGCGGCAGGTTTCGGGAGGCGATCGAAGTGCACCGCCAGTATCTGTACCACAGAAAGGAGATTACCAGTCTACTTGAAAAAACGGGCTTCTCTGTGACAATCCGGACAGGGTACGGCGCCTTCCCGCTCAAGAAGGGGCATCGCGTTGCGCTCGCCGTCAACCGGGATCAGGTGAGATCATAGAGTTGATCGGGAGAGGTCTGCATCGAGGCAGGGGGGCTTTGCTTCTCTTGGGGGAATTCCCACGCGGGCCGTCGCTCATCATCAAGAGGAATCGCCAGGATTGCGCCCCGCAGAACCGAATACCTGGCCGACAGATCAGACCGGCCGGCGCCGGTAGGACGCATCCCCGGATGCCTACGACGAGCGCTCGTCCGCGCTGTAGCGGATGCCGTTTTGGACGCGGATCTTATCAAGCAGCCGAATCAGCTTCAGGCTCAGATCATGCGGCATGAGCGCGCTCTCGGTCTTCCCCGCAAGCAGACAGTTGGTGACTTCTATCGCTTCATACTCGTATCCGTTGCAGGCGGCTGCGAATTCAAACGTCTCTTCCCGTCCATCGTTGGGTCGCAGCGTAACCGGATTGGGCATGAACCACTTGCGGTGAATCAGGATGCTTCCGCGTGTTCCGGCAACCTCCGTTTCGGTGGCCGTCTCCGTTACAAATGAACAGAAGAGATCTGCCAGTTGCCCGCCGTTGTAGCGGAAGATGGCCGAAAGACTGCTGTCAATCCCCCTGTCGGTGAAAACGGCATGCGAGGAAATCTCGTCCGGTTCCCCGAGGAGCAGGAGGGTGATAAATACTGGGTACACTCCGACATCGAGGAGGCTTCCCCCTCCCAGCTCAGGGTTATAGAGCCTTCCGTCGGGGTTGACCGCCGCTCTGAATCCGAGGTCGGATCTGACATGGACCACATCACCGATCGATCCGGCGCGGATGAGCTCCATCGTCTTTATCACCGAGGGAAGGAACCTCGACCACATCGCCTCCATTAAGAATACGCGTCGGGTGCGCGCTGTGTCAATCATGCGGCGCACCTCCTTCTCGTTCATGGCGAACGGCTTCTCGCACAACACTGCCTTTCCAGCCTCCAGACACTGAAGCGTGTGTTCGCAGTGCCACGGATGCGGGGTGGCAACGTAGATCGCATCGACGTTCGGATCTTCGACAAGCGCCTTATACGAGCCATAGGCGTTTTCGAACCCGAATTTCCTTGCGAAGCCAGAGGCCCGCTCCTGGCTCCGGGAACCGACCGCGTATGATGAAGCATGAGGAACATGGTTCAGGGCCGCCGCGAATTTCTCGGCGATCCATCCCGGGCCCATAATCCCCCAGCGTATTTTTCGTTCCATCGTCTTAGGGTCTCATTCGTCCCAAGTTCCCGCAGGGGTGCCGTGCGCGCCGCTCTCTGCGCATCAATCGCGCGAGAACTTAGGTCCGTGTCGAGCGGAACACTGCGAGCTCCTTGCTGATCTTCTCAAGGACCGATTCACTGAGCGGATAAATGAACATGAACCCTGCGGCAAGCAAGGCTCCAATTGCTGGGTAGACGCTCAGCATCATGCGGATGCCGTTCTGGGTCGCCTCGGTCTGTTCAACATTCGGCTGATAACCGTACAGCGCGAGAATCCAGCCCACCATCGCAATCCCGATCGATGCGCCAAATTTTTGGGACATCGATGCCGCGGAAAACACCAAGCCTGTCGCACGGCGGCCATTCTTCCATTCCGAGAAATCGGCGGTATCGGCATACATCGACCAGACGAGCGGGAAGATGATCCCCGCGTTGATGCTGATCAGGAACTGGAAGATGAAAATCAGGGTAATGTTTGTTCTGTCCAGAGCGAAGAAGATGAAGCTGAGGATCGCGGCGTTCACCATGGCGATCAGGAAGGTGTTCTTCTTGCCGATTTTGTCCGACACCGGCTTCGCCATCACGACACCGATGATGTTCGCGGCCTGCCCGAGAAGCAGATAGATGGTGCTGATGGCGACGATCAGGGACGAACTGAATTCGATGTTGTTCAGTCCCTTGAAATAGTAGAGGAAGTAGTACACTGCGGCGCCGTCGCGGATGGTATTGAAGAATATCGTCGATATGCCCGCCCCGAGGAGAATGAACCACGGTCCATTCTTTCCCAGGTCGGTGAGATCATTCTTCAATGAGGTCTCCACTTTGATCGGCTTTACGCGTTCGCGCGTGAGAGAGAACGTGAGCAAGAAGAAGATGACCGCAAGGATTGCAACCACGATCACTGCCTTTTGCGTCCCGTACCGGTAGTTGATCTCCCGGAATGCGATGTTGTGGATGCTGATGTCGCGGGCGTCAATCCCCCGTACGGCGAACTTGAGGTCGGCCAAATTCGCCAGTTGCTCCTTGGTGGCAATCTGGTCCATCTTGATCTTTACATCGCTGGTGGCCCCCGTGCGCAATAATCCGAGCGTGTCCTTTTCCTCGGCGAAGGTGAAGCCGTCAAAGCGATTCGTCTTGGCGTCGAAGACGCCGAGGCTGAACGCCTGATGCGCGCTCGTATTCACTTTCGCGGTAAGGAACAGGAGGGAGTCGACCGGATTCGTCGGCGCCGGGGTTTGGACCGCCCCGTCCCACACGAGCAGAGCACTCGATGTTTTCGAAACGGTATCCGGGATTTCAACTGTCCTGGGCGAGGTAAACTCGTTGAACGTGCGCGTTCCGAAACCGTCGAACAGCGGCTGGAAGAGCCCGAGAACGAGGAAGCTGCCGCCGAATGCGAAGATAAACCGATAGGTTGCCAGAGTTGTTCTCTGCTTCCCGTCATCGGTCATGACGCCGATGAGCGATGCATACGGAACATTGATCATCGAGTAGATGATCATCATCAGGGAGTAGGTGACATACGCATAGACAATTTTCCCGCTCGTGCTGAAATCGGGTGTGGTGAATGTCAGCACGCCGATGATCCCGATCGGCACCGCCATCCACAGCAGATACGGGCGGAATTTCCCCCAGCGCGTGTTGGTGCGGTCGCCCAAAATCCCGACGAGCGGATCGAAGGCCGCGTCGCCGATTCGGGTGATCAGCAGCATGGTGCCAACAGCCGCAGCGGGAATGCCAAAGATATCCGTGTAAAAGAAGATGAGGTACATGCCGAAGAGCTTCCAGAACATCGACGAGGCGGCATCGCCAAAGCCGTAACCGATCTTTTCGCTGAGCTTGAGAGGTTCCATAGCGAGTGTGGGAGCGCGATGTGATCTATGTGGGGTTCTGCCCGACGGAAGGGGCTCAAAACAACAGCGGCTTCAAACTAGCGAAATGTTTTGTAAAATCATATAGTTTTTTCGAGAGCGAACCTGACCGGCCCAGCACAACCCTCTCAGTCTGCGCGCTCCTCGACGCGCGCATCGTAGCGGACGGGGTCAGAGAGAATTCTCGTGTGATACGGGAGACAGAAAGTCACGCGAACGGAGAAAATGAACAATGCGCCGAATGCGATGAGGTGCGATTCGTCGGGGGAGGGTGGCGCCGAGAAGCGTCGCACGAAGGGCCGCCTTGGGGTTTTCAACCAAATGGTGCAAGCGATGTGGGATTGCGGCGAGGATTCGCAGGAGGGGGCTCGCCTTGCGCTGGCGGTATCGCAACACATCATCCCTTACCGAGGGATCGTTTCACCCAGTGTTGAGCGACCATCTGGAAGCAGATGCCGAAGGCAAGAGAGCTGATCAAGAGGAGCGATTCGTAGTGCGAGAAGGCGTCAAAGAACGTTGTTACTGCGAAGCCAAATGCATACCCGAGAGCAGTGAAAAGCAGAGCCCACGTCAAGGCCGTAAGCAGGTTGTACAGCAGGAATTTTCCGGGCGCAATGCCGCAAGAGCCGCAGACAATGGGAAGGGGGCCCCGAATTCCGTATGCGAATCGCATGAGTGGGAGGATCTTGTTCTCGTGCTTCACGACGAGCGCTCGTGCCTGCGCAATGGCCGGTTGCCACCTGAGCGGGAGCTTTGCAAGGAGGCGAAGGCCGTAACGCCGCCCGAAGGCATAATAGATCTGATGGCCGATGGCGGATCCCAATGCGGCCAAGAGACCGAAAGCGTACCACGGCCAGTAGCCGCGGGCAGCGAGCGCACCTCCCACAATCACCGCTGGCTCGCCCTGCGTCCACGCCCACACAAAAAGGAGAGGGCTCCATCCGACGCTTAGGAGGGCATTGGCGATGGATTGCACGTCCGATCCAGTCGCATGGGCTATCGCCGGCGCCCCGATAAGAAGTGTCCACGGCAGAGCCCCTAAAACCATCCGCTCTCGGAATCCACGGGTCATTCCGCAAGCCGCCAGTATCCGCTTCATTTGATGTTCCCCCGCCTCAAAGAACGTCGCACCCGCTGGCGCTCTACGGCGCGATGGAGAAGGCTCGATCGCCGGCTGCGGTCGACAGGGACACGAACGGAGCCCGAAGAGAACGCCGGAGGTCCAACCTGTTTTCCCTAAGAGGCTCACAGGCGAGACCCAAGGGGGCGCAATTGCCGCCCGGTCCGATCCCCACGTGCAGCGCCGCTCCCTGCACATCTCGCCCAGCCATCGCTCAACCAAAAGCAGGAGGTGCGTTCTTAGGTCTTCTTGTCCTTAAAAAGGGTATTTCCTTTGACGAGCCATGAAATGCCAAAGGCGAGCAATGCGACGGACTCGAGTATCAACACAGGATTCATTGCGGCGAAATATGTCCCATTGAGGAACAGCGTGTAGAAGGATATGCAAACGGTCGCCAGGATCATCACAATACCGCACGTACGATAAATGACATTCCGGCGCCTCTTTTCCTTTCCCATGATTCCCGGATGTCGCCGGGTAAAGAGAAAGAGGGAGTTGAATGATAGTGCGAGAAAGAAGAGCGTTCCGAAGGCGAGGTGAATCTTCTCGGAGATATTATCAGCGATCTGAAACATGCCGACACGGACCACTTTGCCTGAGAACATCGCCGTCGGAAAGATGATCATCCCCAACGCAAACACCCCACTTAAATTGGCGACGATATCGTCGATCAGTTCATACCCCCTGTACGAAAGAAGGAAGAGCGCAACGCCGCTTACTATGCCGACAAGGCAATCACGCATGTTGGTGTAATAGTAGCCGCTGATCGACCCTTGGAGATTCGGCTCTCCCTGCGTGAATCCTCCGAGAACAACGATGAACGGCAGCGATATTCCAAGGATGCCGATTAATCTCCGCATTGCCAGGTGGGAGAAGATCAGGCTTCGTTCCCGGTGCGTGGGCATGTCCACACCCTTGCTACGTTGGACAAAAAAAACCGATCAATTCTTCTCCGGGGGCTTCTTTTGCCCCAAGGCCCCTGCAATAGAAACAGCAAATGTCGTGCCGCTCCAGTACATCAATGCGAATGAGAAAACGATTGAGCATGAAGAGATTTGCAATTTCGGGACCTTTCCCAGGACGAAAAGATTACCGCGGAGGGGATGAAAAAGTGGCTTCCCATCCGATGCTCCGACGAGGAGCCGGGCCAGCGGCACGCGGAAGTTGGCTCCAACATGCCTGCCTCCCCTCGCCCATCATCCGTGGGGCGGGGTCCCTCTGGCCCCGCCATTCCCGCGCGGAATGAGCTCAAGGAGGGCGTTGCACGATGCAGCGATATGATCGAAGTGATCGAGCCTCTTCTTCATGTTCGTCCGAGTAATCAAGAGAATCTCCCGTGCATGAGAATACCATCCGCGGGCGATCAGCAGCCTTCCCTCTTCGATGTCGATAAGTTCGCGGACATTCAGTTTCCTGATTTCGTTTTCGGGGCTTTTTCGAATCGCAGCCTTTGCGAGAGCCACTGTTTTTTCCGCGTCCCCCAATTCTCCACGAATGGTGTGGAGCCACGCCCCACAGCACAGGAGCCTGGCCAGAAGAACGCCTTCATAGGGGGTGAGAGAAGCGCTCGGTGCCGAATATCTCCGAAGGAGGGAATCTGCCTCCTCGTATGCGCCCCGGCTGATCAAACAGTGGACCAGAGCCTCCATGGATTCGATCACGTTCGCATCTGTTCTGTCGGCACAGCTCATTAAATTGCTGGTTGCCCGTCGGTAGTTCTTTTCGGCCCTCACGCAGTCGCCGGAAAATTCCGCGATATGACCGAGAACATTATAGCAAGCAGCGCTTGCAATATGCTTTTCGCCGAAAAAATCGACGAAAAGCGGTAACGCACGCACGATGCAGCTCTCCGCCTCAGCGATCCTCCCCTCCTGGAGCAGCAGCCCCGAATAATCCTGATACGCATAGGGAAGATAGATGTCACCGCGTTGCGAGGGCATGCTGAGGGTGTCGATCACTCTCTTGAAGAGGGACTCCGCGCTGTCCGCCGCGGAGGTGTCCACAGAGGAGAGATGCTCATAGGCCCCCGCGAGATAATATTCGCTCTCCATCAGTTCATGCGTGCTCGCGGCGTAGGCCGTGCGGCGCAATTGCAGGGCGGAGCTGAAGTGATGCCTCGCTTGTTCGACTTTTCCGAGCGCGAGATAGGTGTTCCCGATCGTCATGTGGAGCTCGGCTTTCACCGCGGGCTCCTCCTGCAGTTCATTCTCGAGCCGGTCGGCCGCGGCATCGAGAATCTGAATCGCGGTCGCATCGGGACCCTGCCCGTGGTTATACCAGTTTTTATCGCTCTCCGAGATCATCTGTCGGAGAAACCCGTTGATACGTTTCGCTTTCTGCGCCTCGATTTGAGCGATGTCGCGTTCGTGCTCGGCCTGCTTCGTCTGCCACAGTACCCCGCTCACACCTCCGATGAGTGCTAGGCAGACCAGCAGAGTGGCAATGCTTGCACTCCGGTGGCGGCGGATGAACTTTGCGGCCCGGTGACGCGCCTCCCCTTTGCGGGCAAACACCGGGCGGTTGGCCAGGAAGCGCCCAATGTCGTCCGAGAGGTCCTGAACCGACTGATATCGATATTCCGGCTCTTTCCGGAGTGCCATGAGAACAATCGCGTCGATATCCCCGCTCAGCGTCTTGCGGACCTTCTCGGGCGTTGCCCCAGCGACGGTAACGGCGACGGGTTTTCCGCTGGGCCTCGTTGGTTCCGAGTCCAGGATTGCCTGCGAGATGTCGAACGGGTGCGAGCTTCGAAAATCGTAAGGTCTACGCCCGGTCAGGAGTTTGTAGAGCAGCATCCCGAGCGAGTAGACGTCGCTTATGGTCGTTGCCTGCTCCCCGCGCAACTGTTCAGGGCTCGCGTAGTCGGGGGTCATGAACCCGAGCCCCGTGAGCGTTCGCTCTCCGGGAGCGGCTTCCTCGGTGAGGAGCTTCGCAATCCCGAAGTCCAGAAGTTTTGGGATCCCCCCTGCGTCAACGAGGATGTTTCCGGCCTTGATATCGCGATGAACGACGAGGTGCTGATGAGCGAACCGGACAGCTCCGCAAACGACCTGAAAAATGCGGAGCCGCTCAGCGATCGAGAGCTGACGCGCGTCGCAGTATTCATCAATGCGTTCGCCGTCGACAAATTCCATGATGAGATACGGTGTTCCCTCATCCGTTGATCCTGCGTCAATCAGCTGCGCGATGTTCGGGTGCTGAAGCGAAGCCAGGAGTGACCGCTCCGCGTCGAACCGCCGGATCATTTGCTCCTGGGACAGGAAGGATCGGACAAACTTGATTGCAACGCGGCGCTGGAACTTTCCGTCATCGCGCGCAGCCTCGTATACCTCTCCCATTCCTCCGGATGCGATCAGTCGCACAATCCGGTAACTTCCGATCTGAGACCCAATCCGACGGCCCGCGGGTATCTCACTTGCTGCGCTTGAGACGAGGCTCTGCGGAAGCGGCTGGAACACGGCATCGGCTTGATCCAGTGCGGCAAGAAGGGAGGCCACCTCGCCTCGGAGGTCCGCGTCAGCACCGCACGTCTTGTCGAGAAAGGCTGCGCGGTTCGCAGCGGGGATTCGATATGCTTCCCCGAAAACTTCGCGCACCCGGTGCCATAATGCCTGGTTCATGGGTCCAACATGGAGAGGAATGATCGGGGAGAGCCTAACTACTCATTGTGCGGAAGAGCCATGCTTTGGCGAGATTCCAGTCATTTTCCACCGTACGTGCGGACACCGATAGGGCCTCGGCCGTCTCCTCTATGGTCAGTCCGCTGAAATATCGCATCTCGACGACCTTGCAGAGACGCGAATCGACTTGCTCGAGCCGCTTGAGGGCATCATCAAGCATGAGGAGTCGGCTGAAATCCTCGTCCACCAAGAGTACGCTCTCGGTCAACGATACACGGGTCATCCCTCCTCCACGCTTTTCCGCGTTTCGCCTGCGGGCATAGTCCACCAAGATTTGACGCATCGATCGGGCGGCAATGCCGAAAAAGTGGGCACGATTCTGCCACGTGACATCGGCTTCCGCGAGCCTCAGGTAGGCCTCGTGTACAAGATCGGAGGTCTGTATGGTTTGGCTGGAGTGCTCTTGGGAGAGGTATGACGAGGCGATTTTCCTGAGCTCGTCGTATACGAGGGGCAAAAGCCTGTTCAGGGCGGATTCATCTCCCGCCCGAACGTTGACGAGCATTTGTGTAACTTCGCCGGGCGTAAAGCCCTCGTAGATGGGGTTGATCGTTTATTCATTCTAACAAAAAGGGGCCTGAGAATCAAAAAGAACGCCAACCGAGAACTGCCAGCGGTGCGGACTTCTATTCTCTTTTGCGCATATCCAGTAGGGAGTATTCCTTGTGACCTCGCCGTTCTCCGCGACCCGGCGCGGTGTGGCCATCGCGTGACTCAGCTCTTCGGAGGGTGTCCATCCCAAACATTTGGGCGGGCTCCTTTTTCACACTAATATAAGCAGATCGCAAGCCTGGGGAATGGTGCATGCCCGCCAGCCCGTGCTTCCTCAATACGATGGGAGTGCTTGCGTGCCCGTGATTACTCACAGAACAAATATCTGGAGCTCTGAACGTTATGCAACTCGCTGAATTTCGCCACCGCTTACTGAGGCAAACCCCCGGCCGTGGAATGGCTGCACACGGCCACCTTCGGCCGGCGTACCTGGCTGCTGCTTGTTCCGCCCTTTTTGGTGCAATCGCTCTCGGCCCGGAGCTGTGCTACGCACAGTGGGTCCGTACCGACTTTCCGGACACAACGGTGATGTGCATGGTTGCCAAGGATGGAGACCTCTTTGCCGGGACCTGGGGATACGGCGTATTTAAGTCGACCGATGGAGGAAATTCATGGACCGCGGCAAATAACGGGCTGACCGATTGGCACTACACAGGATATGTTTATGCCCTTGCCGTGGTTCCCTCGACGACCGGGGATGGGACGAATCTCTTCGCCGGCATGGAGGAAGGCGGCATCTGGCGATCGACAGATGACGGCGATAGCTGGACGTGGGTGTATCCCACGGGGGTGCTGGGTGACCATAACCTGAGCATCTCGTTCCTCGGCGTCGCCGGGAGCACCGTAGTCGGCGGCGCCCGTCAGCAGACAATTGCTGATGGGATCTATCGCTCCAACGATGACGGTGTAAGCTGGACAAGGAGCGACGCGGGATTCTCAACGGCAGCGGATTCGAACATCAGTTCCTTCACCTCGATTCAAGTTGGTGGAACAACGTATCTCTACGCAGGGACCGACGGCGGTGTATTCCTTTCAACGAATGCGGGGGCAAGCTGGGGACCGATCTCGAATGGGCTTCCTTCGGGGAGCATCTTATCTCTCGCAGCGGTTCCCGGTCCCGGCGGAGGATTGAACTTCGATCTCTTTGCCGGAGTCAGGAACAGCGGGATGTTTCGCTCAACGGATAACGGAGGCAGCTGGATAGCAATGAATAACGGATTGCCTACAGTGGGCGTGAGTCCGATCATCAACGCCATTGCAGCCAGCCCGGTTCCGAATGGAACCGCCAGCTCCCTTTTCGCTTCATACACCACCGTGTATTTGTCTACTGACTTCGGCGACAGCTGGTGGAACACAGAATGGCCTACGTATCAAGTCGGTGACGCCAACTGCCTGACCATTAATGGAGGGACGCTATTCGCCGGGGCGGTCGGGGTGTGGAAATACTCCATCGCAACGGATAGCACGTGGTCGATTCAAACAAGCGGCACCACAGACAGCCTTTGGTGCGTGAAGGCGGTGAACAATAATATGGCCTGGACCGGAGGATCAAAAGGGGGGGTCTTTGTGACGGGCAATGGGGGCATTTCATGGGCACCGGTCGGAGGCGGGGCCATCGGAAGCGCCACGGTGGACGCGATTGAAGCTCTTGACGCAGGTACGGCATATGTTTCATGCTACGCAGGAGGAAATGGCACGATCTATAGGACAACCAATGGCGGCTCGTTGTGGTCAGCAGTGGCAAACGTGGCCGGGGTTGCGATCGGCGGCATCCAGATGAAAACACCTCTTGAAGGCTATGCGGTCGGGACACCTGTGAGCGCCAAGTGGACCATCCTGAAGACAACCGACGGAGGGACATCCTGGACAGCGCTTCCCACAGGGCCCGCGGTGGATAGCTTGACTGCGGTCGCAATTAACTACTACGGACCATACTTCATGCGGCCGCGGGGGGTGCAGCTTCTGGGGGACACGCTCTGGTTTGGGAGCCTGTCGGGAATGGTCTATCGATCGACAAACCTCGGGGCATCGTGGTCAACGGGGCTGAGCAATGTCGTCCTCAATGCCCTGCATTTCAATTCATCGGCGATCGGCTTGGCTGGTGGTGCATTTGACGGGTCTACGCGGTCTTCAGTGAGCGGAGGTGCGTCATGGGATACTGCGGGGGCAATCTGGAGCAAGCCCGTCACGTGCATTGGCGGCTCGAGCACTGAATTCTGGGCCACCACGGGAGGGGCGATTGCATACACGAATAGCGGGGGGCAGAATTGGTCGTTCTCGAGCCCCGGCTATTGGGGGATATTTGAGCCTCTGAACGCCATCAGTTTTTCTTCCGCTGGCTCACTTCTCAGCGGTTGGGCGGTGGGGGACTCCGGGCTGATCCTGCATTATCAGAGGGGAGGTGCTGCCGCGGTCAAGGGAGCCGGCAGTGCTCGAGCGGGGCAATTTTCACTCGAGCAAAACTTCCCGAATCCCTTTAATCCAACGACAACGATCCGTTATACAACACCCAGACGCTCACACATCGTGCTGAGTGTGTATAATTCGCTTGGACAGCGGGTATCTACCATCGTAAATAACATTGTAGAGCCAGGGGAGCATCAAGCGCGGTTCGATGGGAGCAGCCTGGCGAGCGGCATCTATTTCTATCGCTTGCAGGCAGACGCCTTTGTTCAGACACGCAAACTCGTTCTCGTGCGTTAAGCCGGGCAAGCGCTCCGAAGGGACGACGCCAGGTTGAATGTCCACTCGCGTAATAATACATTTCAAATGCCCCCCTAAAAAAGGGAGGGGCATTCTGGCTTCCTCCCAGGCCGAATGCGTACGCCGCGTTGGTTTTGCGACGCACCCGGGGGCCGGGGAGGATCGCCTATTGCACGGGCGACCGCATCACAACTTCTGCAACACTTCCTGACAGAAAAGGCGCTCAAAGAGTCACTCCCATGCGAATTCCGTCAAGCATCATTTTGCCCCTGCTCCTGGCCCTTGCACGCGCAGAATTGACTGCAGGCGATACTGCCTCCCTTCCCTCACTCATCGTTTTTCACATCGATTTTAACTCTGTCGCCCTCAAGGAAGACTATCTCCGCAAATGGCTGCGGAATGCATCGGCGATGGGTTACAACGCTGTTCTCTGGGAAGTCGAGGGGAAAATCAAGTGGGAAACGTGTCCTGAATGTGTCAGCCCGGACGCGTATTCCAAATCCACATTCAGGGATATCTTGGACTACTCGAGGTCTCTGGGACTGGAAGTTATCCCGCTCCTGCAGACAGTCGGGCACGCCGAGTACGTTCTCCAGCATGACAAGTATTCCCATTTCAAGGAGGATCCGGAGAGGTACGATTGCTATGCCACGTGTAATCCGGAACTGCGAAAGTTCATTCGGAAATGGATCGAGGAGTATCTCGATCTCTTCGGCCCGGTCAGATATTTCCATCTGGGGGGTGACGAAGCATACGAGTTTGCCACCAGTCCCGGCTGCGCCAAATGGGTAAAAGAAAAAGGGAAAGGAGGGCTCTTTGCGGAGTATGTGTCCGATATCGCCCAGCCACTCCTGAAGAAGGGAATCCGCCCGTGCATCTGGAACGACCAGATTATGCAGTATCCCGAAGCGATATCGCAGATTCCGAACAGCTTCGTGTTCTGGGACTGGAATTACTGGGACGGGGATTCGGTGCCGCGCAGCGTGATGGTGTGGGACAAGGGGCAAAGGCTAAGCCGCGACAAGTTGGACGCTTCCGATCTCGAACATTACCCGGAGATCATCGATCGATACGGCAATCTCAGGCCATTCTACACTGCGGACGCACTGAAGAGGTTGGGATACGATGTCGTTCTCTGCAGCTCCGCCAGGAGTTCGGGCGACGGGGTATTTGCCGTACGACAGGCGTACCACGCATCGAATATCATCGGCGCGGCCAGAAAGACGGCCCGGGAACATCTGCTCGGAAATTGCGTAACAAGCTGGGCGATCAGGATACCATCATATGAAACGCAGGCGATACTGCTGGATCTTGCGCCCCTGACGCTTCGGAACGATACACTAAGCCGGGCGGACCTTGTGTGCAGAAGCTTTGAAGATATATTCGGATCATGCGCGAAAGGTTTCATTGAGGCGCTCGAGAATATCAGCTCTCCGTTTCCGTTTGCGGATGGGCGGTCAACCGGGATTCAATGGACCGGGATGAAAGACTCGCGGCCGGCGCCGCCCGGATACATAAAACAAATGATCTCTGACTGGAAGGGCGGTGACAAAGGAATCCCGTGGGGCGAAAACGCGTCGCGCATTAATGCGTCAGGAGGCCGCATCTCGGCGGGAATCGAAGAATTGAACCGGTTCCTCTCCACAGCCGTGCGGGGAACGGACGTGCTAGAACATTGGGAAAAGGCAGAGTACTTCCAGCAGTGGGAATCCGTGATTGCGAACGAGATCGTCTCGGGCGAAGGGGGACGAGCCGTGAAGAGCGATGCCGAGATCGTGCGGCTCTTGGGTGATTTGAAGCGGGACTATAAGCATTGGCTGGATGAATGGATGACACCGCAATCGGCGGAAATAAATGCCGGGCTGGTTTACGACGCGCTGATAGATTACTTCGCGCATAAATGAACGTGAATGCGCCCGCACCGGCATCGCCGGGGATGGCGGAGTCGCAAAATTCAGCAAGGGACAATGAGCGACATACGAATTAGAAACGGGTCCGTTCTCCTGCCCGGCGGTATGAAGAAGATCGATCTCGAGATCTCCGAGGGCCTCATCTCGAGGATCGGAGCTCCCGTGGGCGATTCACCTGCGGAAACGATCGATGCGCGGGGGAAATTCGTACTCCCCGGCTTCATCGATATCCACACAAACGGCATCGCCGGCTTTGACTTCACCAACGGCCGGTATAACCTGAATTCCGACAGTTTTACAAGTGACGAGAAGATCTACCTCGATGCAATTGAGGCCGCATCTATCGCTTTTCTCCGGTCCGGCGTGACGCGCGCACTGTTGTCGAGCGTCGCTGCTCCACTTGAGCAACTTATGAAGGTCTTTCGTCTGTTCGATCAGTACAAATCGCGGAAGTCGGGAGCTCCGTGGGAAGACGTCTTGTGGGGCATCTATATTGAAGGTTCATTCATAAAATCAGCGGCCTACGGCGGAGCGCACAATCCGGCGTATTTCCTGGAGCCGTCGATCGGGGTGTTTGATGAGTTGCAGAATGCTTCTGGCGGACGTGTTCGCGTCGTCAATGTCGCGCCGGAGTGGGGGGACAGCGCTCTCCGACTGATTGATCACGCCTCGGCACGGGGTGTGGTTTGCGCCGCAGGTCACACAGGCGCGACGGGTGATCAGTATAACGAAGCAATTCGCAGAGGCACTCGACTTGCAGTCCACTTTCTGAACGGTCCCTCCCTATCCTCCGGGAAATCCCTCAACGGCGGGGGTGCGATCGAGAGCGCACTCCGAGCAGAATCCCTTTTTGTCGAAGTCATTGCCGACGGATACCACGTCGACAAATCGTACGTGATGGACATCCTCCGAAGAAAGGGCATTGACCGCACGATCGCGATCACCGACAGCATGTTTGCGACCGCCCTCGCGGACCTGGAGCAGTTCACGTTTCTCGGCGTGCAGGGGATGGTCAGCCAGGACGGCCAGTACCTGCAAATCGCCGGGCGGGAGCACGGTCTTTTCGGGAGCGTGCTGACGATGGACCGGGCCTTCTCGAAGATCCTCACATGGTTCTCGACGCCGATCGAAGGCGTCTGGAATGCGACTCATCCGCCGCTGAAGTTTGAAGATGCCCTCCTGAACACCTCGCTGCTCTGCAGCAGGAACCCGGCGATACTCCTGGGCATCTACTCGCCGGATCAGCGCAAAGGAGCG
>Ga0187779_10001501_pt1 | contig 14516 bp, 12 predicted proteins | sample 1015_Q2_SP10_10__FD_132435 | JGI IMG/M metagenome (GOLD analysis project Ga0187779, IMG submission 132435) | Tropical peat soil microbial communities from peatlands in Department of Meta, Colombia - 1015_Q2_SP10_10_MG | ecosystem: Environmental > Terrestrial > Soil > Wetlands > Peat | place... | reverse complement strand
TCCTCCGGCAGCTCGCGGAAGGTGTTCCACGGCGTCGGGTTGGCCCAGCCGGTGGAGATCAGGTCGAAGCCGTCGAGGGCGATCGTGTTGCCCTCCCCCAGCATGACCGACGCCGCCTGCTCGATGAGCGGGTCGATCTCGAACATGTCGTCGTTGGCCGGCGAGACCACGCAGCGGATGGCGGTCGGCCCCAGCTTGTCGTCGGCCATGCCCATCCAGCGCTGGACGCCGGCGACGATCTCCGCCTTGAAGCGGCGATCGACGAGGGCCGGATCGGCGGCCCAGGCGGCCACCTCGTCCCGGGAGAGTCGCACGGGGTAGTAACCGCGGTCGGAGATGCGGCGCTCCATCGCCACGACCTCCTCCTGCGTCGCGAGCTCGTGGCGCTCGTCCTGGAGGGTGACCTCCCAGCCGGTCGGGGTGGCCACGATGGGCACCATCGCCTTGCCCGTCATGTCACCGCCCATGATCAGTACGTCCGCCTTGTGGAATGCGCCGGCATTCAGGAACTTGCGCCAGCAGACGTCCGACCCGTGGACGTCCGTGACGAAGAAGATCCGCATGCGGCCCTCTCGCTCGAACCTGCCGCCCCCGCCGTGCGCGACAGCATACCGGCCGCTCCACCCCCGTCAAGCACGGATCAGGGCCGTCGGGCGCTCGTACAGGGACGCCGTCGCCTCGTCCCAGGGGCGGCAGCGGGTCCTGAGCGCGACGCGCGTAGACTCACCGCAGGCACGTCCCGTGCATGGCGGTGGTGATGCCCGTACCGGTCGACCCAGACGCATCCTCCACGAGCGGCCGGTCCCGCCTGCGAAGCGTGGGCCTGGCCTTCGTGCTCGCCCTCGCCCTCATCGCGGGGGCGCTGGTCGGCACTGTCGTACGCGGATCCGCAGGCGCGCCGGCCCGCAGCGCAGCCACGTCGCCCGCCGTCGGCCTGGCGACCCTCACCCCGTCGGTGACGTCGACCGTCTCACCGACCGCCAGCCCGGCGGCGACGTCCAGCGCCCAACCAACGGCCAGCCCCGCCCCCACCGTCCAGGCCGGCCCGGTCGATATCAACCTGGCGCCCAACGGGGCGGCCGTCTTCGACAGCCAGCTGACCAAGGAGCTGTGCGCCCCGGCCGGCCTGACGAGCGCCCTCGCCACGATGGGCCTGGTCAAGGCCAGCGACGCGGTCCAGCAGCAGATCGAGAGCCACATCAAGCAGTGGTGGTCATACGATGACTCCCACAACTTCGGCTGGGGTCCCCTGGCCATGACGAAGGCCCTCGCCTACTACGGCGCGCCCGGCTACGTCGTCAAGGCGTTCACGACGCGGGACCAGGCCCTGCGCGCCGCCGGCATCGCCCTGTCGGCGACGCACGAGCCGGTCATCCTGCTGGCCTGGTGGGGCGCACACACGTGGGTCATGACCGGCTATCGCGCCACGGGCAACCTGGCGGCCGATGCCACGGCACGATTCGAAGGCGCCTACATCGTCGACCCCTGGTACCCGCGGGTGAGCTCCATCTGGGGCCACGTCCAACCGCCCGGCCACTTCTACGATATGGCTGGCATGATCCACAACTACATCGCCTGGACGCGGCCCGAGGGTCGCTATCCGACCCGCGATGGCAAGTGGGTGGCGGTGCTGCCGACCATGGCCCGGCCGGGCTCGAACCGCTGAGAGCATCGGGAAACCGAGGCTGCGCACGTAGCGTAGGACAGCGTGAACACCGGGTCGCGCCCCTGACGGCCGTGTTCGACGGAGGTATCTGATGCTTACGACACGCCGGTTCGCCGGCCTCCTGATCGCGTCGCTCGCGCTGGTCGCTGCGTGCTCATCGGGCAGCGCCACGAGCGCGCCGGCCGCGGCCACCCCGACCCCCGCCGCTTCGGCGCCGGCATCGGCGGCCGCCTCGAACGTCACCATCGGCATGGCCAGCACCTCGCTGGGCGCGGTCCTCGTGGGCCCCAACGGGACGACCCTGTACATCCACGCCGGGGACAGCGCGACGAGCTCGACCTGCAACGGCGCCTGCGCTTCGGCGTGGCCCCCGCTCGTCGTGGCCTCCGGCCAGACCGCCGCCCTCGCGTCCGGGGTCAGCGGGACGCTGGGCACCTTGACCCGGGCCGACGGCACCGTCCAGGTGACCTTCGACGGCCGGCCGCTGTACGGCTGGCAGGGTGACAAGGCGCCGGGCGATACGACGGGGCAGAACGTGAACGGCTTCACGGTCGCGCTGGCCAGCGGCGCGCCGGCGGCGAGCCCGTCCTCATCGGGCTACGGCGGCTACTGAGCCGGGTGCGGCGCCCCGTAGGATGGCGCCGTGACGGACACCACGCGCAAGCTTCGCCTGGGACCGGGCCAGCGGCTGCTGGTCATCCAGGCACCACCAGACATCGAGGCGCTCCTGGGGCCATTGCCCCGGGGCGCCTCGTTCTCATCCCGGGACGTGGCCCCGGACGTGACGCTCCTGTTCGCAGTCGATCTCGCGACACTGGAGCGCCACCTGCCGGCCGTGGCGCGCGCCGCCGCCGGCGACCGGATGCTGTGGGTCGCCTACCCCAAGCGTGGTGGCGGCGTGGCCTCCGACCTGGACCGAGACGGCCTGACCGCGGCGAGCGAGCGGATCGCCGCCCTCACCGGCGTGGCGCTCATCTCCCTCGACGCGACGTGGAGCGCGATGCGCCTCCGCCCATCCGCCCGCTACGGTCGCTGACCTGCTACCGGGCGCGTCCGGCCGGCCCAGCCTCCTGCGCCTGGCAGCTGGGACACGTCCCGAACAGCTCCACCCGGTGCGTATCGATGGCGTAGCCGGTGTGCTGCTCGATCTCCTGGACCACGGTTCGGAGACCGCGGTCGTCGTCCACTTCCGCCGTCCGCCCACAACGCTGGCAGACCACGTGGTGGTGGTGGGTGGGTTCGCAGAGCACGTATGCATGCTCGCCGTCGGGCAGATCCAGGCGCTCCACGAGACCCAGCGCCAGGAAGACGTCCAGGGCGCGGAAGATGGTGGCCCGGCCCACGGGCAGGCCGCGCCGCCGGCTCTCACGGACCAGCTCGGGCGCCGTGAAGTGTCCATCGTGCTGGGCCACCATGGTGGCCACCAGGCGACGGGGTTCGGTCCGCTGGTATCCGCCCCTTTCCAGCGCGGCCAGCAATGGCTCGACGGTGCTCATGCCCTGCACGATAGCGCCAACCGCCCGACACCCGGCGCGCTGCTAGGCTGCACGACGTGAAGCCGAGCGAGGTCGACCCTGCCGTCTCGCCACAGCTGGCGCTCGAGGCGCTGGCGGGACTGCTCGAGGCGGCCCAGGCGATGGCCGTCCAGGAGGCGCCGGACACGACGCTCCAGCTGATCGCGGACCGGGCTCGCACGCTGGTCGACGCCCGCTACGCCGCACTGGGCATCGTCGGCTCGAACGGGCGCCTGGAACGCTTCATCACGAGCGGCCTCGATGACGCCGCGCGCGCACGCATCGGTGACCAGCCGCAGGGCCGGGGCCTGCTGGGCCTCATCGTCAGCGGGGGCCGGTCGATCATCGTCGAGGACATCGGCCGGGATCCGCGACGCTTCGGGTTCCCGCCCCACCATCCGCCGATGCACGATTTCCTGGGCGTGCCCGTCACGGTCAAGGGCCGCCCGGTCGGCAACCTCTACCTCACTGACAAGCGCGGCGGCCACTTCACCGAGGACGACCGGCGGCTCGTGGAGGCCTTCGCCCTGCATGCCGGGATCGCCATCGAGAATGCCCGGCTGGTGGCCCAGGTGAACCAGCTGGCAGTCGTGGCCGAGCGTGAGCGGATCAGTGCCGATCTCCACGACGGCCTGATCCAGGAGCTCTACGCCATCAGCCTCCACCTCGAAGATGTCGGCTCCCGGGTCGCCGACCCGGAGGTGGTGGCCATGATCGAGCGATCCATCGACTCGCTGCACCTGGCCATCGCCGACGTGCGCAACTTCATCTACACCCTGGAGCCGGGCCTGCTCGAGGGGGCGGGCCTGCTCGCCGGTCTGGCCGCGCTGGCCGACGACTCACGCCACGACACGTTCCTTGACGTCACGGTCGAGGTTCCCGACCATCCGGTCACGGAGCCGGATGCCACGGTGACCGGCGACCTGCTGGCCATCGCCAGCGAAGCCCTCAGCAACGTGGCGCGCCATGCTCACGCCGCGCGCGCCTGGGTCCAGGTGCGCGATGATGGGGGCGAGCTGCACCTGGTCGTCGCCGACGACGGGGTCGGCATGCAGGCCAGCGGGTCGTCACTGGGCCACCAAGGAGTCCGCAACATGACACGACGGGCGGAACGGATCGGGGGTTCGCTGACCTTCTCGCCCCGCCCCGGTGGCGGGACGCAGGTGGAAGTCAGCCTGCCCCGCCGTCCGTCGGAGGGCGCACGCCCGTGACCGGGGTGGGTGCGGAGACCACCGCCGCGATCCGCCTCCTGGTGGTGGACGACCACGAGGTCGTCCGGCAGGGACTCGTGGCGATGCTCAGCCGGCGCCCGGGCATCCAGGTGGTCGCCGAGGCGGGCACGGTCGTCGAGGCGGTCGCCCAGGCGCGTCGCTACCAGCCCGACCTGGTGGTCATGGACGTCCGGCTGCCCGACGGCTCGGGCATCGAGGCCTGCCGGGAGATCCGCGCCGAGATGCCGGCCACGCGCGTCGTGATGCTGACCAGCTATCCCGATGAGGAGGCTGTCATGTCGGCCATCATCGCCGGGGCGAGCGGCTATCTCCTCAAGCAGATCCGCGCCCGCGACCTGGTCTCCGCCCTGGAGACGGTGGCCCGCGGCGAGTCGCTCCTGGACCCCGCCGTGACGGCGCAGGTCCTCGAGAGCATCCGGCGCATCGCCACCGACGGTGAGCCCGACGAGTACGCCCAGCTGACCCAGCAGGAGCGCCGCATCCTCAGTCTCGTCGCCGAGGGCAAGACCAACCGCGAGATCGCCACGGAGGTCTTCCTCTCGGAGAAGACGGTCAAGAACTACGTCAGCTCGATCCTCTCCAAGCTGAACCTGGAGCGACGGGCCCAGGCGGCGGCGTTCGTCGCCAAGCACCGCTTCCCGGGCGCGCCCGACTGACGATCCGCCTCAGGCGGCGGCCGCATCCTCGTCGGATGTCTCGCGGCCCAGGCCCATCAGGAAGCGCACGAAGAGGAAGCCCCCGGTCAGCGCGAAGAGCACCAGGCTGACCCACAGGATGGGCCACGCCAGCGCGTTCGTGCCGGCATCGGAGGCGGCGGACAGCGCGGCCGGGATGCCGCCCAAGCCGGCGAACGAATCGAGCCGGTCGACCTGGTCGGCAGCCTCGAGCCCGTAGATCTGGGGCACGATGTACAGCACCGACGCGGCCACCATCAGCAGGCTGACGATCCGGAAGGCCTGCGGGTCGTCGTCGGCATCGCGCAGCAGCTTGACGACCAGGGCCCACATCAGCAGGACCGTGGCGAACGGGGCCGTGAGCGGCAATCCCAGCCCGATGTACAGGTTCGGCATCAGGAAGACGATGCTCAGGGTGAGGGTCACGAGCAGCAGCGCATCCCGCATGAGCACGTACGAGAGCCACCACACGTCCCCGCCGAAGCGGAGCGTGAGGGTCCCCAGGAAGCGGATCACGTAGGGGCGGGAGAACTGCAGGATCAGGGTGAAGGTCCACAGCATCGGCAGGACCGCGGCGACTGAGAGGACCAGCCAGCCCTCGCCGCCGTTGACGAGCGCGTCGGTGAAGTCTTGTGCGTTCATGGTGTGCTCCTAGGCCTCCACGGCCTGCGACTTGCGGTCGGTGGCCCGGCGCAGGTTGTAGACGACGGCGGCGATGCCCATGACCCCCACGAGGGCCGCGGAGAGATAGCAGAGGGGCAGGCTCCAGTCCGTGTTCTGGGAGCTGACCATGATCGAGGCGATCTGCTTGGCCGTCGGGTCGTCGATGTTCGTCAGCTGTACGCCCAGGACGTAGGGCACGACGTACAGCGTCGTCCCCAGACCCAGCAGGATGGTCTGCCAGCGGAACCAGCCCAGGTGCGCGTCGCCGCGCGAGACCAACTTCATGAGCAGCACGGCGAAGGCGCAGGCTGCGGCCAGGCCGCCCGTCACCGGCAGGTCCTTTTCGGAGACCACGTCCGGGTAGAAGAAGATGAAGCTGCCCAGGAAGACCTGCACCAGGATGAGGTCGCGCAGCGCGACGTAGACGATCCACCACAGGTCCGCCCCCAGGCGCAGGGTGAACTTGTGCAGGTTCGCGACCATGTACGGCCGCGCCACGTGCAGGGACAGGGCGAGGATCCACAGGGCGACGAGGGCCGCCGCGATGGTACCTTCGACGAAGCTTTCGCCGGCGTCGAAGAACGCCGAGACCTGATCTGGCGTCATGACCGTCCTCCTGGAGTGGCGACCTCGGCGGTCGCCGTGACTTGCCGGCCCGCGGTGACCCGGACGTCACCGCACCGGTGGACCGCATCGCAGCGGAAGCAGCGAGCCGCCTCGGCCCGAGCGACGTCCGGGTCGAAGCCCTGCTGGGTGGCCGCGAACGAGCCCGGTTCGAACAGCGGCAACGGCGCGCGGGCCCGGGGCCGGACGGCCAGGTCCAGCGGCAGCGCGTCGGCGGTGGCGGTCCGGTAGCGCACGGCGGCCATCACGGCCGCCTCACCGTCGGGGACGCCCGCCAGATAGCCATGGATGGAACCCGCCGCGCGCCGCCCCGCGGCGACGGCATCGATGATCGTCTTGGGCCCCGACACGACATCACCGCCGGCGAACACGCCCGGCCGGCCAGTGGCAAGTGTGCCCGGGTCCGTGGCGATGGCGGCGGTGGCGGTGACCTCGATGCCAGCGCCCTCCGGCAAGATCGAGGGGTCCGGCTCCTCGCCGATGGCCACCAGGATCGTGCTGGCTGGCACGATGTCGACCGCTGCATCACGCCCGGCGGACGCCCCATCAGCGGTGGAGTCGTCGACGGCCACCTGCCGCCGCACGGCCAGGCCGGTCACGGCCGTGTCGCCGACCACGCGGTCGGGGACACGCTGGAAGACGAACCGGATGCCTTCGCGTTCGGCGGCCTCGACCTCCTCCTGCTGGGCCGGCATGTCCTCGCGGCGGCGGCGATAGACGACCGTCACGCTCGCCGCCCCCGAGCGGAGGGCGGAGCGCGCGGCGTCCATGGCCGTGCTACCGCCGCCGACCACGACCACCGCCCCGGTCAGGGCCGGCGGCTGGCCGATGTTGGTCTCCTTCAGGAAGACCGTGGCGGGGACGACCCCCGGCAGGTCGTCGCCGGGGACGCCCAGGCGGCGGCTGCGCGACGCGCCGGTGGCCAGGAAGATGGCCTTGAAGCCCTGCGCCTCCAGGTCCGCCAGGGTGAAGTCGCGACCCATCACGCTGCCCAGGCGAAGATCGACCCCCAGGTCCAGGATGCGCTGGATCTCCGCCCGCAGGGCGGCCCGCGGAAGGCGGTACTCGGGGATCCCGATGGCCATCATGCCGCCGGGCACGGGCATCGCCTCGAAGACGGTGACCGTGTAGCCGAGCCGGGCGAGGTAGTACGCCGCCGACATGCCGGCCGGCCCGCCGCCGACGATGGCCACCCTGCCATCGCGGATCTGCGCCGGCTTCTCGATGGCGGGCAGGTGGCCGTGCTCGACCGCGAAGCGCTTCAGGGTGCGGATGGCGATGGGCTCGTCGAGCACGCCGCGCCGGCAGGCCGACTCGCACGGCGCGGTGCAGATCCAGCCGCAGACGGTGGGGAACGGGTTGACCTCCGCCGCCACGGCGTACGCCTCGTCGTCCCTGCCCTCGGCGAGGAGGCCGACGTAACGGGCCGCGTCGGTACCCGCGGGGCAGGCGCCCTGGCACGGTGCGATCGGGGCGGGCGCGACCTCGCGATGGCCCAGCCAGGCCGGGCGGGTCACATCGTCACGGGTATGCCAGCGATAGAACGCTGCGAACGGTGACGGATGGTGGGGCTTGCGCCCCTCCCGGGTGACGGCCGACAGCGGCACCCAGCCTTCACCGGGTGTCGCGGCGACGGTGATCGGACCCTGAAGCGGCGCCACGGGTGTCACGCCAGCCACCGTGTCCAGGTGGACCACCGACACCGGGCACTCCTTGACGCACATCGTGCAGCCGATGCATTCACCGGTCTGGACGGGGTACTCCATCATCCAGCGCAGCGGCGCCCCGAAGCCCCCCGACAACTCCACACCGCCTCTCGTGGGGCGGGTCATGTCGAGCGCCTGCACCGGGCAGACGTCCATACAGATACCGCAATTGATGCAGTTGGCGTCGTCGATGGTGATCCGGTAGCCCATCCCGCCCTCCGATTTCGGTGGACCTTACGGGAGGCCGACGCGACCCCGCTGGGCCAAAGGTCACGAACGAAGGGTATTCCGGCCCTTCCCTCGACTGCGTTGAAGGGTCGCCGCCCGGTCGGGCAAAGGGGGGACCTGCGGCCCCCCAGCAGAGGCCGGAAGACCCCTGACCGAGCCCCCCCACGACCGTACGCTCACGCGTAGAGGACGCACCGGCCGGCCGGTCCGTCCATCGAGCGCGCCGAGCTCGACGCTGACGGCCTCGACGAGCCGCGACCGGGATGCGGAGAGGGCACGCTCGTCGCCGTCCCGTCACACAAGGAGATGGTCCATGCACGTCGTGATCATCTGTGACTCCAAGTTCGGCAACACCGAGCAGATCGCGCGGGCCGCGCAGGCTGCCCTGGCCGACGGGAACACCGTGGACCTCCGATCCGCCACCGATGGCGTGGGGGACCTTGCCGGCGTGGACCTGCTGCTCGTGGGCGGCCCGACGCACGCTCACGGCGCCTCGGCCCCTCTCAAGGCAGCCCTCAACGCCCTGCCACGGGGCTCGCTGGCCGGGCTGCGCGCGGCGACGTTCGACACCCGGTACCGCATGTCCCGCCTGCTCACCGGATCCGCGGCGGCCGCTGCCGCCTCGCTCCTGCGGCGAGCCGGGGCGAGCACCGTGGCCCCGCCGGAGAGCTTCTTCGTGACCCGGGGAGCCCAGCCCGAGCTGGAGGCGGGTGAGCTGGAGCGCGTCGCCGCCTGGGCCCTGAGCGCCGCCTGACGGACGCGCCGAGGCCATAGAAGGGCCCGGAGGGGCCGGCGCCGGCGACCGACCAAGTGACGGCGGCCCGGTGGGAGGTCGTCCGCCGCGGACCCGGGAGAGATGCGCGGTGTCGCCCTACGGACCTCGCGCCCGGGAACGTCCCGGAGCCGATGCCCCGGGCAGGATCGATGGCCTGTGCTACACGCCCCTTCGGGCTCGAGCCGAGGCTAGCCATGGCCGACGGACGCGGGGAACGGTCGTCGGTCACGTTCCGGCAGGCCACTCGTCACCATGATGCCGCCGCGCCCGCGGCCGCATCCGCACCAGGGCATGGTCATACGCCGGCCAGGACGCGCCGCACCTCGTGGGCCATCTGGAGGTCCTCGCGGGCCTGGACGACGAAGACACGGACCGGGGCACCGCGGACACCGATCTCGCGGTCCGGCCTTCCGGAGCGCGGAAGGCGCAGGTCGGCCGACCGGTCGTATCGGACGCCGAGGAAGCCCAGGCCCTCGCAGGCCGCCGCGCGGATGGCCGGGGCATGCTCGCCGACGCCGCCGGTGAAGACAAGGACGTCGAGTCCACCCATGGCCGCGGTCATCGCCGCGATCGACGCGCGCAGGCGGTGGAGGTAGACGGCCAGCGCCGTGCCGGCCACGGCCTCGCCGGCCTCCGCCCGGGCGACCACGGCCGCCATGTCGGCGGTACCGCTGAGGCCGAGGAGTCCGGCCCGGTTCTCGAGCGTCGCGGCCATCTCCTGCGCCGGCATGCCCACGTGCTCCTGCAGCCACATGAGCAGCCCCGGGTCGACGCTGCCCGAGCGAGTGGCCATCACGAGGCCCTCAAGGGGCGTGAAGCCCATCGTCGTGTCCACCGAGACGCCCCCGGCGACCGCCGCCAGCGAGGCGCCCGCCCCCAGGTGGCAGATCACCGCGCGGAACGCCGCGGGCGGCCGGCGCAGCAGCTCGCCCACCCGCCTGGTGGCGTACGCGTGCGACAGGCCGTGGAAGCCGTAGCGCCGCAGGTCCCAGCGCTCGCGCCACTCGCGCGGCAGGGCGTAGGTCGTCGAAGCCGCCGGCATCGCCGCATGGAACGCCGTGTCGAAGGAGGCCACGGCGGGCACGTGCGGGTAGATGGCCTTGACGGCCTCCAGGGCATCGATCGACTTGGGCTGGTGGAGCGGGGCCAGGTCGACCAGCTGGCGGAGGTCCCGTTCGACCGTCTCATCCAGGCGTACCGGGCCCAGGTAGCGGCGGCCGCCATGCACGATGCGATGGCCGATGGCGTCGGGCGGCGCCGCGCCACCGAGCGCGCCGGTGAGCGCCGGCCGGTCGACCCGGCCCTGCACCATCGGCAGGTCGTGGCTCGCCAGGAGGCGGTCGCGCGCGTCCAGGCGCCGCAGCTTCAGGCTGCTCGAGCCGGCGTTGACGACGAGGATCTGCCGTGGCGCGTTCATCCGCCGGTGGTCTGGCCCCACGTCCAGTCACGGATCTCGGGCGGATCATCGCCCACCCGACGGGTATAGGCCCGGCACTCGACCCGCCGGTCGGCCATCAGCTGGCGGAGGTGACCGGCGCGTGCGGCCAGGCCGGGCACCCGGTCGATGACGTCCATCACGAGATGGAAGCGGTCCAGGTCGTTGAGCATGACCATGTCGAACGGCGTGGTGGTGGTCCCCTCCTCCTTGTAGCCGCGAACGTGGATGTTGGCGTGGTTCGTGCGGCGGTAGGTGAGGCGATGGATCAGCCAGGGGTAGCCGTGGTAGGCGAACACGACCGGCCGATCGGCCGTGAACAGCGCGTCGAACTCCGTGTCCGAGAGCCCATGGGGATGCTCGCTGGCGGGCTGCAGCCGCATCAGGTCGACGACGTTCACGACGCGGACCTTCACGTCCGGGACGTGCTGCCGCAGCAGGTCCACCGCGGCCAGCGTCTCGAGCGTCGGCGTGTCGCCACAGCAGGCCATCACCACGTCCGGCTCGCCGTCCTGGTCGCTGCTCGCCCAGTCCCACATGCCGATGCCGCGCGTGCAGTGGAGGATGGCCTGGTCCATCGTCAGCCAATCCGGTGACGGCTGTTTGCCGGCCACGATGAGGTTCACGTACTGGCGGCTGCGCAGGCAGTGATCGGCCACCGAGAGGAGGCAGTTGGTGTCGGGCGGCAGGTACACCCGCACGACCTCCGCCTTCTTGTTGACGACGTGGTCGATGAAGCCCGGGTCCTGATGGGAGAACCCGTTGTGGTCCTGCCGCCACACCAGGGATGAGAGCAGGTAGTTGAGTGAGGCGATGGGACGGCGCCAGGGGATCTCGTTGGTCACCTTGAGCCACTTGGCGTGCTGGTTGAACATGGAGTCGATGATGTGGATGAAGGCCTCGTAGCAGTCGAACAGGCCGTGGCGGCCGGTCAGGAGGTACCCCTCCAGCCAGCCCTCGCACTGGTGCTCCGAGAGGACCTCCATCACCCGGCCCTGTGGCGCCTGGTGCTCGTCGGTCGGCAGCAGCCGGCCCTCGAACTGGCGGTCGGTGGTCTCGAAGACGGCGTCCAGCCGGTTGGACGATGTCTCGTCCGGACCGAACAGGCGGAAGGTCGTCGGATTGGCCTTGATCACGTCGCGGATGAACGCGCCCAGGACGCGGGTCGCTTCGCTCGTGGCGGCGCCGGGTGACGCGGCCGGCACGGCGTAGGCGCGGAAATCGGGCAGGGCCAGGTCGCGCAGCACCAGGCCGCCGTTGGCGTGCGGGTTGGCGCTCATGCGGCGGTAGCGCTTGGGGGGCAGGCCGGCCAGCTCGGGCACCAGGCTGCCTTGCTCATCGAACAGCTCCTCTGGCCGGTAGCTGCGCAGCCACGACTCCAGGAGGCGAAGGTGCTCCGGGTTGGTGCGCACCTCCGCGAGCGGCACCTGGTGGGAGCGCCACGTGCCCTCCACTGGGAGCCCGTCGACGACCGCCGGTCCCGTCCAGCCCTTGGGGCTGCGCAGCACGATCATCGGCCAGCGCGGCCGTCCGGTCTCGCCCTCCTCCCGTGCCGCCCGCTGGATGCGCTGGATCGTGGCGATGACCTGGTCCATCACGGCGGCCATGTCCTGGTGTGCCTGCGCCGGCTCCGTCGCGGTGATGAAGACCGGGTCATGGCCATAGCCCTGCAGCAGGGCCCGCAACTCGTCGTCGGGGATGCGCGCCAGGACCGTAGGGTTGGCGATCTTGTAGCCGTTGAGGTGCAGGATCGGCAGGACCGCGCCATCACGGACCGGCGACAGGAACTTGTTGGAGTGCCAGCTCGTCGCGAGCGGCCCCGTCTCGGCCTCGCCGTCGCCGATGACGCAGCAGACGACCAGGTCGGGGTTGTCGAAGGCGGCCCCGTAGGCGTGTGACAACGCGTAGCCCAGCTCGCCGCCCTCGTGGATCGAGCCAGGCGTCTCGGGTGCGACATGACTGGGGATGCCACCCGGGAAGGAGAACTGGCGGAACAGCCGGCGCATGCCCTCCAGGTCGGGCGTGATATCCGGGTAGACCTCGCTGTACGTCCCCTCCAGGTAGGCGTTGGCCACGAGGCCGGGCCCGCCGTGACCGGGGCCGGTGACGTAGATGGCGTTCAGGTCCCAATCGCGGATGACGCGGTTCATGTGCGCGTAGATGAAGTTGAGGCCCGGCGTCGTGCCCCAGTGCCCCAGCAGGCGCGGTTTCACGTGCTCGGGCGACAGCGGCACGCGCAGCAGCGGGTTATCCAGGAGGTAGATCTGGCCGACCGAGAGGTAGTTGGCCGCCCGCCAGTAGGCGTCGAGGCGCTGCGCCTCCTCGGGGGCGAGGGTCGGGTCAGGCGTGGATCGCACGGTCGCCGCCGAGGGTACCGCGGCGCAGGAGGAACCACTTGGCCGCCTCCACCAGGGCCAGGTAGCAGGCGACGAGCACGGGCAGCACGACCCAGAAGAGCGGCGGCAGCGCGGCGAAGCCCAGGATCCCGCCCAGCGGGCTGATGGGCAGCAGGATCGCCACGGCCACCGCGGCGACCGCCGCCGCCGCCAGCCAGGGACTCGGCCGGCTGCGCCAGAACGGCACCCGGCCGGTCCGGATGACGAAGATGACGAGGACCTGCGTGGCGAGCGATTCGATGAACCACCCGGTGTGGAAGGCGGCCTCAGCACTGCCCAGCCCGGCCAGCAGCAGGCCGAAGGTGACGTAGTCGAAGACGGAGGAGATCGGGCCGAAGACGACCATGAAGCGCTCGATGCCGCCGATGTCCCAGCGCGCCGGCTCCCGCTCCGTCTCGGGGTCGATGGTGTCGGCCGGGATGGCCGTCTGCGACGCGTCGTAGATCAGGTTATTGAGCAGGATCTGGCTCGGCAGCATGGGCAGGAAGGGCAGGATCAGGGCCGCCCCGGCCATGCTCAGCATGTTGCCGAAGTTGGAGCTGGTGCCCATGCGGATGTACTTCAGCGTGTTGCCGAACGTGCGCCTGCCTTCACGGACGCCCTGGGCGATGGCCGAGAGGCTCGCCTGCAGGAGGATCACGTCGGCCGCCGCGCGCGCCACGTCCGTGGCGTTGTCGACGCTGATGCCGACGTCCGCGACGTGCAGCGGCGGGGCGTCGTTGATGCCGTCGCCCAGGTAGCCGACGACCGCGCCGCGTTCCTGGAGGGCCCGGATGACGCGCAACTTCTGGTCCGGGTCCACGCGAGCGAAGATCGTGGCGTCCTGGGCTCGCGCCACGAAGGCGGTCGGGCTCAGGGCCTGGATCTGGTCGCCGGTGAGGACTGCTCGCACCGACAGGCCGACCGCCTGGGCGACGGCGCGGGCGACCAGTTCATCGTCCCCGGTGACGATGCGCAGGTCGACGTCCAGCGTCCGCAGCTCCTGCAGCGTGGCGGCGATGTCGGCCTTGGGTGGGTCGTTGAACAGCAGCAGGCCCTCGTACACGAGGTCGCGCTCGTCCGCCGCGTCGAGGGCGGGCCCCACGCCGTCCGACCGGGTGGCGACGGCGATCGCCCGCTGGCCCTGGGCCGCGGCCGCCGCGATCTGCGCCTCCACCGCCGTCCGGCCGGGCGCCTCCAGCGGCTGGGGCGCCAGGCCCGGGCCGCGCACCTGCGTCGAACGCGCCAGGACCGCCTCGGGGGCGCCCTTGCAGACCAGCACGGGCGATCCGTCGGGGCGGGTGAGGACGACGCTCAGGCACCGCCGCTGGAAGTCGAAGGGCAGCTCGGCGACCTTGCGGTAGGCGTCCGCGTCGGCGGGCCCGGAGGCCGCGGCCAGGATGGCCGCGTCGAGCGGATTGGTGAAGCCGGACTCGAAGTGGCTGTTCAGCCAGGCCGCCGCCACGGCCCCGGGGGCGGCCTGCCCGTCTCCCGCGATCGCACGCACGAGCGACAGGCGGCCCTCCGTCAGCGTGCCCGTCTTGTCGGTGCACAGGACGGTCATGCTGCCCAGGTTCTGGATGGCCGGCAGCCGCCGGACGAGGACGCCGTGGGACGCGAGCGC